>Ga0302299_10001877_pt1 | contig 12740 bp, 11 predicted proteins | sample III_Fen_N3_4_FD_198795 | JGI IMG/M metagenome (GOLD analysis project Ga0302299, IMG submission 198795) | Peat permafrost microbial communities from Stordalen Mire near Abisko, Sweden - III_Fen_N3_4 | ecosystem: Environmental > Terrestrial > Soil > Wetlands > Permafrost | place: Sweden: Abisko... | reverse complement strand
CCGGGCCAGCGACTTGGCCTCCGCGAGCGCGGTCTCGCGATCCTTGGCCGCGACATTGACGAGCTTGAGCGCGACGCCGCGCGACAGGTCCGGATCGTAGGCCTCGTAGACCACGCCCATGCCGCCGGCACCGAGCCGACCGAGCACCCGGAACCGACCGACCTTCGCGGCGACACTGTCATCGAACAGCGCGCCCATCACGCGCGCCCGGGCGAGCGGCGCGTCGGTCGGCGCACCCGGTCGCGCCCCGACGATCCTGTCGCCGGCCGATTCGACCGAGCCGTCGGCGACCTGGACCGGCTCGCCGTCCGGCTCCGCGCGCGTCGGCTCCCCCGGCGCGCTGCCCTCGTTGTCCTCGGAGGTGCGCATCCCTGCCGGGCAATCTACCCTTTGTGGGTCGCGCTGCGCGAGGTGTGCTCACCCCTCGGAGCGCCTGCGATGGCTGCCGCCGACCGCGGCACGCCGACCGCGGCGATCACTGCCGTACGGCGTAGCGCCAGCCGGCGTCGGTGTGCACGAACAGGAACGGCGGACCGTCGTGGGCCTGGCCGCTGCCGTCGGTGACGATGAGCTGCACGACGCCGATCTGGACGAAGCGCCGGCGCTTCTCGCCGGGGGCCAGGGTCTCGGTCTTGATCAGCTTCGCCGTGACCTTCACCGGGCCGGCCTCGCCGCCCTCGCGCGCGAGGCCGTCGAGAAAGCCGCTGACCTCGCGCTCGTAGTCGGCGGCGGTGACGCGCCGCGTGGTCATCGCGACCAGCTCGGCGTGGGTCAGGGTCAGCCGGCGCGCGATCGCGCGGTCGCCGCCGAGCGCGGCGGTGCCGAACCGGACGGCGACCCCGACGAGGTCATCGTCCTGCGCCGGCGGTCGCGTCGGCGCCGCGGCGGCTGCGGTGACCGGTGGCTGCGACTGCGCGGCGGCACCGCAGCCAAGCAGGGCGAGCGCGAGCAGCGCGGTGGGCGAGGCGCTGCGTGGCTGCGAAGCGGAGGGCATGCGGCACGGTACCGCGGTCGGCGTCCACGCGGTGAGGTGTCGAGCAAGCTGGCCGCGCCATGTCGGCGCGAGCGCCGCGGGCTACCTCCTCACTGACGCAGGCAGTGGTACGTCGCGGGGCCGGTGCCTCCTCCGCGGTTGACCACCATCCAATTCGTCAGCGACGGGCAGGTCGCCTGGCTCACGGTCGGCGGCAGCGCGTTGCAAGTGATCGACACGGTGGTCGGCACCGGAAAGTTCACGATCGCCCCCGGGAACACGGTGTTCGCCGACGAGCCGAAGATCAGATTACCCGTGCACGCCTTGGTGGTCCCCGTCCCGAGCAGCGAGCGAAAGCGGAACGCTTGGTTGAAGCCGCCGTGACAGCTGTAGAGCTGGAGCTTCGTCGGGTTCACACCCTGCTGAATGTCGACGCACAGATTCGAGCTCAGCGTACTCTTGATCACCGCGAAGTTCGCGTCCTGTGGTGTGACCGACCACTGCTGGTTGGGACCATCGTGACAGGGAGACAGCTGGAGCTCCTGGCCCGAGCTCGCGTTGCCCCACGGGATATCGAGGCAACGCGAGGGATCGGCGACCGAATGGATCCGGAAGTACGTGGGGTTGATCGGCTCGAAGGTCCACAGCTGGTTCGAGCCTGCGTTGCAGTTGAGGCCCTGCAGCCACGACTGCCCCGGCGGCGAGTCCCAGCACACGCCATGACCGTCGGTCACCTGGATGACGGTCGAGGGTTCCGGGTAGTTCCCGAGCTGCGACGCGGTCACGGCGACCTCGTCGGGGTCCTGGCCGACGCAGCCGGCTGCGACGACGAGCATGGAGGCGGCGAGCAACGAACATCGGTAACGCATGACTGTCTCCTTGGAAGTGGCGAACATGGAGATGCCGCGAGGCGAGTCCGCCGGACGCCCCGCGAGCCTCGGAACCTCCGAGACGACAACACGCGACGACGCGCTGCCGCGCAGCGATCGCCGCAGCGCGGGCTGTGCTCGGCCAGGCGACCAGCACACTGCTACCCTCGCTGCCTCCAGGTAGACGGCGAGTCGGGCCAGACGTTACAGCGAGTCCACGATCGGCGGGATCGGTGGGACGCGCGCCTCGCGAGGGTTCCTCCTGGTCGGTGCGTAGCGCGAGGCCGCGCAGGGAGGCGTGATACGCTCGCGCAGTGGACGACGATCTCGCCGTACTGGTGCGCTGGCGCGAAGGAGATCAGCGCGCGGGCGAAGCGCTGTGTGCGCGCCACTTCGACGAGATCCATCGCTTCTTCGAGCACAAGCTGCCGAACGAGGCCGACGACCTCACGCAGCAGACGTTCCTGGCATGCGTCCGGGCCCGCAACCAGTTCCTCGGCCACGCGACCTTCCGGACGTACCTGTTCACGATCGCCCGCAACGAGCTGTGCACGCGGCTCCGCCAGGTCCCCAAGGGCGTGCACGTCGACCTGGACGTGTCATCGCTCGACGAGCTCGTGAGCTCGCCGAGCAGCCAGCTCCGCAAGCACGAGGAGCTGGCCCAGATCCGGGCCGCGCTACGCAAGCTACCGGTCGAGCAGCAGCTGCTGCTCGAGCTCCACTACTGGCACGACCTGGACGCCGCGGCGCTGGCCGAGATGCTCGAGACCAGCCCCGGCACGGTCCGGGTCCGGCTCCTGCGCGCCCGCCGAGCGCTGCGCGCCCGCCTGGAGGCGAGCGCGAGCGCGCCACTCGACGACGCGCTATCGCGCTCGCTCCTGGAGCCGGAGCTCGATGGCGAGGCCGGGCCGTGAGGCTGCGCCGGGCCGCAGCCCAGCGGTAACGCGCGAGCGATTCTCCCGTCTACCTGTAGGAATGCAGCAAGGAGTACGAGCCATGCGAAGGACAATGTCGCCTGCGATCGCCGGTAGCCTCGTCGGGTTGGCTAGCTCGGTCATGCTGGGTGGTGCGTGCGGCAGCGAGCAGCGTGAACCTCGCGCGAGCCCATCGCCACGGGCCGCGCTCGCCGTGATGGCGACTACCCCGCCCGCGGATGGCGACATCGCCGGGCCCGCCAACGGGCGCGGCCCGCAGCGGCCTTTGGGCGGGACCGGAAGCGCGGTCGCGCAGGAGGTTTGCGACCGCAAACACCGAGGCTGGAAATCGCGGCCAGGAGACGAGCCCTGCCCTACCGGCGGCTGCGGCATGAATGGCGTCTGGCTTGGCAGCGGCGTTGCCTTCCGCACTCTTCACCTGGACCGGATGCGACTCAATCCACAGGGGCTGCGGATCAAGGAGTTCACGGCCCAAGGGGACGACCTTCAAGTCGAGGTCACCGGTCAGCTCTTGAGCGGAGTCCACGGCACCAAGAGGGTCGAGGGCGAGAGCCTGATCGGCGCCGCGCTGACGCTGGAGCATGTCGATGTCCGCGCTAAGAGCGCTGACGGCTCCTACGTACTCAAGATCACGGGAGTCCGCGACGAGGAGTTCTGGGCGAATTGCGTCCCTGGCTCCAAGGCGTGCGGTGCGGTGCCCGCGAAGGCGCGACTCTACGCGTTCGAAGCGTGGAGCAGCGATGGATGCAAGGTCGAGCTGTGCAGGCCGGGACTCACCGACGACTACCAAGGCGGCCTGTCGGGAACGGCCGTGATCTTTCGAGGTGACTACTACAACGACGACTATACGATTCGGACCTCGCCGCCACAGCCTGGCGATGACGATGTCTTCAATATCGCATGTGTCGGCACGGACATCGCCAAGCTGCATCTGCTGCGGCACACATCCGCTGCCGACCCAGCAGAGGGTCAGCCCACCGCGAACCAGCGACAGGCGCTGCTGCGCTTGTTCGCGGCTGACTACTGTGGCATCGGGCATCCATTCACGAAGGACGGAACCCGGATCAAGCTCGGGCTCAGGAGCACACGATGGCAACCGAGCCCTGCCTCCGGATTTGCACTGCCGACTTCCCCGGTCGATGGCCCGCAGCGCTCCAGGCAGGCCCCCGGTACGCTCAACGCGTGGTGGACCGACGCCGGTGCGAGCTGCATCGACGTGCCGCGCATCGCCGAGTATACCCTGGGCGACATCAACCTCACATGCGGGCACGCGGTGCCTGCTTGTCAGGGCAGCTTGCGGAACGTGGTCAGGCAGGGCTACGCGTGGTCGTGGAATCCATAGCACAAAGTCAGTGCTGCTCGAGCTTGGACGCCGCCTCCAGCATGGCGAGCTCGGACGGCGCGCCGCCGACGCGACGCAGCCAGGTTGCCCCAGCGGTCACAGGGATGGTCCGTTCTGTGACGTCGGAATTCATGGCCACCAGCGTGAACGCGAGCTCGACGTTGGAGCGGCCGAGGCGTCGCTCGAAGCTCGCGGCCGGGTGTTGGCGGACCGTCGCGTCGAGGTCGGCGATGGCGGATCGCAACGCAGCGCGGGCGCCAGCGAGATCGCCGCTGGCGCGGCAAGCGCGCCCCAGGCCGAGCTCGAGCTTGCCGCGCTTGAGCCGAGCCCACCAGGACTCCCCTGGGGCGGGAGGCTTCGCCGCGATAGCGTCGATCAGCTGCCGCGCCGCGCGGTGCGCGTCACCCCGCAGGAGAGCCAGGTAGGCGCTCGCCTCGGTGGCGCCGCTCGAGATCTCTGCAGCCCGCGCGAGTGCTTCGATCGCGCCGCTGCGATTCCCGAGGTCCAGCCGCACGAATCCGAGCTCGGTCCAGCACTCGATCGCCTGGAACTTGAGTGATACGTGTAGCTCGTGACCACGGCACACCGGTGGTAGCCGTTGCTCCACGACGCGGAGATCCTCTAGCGTGACGATCGCCTGTTGCAGGCTGGCGGTGAGCGTATCGGGGTGGTCCGGGCCCAGGCGATCCGTCAGCTGCTCGACCGCCATCGCGGCGAGCTTGTCTCCCTGCGCCTTGTCATCCGTGACCAGGGCGAGGTTGGCGAGGATGGCGACGAGCTCGAGCGCGCCACGGCCTGTGACCTTGCGAGACTCGACGAGCGCACGCGCGAAGTAGCCGCGCGCCTGCGCCCTTTGCTCTTGCGCCAGCGCGACCGCGCCCAGGTTGTTGTGGAGCAGCGCGACGGCAAACGCGGCCGACGGCGTCCCCTCGGCGGTCGACTCGACGAACTCGACCCCGGCGGTGGCGCCGACCGGGTCGTTCCAGGTCCCGAGCGCGTAGGCGCGTCGCGCCCAGGCCTCGATGGCGATCGCCCGGGCGCGCGACGCGTTGCCGACCCGGATGGCCTCGTCGAGCACCGGCACCGCGGCGCGACGATCGAGGCTCAGCTGCGCGTGGCCCTCGACGAGCAAGGCGTCCGCAAGGACCGGCCCGTAGCCGAGCACGCGCGCGCTGGTCACCGCGGCGCGGGCGATCGCGAGCGCCTCGCTGTAGCGGCCGGCGCCGACCTGGACGCGCGCCTGGGTGATCTGGTCTCGCACCGGCGGCAGCAGGAGCGCGAGCGCTGGCGCCGGCGGCGGCACGTCCGTGGCCAGCGATGCAAGGTCCGAGCAAGTGGCTGGATCGGGCATTGTCTGAACGGCACGCGGGAGCATGGACAGATCCGCGGCCACGGCACCGCTGATCAGTGCGCGGACCTCGGCGATCGCGCGGCGGCCTGCCTCGAGGCAGACCGTCCGGCGATCGGACATCGCGGTCGTCTCGGCACCGCGCCGGCGGTCGCGGCAGGCGGCGATCGCCTCGCGCGACCAGTCGCGCGCGAACGCGTCGAGGCCACGCTCGAGGGTGGGGTGCAAGGTCGCGCCGTACGCGCCGAGCGTCGACACGCGCGCGAGCGCGGCGCGGCGCTCCGGGGCGCTCCAGCTTGCCGTGAGCTGCGCCGCCCGGTCGTCGCACACGTCGGCTTCGCCGGCGCGCTGGCTACCCACGAGGAACGCGATCGCGCCCACGACCGCGGCGACACCAGCGCTGGCAGCGACCCGCTTGCGGGTTCGGCCGGGATCGCGCGCGAGCGCGCGCAGCAGCTCTGCCATCGACGGGAAGCGCTGTGCCGAGTGCTCGGCGCGGCCGCGCTCCAGGATCGCGGTGACCCGCCGGGGCACAGGCTCGGCGACACCCGCGAGAGCTTCGGCGAGCGCGACGCAGAAGCTGTACTGGTCGGCGGACGGCGTCACCGCCGCGCCCGCCTTGATCTCGGGCGCCATGAAGCGGGGCGTGCCGGCAGCGACCCGGCGCTCCGGTGTCTCGCGCGCCGGATCGTCGGCCTCGCAGGCGAGCCCGAAGTCGACGACGCGGACCCGGCCGTCTGCGCCGACGAGCGCGTTGTCGGGCTTGAAGTCGCGATGGACCAGGCCCGCAGCGTGCGCGGCTGCCAGAGCGCGCCCGGCCTGCTGGTATACGTCGAGGATCTCGCGCGGCGTGCGGTGCACGACCCAGTCGCGCAGGGTCTTGCCCCGCACCAGCTCCATCACGAGGTAGACGCGGTCGCGCTCGAGGCCGACGTCGTAGATCGGCACCACATTTGGATGCGACAGGCGGGCCAGCGCCTTGGCCTCGGCGAGCGCTGTCCCGCGATCCTTCGCCGCGACGTTGACGAGCTTCAGCGCGACGCCGCGCGCGAGGTCCGGATCGTAGGCCTCGTAGACCACGCCCATACCGCCGGCGCCGAGCCGGCCGAGCACCCGGAACCGGCCGACAGATCCCGCGGCGCTGGCGTCTCCGAACATGGCACCGAGCACGCGGGCACGCGCGAGCAAGGCTGGGGTCGGGGCCCCGGGCCGGACCTTGGCCATTGGCTCGTGTTCGGCCTCGGACGCGGGCTCGACCGAGCCATCGGCCACCTCGGTGGGCTCGGCGGCCACGCCGGTGGGCTCGGCGGCCGCGGCACGCGGCGCCGTGGTATCGCTGCCCTCGAGCTCCCCGGAAGTACCCATCGCCTGGCGTCCAATCTACAGGGGTCGGCGGTCTCGCGCGACGCGCGTGTTCATCGAGGAGCGCGAACAATCTTCCAACAACGAGCGGGGGCCCGGCATTCTCGCGCATGGAGACAATGAACGTACTGGCCACCCTGGACGAGCTGGCCGCGGAGACCCGCTGGCTGCGTCGCCTCGCCGGCTCGCTGGTCCGCGACGGCGCCACCGCCGATGATCTGGTCCACGACACCGTGGTGGTCGCCGCCGAGCGCGCGCCGGGCGACGGTCGCCCGTTGCGGCCGTGGCTCGCCCGGGTCCTCGTCAACCTGGTGCGCATGCACAGTCGCGGCGGGGTGCGGCGCGGCCGGCGCGAGCAGGCGGTCGCCGACCTCGCGGTCGCACCGGCCACGCCCGAGGCGATCGTCGGCCAGCTCGAGCTCCAGCGCATGCTCGCCGGCCTGGTGCTCGAGCTCGCCACGCCCCTGCGCGACGTCCTGTTGCTGCATTACTTCGAGGGGCTGTCGTCGGCTGCGATCGCAGGCCGGCTCGGGCTGTCCGACGGCACGGTGCGCTGGCGGCTCAAGCAGGCGATCGACGAGCTGCGCGATCGCCTCGAGCACCGCGAGCCGAACCGCGCCTGGGTCGCGCCGCTCGCCGCGTTCGCCGGCATCCAGCCTGGGGCGCGCCCCGCCGCCGCGAGCGGCGCCGCGCTCGCGCTCGCGGCCGGCGCCGCGGTGCTCGTGGTCGCGCTGGCGGTGCTGGCGTGGTGGACGCACGGCCCGGCCCCACGCCCTGGCTTCGCCGCGAGAACGCCTGCGCAGGCGGCGCGGGCCCTGAGCGGCGCCCCCCGCGTGCCCGGCGCGCCGGCGAGGCCTGCGATGACCGCCCGGCTCGCGCCCGGCGCCGCGGAGCACCCGCAGATCATCGGGGTGGTGGTCGACCGCGACGGCCATCCCGTCGAGGACGCCGACGTCGCGCTGGACTGCATGGGCCGGCCGAGGCTGCAGCGCTCGGGGCGCGATGGGCGCTTCGTGTTCCAGGACGCCGAGGACCTCTGCTACGTGCAGGCCGTCAAAGGCGACCTCGTGTCCGGCGCGCCGCACTTCATGCCGGGTGAGCCCGTCGTGCTCACGCTGGAGGCGGTGCCGGTCGCCGTGTTCGAGGTCCTCGACGCGAGCACCGCCGCACCGATCGCCGGTGCGCAGCTCCGCGACTTCGGCTTCGGCGTGCCCAACACCGCGGTCACCGACGCGGCCGGGCGCGCCCGCCTGCGGGTGCTCGGCGACGAGAGCGAGGTGAGCATCCGCGCCAGCGGCTACCTGCCCCGGCTCGATCAGTTCACGAATGCGCCGGCTACGGGTGGGCCGCCTCGCACCGTGCGCCTGACGCGGGGGATCTCGGTGTCGGGGCACGTCCTCTGGGGCGGCGTGCCGACCGCCAACACGACCCTCGCGATCGAGGGCCAGGGCTCCAAGGACACCAGCCCGACGGATGCATCAGGCGCGTTCACCGTCACGGTCCCGCGCGCCGGCCGCTACGAGCTGCACGTGCTCGCCGACGAGGTGATCGAGCCCGCCAACCTCCCCGCGCTGGAGGTCAGCGCCGACGGGCGGTCCGGCGTCGTGGTCCCCGTCGAGCCGCGCGGTCGCGTGACCGGCATGGTCGTGGACAGCGCGGGCACCCCCGTCGCGGGGGCACGTGTGCGCGTGGGACGGGGCACGGAGCTCCAGAGGCTGCGCCACATCCTGCCGACGCTGACCAGCGACGCACAGGGCCGGTTCTCATTCGGCCTCGACCTGCGGGTGACCGGGTTCATGCCGATGGGTGGCGAGCCCCTCACCGTCGTGGCCTTCCGGGGCTCCGAGGCGTCGGAGCCGGTGGCAGTCGAGCCGGCCGATGCGCGCGAGCACCTCACCGCGACGCTGCAGCTCGGCCCCGCCGGCGTCGCCGGCATCGTCGTCGACCCCGCGGGCACGCCCGTCGGCGGCGTCGACGTGGTGCTCGACACGCTCGGTGGGGAATACCAGCGGCGCTTCGCGAAGGCCGATGCGCACGGTCGCTTCGCGTTCGAGGTCGCGCGCGGCCAGTTCACCGTGTTCGCGCGGCGGAGCGCCGACGACGAAGTCGACGACCGCAATCTGCGCCCGGTCACCGGCGGCGCGCGCGACGTGCGCCTGGTCCTGCGGTGACCCCGGACGGCGGGACATCCGCCGAGGATTCTTCCAACGGCGGTCCCGGGTGCGACCTTCCCTTGTATGGTGACGAGGAGCGTGTCGACGTCGATGGAAGAGCTGGCTGCAGAGGCTGCTAGGGCACCAGGCTGAACAGCACGGCACGCTCATCGCGCGCGGCCGTCGCCATCGTACAGGCCTCGGGGCCGAGGTGGCCGACGAGCCTGGGGTAGCTGTGCGCCAGCGTCGCCAGCGTGGCGAGCGCCGGGACGCGTGGGCGCGCGACGCAGCTCGCGCCGCCGGGCGACCACGCCGCCTCCAGCGCGCCGCGCTCACCGGAGCATGGATTGACTCCGAGGCGATCGCAGAACTGGATGCGCGTGCCATCGCGAGTAGCTGTGCGGCCATCACCGCCGTAGTCAGCGCGGACCATGCGAACACAGGCATCGTGAAGCACCTGGCGAGCCGACCCCGGCGCTGCGGGCCTCGAAGGTCGATAGCCCCATCGAATGCATTTGACAATCGCTCCGCTGGAACAGACAAACTGTACGTGCCCATGCTCATCGAGCAATGGCATCGCCAACCGTCCCCCGCTCGCGTCGACCTCGCAGAGCGGCACCACGTCACCCGCGTCGGGACTCGACACAACGAATCGATGCCACAACACATCGCGCGACAGGGAATCACGCTCGACGCCGATGAGTCGCACCTCGCGCCCGCCGATCGCCAGCGTCGAGCCAACGAGCTGGGGACTCCGCAACACACGACCATCGTTCGTGGTAAGTACCAATTCAGCACCGTCGACCGTCAACGACGGTGTCGTGCCTTGCGGCGGCAGGGCACACGCTGCCACTGCGACGCTGATCGCGGCCACGGCCCCGGAGCGGCTGGTCATTTCACGACGACGTCGTCGCCCCCAGGCAACTGGACCGATTGGATCTCACCATGGAGCTGGACGGCGAGGCCGGTGAGTCGGGTACCATTCGTTCCGCAGTGCGTGGTCGGGCACTCCGACGACATCGCCTTTGGCTGCACTGCCTTTGCCTGCATTGGCGTGGCGCAGGCTGCAAGCATCGAGAGTGCAACTGACCTGAGCAAATTGCGATTCACCATCCCGAACCTCCCCATTGTGTTCCATCAGTATCAGGACCGAATCCACACCGCCACACAAAAGATCTCCAGCCGCTGTCGTTCCGGCCTTTGCCAGACCGCCCGGGTCCGCGTGACCGGCCGCCTGGTGCCGACGATGAGTCACCAGACGATCACGTGTGCGTCCGCGCGTCGAGGGGCGACGAGACCTCGGAGGCCGTCGCGGTCGACCGGTCCGACGCCCGGAAGGACCACCGCATCACGCTGACGCTCGGCCCGAGTGGAATCGCGGGCGTCGTGGTCGATCTCGCCGGTCACCGGCGCGGACGTCGTGCTGCTGAGCTGCTGCGACGATCTGCCGGTGATCCACAAGGCCACGGATGGCCGCGGCGGGTTCGCGTTCGAGGTGCCGCGTGGGACCTTCACGTTGAAGGTGCGCCGCGGCGTAGTTGACGACTTCGACGACCGTGACGACCGCGTGGTGACGGCCGGCTCGCGGGACGTACGCCTCGCCCTGCCCTAGAATGCCGCGATGCATACTAGACAGCTCGCAGCCCTCACCACGCTCGCCGCGCTCGCGCTCGCCCGCCCGGCGCTCGCGGAGCCCGGCTGCGCCGACCAGCTCGCGGCCTACGCCAGCTGGCTCGAGCCGATCAAGGCTGACCTGGCCAGCGGCGCGGTGGTGTCGGATCGCGTCGATCAGCTGGTCGCGATCCCGTTGCGCGCCGGCTCGCCTCCGAAGCAACCGGCGATGACCCTGTTCGTGGACGCCGCCGGGCTGCACGACGGAGCCGGCCCTGCCAGGCCTGCGAGCGAGGCAGCAGCCCTGATCGCCGCCAACACCAACATCGCGTTTGCTCGCACGAACAAGAACGCGATCTCGCACGGCGTGCTGGTGGCCGCCACGCCCGACGCGCCCGCTGCATCGGTGCGCGCGGGGATCACGGCGGCGCTGGCGGCCCACGAGGCCGCGTGGCTGGTGTTCCGGCCGAGCGATGGCAAGGCGGCGGCGCCGGCCGCGTCGTCGGTCACGGTGGAGCTCGACAAGCTGGGGACCAAGGATGTCTCTGCCCTGGTCACGGTGGTCCAGCGTGAGTTCGGGACGTGCGACGGGTTGATGGCGATGATGCGCAAGCTGAGCGGGCAGACCGAGGCGTCACGGCTGCCGATCCTCGCGGACGCGCCCCGGGCGGCGCTCGAGACCTGCCGCTGCAAGCCCTCGCCCGCCGCCGTTGCCTCGATCCTCTGGAAGCTCGCGTTCCAGAACCTCGCCGTCGTGGTTCCGCTGCCGGCGAAGCCCGCCACGCTGCCGTGGGGAGATGCGAAGGCAACCTGGAAGGACGCGGCTCCGGGGATCGTGAAGGCGCTCGGCACAGCGAAGTAGCCGGCGGCCGTGGCTGGCTGACCACGCGCCACGTGTCTGGCGAGCACCGTCTTCCGCCCGTGCCCGCGATTTCCGCGAGCTAGACGTGGCGTGGCGAATGCAGCCGCGGCCGGCATGACGGAAAAGCCGGGGCGCAGGAAGCGTCGAGCGTCGCGAATAACGAGCAAGCTGCGGGCGGTCCACTGGATCGAGCGAATGATCCTGGGAGCGTCGTTGTTACTGGTACCGGGGGTGGCCAGCGCCGAGCCGGCGCCCGCCGCCGCGGTGGCGCCGAAGGGGCCGCGGATCGAGGTCGCGTTCGTGCTCGACGCGACCGGCTCGATGGGCGGCTACATCAGCGAGGCGCGCAACCGGATCAAGGAGATCGCCGACGGCCTGGCGGCTGGCACGCCGAAGCCGTCGCTGCGCTTCGCGCTCGTCAGCTTTCGCGACAAGGGCGACGCCTACGTCACGCACCTCGATCCGTTCTCCGAGCAGCTCGACGTGATGAAGCGGGCGCTCGACAAGACGACGGCCGACGGCGGCGGCGACACGCCGGAGTCGGTGCTCGAGGGGCTCGCGGTCGCGATCCGCCAGCTCGCCTGGAGCGCGACCGACGGCCACGTGATCAAGCTGATCTACCTGGTCGGCGACGCGCCGGCCCACCACTACGCCGATAGCCCGAGCGAGAAGGGCCTCGCCGCCGAGGCGCGCAAGAAGGGCATCGTCATCCACACCATCGTGTGCGGCGAGGGCATGGACAAGGACGGGCTCGCGACCTGGGACCAGCTGGCGCGGCTGACCGAGGGCCGGACGCTGCGGCTGTCCGAGGGCGCGCGCACGGCGGTCGCCGGGATCGCGGGCGCGAGCGGCGCGGCGCCGACCACGCTGGCGGCCGGGGTCGGCGCGACCACCAAGGCCTACTCCGCGTCGGTCGGCATCGACTACGGCTCCGCGCCGACGGTGACGACGTCCCCGCTCGCGGTGCCCAGAGCGGATCGCAGCGGCCTGGTCGGGGCGCAAGCACGATGGATCGACGATCCGCTGGCGTGGAGCGACCTGTGGGCCGCTCACGTCAGCGTGTTGCCAGACGCGGCGCGCACGCCGCCGCCCGCGGTCGACTTCACCAAGGTTCACGTGCTCGTGGTCGGCGGCGACGATGCCGGCCTCGAGGTCTCGGACGTGCACGCCACCTCGGCGGGTAACGCCGCGACGCTCAAGCCGGCTGCGCCCGGCGTCCGGTTCGTCCTGGTCCCCATCGGGAGCAAGTCATGAGCAAGTCCGCATCTCCAGCACGCCGCGCTCG
>Ga0302299_10001876_pt1 | contig 12745 bp, 12 predicted proteins | sample III_Fen_N3_4_FD_198795 | JGI IMG/M metagenome (GOLD analysis project Ga0302299, IMG submission 198795) | Peat permafrost microbial communities from Stordalen Mire near Abisko, Sweden - III_Fen_N3_4 | ecosystem: Environmental > Terrestrial > Soil > Wetlands > Permafrost | place: Sweden: Abisko... | reverse complement strand
GACCCCGCCTGGCGCGAGGTCGGGATCGCTTCGATGCACGCGTCCTCCGCCCGGGGCCAGTTCGGCGGCGAGCCGACCTGGGTCGTGACGATGGACTTCGGCGTCCGCACCGGCGGCAAGTCGGTGAGCAAGCCCATGCCCACGCCAACACGCGCTCTCGCGACGAAGCCGACGCGCTGAGCAGACGGCAGCTCAGACGGCTGCCAGCGCCTGATACGGCATCTGATCGGGGTCGATCCGGAGGCTGAAACCCCTCTCCCACTCGACCACGATGCCTTCCGGCGTGATCTCCTCCACGACTCCACGATCGCCAGCCTCGAGACCCGACTCGGCCGAGCCGTGCTCGAGGACGATCGTCGTGCCCACCGGCACGCCTGCCCGGAGGCGGGCTGCGAGGTGTCGGGCGCCGATCGTGTCCATGAACGGATCCTCCGCGCACACGGACGAGAGCGCATCCCCCGAAAGTCGGGTTTGCGCTCCCAGGAGGGGTGCGAGATCTCCCGGCGGAGGCAGGAGCCCCCCGGGTACCGTCGAAGGTCGAGCCGCCGACGGTCACGCTCCGAATTCAACGGCTGAGGGCGCCGGCCGTCGGCACACTTCCCTTCTGGAGGCGAGAACGTGCAGGAGCAGCCCAGACACGACCGCGAGTGGGAGCACTGGCCGGGCCGGAGAGGCCCGGAGGACGGCATCCGCCACCGGCTCAGGGCGCTTTTCGCCGCGACGGACGACGAGGCTGCCATGGAGGCGCTGATCAACGAGCGCGGCCGCGAGATCGAGGAGCAGACGGCGCGCCTGCAGGCGACGATCGAGGGGCTCGAGCGGCGCGAGGAGCAGGCCGCCAGCCTCCGGGCCGCGGTCGAGGAGATGCTCCGACACGGCTCGGCGGAGCTGGACGAGCGCCACGCGGAGCTGACCGCGCTGGCAGCTGACCTTCGCTCGCGCGAGGCGACGGTGCGCGAGTTGGAGCAGGACATCGCCGTCCGCAAGCAGGAGCTGGGAGCCGTGGAGCTACGCCGCGCCGCCGTGGAGCGGCGGGAGCAGGCCGCGGCCGAGCGTGAAGCCGCGCTCGAGGAGGCGGCCGCGGCACTCCAGGCGCGGGAGCTGTCCAACGCCGGGCGCGGGCTCGATCGGACGGTCTCCGCGCCGCAGCCGAACGCACACCGGCTCTTCATCGCGACCGATTCCTACCGCTTCGTCGACCGCGACGGGCCTCCGCCCGCCGCTCTCGCTACCGTCGAGGTCGAGGGCACGGCGTTCGTGGTCACGCGCGTCGGCACGTCGCCGGTCCCGGGGGACGAACGGCCGTGGGCCTACCTGGAGCGGGCCCGCACACCTGCTCACGGCGTCGCAGGGATCTAGGCGGACTGCCGCACCTGGCGCAGGCGGCGACGCGACGACGGCGCGACGTCGAGCATCTCGATCCGCTTCCCGGCCTGCGCGACGAGGAACTGCGCCACGGCCTCCTCTTCGATCGTGAAGCGCCGCATCCTCATGTCGTAGATCTCGACGAGACCCCATGTCTTCCCCTGCACGATCAACGGCAGGAGCATGGCGGCGTTCATCTGCAGCTCGCGCAAGACGAATGCCTCGGCGCTGTCGATGTCGTCGTCGAGGAACGAGAGCGACCTGACGCGCCGTGTCTCGAGAACCTCCTGGGTGACAGGGTAGTCGGCGATCACGTACGAGGCGCCCTCGCCGAGGTCGACGTCGCGGAGGGCGTGGGTCGCGAGGTCGCGTAGGTGTCCACCCTGGATCCGGGAGATCACCGTCCCCGTCGCGCCGACGACGAACGAGATCCCCTTTGTCAGGCGCTCCAGCACTGCCGCCGCAGTCGCCTCGCTGCCGATCGCGTTGGCGGCTTCCATCACGTCCGCGAGTGCTGTCGCGTCGGGACCCGCGCCGCGGGCGCGGCCGGCCCCGACCGGTGCGATCTCCTCGTCGCTCGAGCCGCGCATGATCTCGCGGAACGGGATCACCCGGTTCTTGCCACAAGCCTTGGCACGGTAGAGCGCCTGGTCGGCTGCACGGAGGAGCTGCGTCGTGCCGGCGCCATCGTACGGATAGGTCGAGATCCCGGCGCTCAGGCGCAGCGGGAAGCCTGCATCGTCGAGCCCCTCGCTGAGCCCCGCGCGCAGGCGCTCCGTCGCGGCGACGGCGGCGTCGGCGTCCACCCCGGGCAGCATCACCACGAACTCGTCGCCGCCGACCCGCGCGGCGGCGGCGCCCTCGGGGCAGATGCCTCCCAGCACGAGCCCGACCTCGCGCAGGAGCGCGTCGCCGAACTCGTGCCCGGCGCGGTCGTTGACGTCCTTGAAGTCGTCGCAGTCGAGCACGACGAGGCTGAGCGGCTGCCTGACCTCCTGCGCCCCGCCCAGCTCTCCGTCGAGCAGGTTCTCGAGCCCACGCCGGTTGAGAAGCCCTGTCAACGGGTCTGTGTGGGCGCTGCGCCGCTCGCGGTCGAGAGCAATCGCCGCGTCGAGTGACGCCGCTGTGTGCGCGGCGAGCAGCGCAGCCAGCTCACCCTGGCCGCGGTCGAACTCCCTCGCGAACCTGCTCGAACCGGCGAGCAGGCCGATCTCGGAGCCGTTCGCACGCAACGGGATCAGCACGACCGAGCCGAGGCGCTGGCCATCGAGCTCGGGCACGGTCATCGTGCTCGCGTCGAGCAGCTCGAAGACGGCGGACGCATCGATGCGTCCACGCAACGCCTCGAGCGCCGCGAGCGGCACGAGCTCGTGCCCCGCCGCACGCCACTCCGTCGCCTCGACGAGCCGCGCCTCCTCGTCGAGGAGAAGGAGCTGGCTCGTGTCAAGTGGGAGGACGCGCCCGAGCGAGCGCACCGCCACCTCGGCGATCGCCCGGGGATCCCGGAGGGAGCTCATGTAGACGAAGAGCCGCGCCAGGGTCGACACGTCGACCGAGCGCGACCCGCGCAGCTCGTCGATCGGGGCTGCCAGGGCCGCAAGCAGCGGCGCCACCACCCCCTCCGCCCCCTCAGGCAAGGGCGCGGCGGTCTCGATGTTGATCACGCCGACGACGCCGGTGTCGGTGAGGAGCGGGATCGCGAGCTCGGAGGCGACGACACTCATGCCCTCGATGAAGTCGGGGTCGATGGAGACGTCTCGCGCAAACTGCAGCGCGGACGTCCGGACGGCCCGGCCGATCACGCCCTCCTCGAGCGGCAAACCGTCGGGAATCATCGCGTAGCCCCGAACACCGACGGACCAGAGGCGGCCGTGCTCCAGCACGAAAGCAGCCACGCCGGCACCGTCGAGCTCGTCGTGCAGCACCTCCAGGGCACGGTCGATCGCCTCCGGCGCCGTAGCTGCCGCCGCCGCGGCAGCAGCCGCGCCGGTGAAGGCCGCGGCGAGACGGTCCAGGTCGACCGGGGCCCTCGTCGAGGCCAACGAGGCGAGCGTTTCCATGCTCGTCAGAATCGGCATCGGCGGCCGCATTCTTGACCCGTCGCCTGGCTCCGGCCGCTCCCGCCGGGTGCTGGGCCGCGCCGCAGAGCCGGCTCTGAGCCTCGGTCAGGCGCGCTAGCGCGGCGCTGACGGCCACGTCCACGTCGCCGGCGACGCGCGAGGCGCCCTCGCCCGCGCCGCCACGACGCGCCGGCAGTGCGGATGACGCGAGCGGGGCGGCGAGCGCACTACCCGAGCCACGCGTCCATGAGCGCGTCCCCGAAGAAGAGCGCCACGACGCCGCCCGCAGCGAGGAAAGGAGCGAACGGGATGCCGACCTTGCGGCCGGCGCCGCCGCGGATGGCGAGGATCGCGAGCGCAGGGATCATCGCGATCAGCGATCCCGCGAGCAGGGCCACGACCACGGGCGTCCCCAGCCACGCGCCGAGGAAGGCCGCCAGCTTCACGTCTCCCATGCCGAGTCCGGCCGGGTAGACGAGCGCTGCAACCAGGAAGAACCCGCCGGCCGCGAGTGACGCGAGGATCCATTCGACAGAGGGATCGCGGGCCGTCTGCACGACCAGCGCCACGACGAGAGCGGGCACGATGATTCGATTGGGCACGATCCGCCTCTCGAGATCGGTGACCGTGACGGCGACGAGGACGCCGCACGCTGCGATGTCGACGAGCGCCTCGACCGTGAGGCCGAACGTGACGACGCAGGCGCCCGCGAGGACGGCGAAGGCGGCGAACGCGAGGAGGCGGGTGTGGGTCAATGCGCCTGCTCCCTTCCCGTCATCGCGACCGGATCCTGCCTCCACCGTTCACTCGTTCGAGGGAGTGCGCCGCGCCGGGATACGGGTGATGCTGGGTGGAGTGCGGTGAAGGTAGACGAACTGCGGACTCCGGCGGCGTGACCCGCCGCCGGAGAGAGGCGGCACAACGGCGTGAAGAACCCTCGAGGCACGAGCGTGCGCGCACACACTCTCGCAAACGCGGCCGTGGCGGCGGCGGCCGCCTGCGTCGCCGTTCTCGGCGGCGCGCAGGCGGTCAAGACGTCGAGTCAGACGGGCCTGGCGATCGTTCTCGGCGTCGCAGCGGTCGCGGCGGCCGCGTTCGTCGCCCGGCTCTCGCGGCGCGCGCGCTCGGCCGAGTCCCTGGCGCTGCGGGACGCACTCACCGGCCTGCCCAACCGCTCGCTCCTCGACGACCGACTGGGTCAGGCGCTCCAGCGCTCACGCCGCACGACCGAGGCGTTCGCGTTGATGGTGGTCGACCTGGACGGTTTCAAGGAGGTGAACGACATCCGTGGCCACGAGGCCGGCGACCAGGTCCTGCGGAGCGTGGCGCGCAGGCTCGAGTCGGTCGTGCGCGCCAGCGACACCGTGGCGCGGATCGGTGGAGACGAGTTCGTCGTCCTCTCGCTCGGCACGGGCTCGGAGGAGGAGGCCGCCGCGCTCGTCGGGCGCCTGCGGTACGCCCTGCGCCGGCCCTACCGCGTCGAGGGCGGCGTGGTCGAGATGGACGCCTCGATCGGCTGGGCCATCTTCCCGTCCGACGGGGCGACGCCGGAGGAGCTGCTCGGCCGGGCGGACACGCAGATGTTCGCAACCAAGCGAGACTCCGGCGACGACGCTGGGATCGCGCGACGCGGCTCTCTCGACGCGGGAATCGTGCGCGAGTTCGAGGCTGCGCTGGAGCAGAACGAGGTCGTCGTCCACTATCAGCCGGTGATCGACCTCCGAAGCGGCTCCGTGACCGGCGTGGAGGCGCTCGTGCGGCGGCACCATCCGGAGCGAGGGCTGCTGGCGCCCGCCGAGTTCGTCTCCCACATCGAGCGAACGCCCCTGATCCGGGCGATGACACTGCACGTCGTGGCTGAGTCAATCGCCGCCGCAAGCCGATGGAGCGTCCTCGCGGGTGACCTGCGCGTCTCGGTCAACGTTCCCTACCGGTCGATCGACGACGAGGCCCTCGCCGAGGGCATCATCGGCCTACTTGACTCCACCGGCTTCGGCCCGAACCTGCTCACGCTCGAGGTGGTGCCATCGGGCCCGGGTGCGGGAGCAGAGCTCGATCGCGAGGTGCTGGAGCGGCTGGTGCGAAAGGGTGTCAGGCTCTCGATCGACGACTTCGGGCGCGCCTCGTCGCTCGCCGCGATGCGCGTGCTTCCCCTCTCCGAGGCGAAGATCGACGGAGGCTTCGTCCGTGGGCTCGGCCGCGGCGGCACCGACGAGGCGATCGTCCGGAACCTGATCGGGCTGGCCCACGACCTCCAACTCGACACCGTGGCGGAGGGCGTCGAGACGCGCGCCGCCTGGGACGCCGTCGCGACGATGGGCTGTGACCGCGCCCAGGGCTACTACGTCCAGCAGCCCCTCCCGGCCGGCGAGCTCGCAGAGTGGCTCGACAGCAGCTGGCCCGCGGTCGCGCGCGCCGGCGCCTAGAAGACGATCGCCCCGGCCGCGGCGGCGATCCCGACCACGGCCCAGGCGGGCAGCGGCCGCAGCAGCGTGAAGAGCACCGCAGCGAAGGCGACGTCGCCGATCCCGTGGACGGAGGTCTGCAGGATCGGATCCCAGAGAGCAGCGGCGAGCAGCCCCACGACCGCTGCGCCGATGCCCGTGACCGCCGCCTGCACGCGGACGCGCTCGCGCACCCTGGACCACGCAGGCAGCACCGCGGCGAGGAGCAGGAACGACGGCAGGAAGATCGCGCAGAGGGCGATCGCGGCCCCTGCGATGCCGTTCGGCGACGGCTGCTCGATCGCACCGAGGTACGCGGAGAAGGTAAAGAGCGGCCCCGGCACCGCCTGCGCGGCGCCGTATCCGGCCAGGAAGGCCTGCTGCGAGACCCAGCCCGTGCCTACGACCGCGTCGTCCAGGAGCGGCAGCACGACGTGGCCGCCGCCGAACACGAGCGCTCCGGCGCGGAAGAACGCCTGGGTCAGCTCGACCGCGTGCCGGCCGGAGGCCCTGGCCGCGAGCGGGAGCCCGAGCAGGAGCGCTACGAAGAGGGCCGCGGCCGCCAGCGAGAGGCCCCGGCCGATCGGGAACCGCATCGTCAGCGGCAGCGGCCGCGCCGAGCGCCGGAAGGCGAAGGCCCCTATCAGCCCGGCCCCGAGGATCGTGCCGATCTGGCCGGCCGAGCCCGGCACGAGCAGCGCCACCGCGGCCGCCGAGACTGCGAGCAGCATCCGGGCCGGGCCCCGGGCGAGTGTCCGCGCCATCGCGATCACCGCCGTCGCGACGACCGCCGCCGCACCGAGCTCGAGCCCGTGCACCCACCCGGCCCCGGCGAGAGCGGCGTTGCGGGCCCAGAGGGCGAGGGCCGTCAGCGCCAGCGCCGAGGGCAGGGTGAAGCCGAGCCAGGCGGCAAGGCCGCCGAGCTTCCCGGCCCGGTGGGTACCGATCGCGATCCCGAGCTGGCTCGACGACGGGCCCGGCAGGAGGTTCGTCAGCGCCACGAGCTCGCCGAACTGGGCCTCGTCGATCCAGCCCCTACGGGCGACGTACTCCTGCCGGAAGTAGCCGATGTGCGCGACCGGCCCCCCGAACGAGGTGACCCCGAGGCGGAGCGCGGCCCGGAGGACCTCGCCCGCCGAGCCTTCTACCGCGAGGCTCCCGGCTCCCAGAGCGGCTCCTCCGCGTTGGCAAGCGCGTTCGCCGCGCGCGCGAGGATGAAGAGCAGGTCGGAGAGGCGGTTGAGGTACACGGCCACGAGCGGGTTCACGTCGTGCTCGCCGGCCGCGAGAAGCGTCTCCCGCTCGGCCCGGCGACACACGGTTCGGGCCACATGCAGCCCTGCCGACGCAGCGCTGCCGCCCGGCAGGACGAAGCTCTTCAGCTCCGGCAGGTCGTCGTTGAAGGCGTCGCAGAGCGCCTCCAGCCGGTCGACCATCGCCTGCTCGACACGCAGGCGACCCTCGACCGCGAACGGCACGCAGAGGTCCGCGCCGACGTCGAAGAGCTCGTTCTGGACGCGGCCGAGCGGCTCGCGAAGCTGTGAAGGGCACGCGCCCGCGAGGACGACGCCGAGAAGGGAGTTGAGCTCGTCGGTGGTGCCGTAGGCGGCGATCCGGGCATCGAGCTTCGAGACGCGCGAGCCGTCGCCGAGCGAGGTCTCGCCGGCGTCGCCGCCGCGCGTGTAGATGCGCGTGAGTCGAACCGGCTCGTCGGCGGCGCGGGACATGTGGCCAGCCTACCCGGCCGGCGGCGGTGCGCCGGCGGCCTGCCCGGGCTCGTGCTCGGCCAGGATGCCGCGCGCGATCACGAGCCGCTGGATCTCGCTCGTGCCCTCGTAGATCTCCGTGATCTTGGCGTCGCGGTAGTACCGCTCGACCGGGAACTCCTTCGTGTAGCCGTAGCCACCGAGCACCTGGATCGCCTCGCCCGTCTGCCGGCGCGCGACCGCGGAGGCGAAGAGCTTTGCCTGCGCGCCCTCGACCGTGTGCGGGAGGCCCTCCTGCTTCAACCGGGCCGCGCGGTGGGTGAGCGCGCGGGCGGCGGCGATCTCGGTCGCCATGTCGGCGAGCTTGAACTGGATCGCCTGAAAGTCCGCGATCCGGCTCCCGAACTGGTGGCGCTCACGCGCGTATGCGCGGGCCGCGTCGTAGGCGGCCTGGGCGATCCCCACTGCCTGGGCGGCGATGCCGATCCGCCCGCCGTCGAGGGTCGTCATTGCGATCCGGAAGCCGCGATGCTCCTCGCCGAGCAGGCGGTCGCGGCCAACGGCGGCGGCGTCGAGGCGGATGTCGGCCGTCGACGACGAGTTGAGGCCGAGCTTCTCCTCCTCCCTCGTGACCTCGACGTCGCTGCCGTCGACGAGGAAGGCACTGACGCCGCGGGCCCCTCTCGTGGCCGGGTCGGTGCGGGCGAAGACGAGGAGCGTGCCAGCGTGACTCCCGTTCGTGATCCACTGCTTCGTGCCGCTCAGCCTCCAGCCGTCGCCGTCCGCGACCGCGTCGGTGCGGAGGGCGCCGGCGTCGGAGCCCGACCCGGACTCCGTCAGCGCGAAGGCGCCGAGCACACGGCCCGAGGCGAGGTCGGGGACGAACCGCTGCTTCTGCTCGTCGGTGCCGTGGCCGAGAATCGGCAGTGTCGCGGCGCTCGTGTGTACTGCGACCGTGACCCCGACACCGGCGTCCGCCCGCGAGAGCTCCTCGAGAACGAGCACGTAGGAGAGGAAGTCGGCGCCTGCGCCGCCGAGCTCCTCCGGGATGCAGACACCGAGCAGGCCGAGCTCCCCGAGCTTCCGGATCGCCTCCGTCGGAAAGGTGTGATCGCGGTCCCAGGCGGCCGCGTTCGGCGCGATCTCGCCCTCGGCCACCTCCCGGGCGAGCGCCTGGATCGCGCGCTGCTCGGAGGTGAGCGTCGAATCCATGGGCCGCGAGTATAGTCGGGGCGGTGCGCCGCCACGCTGTATTTGCCCTGCTCATCGGCTTCCTGGCCCTCGGCGCCACGGGTTGCGGCGACTCGAAGGCACAGGATCCCGAGGCGGTCGTCGACAGCTGGAGTCAGGCGATCAACGGCGGGGACGACGAGGCCGCGGCCGGGCTGTTCGCGAAGGATGCCGTCGTGATCCAGGACGGTCAGCGCACCATCCTCGCCTCCGACGCGGACGCGCTCGCCTTCAACGCCTCGCTCCCCTGCGGGGCGAAGGTCGTCGGGAAGAAGACCAGCGGCGACGACGTCACGACCACCTTCACGCTCACGCGGAGGCCCGGCCACATGTGCGACGGGACCGGCGAGGCAGCCGTCACCGTCTTCACGATCGTGGACGGGAAGATCACCCTCTGGCACCAGCTTCCCTCCGGCGCCGCCGACCTGCAGTCGGCCTGAGGACGCTAGCCGCGCAGCCGACGGTACGACGGCCCGAGGCGCCGCCGTGCAGTTCGCCCTACCCCGTCGGGCGTCACGAGCCGCCGGAGCCGACGTGGGCTCAGCTCCGCGCAGAGCACGGCGGAGGCGGCCGGGCCGCGTGAGCCGTACGTGACGCCCTCCGGATCGAAGGTCGGCGCCGACCGCCAGCCCTCCGCGACGAGCTCGTAAGCCTCCTGCTCCTCCACGAAGAACCCGGCGCCGGTGAACAGCCGCGTCCAGCCGCCAACGTCCTCCTGCCGGAACCAGCCGTAGTCGCAGGGCTCGCCGAGCGGGACCGTGACGAGGAGCCTGCCCGTCGGCCGCAGCACCCTGCGCAGCTCGCGGAGCGCAGCCGCGCGCCCCGATGCGTCCGGGCTGCCCTCGAGGCCGTAGACCTCGTTGTCGGCCCCGATGTGCTCGAGCGTCGAGACGAGCAGCACCTGGTCGAAGGACGCGTCCTCGAAGGGCAGCTCCCGCGCGTCGGCGACGATCGTGTCGAAGCCGGGGGCCTCACCTCCGGCCAGGTCGACGCCCACGAGCTCGCCCTGCGCCGCCTCGACGAGGCCGGCGATGTAGGCGGGCTCGGCGAAGGCCCAGCCGACCTCGAGAACGCGACCGGAGCGGATCCGCGACAGCACCCAGGGAACCTCCACGAGGCGCTCGTCGGTGCCGGGGGGCGCCTGGAGGTGGCGCGGCCGCTCGCCTCGCTCACGAGCGCCTCGTGCGAAGGCGACGACGTCGTCGAGCTGGCGCACGCGCTCGAGCTCGTGGGAGGTGGCGAGCTCGTGGAGGAGCGTCGCCCGTGACAGTGTTCCCTCCCGAAGCTTTGCGAGCGCCCGCTCCCTGGCCTCGGCGTCGGCGGGCCGGCGCAGGATCAGTGCGAACGCCGTGTCGACGAACTCCTCGTCGGAGCCGGCGAGCGCGTCGACGTGGGCCCGGAGGCGGGGATCGACCGGCACGGCCGGGATCCTACGCCTTCGCCTCGCCCCCGGGCCCTGCCCGCGGTGTCGCCCGGTTGCGCCGCCTGAGCACCCAGAACGAGTACGCGAACACGCCCCCGAGGAAGACGAAGCCGATCAGGAGCTTGACCGCGTTCCCCTTCGGCTTGTCCACCTCCGCCAGCACCGCGCCCGGGTCGGTGATGTCGCAGCGTGTGGCGAAGAAGGTGCCGCCGGACCGGTTGGCGAGGATGCCGGCGGCGACCTGCTCCGGGATCACCTGGCCCCCGTTCGCGGGCTTCACCGGGACGCGCACGAAGACGACCTGCCCGATCGTGCCCTTCACCTTCTGGTCGACGTTGAAGCGGTAGAGCCGCTGCGGGACGCTGGCGGCGCCCACGCGCCTGTACCCGGTCGAGTGCCCCACGAAGACCACCTCCGCCTGGGCGATCCGCTCGCTCAGCGGCGTCGCCGGGCACGTGAAGGCCTGCGCGCTGCCCGTGAGGACAAGCGCGGCGAGCGCCGCTATCAGCGCTGCCCGGATCAGACCTCGATCAGCAGGGCGTCGCCCTGCCCGCCCCCGGAGCAGATCGCGGCGAGGCCGAGGCCGCCCCCGGAGCGGCGAAGCTCGTGCACGAGCGTTCCCACGATACGGCCGCCGGAGGCACCGATCGGGTGGCCGAGGGCGATCGCGCCGCCGTTGACGTTGACGATCTCCTCGTGGACGCCCAGCATCCGCGTGGAGTTGGAGGCGACGGAGGCGAACGCCTCGTTGATCTCGACCCGTGCCAGGTCGCCGGCCGAGCGCCCCGCCTGTTCGAGCGCGAGGGCGCCCGCCCGCGCAGGGGTGCGCGCAAGGTAGGCGAAGTCGTCCGCGACCGCCGCGTGGCCGACGATCGTGGCGAGCACGTCAAGGCCGCGCGAGCGCGCGAACTCCTCGGAGCAGACGACGACGCAGGAGGCCCCGTCGTTGACGCCGGGGGCGTTGCCGGCCGTCGTCGTCCCGTCCGGGTCGAACACGGGCTTCAGCGCGGCCAGCTTCTCGACCGTCGTGTCGCGGCGGATGCCCTCGTCGCTCTCGAGCTCGCCCGCGGCCACGATCTCCTCCGCCAGCCGGCCGGCGTCCTCCGCGGCAGCCGCGCGTGCGTGCGAGCGGGCGGCCCAGGCGTCCTGTGACGCGCGGGAGATGCCGAGCTCGCGTGAGACGCGCGACGCCTGCACCACCATGTGGTCGCCGTCGAAGCTCGACGTGAGGCCGTCGAAGACCATGTGATCGAGCACCTCGCCGTTCCCCAGCCGATACCCGAAGCGGGCCTTCGGCAGCAGGTACGGAGCGTTCGACATCGACTCCATCCCGCCGGTGACGACGACGTCGTGCTGTCCGGCGCGGATCATCAGGTCGGCGAGCTCGATCGCGCGGATGGAGGAGGCGCAGACCTTGTTGATCGTGTCCGCCGGCACCTCCTTCGGGATTCCCGCTGCGATCGCAGCCTGCCGCGAGGGCGCCTGGCCCGCGCCCGCCTGGAGCACCTGCCCCATCACGACGTATCCCACCTCGCCAGGCTCGAGGCCGGCGCGCTCGAGCCCGGCCCGGATCGCGATCGCTCCGAGCTCGGTGGCGGGGAGCTTTGCGAGGCCGCCTCCGAGCCTGCCGAAGGGCGTGCGAACGGTCGAGACGATGACGGAGCGGCTCATGCCCGCAGCCTACCTCCGGGCGCCTGGAAGCGGCCCTGGTTCAGCGCGTGAACGACGCACCGGGCGCGAGCGACCGGGCGAATGCCTCGATCAGCCGCGCCGCGCCGTCGGCGTCGGAGAGCTGGGCGATCTCGCCGCCCGTGTGCATGTAACGCAGGGGCACGCAGACGATGCCGCACGCGACGCCGGCGCCGGTCGTGAAGATGTCGTCGGTATCCGTGTCGGTGGACGCACCGGTCTCGATCGCGACCTCGATCCCGTTCGCGTCGGCGACCGCGAGCAGGCCGTCGGCGACGACCGGGCTGACGACGGGGCCGCGAAAGACGGTCGGGCCGCCCCCCAGCCTGACGTCGCCCCACGCAGCCTGCCCGGGCGCGTCGGCGTCGTAGGTCACCTCGGCCACGATCGCGACGTCGGGCGCGAGGCGCTCCGCAGCGACCCGGGCGCCTCCGTGCGTGCCCGTCTCCTCCTGGCCGCTGACGACGAGCGCCACGTGCCACGCCGGCGGGTCCGCAGCAAGCCGCGCCAGCACCTGGAGCCCGACGTAGATGCCGATGCGGTCGTCCAGCGCCCCCGAGAGCACGCGCCCGTTCGGGAGCGGCTCCGGCGGCGCGTGGAGCACGATCCAGTCACCGGGCCGAACGAGCGCGAGCGCGTCGTCCTTGCCGAGCGCCCCGACGTCGACGCGAAGAGCATCCCAGGTGAGCTCGCCCTCGCGCGGGGCGACGACGACGCCACGCACCTCGCCGTCCCGGGTGATCACCCGGACACGCTGGCCGCAGGCGTCCGCCGCCCTCCAGCCCGCCAGCCTGGCGACGCCGAGGAGGCCGTCCGCGCCCACGGTGCG
>Ga0302299_10001875_pt1 | contig 12746 bp, 12 predicted proteins | sample III_Fen_N3_4_FD_198795 | JGI IMG/M metagenome (GOLD analysis project Ga0302299, IMG submission 198795) | Peat permafrost microbial communities from Stordalen Mire near Abisko, Sweden - III_Fen_N3_4 | ecosystem: Environmental > Terrestrial > Soil > Wetlands > Permafrost | place: Sweden: Abisko... | reverse complement strand
TCATGACGCTGATGGCAACCGTCGCCCCTTCAGCACGTCTGGTCGGGCTCGCGAGCTCGCCCTCGGCGACCGAGCGCGCTCCGGATGCGGGCCGCGTACTCCTGGGCCTCGGCGTCGTCGGCGTAGCGCTCCCGGGGCCAGAAGAAGCCCCGCAGACCGTCCTTGCGGCGGCGGGGCACGACGTGCACGTGGAGGTGCGGGACGCTCTGGCTCACCACGTTGTTCTGGGCCACGAACACCCCGTCGGCACCGAGGCCGTCCTGCACCGCGGCGGTGATGCGGCGCACCTCGGTGAAGAACGGCGTGAGCAGGTCGTCGGGCAGGTCGCGGAGGGTCTCGACGTGCACGCGGGTCACCACCAGGGTGTGCCCGCGGAACAGCGGCGAGTGGTCGAGGAACGCGACGGTGTGCTCGGTCTCGGTCACCACCGGCGCGTCGAGGTCGCCGGCCACGATCGCGCAGAAGGCGCAGGGCCGCGCGGTGCTCGCCGCCGCGGCCATCGACTACTCCGGCGAGGTGTAGGGACGCTGACGAGGGGTCGCGTGGCTGCGCTTGAGGACCATGACCCGGCGCCGGAAGTAGCAGACCTCTTCGCCGCGCTGGTTGAACCCGCGGCTCTCCACCAGCACCACGCCCCGGTCGTCCTTGCTCGCCGACTCGCGCTTCTCGAGCACCTTGGTCTCGGCGTAGATCGTGTCGCCGTGGAAGGTGGGGCGGGCGTGCTTGAGCTCCTCGACCTCGAGGTTGGCGATGGCCGAGCCGCTCACGTCGGGGACGCTCATCCCGAGCACCAGCGAGTAGACGAGGTTGCCCACCACCACGTTCTTCCCGAACTGGGTCTGGGTCTCGGCGAACCAGGCGTCGGTGTGGAGCGGATGGTGGTTCATCGTGATCATGCAGAACAGGTGGTCGTCGTACTCGGTGATGGTCTTGCCGGGCCAGTGCTTGTAGACGTCACCGACCTCGAAGTCCTCGTAGTAACGGCCGAAGGGTCGCTCGTGCACGGTCATGGCCGCGCAGCCTATTGCGTGGCCCCGGTACGGTGGCACCCGGCATGACGGGTCCTCACATGGTCGCAATGAGCTTCCGGCACGACGCCGACGCGGTGAAGGGCCGGAAGCTGGAACGGGAGGTGACGCGGCGCGTCCTCGGCCTGTGCCGGCCCTACCGCAGGCAGCTCATCGGCTTCCTGATCACGGTGATCCTGGCGGCCGTCGTCGGGGCCATCCCGCCGCTGATCCTGCGGGCCCTGCTCGACACCGCGGTCCCCGAGAAGAACCGGACGATGGTCTTCGTGCTGGCCGGGGCGGCCGTCTTCCTGGCCATCGCCTCCTCCGGGCTCTCGCTCGTGCAGCGGTGGTACTCGGCCAAGATCGGTGAGGGGCTGATCTACGACCTGCGGCTCTCGCTCTTCGATCACGTCCAGCGCCTGCCGCTGTCGTTCTTCACCCGCACCCAGACCGGCGCGCTGATGTCCCGCCTGAACAACGACGTGATCGGGGCCCAGCAGGCCGTCACCAACACCCTCGGGACCGTGGTGTCCAACGTCATCACGCTGATCGTGACGCTGAGCTTCATGCTCGCGCTCGACTGGAAGCTCACGATCCTGACGCTGGTGGTGCTGCCCTTCTTCATCATCCCGGCCCGGCGCATCGGCAAGAAGCTCGTGGTCGCCACCCGCGAGTCGATGCAGCTCAACGCCTCGATGAACAACACGGTCGTCGAGCGGTTCAACGTCGCCGGCGCACTGGTCGTGAAGCTGTTCGGGAGCCACGACACCGAGGCCGACAACTTCTCGTCCCGGGCGAGTCGCGTCCGCGACATCGGCATCACCACCGCGATGTACTCCCGGGTGCTGTTCGTGGCCCTCGGCTTCGTGACGGCCGTCGGCACCGCGATCGTCTACCTGGTCGGCGGCAACCTCGTGATCAGCGGGGTGATCTCGATCGGCACCATCGCCGCGTTCGTGGTGTACGTGGGCCAGATCTACCAGCCGCTCACGCAGCTCACGAACGCCCGGGTCGACGTGATGACCGCAATCGTGTCGTTCGAGCGCGTCTTCGAGGTGCTCGACTTCGAGCCGCTCATCACCGAGAAGCCCGACGCGGTCACGCTCGTCGCTCCGAAGGGCAGGGTCACCTTCGACCACGTGTGGTTCCGCCACCCGTCGCCGGCGACGTCGTCCATCCCGTCGCTCGAGGAGGGCGTGGTCGTCCCCGACGACGACCCGAGCGCCTGGATCCTGCGCGACGTGAGCTTCGACATCGAGCCCGGCGAGTTCGTCGCGCTGGTCGGACCGTCCGGCGCGGGCAAGACCACCAGCGCGCTCCTCGTCCCCCGCATCCACGAGGTCGTGCAGGGTGGCGTGCTCGTCGACGGCCACGACGTGCGCGACCTCACCCTCGACTCGCTCCGCGACACGGTGGGGATGGTCATGCAGGACCCCCACCTGTTCCACGAGACCATCGCGGCCAACCTGCGCTACGCCCGGCCCGACGCCACCGAGGACGACCTCGTCGAGGCGTGTCGGGGGGCGCGGATCCACGACCTCATCGAGTCGCTCCCCGACGGCTACCGCACCGTCGTCGGCGAGCGCGGCTACCGGATGTCGGGCGGCGAGAAGCAGCGCCTCGCCATCGCCCGCATGCTGCTCAAGGACCCCGCGATCGTCATCCTCGACGAGGCCACGTCCCACCTCGACGCCGAGTCGGAGCTGGCCATCCAGCGGGCGCTGGCCGACGCGCTGGCCGGTCGCACCGCACTGGTGATCGCGCACCGCCTCTCCACGATCGTCGCCGCCGATCGCATCCTCGTGCTCGAGGACGGCAGAATTGCCGAGGAAGGGCGCCACGAGGACCTGCTCGAGGCCGGCGGCCTGTACGCCGACCTCTACCGGACGCAGCTCCACCAGGCCCCCGAACCCGTCTGAGCCGCCCGATCCCCGGACCGAGGTCGTCGACCGCGTGAGTAGCCAGTGAGCACGCCGTGAGCAGGCTGCGTCACCGCGGCCGACGAGCCGACCGACGCGCCGACCGCCGGCGCACGTGGACGATCGTCGCGGTGGGCGCCGGGGTGCTCGTGCTCGTCGTCGGGGGGGTCGCGGCCGCGGCGCTCCTGTCCGGCAACGGCGACGCCGAGGTGGCGGCGCCGGCCGCGGACCACGAGCCCTCCGCCACCCTGGCCCCGGTGACCTCGACCACCGTGACCACCGTCCCCGGGCTGCCCTGTCGTAGCGGCCTCACGCCCGCCGCGCCACTGCGGCTGTGGATCGCGGGCGACTCGATCGCGTACTCCATCGGAAACGGTCTCGGGAAGAAGGCCGCCAACACGGGCGTGGTCGCGCCCGTCTACGAGTCGCGGGTCTCGAGCGGTCTGTCGACGCCCGGCTTCTTCGACTGGCCCAACCGGGTCTCCCAGGAGCTCCCGCGCCTGAACCCGGAGGTCGTCGTGTTCGTGATGGGCACCAACGACTGGGCCGTGCCCCAGGCCACCCCGGTCGACGCGTCGGGCGCGCCGGCGTGGAAGGCGCCGTACCGCGCCCGGGTGCAGGCCATGGTCGAGGCGCTCACCGCCAACGGACGCTCGCTCTACTGGGTCGGCCCACCCGTGCTGCGCGACCCGAAGCAGGAGGCCGGGGTGCGCGACCTCGCCGCGGTGATCGAGTCGGTCGTCGACGCCGCGCCCAACGCGAAGTTCTTCGACCTGCACGATCTGCTCGACGGCGACGACGGGTCGTACACGCCGTATGTCGACGTCGACGGCAAGAAGCTGCAGGTGCGCGCCGGCGACGGCGTGCACCTGACTCCCGACGGCGCCGACTTCGTGGGCGACGCGCTGTTCACGAAGCTCGACGCGCAGTGCCGGCTGAAGGCGCAGGCGGTGGCCAACAGCCGCCAGCAGGTCGTCGAGACCCAGGGCTCCACGTCGGTCGCCGCGGGGTCCACCGCCACCGCGCCCCCCGCCCCCACCACCCCGCCCACCGTCGCGGTCACCACCCCGCCCACCATTGCCGCCACGATCCCGACCACCACCGGCACCACGTCACCGCCCCCGACGGCTACCACCCTCGCGCCTCCGACCACACCGACGACCGGCTCCTGATCTCCGGGTCGCTGCGCTCGCTCCCAGACACGCCGGATCGTCTCTTCATGGGATCCCGGTTCGGGACGCTCGCTACGCTCCCGAAGCCATGGCTGACGCGACCCCCGACCTTCCCGCGGCGAAGGCCGCCGTCGACCTCGCCGCCGAGGTCGTCGACACCGCCTGCCGGACCCTCGCGGCCCACGCCGCGGTCGACGGCCGCATCGCGGTGAGCAAGCTCGACGAGCACCAGCTGCTCGCCTACGACCTCGCCCACGCGGCCAGCGCGGTGGCGGGCTGTCGGGTGATGCTCGGCTACGGGGAGCGCGGGGCGTACGAGGCCATGCTCGCCACCGGGTACATCGCCGACGCGATCCACGACATCCACGGACGGGTCGTGACCCGCGAGGACGCGTGGGGCGTCGCGCCGGGCGCGCTCGACGGCGCGCTGGCGTTCGTCGGCGCGCACCGCTCGGCGGAGTTCCTCGACCGCATCGCCGACGAGGTCGCGCGCCAGGGCGGCGGCCCGAGCCACCTTTCGGAGGACTTCGACCTCGTCCGCGAGACGTTCCGCCGCTTCTCCGAAGACAAGATCCGTCCCGTCGCCGAGGCCGTCCACCGCGAGAACCTCGACATCCCCGAGGCCGTCATCTCGGGGCTGGCCGAGATCGGCGGCTTCGGGCTCTCGGTCCCCGAGGAGTACGGGGGCTTCGCCGGCGGCGACGAGAACGACTACCTGGGCATGGTCGTCGCCACCGAAGAGCTCTCGTGGGGCTCGCTCGGCATGGGCGGCTCGCTCATCACCCGGCCCGAGATCATCACCCGGGCCATCGTGCGCGGCGGCACCGAGGAGCAGAAGCAGCGCTGGCTGCCCCGCATCGCCGCCGGTGAGCTCATGGCCGGGATCATGGCCACCGAGCCCGACTACGGCTCCGACGTCGCGGGCGTGAAGGTCAGCGCCGTCCCCACCGAGGGCGGCTACCTGATCAACGGCGTGAAGACGTGGTGCACGTTCGCGGGGCGGGCCAACGTGGTGATGCTCCTCGCCCGCACCGACCCCGACCGCACCGCTGGTCACCGCGGGCTCTCGGTGTTCGTCGTCGACAAGGAGCCCGCTCCCGGCCACTCCTTCGCGTTCACCCAGGACGCCGGCGGCACGATGGAGGGCCGGGCGATCGACACCATCGGCTACCGCGGCATGCACTCGTACGAGGTCGCGTTCAGCGACTGGTTCGTCCCCGCCGAGAACCTCATCGGCGAGGAGGCCGGGCTGGGCAAGGGCTTCTACCTCCAGATGGAGGGCTTCGAGAACGGGCGCCTCCAGACCGCGGCGCGCGCCGTCGGCCTCATGCAGGCCGCGTTCGAAGCGGGGCTCCAGTACGCGCAGGACCGCGTGGTGTTCGGACGCCCCGTGTTCGACTACCAGCTCAACCGGGCCAAGGTCGCGCGGATGGCGTTCCTCATCCAGGCCGGCCGCCAGTTCGGGTACCACGTCGCCGGGCTCATGGGCCGGGGTGAGGGTGCGCTCGAGGCGTCGATGGTGAAGGCCTACGTCTGCCGGGCGGCCGAGTGGGTCACCCGCGAGGCCATGCAGCTCCACGGGGGCATGGGCTACGCCGAGGAGTTCCCCGTGTCCCGCTACTTCGTCGACGCCCGCGTCCTCTCCATCTTCGAGGGCGCCGACGAGACCCTCTGCCTTCGCGTCATCGCGCGCCGCCTCGCCGAGGACGCGCTCGCCCGGACCTGAGCGATAGCCTCGACCGACACTCGGGACGAGGACCCCGGGTGGGTGGGTTTCGGGCGAACTGGGCGAACTGGGCGATCGTGGCGACGAGGCAACCGGGCGGGCCGCGCGGCATCGAGGCGGCCGACATGGGCGGGCTCTACGCGCGCCACTGGAACATGGTCGTGGCCTACCTGCGCGGCCAGGGTGCACGCGACCCCGAGGACCTGGCGTCGGAGGCGTTCGTCGGGGCCATCCGCAACCTCGATCGCTTCGAGGGCGACGAGACGGCGTTCCGCTCGTGGCTGCTCGTGATCGCGCACCGGCGCCTGGTCGACCAGCGGCGGGCCCAGGCCCGGCGCCCCGTCGACGTCGCGGAGCCGATCCGCATGGTGGCGCTCGTCGACCGGTCGCCCGACGCGAACGCCGAGGACGAGGCGGTTGCGCAGCTCTCGACGCGTCGCGTGCTGCGGGCGCTCGACACGCTCACCGAGGAGCAGCGCACCGTCGTGCTGCTGCACGCACTCGGCGACCTCTCGCTCCCCCAGATCGCTACGGCGCTGGGCAAGCGCCTCCCCGCGGTCAAGAGCCTCCACCACCGCGGGCTCGCGGCGGCCGCCCGGGCCCTCGGCGACCCTGCCGACTGGTACGCGTCCGAAGTCGGCTGACGCCGCCGCGGCACCGGGCGGGTCGGCTCAGCTGGGGTCGGGCACGCAGCGGTTCACGAGCTCGCCGATCCCCTCGATCGCTGTGCGCACCACCTGACCGGCGCGCAGGTACACCGGCGGGGTGCGGCCGTGGCCGACGCCCGCGGGCGTCCCCGTGGAGATGACGTCGCCCGGCACGAGCGTGCACACCGTCGAGAGGTACTGCACCGTCGTCACCGGGTCGAAGAGCAGGTCGGCGGTCCGACCGTCCTGCACGACCTCGCCGTCGACCTCGCAGGTGACCCGGAGGTCCGCGGCGTCACCGACCTCGTCGGCCGTCACCAGCCACGGGCCCACCGGGGTCGCGTGCTCCCAGGTCTTGCCCTGGTCCCACTGTTGGGTGCGGTACTGCCAGTCGCGCATGCTCACGTCGTTGACGACGGTGTAGCCCGCGATCGCGGCGCGCGCCTCGGCGACCGACGCCCGGCGCACCGGGCGGCCGATCACGATCCCGAGCTCGGCCTCCCAGTCGACCGCGTCCGACTCGCGCGGCAGCCAGATGTCGTCGCGGGCACCGATGAGCGCGATCGCATACTTCGAGAAGACGGTCGGATGGTCGGGCAGGTCGTGGCCCATCTCCGCGATGTGCGCGCGGTAGTTCAGCCCGAGGCACAGCACCTTGTCCGGACGCGGGACCAGCGGCGCGAGGTCGACCTCGTCGACACCGTGCACCGGTCCGGACGCGGTCGCGTCGGCGGGATCGACACCGGACGCGAGGAGCACCCCGACGTCGGGCACCACGAGCTCGACGACGCGGTCACCCTCGATCCGCGCCGCGCGCGTGCCGCGCTCGGTGCGGATCGTGGCGAGGCGCAATCAGGCCTCGGGGGTGTCGACGCTGCGGACCATGCCCGCGCGCTCGCCGCGGCCGACGAACTTGGTCGCCATCTTGCGGCTCGCCTCGTCGATCATCTCGTCGCCGAACATCACCGCTCCGCGGCGGTCGCCCTCCGTGGTTGCCTTCTCGTACGCCTCGAGCAGGTCGAACGCGTGGTCGAACTGCTCCTGGGTGGGCGTGTACACCTCGTTGATCACGGTGACCTGGTCGGGGTGCAGCGACCACTTGCCGTCGTACCCGAGGATGCGGGTGCGCATGGAGTAGTCGCGGAGGCCGTCGAGGTCACGGATCTTGAGGTACGGGCCGTCGATCACCTGGAGGCCGTTCGCCCGCCCGGCCATGAGAATCTTCGAGAACACGTAGTGGAAGTGGTCGCCCGGGTACTCGGGGATCTGCACACCGCCGGTGAGCACCGGCATCTCCGTGGACGCGGCGAAGTCGGCCGGACCGAAGATGATGGTCTCGAGCCGGTCACTGGCCGCGCAGATCTCCTCCACGTTGATGAGGCCGCGGGCCGTCTCGATCTGGGCCTCGATGCCGACCCGGCTCTGGCGCCCGGTGGCCTTCTCGATCTGCGTGAGCAGGAGGTCGAGCGCGACCACCTCGGCGGCCGACTGCACCTTCGGCAGCATGATCTCGTCGAGACGCTCGCTCGCGTTCTCGACGATGTAGGTGACGTCGCGGTAGGTCCACTCGGTGTCCCACGCGTTGACGCGCACGCACAGGACGGTGTCGCCCCAGTCCTGGTCGTTGATCGCCCGCACGACCTTCTCGCGCGCTGCCTCTTTCTCCAGCGGCGCGACCGAGTCCTCGAGGTCGAGGAACACCTGGTCGGCACCGAGGCCCGGCGCCTTCCCGAGCATCTTCTCGTTGGATCCCGGCGTGGCGTGGCACGTCCGGCGGGGCATGGTCTTGGTGCGTTCCGACATACCGGGAGCGTAGCGAGCGTCCCGGTTCGGAATTCCAGTTGCCCCCGCGACGACCAGGCGTCGGAGCGAGCGGAGCGACCCAGAAAGTAGGTTGAGGAGATGGCGAGAGACCTGCCCACGGAGACCCTCCACGAGCTCGCCGACGGCGTGTTCGTCTGGCTGCTGGCGGGGGGTGAGACCGGGGTGGCGAACGCCGGGGTGATCGTCGAGGACGACGGCCTGACCGTCGTCGACACCCTGATGGTGCGCTCGCAGTGGGCGCCGTTCGCGGCCGCGGTCGGCGAGCTCGGCCTCCCGGTGCGGCGCTGCGTGCTGACCCACGCACACATCGACCACGTCGGGGGGACCCGCGCGTTCCCCGCCGCTGCGGTGTACGCCACGCCCGCCACGAGCTGGGCTCTCGACCAGCCGATGCCGATCGACGCGTACAAGGTGTTCATGTCGGCGTTCGCCGAGGAGTTCGACGACCTCGCCGAGGTGGGCACCCGGCCCGTGACCCACGAGGTGGAGGGCGCCGCGAGCCTGACCCCGCGCGTCGAGCTGCTCACGGCCTCCGGGCACACGGCGGGCGACCTCATGGTCCTGGTCGAGGACGTCGACGTGTGCTTCGCGGGCGACCTGTGCTTCTTCGGCGTCACCCCGCTCGCGTTCCAGGGCGATCCGGCCACGTGGGCCGACACGCTCGACGTGCTCTCCGAGCTCGCCGACGTGATCGTGCCCGGTCACGGGCCCGTCGGTGGCGCCGACGAGGTGCGCGACCTCCAGGCCTACCTGCGGGCGTGCGTCGCCGCGGAGGGCGACCCCACGCGCATCGGCCCCGGTCCGTGGGACGCGTGGATCGACCGCGAGGAGCGCGACGCGATCAACGTCGAGCGGGCCGCGCTGCTCGCCTCGGGACGCGACGAGATGCCCCAGTCGATGCTCAAAGCCATCGGCATCGAGTAAGGAGCGCAGCGAGCGTCCTGTTCGCAACCACGGTGGACGCGCAGGTCTTCTGGTCGGCCAGCGAGCGCAGCGACCCAGGATAAGGAGCGCAGCGAGCGTCCCGTTCCGGGTCCGGGTCGACGCCCGAGAGCCGCTCATGGATCAGCGAGCGGAGCGACCCAGCATGTACGTTCCAGTGCGGATATGGCGAAGAACCCGGACCCGACGCTGCCACTCACGAGCCTCACGGGCACGACCCGCACGCTCGACGACTGGACGACGATGTTCCACATGGTCCTGGTCGTGCTCCCCGACCGGCCCGAGGGCGCGCAGTGGGTCCCGATCGGCGAGCGCATCTTCGCCACGTTCGGCGACTCCGACGCGAAGGTCGCGTTCCTCGTCCCCGGCCCCGCGCCGATGGCGAACCGGCTCCTCGAGCACGGCAGCGGCAAGTACTCGGTCTACCTCGACCCCGACCGGGCGCTGATCGCCAGCCTCGGGCTCGAGCGGCTGCCGGCGCTGGTCCACCTGCGCCAGAACTCGTCGCTCGCCAACGTGGCCGAGGGTTGGGACGCCCCGGAGTGGCAGAAGGTGACCCGGGCGATCGCCAAGGCGATGGCCTGGACCTACCCCGAGATCGCCCGTCCCGGGGATCCGCCGGCCACGCCCGGCTGGCCCGCCCTCCTCTCCTGAGCCCCCGTCGGCGAACCCCCCGCGCGCAGAGAGAACGCGCTAGGGTCAGGGCCGAGCCCGGACGTCCATGACGTACGGGCCTCGTGCTATCGAACTCCGGTCACGAGCCAGATCTGATCCCCGACGTCTCGACGCCAAAGAGCTGATGCTGACAACGAACCGACGCACCCAACGTTCCCGCCGGACCCTGGTCCGGGCCCTCTTCCTCCTCGCCGTCACGGGAGGTCTGCTCGCCGCTGTGCCCGCCGGCACCGCGAGCGCAGCACCGATCGACGACCTGCGCGCGCAGGCCGCGCAGGTCGAGGGTCAGATGAACGAGATCGGTTCGCAGCTCGGCGTGCTCTACGAGCAGATCAAGGCGAGTGAGTTCCAGATCGACTCGGCGAAGCAGACGATCGCCGACTCGCAGACCGGCATCGAAGCCGCGCAGGGCGAGGTCACGCGCATCACGGCACTCGTGCGCGAGCGGGCGGCGTCGGTGTACCGCAAGGCCGGCCTCAACGGCGTCGGCGAGTTCGAGACCGACATCCGCCAGCAGGCGTCGCGCCGGAAGTACGCGAACGCGACCAGCCAGCGCGACGACCAGCTCCTCAACCAGCTCGCGCAGGCGAAGGAAGACCTCGCCGCGAAGCAGGACGCCGCGGAGAAGCTGCGGGTCGACGTGCAGAAGCAGCAGGACGCGCTGAAGTCGCAGCAGGCCGAGTTCGCGGGCCAGCAGGCCGAGCTCGACAAGATCAAGGGTGGCATCGACGGCCAGATCGCGTCGATCGTCGCCGAAGAGCAGGCCAAGCGACGCGCGGCCGATGCCGCAGCCGCCGCCGCGGCCAAGCCCGTGAGCACCGGGTCGGGCAACGCGCCCCAGATCGACACCTCGAAGATCCCGCCGGCGAGTGGTGCGGCCGGCGCGGTGGTCGCCTACGCGGCGGCGCAGCTCGGCAAGGACTACTGCTACGCCGGCGTCGGGCCCACCTGCTACGACTGCTCGGGCCTCACCCAGCAGGCGTGGGCCCAGGCCGGCGTGTACATGCCGCACAACTCCGAGGCGCAGTTCGGGATGTTCCCGCAGGTGCCGCTGAGCCAGGTGCAGCCCGGTGACATCGTGTGGTTCCCCGGCCACGTCGGCATCTACGCCGGTGGTGGGCAGGTCATCAACGCCACCCATACGGGCGACTTCGTGCGCATCCACCCGCTGAGCCTCTACCAGGGCGCCGTCCGCCCGGGCTGATCGAGTCCATCGCGCCCATACCATGGGCGCGATGACCACCGTCGAAGAACCGATCCGGCTCACGCGCTTCTCGCACGGCGCGGGCTGCGCGTGCAAGCTCTCGCCCGCCGACCTCCACACCGTGCTCGGGATGGTCAACGGCCTCGGCGCGGCGACGCCCGACCCCGACCTGCTCGTCGGGTTCGACACCTCCGACGACGCCGCGGTGTACCGGCTGCGTGACGACCTCGCCATCGTGGTCACCACCGACTTCTTCACCCCGATCGTCGACGACCCGTTCGACTGGGGCCGCATCGCCGCGACGAACGCGTTGTCCGACGTCTACGCGATGGGCGGCACGCCGCTCCTCGCGCTCAACCTCGTCGCCTGGCCGCGCGAGGGTCTCCCCTTCGACCTGCTCGCCCGGGTGCTCGACGGCGGCGCCGAGGTCCTGCGGGCCGCCGGTGCACTCGTCGGCGGCGGCCACTCGATCGACGACGCCGAGCCGAAGTACGGGCTGGCCGTCGTCGGCACCGTGCACCCCGACCACGTGCTGACCAACTCGGGTGCCCGGGTGGGTGACGTGCTCGTGCTCACGAAGCCGATCGGGCTCGGCGTGATCTCCACCGCGCTCAAGCGCGACGCCGCCACCGACGCGCTCGTGGCCCGCGCGGTCGACGTGATGACCACCCTCAACGCGGGCGCCCGCGACGCCGCGGTCGAGGTGGGCGACGCCGTGCACGCCGCGACCGACGTCACCGGCTTCGGCCTGCTCGGACACCTGCGCGAGCTCTGCGCGGGGTCGGGCGTCGCCGCGGTCGTCGACGCTGCGGCGGTCCCGGTGATCGACGGCGTCCGCGACCTCCTCGCGGCCGGGATGGTCGCGGGCGGCACGCAGCGCAACCACGCGTTCGTGTCGGACTCGGTGGACTTTGGCACCCTGCCCGAGTCCGAGCAGATGCTCCTCGCCGACGCGCAGACCTCCGGCGGCCTGCTCCTCGCCGTCGACCCCGCCGCGGCCGACGCGCTCGTCGCCGCGTGCACCGCGCACGGCACCCTCGCCGCGAGCCTCATCGGTCACCTCACCGCCGACACCCCCGGCACGATCGCCGTCACCTGACCACGATCCATCAAGGTCGCTGATGCGACGCTCAGATACGCATCAGGGGATGACCAGCATGCCGAGCTCGGCTTCGAGCTGTTGGCGGGGCTTGGCGCCGAGGGCGGCGCGCTCCATGCGGCCGTTGCGGAACAGGCCGATGAGCGGGATCGACTGCACCTCGAACGCTTCCGCGAGCTGGGGCTCGTCGTCGATGTTGACCTTGACGAACCGGTAGGCGCCCTGGCGCATCGCCGCCATCTGCTCGATGACCGGCGACACCTGGCGGCACGGACCGCACCACGGCGCCCAGAAGTCGACGATCACGGGGACCTCGCTGCGCAGCACCTCGGCCTCGAACTCGGCGGTGGTCACCGAGCGCACCAGCGGCTCGGGCGGGGCCTCGGGCATGGGCGCGGTGGGCGACTCGCCCGCGCGCACCGCGTCGAGCCACGCCCGGGCCTCCTGCATGCTCTCGAGCGCGACGGCGTGCCCCATCGGGTACTCGGAGTAGACGATGGGCACGCCGTGGTCGATCAACGCCTGCGC
>Ga0302299_10001874_pt1 | contig 12749 bp, 11 predicted proteins | sample III_Fen_N3_4_FD_198795 | JGI IMG/M metagenome (GOLD analysis project Ga0302299, IMG submission 198795) | Peat permafrost microbial communities from Stordalen Mire near Abisko, Sweden - III_Fen_N3_4 | ecosystem: Environmental > Terrestrial > Soil > Wetlands > Permafrost | place: Sweden: Abisko... | reverse complement strand
TGGCCTGGCCACCACGGCCCACCGGGTCGAAGCCGACCCGCTGCTCGTAGTCGGTGTTGACCTCGAAGCCCGAGGCGAACACGAGGCAGTCGACCGGGTACTCGACCCCGTCGACCACGACCCCGGTCTCGGTGATGCTGTCGACGCCCCGGCCGTCGGTGTCGACGAGGGTGACGTTGGGCTTGTTGAACGCCGGCAGGTAGTCGTCGTGGAAGCAGACCCGCTTGCAGTTCTTGGCCCAGTACGGCTTGAGCTTCTCGGCCGTCTCCGGGTCCTCGACGATCTCGTCCACCCGACGACGGATCTCCTCCATCGTGAGGAAGTCGCTCAGCTCGAGGGCCGCCGCCTCCTCCTCGGTCGTCACCGCGGCCTGGGTGTTGTCCCACATGACGTGGGTCCACCCGTCGGCCACCAGGTTCTCCTCGGGGTGTGCGCCGGTGACGCTCTGGGTGAAGTTGACGATGCGCTCCTGCTGCCAGCCCGGCTTCAGGCTCTTGAACCACGCCTCGTCGGTGGGGCCCTGGTCGCGGACGCCGACGGCGGACGGGGTGCGCTGGAAGACGATGACCTGCTTGGCGGCGTTGGCCAGCTGCGGGATCGCCTGCACGGCGGTGGCGCCGGTGCCGATGATGCCGACGACCTTGTCGCCGAGCTGGTCCATCGGCTCGGTGGGGCTGCCGCCGGTGTAGGCGTAGTCCCAGCGGCTGGTGTGGAAGGCCTTGCCCTGGAAGGTCTCGATGCCGGGGATGCCGGGCAGCTTCGCCTTGTGGAGGATGCCGCCGGCGACGACGACGAACCGGGCCCGGATCGTGTCGCCCCGGTCGGTGGTGACGACCCAGCGGTGGGCGTCGTCGTCCCACACCGCGCCGCTGATCACCGTTTGGAACAGGGCGTTCTCGTAGAGGTCGAAGGTGCGGCCGAGCAGCTTGCAGTACTCGAAGATCTCCGGGGCCTGCGCGTAGCGCTGGGTCGGCATGTAGCCCGTGTCCTCCAGCAGCGGGAGGTAGGTGTACGACTCGACGTCGCACATGCAGCCCGGGTAGCGGTTCCAGTACCAGGTGCCGCCGAAGTCACCGGCCTTCTCGACGAGGCGGAAGTCGCGGATGCCGAGCTTGGTGAGGTCGATGGCGGTGAGCATGCCGCCGAAGCCACCGCCCACGATGAGGACCTCGGTCTCCTCCACGATCGGCTCGCGCTCGACGCGCTCGGTGTAGGGGTCGCGATCGAACTCCGCGTACTCCCCCTTCAGCTCCTTGAACTGCTTGTTGCCGTCCGGCCGGACGCGCTTCTCCTTCTCGATGCGGTAGCGCTCGCGCAGCGCCTCGACGTCGATGTCACTCGGATCGATGGCCATGGGTGTTTCCCCCTCGTACGAAAAACTCTCGAACAGTGCTACATCACTCAGCCGGCCGGTGGGCCGCCGCGACAGGAATCGGGACCAAGGTCCCGGGACGTCCGTTTCTACAGGACCGACAGCTCGATCTCGACCCGGTCGCCCTCACTCACCCCTGCCTTGCGGCGGATCTCCTTCTTGACCGGGAGGACGTAGGTGCCGTGCTTCGAGTCCGGGAAGATCGAGGTGCGCCAGACCTGACCCCCGAGCACGACCTCGACCCGACGCGAGCCGAAGCCGCGACCGGTGGGCGGGTGGACCTCGTCGATCACGTCCGACAGGTCGACAGGCAGAGCCGCGAAGACCCATGGCTGGGGGCCGTCCCACTCGTACAGCTCGGCCTCGAACGAGAACTCCCCACTCACGGGAGTGACCGTAGCCAGGACCGGCGACAGCTCGCCCGGCCTGGGAGACTGCCCCCATGACGGACACGGTCGGGTTGGTCGGGTTGGGGTTCATCGGCGCGTCGATCGGCGAGCGCCTGCTCGACACGGGTGAGCCACCGGTCGTGCTCGACGTGGTGCCCGAGCGGGTCGCGGCGCTGGTGGCCGCAGGCGCCGTCGCCGCGGCGTCCGCCCGCGACCTCGCCGCCCGCTGCGATGTCGTGCTCGTGTGCGTGCAGACCGACCAGCAGTGCCTCGACCTGGTCACCGGGCCCGAGGGTCTGCTCACCGCCGCCCGTCCCGGCTCGGTGATCGCCGTGCTGTCGACCATCTCCCCCCACACCATCGACGCCCTCGCCGCCGCATCCGCCACCGTGGGCGTCGACCTGCTCGAGGTCCCCATGGCCGGGCAGGGGGCCAAGAGCATCGCCGACGCCAGCATGTTCGTGCTCGCCGGCGGTGACGACGCCGTTCTCGAGCGGTGCCGGCCCACGCTCGAGCGCTTCTCCCAGGTGATCGCCACCGGGCCCCTCGGCAGCGGGGCGGCCCTGAAGCTCGCCCACAACGTGATGGTCTACGTGAGCCGCATCGGTGCTCTCGAGGCGGTGGAGCTGGCCCGGGCCGCCGGCGTGCGCGACGGCCTCGTCGCCGAGCTGACCGGGCAGACCGGCACGCTCTCGGAGCAGTCGTCGGTGTGGCTCGACATCTACGAGGCCCGTCGCCTCGGCCGGAGCGACCCGGTGCTCGACGCCAACATGGTCACGGCCGCCGACCTCTACGCCAAGGATCTGGGCCACGCCGTGGCCCTCGGCGCCGAGCTCGGTGTCGACCTGGCCGCGAGCGCGGCGGCGATCCCGTTCGCCGACCAGATCTACCTCGTGCGCGACCACGCCCACGGCAAGGGCTGACCGGCCCGCCCCACCCGTTCTGGTGGAGGTTGCGCGTCACCGGTGACGCGCGTTCATCACCAGAAGCGGAACGCTGGCCCGGGGTGGCTCAGGCGACTGGGACGAGGGCGGGGGTCACGCCGGCGGGGTCGAACTCGATGTGCACCGACTCCCAGGCCCGGGCAAAGGTGGCAGCCAGGATCTGCGGCTCGGTGCCCGGCGCGAGGTGCCACTCGGGCAGCCGGGCGAGCAGGTGCTCGAACATGATCCGCAGCTCCATGCGGGCCAGCGGGGCGCCGAGGCACACGTGGGTGCCGAAGCCGAACGCCACGTGGTGCTTGATGTGGCGGGTCACGTCGAAGCGCTCCGGGTCGTCGAAGACCCGCTCGTCGTGGTTGGCCGACGGGTACATGAGCAGCAGCTCGTCGCCGGCCTTCAGCTGCTGGCCGTTCAGCTCGTGGTCGCGGGTGACGGTGCGGCGCATGTTGAGCACCGGCGACACGAAGCGCACGAACTCCTCGATGGCCGTCGCCTCCAGCAACGACGGGTCGTCGCGCAGCTGGCGCTGCACCTCGGGCTCGAGGGCCAGCTGACGACAGATCGCCCCGATGACCGCCCGGGTGGTCTCGGCGCCGCCGTCGACGACGAGCAGGCACTCCTCGAGGATCTTGTCGTCGGGCCAGGGCTCGCCACCCTGCTCGGTGTGGGCCCAGATGGAGATGAGGTCGTCCTGGGGATCGGCCCGGCGGGCGGCGATGAGCTCCATGGTGACGCCGGCCCAGCGCATCATCACCTCGACCACCGAGTCGTCGAACGAGGTCTGGGGCGAGCCGTCGGCGTTGGTCTGACCGGCGGAGTACATGGTGAGGGCGGAGACCTCGCGGATCAGCTCCCAGCCGTCGTAGCCGTAGCCGAGCAGGTGGGCGATCTCCATGGCCGGCAGCCGCGACGCCACCTGCTCGACGATCTCGACGTGACCCGAGCCGGACGCGGTGGCCTCGTCGATGATCTCGTCACACAGGCGGTGGACCTCGGCCTCGTGGTCGCGGACCGCCTTCGGGGTGAAGCGCCGGACCACGAGCTTGCGCTGGTCCTGGTGGAGCGGATCATCGAGGTTGATCATCGACCGGTCGGCGCTCTGGTCGATCTTCGGGCGCGAGCCCTGGAAGGAGCTGTAGAGCGTGGCGTCGTTCTCGACCGCCATGACGTCGGCGTAGCGGGAGATGCCCCAGAGCTTCTGCACCGGGTCCCAGTGCACCGGCGAGTTGTCACGCAGCCAGCGGTACGCGTCCCACGGGTCGACGTAGAACTGCGGGTCGAGCAGGTTGACGGCCGGCTGGTCGCTCATGGCGTGATCCCTTCCCCCACCGCCCGGTGCGGCTTGCTAGAACTCGCTTCTAGCAGTCGACGCCGCGGGTGTCGACCGCCGAAGGTCCCGACCGGCACGGGTTCGCCGCTCTTGCGCCCCGACCGGGAGACCCGGTCAGGTAGGGGTAACCTGGAAGGACATCGCAGAGGCACCGGTCCGACCGCGGGACCGGGACCTGGGTGCTGCTCATGACCGTCCGTACGACGATCGGCCCATGTCCCTGCAGACACGTTGCAGGCCGTGGTAGCGACCCGTAGCACGATGCCCGAGGAGCCCGAGCGCTCGGTGTCGCCCGTGGAGCCGAGCCCCCGCTCCCCCGGTCGACCCGGCGGATCGCCCGCTCCCCGGCGGAAGCGTGACGACATGCCCGAGACAGCAAGCGGCGCAGGGGTGGCCACCGCGCGCCCCGACACCGAGCCCGATGACCGCTCCGGAACCGACGGACGCCACTTCGGCGTGGAGTTGAACGCCGCCATCGAGGAATGCCTCGACGAACGCACCCTGCGCCGGGCCCACCGGCGCCTGCAGCGCAAGGCGCTCGTCATCGGCGGCTGGTACATCGCGTCCTACGTGCTGCTGCTGCTCGCAGGCTCCTGGTGGCTGGGCATCATCGCCTGCACCTCGCTGGCCGTGTCGATGGCCGGCGTCGGCTTCAACATCCAGCACGACGCCAACCACAACGCCCTCTTCCGCACCCGCGGCTCGAAGCGCCTGACGGTCGCCAACCGGGCCGTCGGCTGGTCGATGTACGCCGTCGGCGCCAGCGCCAGCCAGTGGATCAAGGGCCACGTCCAGGTCCACCACGCCGCCACCAACGTGGTCGGCAAGGACGACGACATCGCCCTCCAGCCCTTCGGGCGCCTCGCCCCGCAGCAGCACCGCTATCCGTGGCACCGCTTCCAGCACCTCTACCTCTGGGCCCTGTACTGCTTCACCGCCGTCTCGATCATGGTCGCCGACGTCATCGGCGTGATCTCCCAGTCGGTCAGTGGCGACCGCCTCGGCAAGCGCCCGACCTTCGGTGACTACACGGTGCTCCTGCTCACCAAGGCGGCCTTCGTGTTCGCCATGGTCGTGGTGCCACTGCTGCTGCACCCCTGGTGGATCGTGGTGCTCGGCATCTCACTGACCCTCGCCATCGCCGGGCTCCTGCTCGGCGTGGTGTTCCAGCTCGCCCATGCCGTCGAGCAGGCCGAGTTCCGCACCAGCGACGAGCTCCCCGCTGTCGGCTGGCACGAGTGGCAGGTCCGCTCCACGGTCGACTTCTGCCACGGCCGCGGCCCGGTCGCCCGGATGGTGACCTGGTACACCGGCGGGCTCAACTACCAGACCGAGCACCACCTGTTCCCGAGGGTTCCCCACACCGCCTACCCCGACATCCTCCCCGTGGTGCAGCGGGTGTGCGACGACTTCTCGGTGGAGCACCGGGTGCAGCCCACGCTGCGCCAGGCCCTCGGCTCGCACTACCGCCACCTGCGCTGCCTCGGCCAGGCCTGACTTCCGGCTCAGCTCGTGAGCAACGACAGGGCGCCGTCGCCCACCAGGTAGAGGCCGACCGCGATCGAGACGAGCGCGACCAGGGTCGGGCCGAGCTCCACCACACGCTGCTTCAGCGCGTCGAGGTGGGCCTCCGCCTCGCCGGGGCGTCGGGCGAAGTAGAGGTAGGTCGCCCCGACGGTGGCCGTCGACACCACGGTGAAGACGACGAACGAGGCAACGGCCAGGAGCACCGCCTCGTGGTGGTTCACCACGATCACCGCCGCCGCCGCGGTGAGGGTCCAGGGCTGCTCCAGGACCCCGACCACCACTGCCTCGAGCGGGCCGATGCCTTCGAGGCGGTCCTTCAGGCCTGCCTCCCGCGGGGAGACGGTCCTGGGCCGCGACCGGTGCCGCCACTCGCGCACCCCGAGCACCACCAGGCCGAGGCCGAGCACGATCTCGACCGCGTTCACGGTGGCGTGGCCGGCGCCCTGCGAGGCCGTGTGGGTGCCGCCGATGAGGTAGCTCCCCACGAACACGACCACCAGCGAGAGCGTCCAGCCGACCAGGAACGCCGCGCCGTTGACCGTGGCCCGCCTGGTGGCCAGCAACAGGATGAACACCACGATCGTGCTGGGCGAGAGGCTCGCCAGCACACCCAACACCAGGATCGTGAACAGCACTGCCATCGGTCCGTCCCGGCTCGGCGGTCGTGAGCCCCGAAGGTAGTTCGCGCGGCCCTGGCACCGAGCGAGCCGGTCGCCGGCGACCACCCCGCCAGCACCTGGGGCCACCGCCCGCCGGTCGGTGCGTACCGCTAGGGCGTGCGGTAGCCGTCGCGGGTGAGGATCCGGACGGGGTCGGCGCCGTCCCAGGTCCGGCACGTCTCCGAGATGGCGGCGAGCTGGTCGAGGAAGCCGGGCACCGCCTCGGTGACCTCGACCATGAACCCGAAGTCGGCGACGGTGTCGAAGAACGCCACCCGTTGGCCGCGCGCCTCGATCTCACTGGCCAGCTCGTACCCGACCGCCTCGTAGTGGGCTTTCGTGCCGTCGTAGTCGGCCGTCACCGTCGAGAGCTGGTGCAGGCCGGTGCCACCCTCGGGGAAGAGGTCGCGGTAGATGCTGGGCCGGTCGCAGTGCTGCTGGATCAGCTCGATCTGCACCGGTCCGGACTGGGCCACCGCCACCTGCATGTCGACCATCGAGTCGGCCCCCCGGTAGGTGCAGGCGACGTCCATCCGGGGCAGGACGTGGAAGGGCCCGACCGCGAAGGTCTCGACCCACCGCCGGGCGGCGGCGAACAGGTCGTCGACGACGAAGCCGAGCTGGAACAGCCGGTACTCGCCCTCGGGCCACGACTGCTGGAACAGCCGGTTCGGGTCGGTCGTCATCCTGGGAACCTCTCGGACGGTGTCGGCGTCAGCGGGCCGGGCGGACCAGCACTTCCTGCATCACGGTGGCCAGAAGGCGCCCGTCGGCGTCGTGCAGCATGCCCCGGGCCAGCCCGCGGTCGCCGGAGATCGCCGTCGTCTGCTGGGTGTGGAGCACCCACTCGTCGAAGCGGACGGGCCGGTGGAACCAGATGGCGTGGTCGAGGCTGAACCCCATGAGGCCGGCCGGCGGGTAGCCGCCGGGGTAGGAGCGGAAGACCACGTCGAGCAGCAGGTAGTCGCTGGCGTAGGTGAGCAGCGCCGTGTGGAGCAACGGATCGTCGCCGACGCTGCGGGGCAGCCGCATCCAGTGGGAGCGGGGCTCGTGGGACTCCGAGCCGGTGAAGAAGCTCGGCGCCTCGGCCATGCGCATGTCGAGCGGTGGCGGACGGTCGATCCAGAGGCGGCCCTGGGCGTGCCGCTCGGGCGGGACGAGCTCGGCCCAGTCCTGCAGGCGGGGGAGCTGGTCGGGCGGGTCGATGCTCGGAGCCGGCTCGGCGACCTCCGGGCCGGGAGGGTTCGAGTGGAACGAGGCGATGGCCACCAGCAGCTGCCGCTCGCCCTGGGTCACGGTGATCCGGCGGGTGGAGAACGAGCGGCCGTCGCGCACCCGCTCGACCACGAGCTCGACCGGCTCTCCCGGCGTGCCCGCCTCGGCGAAGTAGGCGTGCAGCGACTGCGGCTCCTTGCCGGTGACCGTGGCGGCCGCGGCGAGCAACGCCTGTGCCAGCGTCTGGCCACCGAAGACCCGGTCGAAGCGGCCCGGCTCGGGCACCACCCGGAAGCGGTCGTCGCCGACGGGCTGCGGATCGAGGGCCGGGAGCAGCCCGTCGAGCGCCTCGAGGATCGCCTGCTGCAACGTCGCGCCGTCCTCCTCGAGCTCCACGGGGACATGGTTACCACGGCACCTGTGTGGAAACCTCTGGGCCGTCCGAGCGAGCCGGGGGCGCCGCTCACGGCCACGAACGGGCCAGGGGGACCGCGGATGCTGAGTGGGGAGAAGATCCTGATCACCGGGCCGGCGGGGCGCATCGCGTCCGGTCTGGCCCGTTCGCTCGCGGCGGACAACGAGGTCTGGGGCATCGCCCGCTTCAGCGACGCCGCCGGCCGCGAGCGGGTCGAGCAGCTCGGCGTCACCACGCGGGCGCTCGACATCGCCGACGGCCGATTCGACGAGCTCCCCACCGACTTCACCTACCTCCTGCACCTCGCCGCCGACTTCAGCCCCGACGACTACGACCGGGCCCTGCGGGTGAACGCCGAGGCCACCGGCTTCCTCCTCGAGCACTGCCGCTCGGCGAAGGCCGCGCTGGTGATGTCCACCGTCACCACCTACAAGCCGAGCCCCGACCCGTGGCACGCCTTCCGGGAGGACGACCCGCTCGGCGACGCCATGGCCCCACCGTCGGCGCCCTACTCGGTCACGAAGATCGCCCAGGAGGCGGTGGCCCGCTACTGCGCCCGGTCGCTCGACCTGCCCGTCACGATCGCCCGCATGTGCGCCGCCTACGGCGAACAGGGCGGCCTGCCCAACTGGCACCTCGACGCGGTGGCCGCCGGCGAGCCCGTCCGCACCCGCTGGGACCCCATGCCCTACAGCCCGATCCACGACGACGACATCGCCGCCCAGCTCGAGGCGCTGCTCGACGCCGCGAGCGTGCCCGCCACCATCGTCAACTGGGGTGGCGACGAGCCGGTCAGCGTGCAGGAGTGGACAGCGTGGTTCGGCGAGCTGCTGGGGGTCGACGCCCGCGTCGAGGTCGAGCCCATCTCCGGGGCCTCGATCGGGTCGGTCGCCGACCACTCGAAACGGCAGGCCCTCACCGGCCCGTGCCGGGTGGGCTGGCGCGAGGGCTTCCGCCGCCTCGTCGAGGAGCGCTCGTGAGCCACAGCCGCTACCCCACCAGCGAGCAGATGATGGAGGTCGCCGTCGCGTCCACCGGGCTCGACGACTTCGGGACCGGCGACTTCCGCGAAGGGCTCGACGTGCTGCTCGAGAGCCTGGCCACCGACGCCGGCCTCGCTCCCGCCACCGACGCGGCGGTCGTGGGCCTGCTCCAGACCCGCCTCACCAACCGCCTGCTCGTGGAGCAGTGGTACCGCGAGCACCCCGAGGTGGAGGACGTGCCGGTCGAGGGGCCGGTGCACGTCATCGGGCTGCCCCGCACCGGCACCACCGCCCTCGGCAGCATGCTGTCGCTCGACCCGCAGTTCCGCAGCCTGCGCATGTGGGAGCAGCGCAACCCGGTGCCGCCCCCGGTGCTCGCCGACGAGCTCGACGACCCCCGCCGCCTGGCCTATGCCGCCGAGATCGCGGCGCTACCGCCCGAGGCCCACGCCATGCACCTCTACGAGGTCGACGCCAGCGTGGAGGACAGCGATGTGCTCGGCATGGCCTTCCACGGCCAGCAGTACACGCTGCCGGTCTACGGCTACCACCGCTGGTGGCGGGCAGCCGACTCCACCGAGGCCTTCGCCTACCACCGCCGGGTGGCCAAGCTCCTCGCCTCGCAACGGCCGCCCCACCGATGGCTGTACAAGGCGCCCCACCACAAGTTCCACCTCGACGCCGTGGTGGCCGCCTACCCCGACGCCCGATTCGTGATGACCCACCGCGATCCTGCGAAGGCGGTGCCGTCCTACGCCAGCCTGGTGTCGAGCATCTTCCCCGAAGCCGCGTCGCCGGCCGGCCACGACCTGACCCGGCTCGGGCCCGAGGTCTCGAACCACCTGCGCGAGGGCATGGAGCACGCCATCGAGGCGCGCGCCCGCATCGGCGACGACCGCTTCCTCGACGTGCACCACGAGGACCTCAACGCCGACCCCATGGGCACCGTCGCCCGGGTCCACGACTTCCTCGGCCTCGAGCTCGACCCGGCGACGGAGCGGGTGATCGACGAATGGCAGCGGGCCAACCGCACCGGCGCCCGCGGCTCGCACCGCTACACCCCCGAGCAGTTCGGCCTGAGCGCGGCGCAGCTCCGCGACGAGTACGACTTCTACATCCGCCGCTTCGACGTCCACGTCGACGGCTGATCCGCCCGACCCGACCCGGCCCGTCCGCCCCCCAGGAGCGACCATGAGCACCAGCACCTCGAACAACGGCCACGACGCCGGCGGCCTGCCCACGTGGGCCGACCAGATGCGGGCCCTCGAGCCCGTGGCCGACCACCTCCTGGCCACGTGGAAGCCCGACGGCGCCACCCCGGGCGAGGTCCAGGACATGAACCGGCTCGTCCTGTCCATCCTCTCCGACGGCTACCTCTGCCGGGTCTACACCGACGCCAGCCGCCCGGTCTTCATGCCGCTGTGGAACTACGCCATGAACCAGGGTGGCCCCGACCCGGACTACGTGTACTCCACCACCGAGGTCGACGCGACGGGCACCTACCGGATCTCCGGCTTCCGGGGCACCACCCGGTTCGTCGAGATCACCCAGCAGACCTTCGACATGATGAACATGGGCCAGCTCGAGAACGGCAGCGCCGTGCCCCACACCCACGACCTCGACGACCTCGAGCTCGACGGAGAAGGGCGCTTCAGCGTGGTGCTCTGCCCCGAGCGCCCCGCCGGCCACACCGGCGACTGGTGGCCCCTCGACCCCCGCACCCGCCGCCTGCTCATGCGGAAGTGCTCCTGCGACTGGACCAACGAGGTCGACGCCCGCGTCGCCATCGAGCGCCTCGACGAGCCCGGCGCCGACATGACCCCGGAGGAGAGCGCCCGCCGCTTCTCCGACATGGCCGAGTGGATCAAGGGGATGATCGGCTTCGACATGGGCCTGGTGCGCTACTACCGCGAGCACCACGGGGTGAACACGTTCCTGCGCTCCACCAAGATCGACTCGATCGGCGGACTGCCCACCCAGGCCTACTACGACGGCATCTACGAGATCGACGACGACGAGGCCCTCGTGGTCGAGACCGAGCTGCCACGGACCAGCCGGTACTGGCAGGCCCTGGTGGCCGACGACCGCTTCTGCACCGTCGACTGGGTGAACCGGCAGTCGAGCCTCAACGACACCCAGGCCCGCGTCGACAGCGACGGCCGCTTCCGCTTCGTCGTGTCGAAGGGTGACCCGGGCGTGCCCAACTGGCTCGACAAGGCCGACAACCCGTGGGGCATCATCCAGATGCGCTTCAACCAGGGCAGCGACTACCCGGACCCCACCATCGTGAAGGTGAAGCTCTCCGAGGTCCGCGACCACCTCCCCGCCGACACCCCCGTGGTCACGCCGGACGAGCGGGCCGAGGCGCTCCGTCGTCGGCGCGAAGGCGCCCAGCTCCGCCGCATCTGGTAGCCGACTAACGGGTCCCGGTCAGCACCGGCAGCAGGGACGCGGCCACCTCCGCCGGTCGCTCCTCGTGGGAGAACAGCGCCGCCCCCGGCACGACCTCCAGGTCGGCGTCGGGGAAGGTCGCGACCATCTCCTCGGCCCAGGCCAGAGGGAAGAACGGGTCCCGAGCGCCCCACACCAGCCGGACGGGCACGTCGAGACGGCGGTGGACCGCACCCAGCTCGGTCACGAGCCGGGTGTCGAAGCTGCGCAGGAGCCGGATGGCGGCGTCGAGGCGCTCGGGCTGCTCCCGCAGTGGGGCGAGGAAGAACTCGTCGAACTCGCCGTCGAGCAGCCCCTTGTCGACGAAGGCCCCGCCGAGGACGAACTGGTTGCGGCGCAACCGCCGCTTCCCCGACACCCAGGCGAGGGTGGCGCCGAAGCCGGGCAGGTTGCGCCCGGCGAGGAACAGCCGGAAGCGCCAGCTCAGCCCGTGGCTCTGCTCCGTGTCCACCAGGCCCAGCGCCCGGAGGCGCCGGTCGCCCACCACCGCGTGACGGGCGATCATGCCGCCGCTGTCGTGGCCGACCACGGCGACGTCGTGGAGCTCCAACCGGTCGAGGGCCCGGCGCACGCTCACGATGTGCTGGTCGATGGTGAGGCGGGTGCCGGGGCCGAAGCGGCTCGAGCCGGTGCCGGGCAGGTCGATCACGTGGCAGGTCACGTGGTCGGCGAGGTACGGCAGCAACGTCCGCCAGGTTGCGCCGCTCACCGGCCACCCGTGCACGAAGAGCACGTCGGGGCCCGAGCCGACGCGGCGGTACGCGGCCTCCCCCTCCCCCACGTCGAGGAAGCGGTCGGGGGCGGCACGGAAGAGATCGGCGGCCGCGGCGGCGGTGAGGGTGGGCATGGGGTGATGGTCCGACGCCTCCGCCACCACCGCAACGAACTGACGAGGTAGGTGCCAGGCCCCGGAGCGACCTCTACCGTTGGCCCGGTGCCCGATCCGGACCACCGGGCGGGGCTGTTCCCCGCCCTCCTCAAGCACTGGCGCCGCCAGCGCGGCCTGAGCCAGCTCGACCTGGCGCTCAACGCCGACGTGTCGGCCCGCCACGTGAGCTTCCTCGAGACGGGCCGGTCGCTGCCGAGCCCCGAGATGGTGCTGCGTCTGGCCACCACGCTCGGGGTGCCGTTGCGGCAGGTGAACGCCATGCTGCGCTCGGCCGGCCACGAGCCCGTCTACGACGAGTCCGACGACGCCCTGCCACCGGCGGTCACCGACGCGCTCAGGCTGCTGAAGGCGCATCACGAGCCCTACCCGCTGGTCGTGGTCGACCGCGCCTACCGGGTGCGCGACCTCAACGATGGAGCGGCGCGCCTGCTGAGCACGCTCCTCGGGGCCGATCCCACCGAGCCCGGCCACGACACCGTCGCCGGCCTCGGGCTCAACCTGGCCCGCCTCACCTTCGACCCCGACGGCGCCCAGCCGCTCCTGGCCAACTTCGACCGAGTCGGCCGGGAGCTGCTGTG
>Ga0302299_10001872_pt1 | contig 12753 bp, 1 predicted proteins | sample III_Fen_N3_4_FD_198795 | JGI IMG/M metagenome (GOLD analysis project Ga0302299, IMG submission 198795) | Peat permafrost microbial communities from Stordalen Mire near Abisko, Sweden - III_Fen_N3_4 | ecosystem: Environmental > Terrestrial > Soil > Wetlands > Permafrost | place: Sweden: Abisko... | reverse complement strand
AGCGGCGTCCCGGGGCGAGGGTGGCCGAGATGAACAGGTGGTCCGGCAGCCGGGCCCCCCGCTCGCGCAGGGTGCGCACCAGCTCGAACGCCACCAGGCCGCCCATGCTGTGGCCGAAGAAGGCGTACGGCCGGGTCAGCATCGGCTCCAGCAGGTCGGCGAGGCCCTGGACCAGCGGGGGCAGCGCGAGGTGCGGCTCCTCGCGCAGGCGGGCGCCGCGTCCCGGGTACTCCACGCCGCACACGTGCAGGTGGCGCGGGGCCAGGCGGGGCCAGGCGTGGTAGACCGACGCGCTGCCGCCCGCGAACGGGAAGCAGAACAGCCGGTGCCTGGCGCCCGGGTCGGGTCGCTGGCTGATGAGCCACGGGGCCTTCACGGTGGTCAGTCCTCCTCGGTCGGACGTCGGTCCGCCGGCTGCCACAGCTCGCGCTGCAGCTCGCCGAGCGTCAGGTGCGGATCACGCGCGATCCGGCGGAGCAGGTCCGGCCAGCGGCGCATCACCGACCCGGTCGGGCGCCGAGAGCCAGAGCCCGGCGAGCCGGCCCTCACGTTCGTGCATGATCAGGTAGAGGTCGAGGTTCTCCGGCTTCATCTCGGTGACCATGGTCGGGATGACCACGTCGTCCCCGGTCTCCAGCCGCAGCGGCGACACGGCCAGGCCCCGCAGCTCGAAGGGGACGGGGGTGTAGTTGACCAGGTTGAACATCAGCCGGAACGGGTCGTGGCCGGCCCGGATCCCGCCGTCCAGGGAGCGCAGCGGGATCTCCTGGTGGGTGTGCGCGTCGAGCGACCCGTCGCGGACCTGGTCCAGCAGGTCGCGGAAGGTGCCGTCCCGGCCCACCCGGGTGCGCACCAGGACGACGTTGATGAAGTAGGCCAGCAGCCGCCGGGTCTCCGGGCGCTCGCGTCCGGCCACCGGGAAGGTGACCGACACGTCGTCGCTGTCGGTGTACACCGACAGCAGGGCGTGGAACGCGGCCAGCAGCAGCATGAAGAGGGTCACGCCCTCGCGCCGCGCCGCCTGCTTCAGGGCCGCGGTCAGCTCCTCGTCGAGGACGACGCCGTGGGTGAAGCCCGTGGGCTCGCCGTCCGGCTGGGCCCGCTCGGGGGCCAGCTCACGGGCGGGGGCCGCGAACACCGGGACGCCGGGCAGGTCGGCCAGGGTGCGCCGCCAGTACCGGACGTTCGCGTCCAGCCCGCCGGTGGCGAGCAGGTGCTGCTGCCACGCGGCGACGTCGGGGTACTGCACGTCGAGGGCGGGCAGCTGCGCCGCCCGGCCGGTCAGGTGGGCGTCGTACAGCTCGCCCAGCTCCAGCTGCAGCAGCCCGTACGCCCAGGGGTCGACGACGATGTGGTGCATCGAGAGCACCAGGACGTGCTCCTCCTGCGCCGTGCGCACCAGGCAGCCGCGCACCAGCGGGCCGGTCGCCAGGTTCCAGGGGCGCTCGCTCTCGGCGTGGACCGCCGCGCGCAGGGCCTCGGCCAGATCACCGGAGGGGGCGTCGCCCGGCAGGTCGCGCAGGTCGGCCTGCTCCAGCGGCCAGACGCCGGTCGGGTCCACGACCTGCACCCACGACGAGCCGCGCGGCAGGATCCGGGTGCGCAGCGACTCGTGCCGCCCGACGACGCCGTCCAGGGCCGCCCGCAGCGCCGCCGCGTCGAGCGGGCCGGTGAGCACGGTCGCCGTGACGACGTTGTGGTGCGGGTGGTCCGGGCCGACCGGCTCGTACATGATCTCCAGCTGGGAGAACGACAGCGGCACGCCGTCGCCGCGCTCGGCCCGGGGGACGGCGTCCGAGGCAGCCCCCGGCCCGATCGCCGGCACGGCCCGGTGCGCGGGCAGCGCGGGCAGGTCGGTCCCGAGCCGGGCGGTGACGGCGGCGACCGCGCGCAGGACGTCGAACCAGCGGTCCGCCAGGGCGCCGGCCTCGTCGGCGCCGAGCACGGCGGGCGCCCAGCTCCAGTCCGCGACGAGCACCGGGCCGGCGCCGCCGTCGTAGGCGAACGCGTTCACCTCGACGGCGTGGGCGAGGACGGCGGACGCGAGCGCCGCGCCGCCGCCGGAGTCGTCGTCGGAGCCGTCCTCGGACAGGCCGGCCACCACCGGCTCCCAGGGGGCCGAGGCGCCGCTCGCCGCGAACCGGCCCAGGTAGTTGAACCCGACCTGCGGGGCGGGCAGCGCGGCCAGCACGGGCGCGGTGCCCGGGTTGAGGTGGCGCAGCAGGCCGAAGCCGAGCCCGTGGTCGGGCACCGCGGCGAGGTCGCCGACCAGCGCGTGCACGGCGGCGGCCAGCGCCGCCCCGGCGTCCCCGGCGGGGGCTTGCGCCGGTTCCGGTGCCTCCAGGCGCACCGGGTACAGGCTGGTGAACCAGCCGACGGTGCGGGTGAGGTCCACCCCGGCGGCCTCGGCGAAGGGCAGGTCCTGGTGGCGGCCGTGGCTCTCGACGTCGACGGCGACGGCCCCCGCGGGCTGCGCGCGGTCGGCCTGCCACCGGGCGAGGGCGACGCCGAGGGCGGCGAGGAGCACGTCCTGCACCCCGCCGTGGAACGCGGTCGCGGCGGGACCCAGGAGCGTGGCGGTCTCGTCGGGGCCGAGCCGCAACCGGCGGCGCGCGGCCGGGGCCGCAGGATCCGGGATGCCGGGGACCACCGGCCGGGTGCCCGCGAGGACGCCCTGCCAGCGGACCAGCTCGGCCTCGCGGTCGGGGGTGAGCGCCTCGGCGGCGAGCAGGTCCGCCCACCGCCGGACCGACGTCCCGACGGGTGCGAGGTCGGGTGTGCGGCCCGCGGCGGCCGCCTCGTACGCGGCCTGCAGGTCGGGCAGCAGGACGCGCCAGGAGACGCCGTCGACCACCAGGTGGTGCAGCACCAGCACCAGCCGGCCCCCACCGTCCGGGACCCCGTCGAGCCAGACGGCCTCGACGGACCGCCCCGCGACCGGGTCGAGCCGCTGGGTGGCCTCGGCGACGTGGGCGGCGGTGACGCCGTCCAGCGCCGCGAGCGGCGTCCCCGCCACGTCGACGCGCCGGAGCACATCACCGGCCACGACGGCGCCGGGCGGGCGGACGTCGAGGGTCCAGGCCGTGTCGGCGGGTCCGGTCGCCGGTCCGGGGACGACCTCCAGGCGGGCCCGCAGCACGTCGTGCCGGTCGAGCACGGCCTGCAGGGCGCGGGCCAGGGGCTCCCCGGTGACCCCGCGCGGCAGCGCGATCACGGCGCTCTGCGCGAAGGCGTCGACCGGGGTGTGCAGCTCGCGCAGCCACTCGGCGACCGGCAGGGCCCGCGCGGGCCCGACGCCGTCGTCGGAGACCGCGGCGACGGCGGGCCGCCCGCCCTCCGCGTGCCGGGCGAGGGCCGCGACGGTCTGGTGCACGAAGACGTCGCGGGTGCTGATCGCCAGCCCCGCGGTGCGGGCGTGGGACACGAGCTGGATCGCGAGGATGCTGTCGCCGCCCAGCTCGAAGAACGAGGCGTCGACCGCGACGGCCTCCCGCCCGAGCAGGCGGGCCACGATCCCGGCGAGCAGGTGCTCGGTCGGCGTCTGCGGCTCGGCCCCCGCGACCGTGGCGCCGTCGTCCGGCGCGGGCAGGGCCGCGCGGTCGAGCTTGCGGTTGGCGGTGAGCGGCAGCTCCGGCAGCACGACGACGGCGGCGGGCACCAGGTGGTCCGGCAGCCGCTCGGCGAGCCGGGCCCGGACGGCGGCGGGGTCGAGCCCGCCGCCCATCGTGCTCGCGGCCGAGGGGACCACGTACCCGACGAGGCGCATGCCGCCGGGGCCGTCGTCCCGCGCCACGACGGCGGCCTGAGCGACGTCGGGCAGGGCGGCGAGCGCGGCCTCGACCTCGCCCAGCTCGATCCGGAACCCGCGGATCTTCACCTGGTCGTCGCTGCGGCCGAGGAAGACCAGGTCGCCGTCCGCAGTCCAGCGCACGACGTCGCCGGTCCGGTACATCCGGGTGCCGTCGCCCGCGAACGGGTCGGCGACGAACCGGGACGCCGTCAGCGACGGGCGGCCGAGGTAGCCGCGGGTCACGCCGACGCCCGCGAGGTACAGCTCCCCCGCGACGCCGACGGGCACCGGCTGCAGGGTCGCGTCCAGCACGTGCAGCCGGGTGCCCGGGATCGTCCGGCCGATCGGCGGCACCTGGCCGGTCGCGGTGAGCGGCTCGGAGATCGTCACGGTGATGCTGGCCTCGGTGGGCCCGTAGGTGTTGCGCAGCACCCGGCCCTCGCACCAGGCCGCGACGACCTCGGGGCCGCACGCCTCGCCACCGACGACGAGGTGGTGCACCGACGGCAGCGAGCCCGCCGGGAAGGCCGCCAGCACGCTGGGGGTGAAGTGGGCGTGCGTGACGCCGTGCTCGGTGAGGAAGGCGGGCAGGTCCAGGTCGACGCCGGGTCGCAGCGACGCCGGGACCACGAGCGCGGCACCGCCGGCGAACGCCGTCCAGATGTCGGACACGGACGTGTCGAAGCTCAGCGACGCGAACTGCAGCACCCGGGACGCGGTGGTGACGCCGAAGCGCTCGGCCTGGTGGGCGACGAGGACGGACGCCCCGGCGTGCGGGACGACGACGCCCTTCGGCCGCCCGGTGGACCCGGAGGTGTAGATGAGGTAGGCGGCGTGCGCGGGCCGCAGCGTGGCCCGCCGGTCGGCGTCGGTGAGGGGCCCGCCGTCCCGGGCGGCGAGGTCGGCCTGCACCGCGGCCTCGTCGAGGACCACGGTCGACGAGCCGGGCGGCAGCAGGGCGGCCAGCCGGTCCGCGGACGCGGCGAGGGTGACGGCGAGCACCGGGCGGGCGTCGTCGAGCATGAAGGCGATCCGGTCGTCCGGGTACACCGGGTCGACCGGCAGGTAGGCGGCGCCGGACTTCAGGACCGCGAGCACCGCCGCGACCATCTCGACCGACCGCGGCACCATGAGGGCGACGTACCGCTCGGGGGCCGCCCCGCGCTCGACGAGCAGCCGGGCGAGCCGGTTCGCGGCGTCGTCGAGCTGGGCGTAGGTGAGCCGGGTGGCGGGGCCGTCCGCGCCGGCGCAGACCAGCGCCGTCGCGTCGGGCGTCGCGGCGACCCGGGCGGCGAACAGGCCGGCGAGCGTCGTCGCGGCGGGCACCGGGCCGGTCGCGTTGAAGCCGGTGAGGATCCGCTGCCGCTCGGTGGGGTCGAGGACGTCGAGCGCGCCGATCCAGCGGTCGGGTTCGGCGACACCGCGGCGCAGCAGCCGCTCCCAGCGGTCGGCCAGGGCGCGGACGGTGGCCGGGTCGAAGATGTCGGCGTTGAACTCGACCGTCCCCTCGATCCCGCCGTCGCCGTCCCGGCCCCGGCCCTCGGTGAGCGAGAGGACCAGGTCCATCCGGGCGGTGCCGGTGTGCACGGGCACGACCTGCTCGGTCAGGCCGGGCAGGCCGAGCACCACCTCCGGGTAGTTCTGCCAGGCCACCAGCACCTGGGTGAGCGGGTGGTGGGACATCGACCGGGCCGGGCGCAGCGCGTCGACGAGCGCCTCGAACGGCAGGTCCTGGTGCTCCAGGGCGTCCAGGCTGGCGTCCCGCACCCGGGTGAGGACCTCGCGGAACGACGGGCGGCCGGAGGTGTCGGCCCGCACGACGAGGGTGTTGACGAAGAACCCGATGAGGGACTCGGTCGCCACGTCGGTGCGCCCGGCGACCGCCGTCCCGATCGGCACGTCCTCGCCCGCGCCGAGGCGGGTCAGCAGGACGGCGAGGGCGGCGTTGGCGACCATCGCCGGGGTGGCGCCCGCGGCCCGGGCCAGGCGGGTCATGCCCGCCGAGAGGGTGCCGTCCCAGCGGAAGTCGACCATCCCGCCGTGCCGCGACGTCGCCGCCGGGTGGGGCCGGTCGGCGGGCAGCTCGATCCGCTCCGGCAGGCCGTCGAGCGCCTGCCGCCAGTGGGCGAGCTGGACGGCGGCGAGGCTCGCCGGGTCGTCCCGGTCGCCGAGGAGCTGCTCCTGCCACAGCGTGTAGTCGGCGTACTGGACGGGCAGCGGTGCCAGGTCCGGCGCGTGGCCCGCCCGGCGGGCGGTGTAGGCCGCGGCCAGGTCGTGCTGCAGCGGCGCGAGCGACCAGCCGTCCGCGGCGATGTGGTGCAGCACGAGCACGAACACGTGCTCGGTCGCGCCGAGAGTGAACAGGTGGGCGTGCAGCGGCACGTCGCGGGTCAGGTCGAACAGGTGCCGCGCCGCGGCGTCCACCAGCGCGGGCAGCTCTGCCTCGGTCGTCCCGGTCACCGCCAGGGCGGGCACGGCCCGGTCGGCCGGCAGGACCTCCTGGTACGGGACGCCGTCGACGTCCGGGTAGACCGTGCGCAGCACCTCGTGCCGCGCCACCAGGTCGGCGAGCGCGGCCCGCAGCGCGTCGACGTCGAGGGCGCCGCGCAGCCGCACCGCGATCGGGATGTCGTACGTCGCCGACGGTCCCTCCAGGTGGTGCAGGAACCACAGCCGGCGCTGCGACGACGACAGCGGCATCCGCTCGGGGCGGGCCTGCCGCTCCAGGGCGGGCCGGGTGCCCTCGGCCTGCCCGCGCACCCGGGCGGCGAGCCCGGCGACGGTCGGGGTCTCGAAGAGGGCGCGGACGGGCAGTTGCACGTCCAGGGACGCGCGGATCTGCGACACCAGCCGGGTCGCGAGCAGCGAGTGGCCGCCGAGGTCGAAGAACCCGTCCTCCACACCGACCTGCGCGACCCCCAGGACGGCGGCGAAGAGGCCGGCGAGCTGCTCCTCCAGCGCGTCGCGGGGAGCGACGAACCCGGCGTCCAGGGCGCGGGCGCCGCCCTCGGGGGCGGGCAGCGCCCGGCGGTCGACCTTCTTGTTCGGGGTCAGCGGGAACCCGTCGAGGAAGACGTACGACGCCGGGACCATGTACTCCGGCAGCCGCTCGGAGAGCGCGGCGCGCAGCACGGGCACCAGCCGTCGGGCGTGGCGGCGGGCCGTGCCGTTGACGAACCGGCCCCAGGGGGACCCGGCGAGCGGCTCGTCCTCGTCCTCACGGGCGGGCAGCGCGGGCAGCCCGGCGACCGGTTCGCCGTCCGGGCCGGTGCGCCGCGCGACGACGGCGAACGCGCCGTCCGGGCCGTGACCGGTCCAGTCCAGGTCGATCCGGAAGCCGGGGACGGCGAGGTCCCACAGCTCCTGCGGGTCGACGCCCTCGGCCTCCCCCGGGATCCCGCCGTCCTGCAGGGCCAGCGCCCACGGCCGCACCCGGCGGTTGGGGACGCCCCGCACGGCGAGGACGTCGGGGGCGCCGTCCGCGGCGAGCCGCCCGGCGAGCGTCGCCGGGGTGAGGCCCTCGTCGGTCCAGTCGAGCCACGCCACCTGCGGTGCGGGCGTCACCGGGCCCGCGACCGTGAGGACGGCGTCGTACCGGAAGCGGGTCATCTCGTTCTCGACGGTCGCCTGCTTGGGGGTGATCCGGACGGCGGTGACCCGCGGGTCGCGGCGCGCCAGCTCGGTGAGCAGGCGCGGGTCGACGAGCAGTTCCTCGTCCTGGTCGGCGGCGCGACGCACGCGGGCGCGGAGCTGGTCGGCGGGCAGGGCACCGCCCGCCCGGAACAGCTCGACCGAGGCGTGGAACGCGTCCAGCAGCGGCAGGCTGCGCAGGTCGCCGAGCACCAGGCTGCCGCCGGGCGCCAGCCGGTCGAGCGCCCGCTCCAGCACGCGCAGCAGGTACCGCTCGTCGGGGAAGTACTGCGCCACCGAGTTGATCACCACGGTGTCGAAGAGCTGGTCGGGCAGCCGGGGCAGCTCGTCGGCGGGGCAGGCGAACAGTGCGACCTCGGCGAGCGCCTCGCCCTGCGTCGCCGTCCAGGCCCGCAGCCGCGCCAGGGCCACCTCGGCGACGTCGACGCCCCAGTAGCGCTCGCAGTGCGGCGCGACCCGGGCGAGCACCAGACCGGTGCCGCACCCGATCTCCAGCACCGACCGCGCGCCGGTCGAGAGCACGAGGTCGCCCGTCCGGTCGGCCCACTGGCGCATCTGGTCGAGCGGGATCGGCTCGCCGGTGTAGCTGCTCAGCCAGCCGCGGAAGTCGTGCGCCGGGTCCAGCTCCTCCCCCGCGGAGCCGTCGGTGCCGGTAGAGGCGAAGGGGTCCGAGCCGTCGTAGGCGTCGTCCCAGAGGGCACGCCACTGCTCGACCCGGTCGGGCCACTCGTCGGCGGGCGCGTCGGCCGGCTCGTCGGCGGGCACCACGTAGGCGGCCAGCCGCTGGTCACCGGGCGTGTCCTCACGCACCAGGACGACGGCGTCGCGGACGCTCTCCTGGCGGCACAGCTCCGACTCGATCTCACCCAGCTCGATCCGGAAGCCGCGCAGCTTGATCTGGTGGTCCAGGCGGCCGAGGAACTCGATCCCGCCGTCGGACCGGCGGCGCACCAGGTCGCCGGTGCGGTACAGCCGGTCGCCGAGCCCGCCGGTGAACGGGTTGCGAACGAACCGCTCGGCGGTCAGCTCGGGCCGGTTCAGGTAGCCGCGGGCCAGGCCGTCACCGCCGATCAGCAGCTCGCCCGGGACGCCCTGCGGCACCAGCCGGTCGCCGCCGTCGAGGATGTAGAGGTCGGTGTTGGCGATCGGCGCGCCGATCGAGACCGGCCCGGGGGCGACCCGGTCGACCGCTGACCAGATCGTCGTCTCGGTGGGGCCGTACATGTTCCACAGCAGCAGGCCCTTGTCGAGCAGGCGGCGGGCCAGGGTCTCGGGCAGCGCCTCGCCGCCCGCGAGGGCCACCAGGCCGGACCGGCCCGGCCAGCCGGCGTCGAGCAGCATCCGCCAGGTGGAGGGCGTGGCCTGCATGACCGTCGCGCCGCAGCGGTCGAGCAGCAGGGCGAGCCGCTCGCCGTCGGCGACCTCGTCGCGGCGGGCGACGACGACGCGGGCCCCCTCGACGAGCGGCAGCAGCAGCTCCAGCATCGAGATGTCGAACGACAGGGTGGTGACGGCGAGCAGGGTGTCGGACGCCTCCAGGCCGGGGCGCTCCTTCATGGCCCGCAGGAAGTTCGCCAGCGCCCGGTGCGGGATCTGCACGCCCTTGGGGCGTCCGGTCGATCCCGAGGTGTAGATGACGTAGGCCAGGTCCTCGGGGTCGACGGGCACGTCGAGGGCGTCGACCGGCTCGGCGGCCAGCTCGTCCACCAGCTCGTCGATGCAGAGCGGCACCGCGGGGACGCCGGTGAGGACGCCGGCCAGCCGGTCGACGACGTGCCGCTGGGTGAGCAGCACGGGCAGCGCCGAGTCCTCGAGCATGAAGGCGATGCGGTCGACGGGGAAGCCGGGGTCGAGCGGCACGTAGGCGCCGCCCGCCTTGAGGACGGCGAGCAGCGCGACGACCATGTCGGGCGAGCGGTCGGCGCAGATCCCCACGAGCACGTCCCGGCCGACGCCGTGGCGCCGCAGCAGGTGCGCGAGCCGGGTGGAGCGCTCGTCCAGCTCGGCGTAGGTGAGCGCGGCGTCGCCGCAGCGCAGCGCCTCGGCGGCGGGGGTGCGGGCCGCCTGCGCGGCGATGCGCTCGTGGGCCAGGCCCGCGTCGGGCCATGGCCGCCGGGTGGCGACCCACTCCCGCCGCCGGTCGTCCTCCTCGGCGGCCGAGAGCAGCGGCACCGCGTCGACCGGGGCGTCGGGGTCGGCGACCAGGCCCTGGAGCAGCCGGGTGAGGTGGCCCGCCATCCGCTCGACGGTCGCGGCGTCGAACAGGTCGGTGTTGTACTCGAAGGCGCCGGTGAGGGCCGGCCCGTCGAAGACCTGCAGCTCCAGGTCGTACCGGGCCGTGGTGCTGGGGACCGGCACCGGCGTGAGCTGCAGGCCCGAGCCCTCGAACGACGGCATCGCGATGTTCTGGAAGATGAACGACACCTGGAACACGGGCGCGCGGGACACGTCCCGCTCGGGCTGCAGCACCTCCACGAGCCGCTCGAAGGGCAGGCCCTGGTGGGCGAAGGCGCCGAGGGTGGTCCCCCGGACCCGCCGCAGCACCTCGCGGAAGGACGGCGCGCCGGACAGGTCCGTGCGCAGCGCCAGCATGTTCACGAAGTAGCCGATGAGCTGGGCGACCTCGGGCCGGTCGCGGCCGGCGACCGGGACGCCGACGACGACGTCGTCCTGGCGGCTGTAGCGGTGCAGCAGCACCTGGAACGCGGCCAGCACCGCCATGAAGGGGGTGACGCCCTCGCGGCGGCCGAGCTCGCGGACGGCGTCCATCACCGGTTCGGGCACGGTGACCGGGCACGACCCGCCCCGCGACCCCGTCACCGGGGGGCGGGGCCGGTCGGTCGGCAGGTCGAGCGCCGCCGGTGCCCCGGCGAGGGCCGACAGCCAGTGGTCGAGGTCGGCGGTGAGGGCGTCCCCGTTCAGCCGCTCCCGCTGCCAGGCGGCGAAGTCGGCGTACTGGATCGGCAGCGCGGGCAGTTGCGGCTCGCGGCCCGCGGCGAGCGCGCCGTAGGCGGTGATCAGCTCCTGCAGGAAGACCGCCATCGACCACAGGTCGCCCGCGATGTGGTGGATCGTCATGAGCAGCACGTGCTCGTCGGCGGCCAGGCGCAGGAATCGCATCCGCAGCAGCGGGCCGGTGCCCAGGTCGAACGACCGGCCGAACTCCTCCTGCGCCAGGGCGACGATCCCCGGCTCGCCGTCCGGGCCCGCCAGGTGGGGCACGTCGACGACGCTGACCTCGGGAACGAGCCCCTCCGTCACCACCTGGACGGGCCGGCCGTCGACCTCCCGGAACGTCGTCCGCAGCGCCTCGTGCCGCCGCGCCACGACCGCGACGGCCCGGCGGATCACGTCCAGGTCGAGCGGCCCGCTCAGCCGGGTCGCCGAGGACACGTTGTACGCGGCGTTGCCGGGCAGGAGCTGCTCCAGGAACCACATCCGCTCCTGCGGGAAGGACGCGGGGAAGCGCCGCTCCCGCGGGGTCCGGCGGCGCAGCCGCTCGGCGAGCAGCGCCCGCTTCTCGGCGGCGGACAGCGTCGCCAGGTCGGGCACCGGGCCGGCCGTTGCGGTCGGGTCGGAGCGCAGCGTCAGGGTCTCGGGGCCGTTCATGGCGTGTCCTTCGGGGTCGGGTGGGCGGGGCCGGGTCGGCGGGGCCGGGTGGGCTGGACCGCCGGCAGCTGCACGGGGCGCGGGGAGGGTCGGCGCCGGTCAGACGCCGTCGCCGAGGTCGTTCGCCTCCTCGGCGAGCAGCTCGCGCAGCCGGGCGTCGATCTCCTCGTCGGAGAGCTCGTCGAGGTCGGGAGCCAGGCCGTCCTGCAGGCTCTCGATCTCGTCGAGGCGCTCCCGGTCGACGACCGCGATCCGGTCCTGCCCGCCCGCGGTGCGCCGGGAGGCGAGCAGGGAGGCGGTGTGGGCGACGGTCGGGGCGTTGAAGAAGTCCCGCATGTCCAGCTCGACGCCGAGCCGTGCCGAGAGCCGGGTCCCGATCTGGACGGCGGCCAGGGAGTGGCCGCCCAGGGCGAAGAAGTCGTCGTTCACGCCGACCGGCTCGACGCCGAGGACCTCCTGCCAGACCGCGGCGATGGCCCGCTCGTCGTCCGTCGACGGCGCCACGAAGGGGGTCTCCAGCTCGGGCCGCGGGTGGCTGGTGCTCGGCAGCGCGAGCTCCTGCAGCTCGGCGGCCAGCGACGCGGGCGTGATCGACCGGGCGGTCCGGCGCAGCGCCGTCAGGTCCCGGGGCGTCACGAGCACGTGCGCGGGCAGCGACCGGGCGGCGAGCAGCGCGCCGAAGGCCCGCCGCGCGTCCCGCTCGGACATGCCCTCGGCGAGGGTCGCCAGCGCCGCCGACCCGGACGCCGAGCCGGACGGCGCGTCCTGCGCCGCGCCGTCCCCGGCGCGAGCGTCGGACGTCGCCTGCTCGATCTGCTCCAGCAGTGCCGACACGTCGCCGACCCGCTTGACGCTGAACCCGATGATCTCCACCAGGAGGCGGCCGTCGGGGTCGAGCAGCTCCATGTCGCAGGTCAGCGTCTCCCCCGACGTGCCGGTGTCGGCGATGCGCACGGCCACGTGCACGGTCGGCGTGAGGTCGTGCAGCACGCGCAGCCGCCGGTAGGCGAGCGGCAGGTAGTACAGGTGCGGCGCGTGCAGCCGGAAGACGCCGCCCGCCATGTCGAGCAGGGCCGGGTGCAGCCGGTGGTCGGCGAGGTCGGCGCGGAACGCCTCGTCGAGTTCCAGGACGGCGTGCATCCGCCGCCCGTCCGTGGCGACGCGGTGCAGCACCTGCCACCGCGGGCCGAACCGGAACTGCAGGCCCCCGGTGCCGGAGGCGAACTCCTCCTCGTGGTACCGGCTCCGGATCTCCGCCTCGCTGTCGATCACCTCGACGCCGGGGCCGTCCGGCAGCAGCGCCACCAGGTCACGGACGGCGTCGGGGGCCTCGGCGTCGCGCTCGGCGAACCGGATCGTGCCGGAGGCGTGGTCGCGCCAGGTGGACCCGTCCGCGGCACGGCTGCGGACGCTGAAGGTGAGCCGGTCCCCGCTCGGGGCGACGGTGAGGTAGACGGTGAGGCTGCGCCCGTCCGGCACGATGACCGGGGAGAGGAACAGCACCTCCTCCAGCACGACCTCCCGGCCCTGCGCCCGGTCCGCGACGGCGGCCGCGGCCAGCTCCAGGTAGGCGGTCCCCGGGACGAGCCCGTGGCCCATGAGCCGGTGGTCGTCGACGATCCAGGTGTCCGCGGTGGCGAAGGTGCTCGCGAAGGTGACGCCGCCCTCCCCCTCCTGCACCCGGCGCAGCAGCGGGTGGCCCG
>Ga0302299_10001871_pt1 | contig 12754 bp, 8 predicted proteins | sample III_Fen_N3_4_FD_198795 | JGI IMG/M metagenome (GOLD analysis project Ga0302299, IMG submission 198795) | Peat permafrost microbial communities from Stordalen Mire near Abisko, Sweden - III_Fen_N3_4 | ecosystem: Environmental > Terrestrial > Soil > Wetlands > Permafrost | place: Sweden: Abisko... | reverse complement strand
CCAGGCGCCAGGGCGTGACCCAGATCGTCAAATCCAAGTCCATGGCCTCCGAGGAGATCCACCTCAACAAGCACCTGGCCGCGGGCGGCATGGAAGTGGAGGAAACGGACCTGGGCGAATGGATCATCCAGCTGGCGCACCAGACCCCCTCGCACATGGTCATGCCGGCCATCCACATGACCAAGGAGGAAGTCACCGAGGTGTTCAACCAGGAAGTGGAGCCGGGCCAGACCCCGGACATCCCCAAGCTGGTCAAGTTCGCCCGCGGCAAGCTGCGCACCAAGTTCCTGGGCGCCCAGATGGGCATCAGCGGCGCCAACATCGCCGTGGCCGAGACCGGCAGCCTGGTGATCATCACCAACGAAGGCAACGCGCGCCTGGTCACCACCCTGCCCAAGGTGCACGTGGCCATCGTCGGCATCGAGAAGCTGGTGGAGCGCTTCGAGCACATCCAGCCGATCCTCACGGCCCTGCCGCGCAGCGCCACCGGCCAGCTGCTCACCAGCTACGTCTCGATCATCACCGGCCAGGTGCCGAACACCGACGGATCGCCCAAGGAACTGCACATCATCCTGATGGACAACAAGCGCTCCGAGATGGCCAAGGACCCCAAGTTCAAGCAGGCCCTGCAGTGCATCCGCTGCGCCTCCTGCCTGAACGTCTGCCCGGTGTTCCGGCTGGTGGGCGGGCACGTGTTCGGCAAGACCTACACCGGCGGCATCGGCACCATCCTCACCGCCTGGTTCGACGAGTTGAAGAAGTCCGAGGACATCCAGAGCCTCTGCATCCAGTGCGGCAACTGCAAGGAAGTCTGCCCGGGCATGATCGACATCCCCGAGCTGATCCTCGAGCTGCGCCGCCGGCTGGCGGTGGAGCAGGGGCAGCCGCTGATGCAGAAGGCGATCTTCGCGGTGGTGAACAACCGCCGGGTGTTCCACGCCATGCTGCGCACCGCCTCGATCACCCAGAAGCCCTTCGCCCGGGACGGTTTCATCCGCCACCTGCCCTTCTTCCTGTCCGACCTGACCGAGTTCAGGAGCCTGCCGGCCATCGCCCCGGCGCCGTTCCGCGACCTGTTCAAGGAGATCGTGCAGCCCAAGGGGCTCAAGGAGAAGGCCGCCTTCTACTCCGGCTGCCTGATCGACTTCTCCTACCCGGAGATGGGCGCGGCCGTGGTCAAGGTGCTGAACAAGGCCGGCATCGAAGTGGTCTTCCCGGAAGGGCAGACCTGCTGCGGCGCCCCGGCCCGCTACAGCGGCGCCTACGAGGTGGCCGCCCAGAACGCCAAGGACAACATCAAGGCGCTGCTGGAGGAGGACGTCAAGTACGTGGTCTCGGCCTGCCCCACCTGCACCGTGGCGCTGAAGCAGGAGTTCATCAGCACCTTCGAAAGCCTGGGCATGGCCGATCCGATGGCCGAGGCGCGCAGGCTCGCGGACAAGGCCGTGGACTTCTCCACCCTGGTCAAGCGCCTGGTGGACGACAAGCGCCTCACCTTCAAGGAGGGCGCCGACCTCGGCCGGTTCACCTACCATGACTCCTGCCACCTCAAGCGCACCCTCAACGCCTCCCAGGCGCCGCGCGAGCTGCTGGCCAAGGCCGGCTACCAGCTCACGGAAATGGCCGAATGCGACATGTGCTGCGGCATGGGCGGGTCCTACTCGCTCAAGCTGCCGGAGATCTCCGCCCCGATCCTGGAGCGCAAGCTGCAGAACATCAAGGCCGCCGACGCCCCCCTGGCGATCATGGACTGCCCCGGCTGCGTCATGCAGATCCGCGGCGGCTTCGACAAGGACGGCGCGCCGGTGAAGGTGGAGCACACCGCCCAGCGCCTGGCTGACCGCCTCGAGTAGTGGCGTACTTAGTACAGCTCTTCCAGACCCTTTCGGCCTTCCTGGTCCTGTTCTACCTGTACTGCGAGTCGCCGGCCTTCCAGCCGCTCAGCACCGACTGGGCCCGGCCCAGGGGCAAGCTCCGGCTGTTCCTGGTCTTCACCTGCATCACCATCCTGGGCAACTACCTGGGCACCCCGGTGGTGCGCGGCGGGGCCCTGCTGAACGCCAGGGCCGTGGGCTCGACCCTGGCCGGGCTCCTGGGCGGGCCGATCCTGGGCACCCTGGTGGGGGCCACCGCCGGCCTGCACCGGATGACCCTGGGCGGGGCCGCGGCCTTTTCCGGGGCGGTCTCCACCACCCTGGAGGGACTGGCGGCGGGGCTCATCCACATCGCCCTGAAGGACAAGCCGCAGGTGCTGCTGACCAAGCGGGTCGCCTTCATCACCGTGTTCGTGGGCGAGATCGTGCACATGGGCATCGTGCTGGCGCTCACCAGGCCGTTCAGCGCGGCGGTGGACATCGTCCACGTCATCGCCCTGCCCATGGTGCTGCTCAACCCGGTGGGCGCGGCCCTGCTGATGGCCGTGCTGATGCACCGGCAGAAGGACCTCGACCACGTCGCCGCGGCGTCTTCGGCCGCGGCGCTGCGGGTGGCCCAGCGCGCGCTGGGGCTGATGTCCCGGGGCTTCGGCCGGGGCATGGCGGCCGAGATGGCGGCCATCGTGCAGGAGGAGACCGGCGTGGGCGGCGTGGCCGTCACCGACACCGAGCAGCTCCTGGGCTTCGTCGGCATCGGCGCCGAGCACCACCGCCCGGGCGGGGACATCACCAGCCCGCTCACCCGGCAGGCGATCGCCAGCGGCGCCGTGGTCTTCGCCGACGGCGCGCACCAGGCCTACCACTGCACCCTGGACGAGCACTGCCCGATCCACTCGGCGCTGATCGTGCCGCTGCAGGTGGACGGCACGGTGATCGGCACCGTGCAGCTGTTCGAGTCCCGCGGCCGGCGCTTCCTCAAGATGAACCGGACCCTCGGCGAAGGCATCGGCGACCTGCTCTCCAGCCAGCTGCTCATCGCCCGCTACCAGGAGCAGAAGAACCTGCTGGTGCTGGGCGAGCTCAAGCTGCTCCAGGCCCAGGTCAACCCGCACTTCCTGTTCAATTCGCTCAACACCATCATGGCGGTCATCCGCAAGGACGCCAACCGCGGGCGCGAGCTGGTCTACCACCTCTCCAACTACTTCCGCAAGAACCTCAAGCGCAGCAGCCCGTTCTCGACCCTGGAGGAGGAGCTGGAGCACATCCGCGCCTACCTGGAGATCGAGAAGGCCCGCTACGAGGGCCTGGTGGTGGAGATCGACGTGCCGCCGGCGCTGCTGCAGGTCCAGGTGCCCACCTTCACCCTGCAGCCGCTGCTGGAGAACGCCATCAAGCACGGCATCTCGGAGATGCTGACGCCCGGCATCGCCCGCATCCGGGCCTACGAAGAGGACGGGGCGGTGCGCATCGACGTGGAGGACAACGCCGGCACCTACGAGGAGAGCGGGCGCGCCAAGGACGGCCTGGGCCTGCAGATCGTCGAGAAGCGCATGCGCAGCGTGCTCGGCGACCGCAGCCGGCTGGAGATCCACTGCGTGCCCAACGAGCTGACCCGGGTCACCATCCGCATGCCGCTGCACCAGCCCGACAGCCCCTGGCCACATTAGCTGATAAGATTGGATATGGCTCTCGTCCTGGCCGGTTTCGCGGCCCTCTTCTACGGCATCGCCGATTTCTGCGGAGGCTACGCCGCCGGCCGGAGCCGGCTGCTGTCCGTCCTCCTGCTGTCCCAGCTGCTGGGGATCCTCGTGGCCTTCGCGGGACTGGCGCTGATCGGGCACGGGCCGCCGAGCGCCAGGGACCTGGCGTGGGGCTTCCTGGCCGGCATCACCGGCTCCATGGGGCTGTTCATGCTCTACGGCGGCATCGCCAGGAGCATCGTCGCCATCGTCTCCCCCGCCTCGGCGGTGGTGGGGGCGGTCCTGCCGGTCGTGTTCGGGCTGCTGCTCGGGGAACGGCCTTCGACCACCGCCGTCATCGGCTCGCTGCTCTGCCTTCCGGCCATCCTGCTGCTGAGCTGGGAAAGCGGCGGCGGGGAGCACGGCGGCAAGTCCATCCGCACCGCCCTGGCCTACGGCGTCCTGGCGGGCCTCGGGTTCGGCTGCTTCTTCATCGCGCTTTCGCGCACCAGCCCGGGCGCCGGCCTGTGGCCCCTGGTGGCGGCCCGGGCCGCCTCCATCACCGCGTTCGCCATCGCCCTGCGGCTCATGCGGGAGCCCTTCAAGGTCGAGCGCGCCGGCCGCGCCCCGGCGCTCCTGGCCGGGGCCACCGACATGGTCGCCAACATCCTCTTCCTGCTGGCCAGCCAGGCGGGGCTGCTGTCGCTGGTGACCATCATCACCTCGCTGTTCCCCGCGCCCACGGTGCTCCTGGCGCGCATCTTCCTGCACCAGCGCATCCCGCGCACGCGCCTGGCCGGGCTGGCGCTGGCGCTCACCGGGGTCGCGCTGATCAGTCTGCGCTGAGCGCGCGCTCCAGGAAGGCGTACGTGAGCGCCCAGAAGTGGGCGGTCTGGCGGTTGTCCGCCCCCGCCCCGTGGCCGCCCTCGATGTTCTCGAAATAGCGCACGTCGCAGCCCAGGGCGCGCATCTTCGCCATCATCTTGCGGGCGTGGGCGGGGTGCACCCGGTCGTCCCGGGTGGTGGTCATGAGCAGGGTCGGCGGGTAGGCTGCCCCCGCCTTGAGGTTGTGGTAGGGCGAAAGCGCCTCGAGGAAGGCCCAGTCCTCGGGCCGGTCCGGGTCGCCGTACTCCTCCATCCAGGAGGCCCCCGCCAGCAGGACGGAGAAGCGCCGCATGTCCAGCAGCGGCACCTGGCAGACCACGGCGCCCATCAGGTCCGGATGGCGCACCAGCATGTTGCCCACCAGCAGGCCGCCGTTGCTGCCGCCCTCGATGCCCAGGCGGCGCGCCGTGGTGACCTTGCGTGCCACCAGATCGCGGGCCACCGCGGCGAAGTCTTCAAGGGCCCGCGGCCGGTTCGCGCGCAGGGCGGCCTGGTGCCAGCCCGGGCCGTATTCCCCGCCGCCGCGGATGTTGGCCACGGCGTAGACGCCGCCCCGGGCCAGCCAGGCGCGCCCCAGGACGCCGCTGTAGGCGGGCAGCAGGGAGATCTCGAAGCCGCCGTAGCCGGTCAGCAGGGTGGGATGGGAACCGTCCAGGACCAGGCCCCGGGGGGCCACCTGGAAATAGGGGATCCGGGTGCCGTCCCGGGAGACGGTGAAGTGCTGGCTCACCTCGAAGGGGGTCGCGTCGAAAAAGGCGGGGGCCGCCTTGAGCCGCTCCGGCGGCGCGCCCGGGCGGCCCAGCCAGAGGCTGTCGGGGGTGAGGAAGCCGGTGGCGGTCAGGAACCAGGCGTCTGACTCGCGCGCGTCGACGCCATGGGCGGCGGCGCTGCCCAGGGCGGGCACGCCCGGCAGGGCCCGGCGCTTCCAGGCGCCCGGCCCCGGGGTGAGCAGGACCAGCCGGCTCTTGACGTCGTCCAGCAGGTTGAGGATGAGCTGGTGGCGGGCCCAGCTCCAGGCATCCAGGGAGCGGGTCGCCGTGGGGCGGAAGAGCACCGTCATGCGCCGCTCGCCGCCGAGAAAGGCCTCGAAGTCGGCGGCCAGCAGCGCGCCCGCGGGGAAGCTCCGGCCGCCCGCGCTCCAGGGCGAGCGCAGCCGGATCAGCAGCCATTCACGGTGGACGTCAGTCTCGGCATCAAGGGGCAGCTCGACCCGGACCGGCGCGCCGTCCCGGCCCAGCCGGTGCAGTTCCTCGGTGAAGAACGAAGGCCGGCGCACGATGAAGTCCCGTTCGAAGCCTTCGGTGGGGTCGTGGCGCGCCTCCACCGACATGTCCTCCGGCCGGCCCTCGAACACGGTCCCGGCCTCGGCGAGCGCGGTGCCGCGCCGCCAGCGCCTGATCACCCGGGGGTAGCCGGAGTCCGTCAGGGAGCCGGGACCGGAATCGGTGCCCACGAAGAGGGTGTCCCGGTCGATCCAGCTCACCGTGCTCTTGGCCGCGGGCAGCCGGAAGCCGTCCGGGACGAAGGCCAGGGTGTCCAGGTCGAACTCCCGCACTTCGTGGGCGTCGGAGCCGCCCGGGGAGAGCAGCAGCAGGCAGCGGTCGCAGCCGGGCTTCAGGAACTGCGCGCCGTGGAACACCCAGCTCTGCCCCTCGGCCGCGGCCAGGGCGTCCAGGTCGAGCACCCGCTCCCAGGCCGGGGCGTCCTTGCGGTACTCCTCCAGGGTGGCGCGGCGCCAGATCCCGCGCGGGTGCCCGGCGTCGCGCCAGAAGTTGTAGTACCAGGCGCCGGCCTTGGAGACATAGGGCAGCTTGGCGGCCGAATCGAGGATCTCCAGGATGCCGTCCTCCAGGGCCCCGTAGCCGGCCCCCCCCTCCAATTCCGCGGCCGTTTCGGCGTTGCGCTCGCGCACCCAGGCCAGGGCCTCTGCGCCGTCCACCGCCTCCAGCCAGAGGTGGGGGTCCGGGGGGGAGGCGGCGGTCCTGGGCATGCCTGCAGTGTAGCGACTAGGCCATCAGCCGCAATGCAGGTGGCGGTCGACCAGCTGCTTGAGCGCGTCGGCGTCGCCGAAGATCTTCTCGCTCATGTTCAGGTCGCCGAAGGCCTTGAGGCTGCCGGCGAGGGAATCGACCAGTCCGGCCGGGAACACCCCGCCGTCCTCGTAGCGCGCCCGGTCGCGCAGCAGGCAGTCGGCCGATTCGCTGCAGGAGGCGGGCAGCTGCTTCAGGCCCGCGACCTTGGTGGCGTCGGCCTTGACGTAGAGCTCGCCGGCCAGCTTCAGGGCGTCCGGGTGCTCCAGGCCGTAGCGGGCCGCCACCGCCATGCCCGCCAGCAGCAGGTGCACGTTGGCGCTGCCGTCCGGGCTGCGCAGCTCGACCGTCTGGGGGTTCTCGAAGGCCTGGCTCCCCTCCGTCTCCAGCGGGTTGGCGTTGCGCAGCATCTTCTCGCCCACGCCCTGCCAGCCCAGCGGCACCCGCACCAGCACGGAACGGTTGCGGTCGCCCCAGCAGATGCTGGTGGGCGCCTCCTGGTGCGGCACCAGGCGCAGGAACGAGGTCGGCACGGTGTTGCCGAAGGCGGTGAGGGACTCGGCGCTCATCAGGAAGCCGGCGATCACCTTGCGCGCGGTGTCGGTCAGGCCGGAGGCGTCGGCCATGGCGTTCTCGCCGTCCTTCATGAACCGGGTGTGCACGTGCAGCCCGCTGCCGGCCTGCCCCGCGATGATCTTGGGTGCGAAGCTCACCTCCAGGTCGTGCCTGTAGGCCACCTCGCGGATCGCCCACTTGGCCATGACCAGCTGGTCGGCGGCGTCCTCGATGGGCACGGGCAGGAACTCGATCTCGTGCTGGACCATCTCCAGGTCGCCGGCGATGATGTTGCCCACCTCAGCGTGGCCGTACTTGATCGAGCCGCCCATCTCGCTGATCACCTGCATGGCCTCGCGCCGCACCAGGCCCCACTTGGAGAAGGGGTGCGACTCGTGGTAGCCCTTCTGCTCGACGATCGGGTAGATGCTGTCGATCTCCGAGAAGAGGTAGTACTCCAGCTCGCCCAGCGCCTCCATGACCAGCCCGGTGCGCTGCTTCAGCTCGCGCTGGGCCTTCTGCAGGATGTACTCCGGGGCGGATTCCAGGGGATCGCCCAGGTTGTTGTAGAAGCTGCAGATCAGGTCGATGGTGGGCACGTCGGCGAAGGGGTTGACGAAGGCCGTGCGGAAGCGCGGCACCACGTACAGGTCGCTGGAATCGGCCTGGACGAAGGGGAACAGGCTGGACCCGTCCACCCGCTCGCCCATGGACAGCACCCGCTCCAGGTGGGCCTTGCTGTTGATGACGAAATTCAGCTTCTTCAGCCGGCCGTCGCCCGCCACATACCGGAAGTTGAGCATCCGGATGTCGTTGTGCTCGATGAACCGGATGATGTCCTGCCGGGTGAAGTCCGCGGCGGGCTTCTGCAGGGCCTTGACGATCTTGTTGGGATTCAGGGCGAGACGGTCGTTCATCGGCGAGCTCCGGGATGGCGGGCCAGGTTGGGTCGGGACGGGTGGGTCGATCAGCGATAACCTCTAGTCTGATTCGTTTCGACCGACTGTCGAGACGCGAACCCGACCATTTGACGTTTTGTAAAAGGAACGATGCCATGACCGAGCAGGATCCGCTGCAGACCTGGGAAGCCGTCCTGAAAGTGCGCCAGCTTGCGCCGGTCGTGCACAACATCACCAACTACGTGGTCATGAACAGCACCGCCAACGCCCTGCTGGCCATCGGCGCCTCGCCGGTGATGGCCCACGCCGAGGAGGAGGCCGCCGACATGGCCGGCATCGCTTCCAGCCTGGTGCTCAACATCGGCACCCTGAGCCGGGAATGGATCAAGGCCATGCGCCTGGCCGCGGAGCGCGCGGCCGCGCGCGGCATCCCGATCGTGCTCGACCCGGTGGGCGCCGGGGCCACCGGATTCCGCACCGCCACCGCGCGCGACCTGATGAACGCCTTCCGGCCGGCCATCATCCGCGGCAACGCCTCGGAGATCCTGGCCGTCTGCGGGGAGACCGGCCGGACCCGGGGCGTGGACAGCGCCGACGCTTCCCAGGACGCCCTGGCCGCCGCCCAGGCCCTGCACGACGCCTACGGCTCCGTGGTCTGCGTCAGCGGCGCGACCGACTACATCGTCGGCGGCCGCCAGCCGTACCAGGTGCGCAACGGCCACCCCATGATGACCCGGGTGACCGGACTGGGCTGCACCGCCAGCGCCCTCTGCGGCGCCTTCGCCGCCGTCACCCCGGACCCGGCCCAGGCCGCGGCCCAGGCCATGGTGGTCATGGGCGTCGCCGGGGAGATGGCCGCGGACGGCGCCGAGGGGCCCGGATCGCTGCAGGTGCGTTTCCTGGACGCCCTCTACCGCCTGACCCGCGCCGACCTGGCCACCCGGATCAGGACCGGCGACCAGGCATGAACGCCTTGCGCGGGCTCTACCTGGTCACCGACCGCGCCCTGTGCGCCGGCCGGCCCCTGGAGGAGGTCGTGGCCCAGGCCGTCCAGGGCGGGGTCGCCTGCGTCCAGCTGCGCGAGAAGGACCTCTGCACCCGGGCCTTCGTGGAGCTGGCCGTCGCCCTGAAGGCGCTGCTGGCGCCCGCGGGCGTGCCCCTGATCATCAACGACCGCCTGGACGTGGCCCTGGCCTCCGGGGCCGACGGGCTGCACGTGGGCCAGGAGGACATGCCCTGCGCCCAGGTCCGGCGCTGGATGGGCCCGCAGGCCATTCTCGGCCTGTCCGTGGAGACCTGGGCCGACGTGGAGCGGGCCCGGGAGCTGGACGTGGACTACCTGGGCGTCAGCCCGGTGTTCGCGACCCCCACCAAGACCGACACCAAGGCCCCCTGGGGCCTGGACGGCCTCGCCCGGATCCGGGCCGGCACGCGCCGGCCCCTGGTGGCCATCGGCGGGCTGAACGCCGGCAACGCGGCGGCGGCGGTCCGGGCCGGGGCCGACGCCATCGCGGTGGTCTCGGCCGTCTGCGCCAGCCCCGATCCCGGACGCGCCGCCCGGGAGCTGGACGCCGTGATCCAGGCGGCCCTGCGCGAACGGTGACGCTTCAGTCGGCCTCGATCCGCGGCCAGACGAAGCCCGCCAGCGCGGCGCCGACCAGGGGGGCCAGCCAGAACAGCCAGAGCTGCGAGAGCGCCCAGCCGCCCACGAACAGGGCCGGGCCCGTGCTGCGCGCCGGGTTCACCGAGGTGTTGGTGACGGGGATGCTGATCAGGTGGATCAGGGTCAGGCACAGGCCGATGGCGATGGGCGCGAAGCCCGCGGCGGCCTTCCTGGCGGTGCTGCCGAGGATCACCAGCAGGAAGAAGAAGGTCATGACCACCTCGGTGAGCAGGGCGGCGCCCAGGCCGTAGTGGCCGGGGCTGTGCAGGTCGTACCCGTTCGCCGCGAAGCCGCCGATGGGGCTGCCGTTGCCGGTGGCGATGACGTAGAGGATGGCGGCGGCGGCGATGCCGCCGAGCACCTGGGCCAGCCAGTAGGGCAGGACGTCCTTCCAGGGGAACCGGCCGCCCACCGCCAGGCCCAGCGTCACCGCGGGATTGAGGTGGCAGCCCGACACCGGGCCGATGGCGAAGGCCATGGTCAGGACGGTCAGGCCGAAGGCCAGCGCCACCCCGAGCAGGCCGATGCCCACCCCGGGGAAGGCCGCCGACAGGACGGCGCTGCCGCAGCCGCCGAGCACCAGCCAGAGGGTGCCCAGGAATTCCGCAGAAAGACGTTTGGACATGGCCGAACCTCCTCGCATGGGATCTATGAGTGGATTGTATTCGCTGAGCACTCTGCCAGCAGAACCGCGGCCGGTCCAGTCAAATCCCCTGCGTGCCTTCCGACGGGACGGGCTTCATGGGGATGACCAGCAGGCTGGCGCCGACCCGGTGGCGCAGCGCCTCCACGGTGGTGCCGAAGATCATGTCGGAAAGGCCGCGGTGGCCGTGGCCGCCCAGGATCACCAGCTCGGCCTGGCTGGCGTTGACCAGCCGGGCCAGCTCCGGGGCCGGGTCCCCGGCGCCCAGGGAGATCTCGACCGGGTAGCCGAGTTCGCGCAGGGAGCCAGCGAAGGCCTCGAGCCGGGCCTCGTCGGCGCCCATCTCCAGGTCCGCCGCGTTCAGGCCGAAGGCCCTGGCCGAGGCGCTTTCGGCCACGTGGAGCAGGAGCAGGGCCGGTTTCGCGGGAGCCAGGAACCTCAGGGCGGCCTCGATGAAGCGGATCTCGCTGCCGGAGAAATCGAGCGCCAGGGCGACCTTGCCCAGGGCCTGCGCGGGCGGGGGGGCGATGACCGGGTGCGCCGGCGGGCCGTGGATGGCCGCGGCGGACCGGGCCCGGAACGCCACCACCCGCGCCAGCCAAGGCTCCAGGGTGATCCAGAGCACCAGCGCGCCGGTCGCGGCGAGCACCGGGTAGAGCAGCAGCCTGATCCAGAGGCCGTTCGCACCGGCGGCGGCCAGCCAATCCCCGGCCGTGTCGGCCACCAGCTTGGCGTTGAGCCCGACGATGAGCGCGGCCACCAGCCAGGCGCCGGTCCGGACCCAGGGGCCGATGGCGAAGGCGCCCATCTTCCGCCGGTCCGACACGAAGTGGATCAGCGGGATCACGGCGAACGGGAGCTGCAGCGAAAGCACCACCTGGCTGAGCACCAGCAGGTTGCCCGTGGCCCTTTCGCCGAACCACAGGATGGTCGCGATCGCCGGCACCACCGCGACGAGCCGGGTGATCATGCGCCTGAGCCAGGGCCGGATGCGGATGTCGAGATAGCCTTCCATCACGATCTGGCCGGCGAGGGTGCCGGTGATGGTGGAGCTCTGCCCGGCCGCGAGCAGGCCCAGGGCAAAGGCCACCGGGGCGATCGCGGCCCCGAGGACCGGCTCGAGCAGCCGGTGGGCATCCTGGATCTCGGCCACCTCCCGGTGCCCGTGGCCGTAGAAGGCGACGGCGGACATCACCAGGATGGCGGCGTTGACGAAGAAGGCCAGGTTGAGCGCCAGCGTGGAATCCAGCGTGTTCAGCCGGATCGCCTGGCGGATCCCGCCCTCCTTGCTGTAGTTGCGGGTCTGGACCAGGGCCGAGTGCAGGTACAGGTTGTGCGGCATCACGGTCGCCCCGACGATGCCGATGGCGATGTAGAGGGCGCCGCCGTCGGGCAGGGACGGCACGAATCCGTGCAGCATCGGGCCCCAGGCGGGCCGGGCCAGGAACAGCTCCACCAGGAAGGCCACCCCGATGGTGGCCACCAGGCTGAGGATCACCGCCTCCAGCTTGCGGATGCCGAACCGGGTGAGCAGGAGCAGGATGAGCACGTCGAGGGTCGTGATGAGCACCCCCGCCAGGAGCGGCAGCCCGAAGAGCAGGTTCAGCGCGATGGCCGAACCGATCACTTCGGCCAGGTCCATGGCGGCGATGGCCACCTCGGCCAGCAGGTAGAGGGCGAAGTTCACCGCCGGCGGGTAGGTCTCCCTGGACGCCTGGGCGAGGTCCCGGCGGCGCACGACGCCGAGCCGGGCCGCCAGGCTCTGCAGGAGGATGGCCATGAGGTTGGACATCAGCAGGACCCAGAGCAGCCGGTAGCCGTAGCGGCTGCCCCCGGCGATGTCCGTGGCCCAGTTGCCCGGGTCCATGTAGCCCACCGAGACCAGCAGCGCCGGGCCCGCCACCGCCAGCCACTGGCGCCAGCCCGGCCCCGATCCCGGGACCTGCACCGCGCCCTGCCCCTCCATGAGGGACGAAGCGCCGGCCCCGGCCGGGAACGCCGGCGGGTCGGGGTCTGGCGGAAGGGGTTGTCGGGTGGCCATGGACGGGTAGCCTATGCTACCGTATACTGTAGCCTAGGCTACCGGACGGTCAAGGGGCCATTGCCGGATCTACCATCAGAGCGGGGATGAACCAGTGCCCAGGCAAAGGGATGAGCTAGGCGGGCAGGCGGGGGCGGGGGCGGCGGCCCGGTTCGAACGGGTGCGCCGGGACCATGCCCAGGAGCTGGCCGAGGATTACACCGAGATGGTGCTGGAACTGGCGGGGGCCGATGCGGCCCCGGTGCGGCCCGCGGACCTGGCCCGGAGCCTGGGCGTGAGCCATGTGACCGTGCTCAGGGCGCTCGGCCGTCTGGCCAGGGACGGGTTCATCCTGCGCGACCGGGAACGCGCCGTCCTGCTCAGCGCCGACGGCCACAGGCTGGGCGAGGCGGCCCGGGCCCGGCACCGCCTGGTCGTGGCCTTCCTCGTCAGCCTGGGGGTGCCGGAGGCGGTGGCGGTGGTGGATGCGGAGGGGCTGGAGCACC
>Ga0302299_10001870_pt1 | contig 12754 bp, 11 predicted proteins | sample III_Fen_N3_4_FD_198795 | JGI IMG/M metagenome (GOLD analysis project Ga0302299, IMG submission 198795) | Peat permafrost microbial communities from Stordalen Mire near Abisko, Sweden - III_Fen_N3_4 | ecosystem: Environmental > Terrestrial > Soil > Wetlands > Permafrost | place: Sweden: Abisko... | reverse complement strand
GGCACGTTCGCCTGCATGATCGCGGTGGTGATCTGCGCCGGAGTGACGCCGAGTGCCGCGATCTGCTTCGGCTTCAGCTGGATGTCGAGCTGCATCTGCTGTACGCCCGAGAGGGTGACGGCCTGCACGCCGTCGATCGCCTGCAGGCGCGGCACGACGCGCGTACCGAGCAGGGCGGCGAGCTGCTCCGGTGGCAGCGACGACGACACTGCGAGCTGCACCACCGGCATGCTGTTGAAGTTGAGCGCGGCCACCTGCGGCGCCTGGGCCGTGGCCGGCAGCAGCTGCTGCACCCCGGACACGGCCTGCTGCACCGCCGCTTCCTTGGCCTTCATGTCGGTGCCGAACTCGTACTGCACGGTGATGATGCTCAGGCCGTCGTTGGAGAACGAGTCGAACTCCTTGACGCCGCTCGAGGTCTTGATCGCCTGCTCGATCGGCGTCGTCACGTTGCGCTCGACGTCGGCCGGCGAGGCTCCCTGGTCGACCGTCAGCACGGTCAGGTAGGGGAACGTCAGGTCGGGGATCAGCTCCTGCTTCAGTGACGTGATCGCGTACGCTCCCACGAGCAGCACGGCGAGCACCGCCAGGCCGACGATGGATCGGTTGCGCAGGGACATCTTCGTCAGCCAGCTCAAGTGGTGCCTCCAGTGTGCACGTGGGGATCGCCGCCGGCGCCGGCGGCCTCGCGGGACGTCGTGGTGGTGAGACGCTCACGCCAGCGGGCGAGCAGCTCGGGCAGCTCCGCCTCGATGAACGCGGCGAACTCCAGAAGGTCGCGCATGAGCGCGTAGTTGGTCTGTGCCTGGTCGCGCCCGGCGACGGTCTGCAGGCTGCGCTCGATCAGCCGGTGCATGGTGCGGACGTGGTCGAGGGGGATGATGACGTCGGGGTCGGCGGGCAGCGCACGGTAGAAGTCGCCGCGCTGCCCGGGCTCACCGACGCGTTCGACGAAGTGGTTCTGCAGCAGTTGCCGGGCGGCGCCGCTCACCGCGGCCTTGCTCACGCCCAGCCCCTCGGCGATCTCGGTCAGCGACTGGACGGGCGGAGAGGAGAGGAGCAGCCAGCCGGAGACGCGCCCGGTCATGCGCGTGCCTCCCATCTGCTCCTGCAGCAACCCGAACTCCTCGATGAGCTCGCGTTGTTCCTTGGTCATCTCGGCGCGCATCGGCGGTCGCCTGCCTCCCGTCCGTTCAACAGCAAGAACGTAAACTATAGAGTGAACGGACTGAACGCAACCGGGCGGGGTCGAGAGCGGGGGACGACCATCCCTGAGGCGGTGCGGGCCGGCCGGGTGGTCAGAGGGAGACGGTCAGCCGGCGAGGACGAGGTCGGCGAGCCGGTCGGCGACCACGGTGACGCGGTCGCGCACCGTGAGCGCCTCCAGCCAGCGCCCCGGGATGGCGGACTCGCCGTACATGGCGCCGGCGAGCGCGCCGGTCACGGCGCCGGCCGCCGTGGCGTCGTTGCCCATGTTCACGGCCATGGTGACGGCGTGCTCGAAGTCGGCGCCGTGCAGCGACATCCAGAGGGCCGTCTGCAGCGTGTCGAGGACGAACGAGGAGCTGATGATCTCCTCCGCCTCGGCCGCCGGCGTGTCCCGCAGCACGGCGCTCACGCGCTTGTCCTCGAAGTCGAAGGTGTGTGCGATGGCCGGGATCTCCTCGACGAGGTCGTCGGCCATCGCCGCCGTGAGCAGGTCGTTGAAGGCGGCACATGACCAGCCGGCGAGCCGGTCGAAGTGCGTGAGCGTGGACTCGCGGTGCGACATCTCGTGGCGCGTGGGGGCGTCGCCGCTGTAGAGCAGGCCCACCGGGGCGCAGCGGATGAGGCTGCCGTTGCCGGCCGTGGGCCCGCCGAGGATCTCGAAGGCGCGCCGCGAGGCCACGTCCCAGTGGGTCCCCGAGCGGTAACTGATGAGGGCGGCGCGCACCGTGAGGCTCACGTGGCGCGGGTGGCTCGCCAGCCAGTCGCCGTAGCGAGCCATGACGTCCTCCGGCTCGAAGCGACCGTTGTCGGCGAGGCTCTCGGCGAGGCAGAGCATCATCTCGGTGGCGTCGGTGATCTCGCCGGGGGCGACTTCGTAGACGCCGCCGCCGATCATCTCGGTGACGACGCCGTACTTCTCGACGACCTGCTCGGCGGTGAGGAACTCGGCCGGCGCGCCCAGGGCCTCGCCGGCGGCGAGGCCGAGCAGCGCGCCGCGGAACCGGTCGCGGAGCAGGTCGGGAGACGGCATCGGGGTCACGCCAGCAGGTCCCTCACGAGCCGCTCGAAGAAGAGCGCCTGGTAGGTCACGTCCTCGACGAGGATGCGCTCGTCGGGTTCGTGGTCGCGGCCGCCGTCCATGGCGTGGAAGCTCTCGGCGAGGAACGGCGCGAACCCGTAGGCCACGCAGTCGGGGAACGCCTCGCGCACCCAGCGCGAATCGGTGAAGCTGCCCGACGTCATCGGCGCGAGGACCGCCTCGGGGACGTCCCGGCGCAGTACGCGCGCGATGCTCTCGCTGAACGGCGTGGGCGCGGCCGAGGCGTTGGGCGTGGTGACGTCGACCCACTCGAACTCCCACTCGATGCCGAGGGGGTCCAGGACGGTCGCGACGTACTCCTTGACGTCGTCGTGGGTCATCTCGGGGAGGATGCGGCAGTCGACCAGCGCCTCCGCCCGCGTGGGGATGACGTTCACGGCCTTGCCGGCGGCGAGCACGGTGGGCGTGAGCGTGGCGCCGAGGAGCGGCTCGATGAGCCCGGCCACGACCGGGTCCAGCCGCCGGAGCTCGGCGCCGGCGGCGCGCGCCGTGGCCGGGTCCTTGAGGCGCGCGGCGAGCGCCGCGTCGGGCACGAGCACGTCGATGAAGCGCGCCGTCGTCCCCGAGACGATCGCCGGCGGGTCGGCGAGCCCGAGCGCCGTGACGGCGCGCGCGAGGTCGATCACAGCGCTGCGTTCTTTCTCGGGCACGGAGCCGTGGCCGCCGCGGCCGCGGGTCCGGATGCGGAACTGCGCGAACGCCTTCTCGCCGACGGCCAGGAGGAACACCTTGTGGCCGTCCACCGGCAGCCAGAGCCCGCCCATGCCCTCGTTGAGGAGGTAGTCGGCGCGCAGTGCGTCGGGACGGTGCTCGCAGAGCCACTGGACGCCGCAGAACTCGCCGACCTCCTCGTCGGCGGTGGCGGCGAACTTGACCGTGCCGGCGAACGACGCGCCCGAGCGCTTGAGCCGGGCGAGGGCGACCGCTTCGGCGGCCACCTGGTTCTTCATGTCGGTGGTGCCGACGCCCCAGACGAATCCGTCTTTGACGGTGCCGGCGAAGGGCGGCACGCTCCACTCGCCGGCGTCCGCCGGCACGACGTCGAGATGGCCCATCATGGCGAGGGTGCGACCCGGCCTCTCGCCGTCCAGCCGGGCCATCAGGCTCTGCCGGTCGGGAAGCTCGCCGTCAAGCTCGCTGGCGATGTCGTTCGCGGCCAGATACGCCTGCACGGTGAGGGCCGCTTCGGTCTCGTTGCCGTTGGTCGTGTCGATCCGGAGCAGGGCCGTGAACAGGCCGAGGACCTCGTCCTCGAGTGCCTGCCAGTCGTGCTCGTCGAGACCGTACTTGACCACGGTCACCATCCTTGCGAGAGGGGGTGGAGCGACGTTTCGCTTGCTCATGATAGCCGTCTGTACTTCCCTCGGCGAGTCTCGTAGGCTCGGCGGCAGGCAAGTCGTCGTCCGAGCGCGCAGGAGGGGAAGATGAAGATCGCCGTCGTGGGAGCCGGGGCCATGGGCCGCTGGGCCGTCAAGGAACTCGGGCTGAGCCCTGAGGTCACCGAGATCGTGGTCGGGGACTACAACGAGGAGCAGGCCCGTGAGGTGGCCGCCAGCCACGGCGGAGGCAAGGCCACGGGCCACTTCGTCGACGCGCGCGACCAGGAGAGCGTGCAGGCCGCCATCGCCGGCTGCGACGCCATGGTCAACGCCACGCAGCACTTCTGGAACATCACCGTCATGCACGCCGCGGCTGCGGTGGGCGTGCACTACACGGACATGGGCGGCCTCTTCCACGTGACCAAGCAGCAGGTGGAACTGCACGAGGAGTTCCGCCGCGCCGGCGTCACCGCCGTCATCGCCATGGGCGGCGCCCCCGGCGTCACCAACGTGCTCGCCAAGTACGGCGCCGAGCGCCTGGACGTGGTCGAAGAGGCGCACGCCCTGTGCGGCAACGTCGACGACACCGACTGGAGCGGCTACGACGGCTGGGTCGTGCCGTACTCCCTCGAGACGCTGTGCGACGAATTCAGCGTGGTGGCTCCCGAGCTCATCGACGGCCATTGGGTGATGGACATCACCGGCGGCGAAGGCCTGGAGGATCTCGACTTCGGCGAGCCGGCCGGCACGCTCGAGGCGCACTACACCATCCACTCCGAGCCGTTCACCTTCTGGCACACCTGGAAGGACCAGGGGCTCAAATCGGCGACGTTCAAGCTCTCACTGCCCGCGGAGTTCACCGGCCAGATGCGGTTTCTCAACACCATCGGCATGACACGTACCGACGAGGTCGAGATCAAGGGCGTGCACGTGCGGCCGCGCGACGTGCTCCTCAAGGTCGTGAGCGAGATCCCGCGGCCCACCGGCGTGGTCCTCGAGGACGTGGACTACCTGCTCGGCGTGGTCCGTGGACTCAAGGACGGGCGCCGGGTGGAGTGGCGCGTGCGCGCCACCGTCCCGGCGCACAAGGAGTACGGCGCCGGCGGCGGCGACGTGGACACCGGCATCCCGCCGGCGATCGTGGCGCGCATGCTGGCGCGCGGCGACATCGCCGGCCCCGGCGTCTTCGTCCCCGAGCAGGCCGTGCCGTGCGAGGCCTTCTTCGCCGAGTTCGCGCGCTGGGGCGCGGTCGTCGACGCGCAGATGCGCGAGCTCCTCACACCGCCCGCCTGACGAGCCCGCCGGCCGCCGCGGGCCCAGTCGCCGGGCTCGCACCCATCGGTTTGTCCGCCGTCCCTTCCGGAAAGGCTCGAGGGGACGGCTCCGGGGCGGGGCTGAAGGTGAACGTGGAACGTGCCCCGGGGGCGCCGGGAGGAGCCATGGCGCACCTGAACGCACTCGTCGTCGAGGACTCGGCGGACGACGCCGTGCTGCTGCTGAGGGAACTCCGACGGGGCGGCTACCAGGTGGAGTCACGCATTGCGGCCACACGCGCCGAGGTCGTGGCCGCGCTGCGCAAGACCTGGGACCTCGTCGTCGTCGACCACCACCTGCCGGGCTTCAGCGGCCTCGAGGCGCTCCGCATCGTCCGCGAGGCCGACTCCGAGGTACCGGTGCTCTTCGTCTCCGGCGGTGTGGGCGAGGAGGCGGCGGTGGCGGCGATGAAGGCCGGCGCCCAGGACTTCGTCCTCAAGGACAACCTCGCCCGCTTCGTGCCGGCCGTCCAGCGCGAGCTGCGCGAGGCAGCGGTCCGGCGCCGGGCGCGGCACGCCGACGACACGCTCCAGAGAACCGTCGACCTGCTGGAGCGCACGGTCCAGGGCGCCATCCAGACGCTCGCCTTCCTGGCCGAGATGCGCGATCCGTACACGGCCGGCCACCAGCGCCGCGTGACTGAGCTCGCCGAGGCGGTCGCTGCGACGATGGGCGTCGACGTCGAGCGCCGGCACTTGATCGTCGCCGCCGGCACCCTCCACGACCTCGGCAAGACCGCCGTGCCCACGGAGATCCTCACCAGGCCGGGCCGGTTGACGGCGGCCGAGTTCGACCTGATCCGCGACCACCCGCGCACGGGCTTCGAGATCCTCGCCGGCATCGAGTTCCCCTGGCCGGTGGCCGACGTGGTGCTGCAGCACCACGAACGGCTCGACGGTTCGGGCTACCCCGGCGGCCTCGAGGGGAGCGACATCAGGGTCGAGGCTCGCATCCTCGCCGTCGCCGACGTGATCGAGGCCATGTCGTCGGACCGTCCCTACCGGCCGGCCCTCGGACTCGACCGGGCGCTGGACGAGATCGCCGTCAACCGCGGCACGGTCTACGACGCCGACGTGTCCGACGCCTGCCGGGACATCTTCGCCGCCGGCTTCTCCTTCAGCTGAGGTCGAGCTGCGCCTGGGGCGGCTGCGTCTCGACGCCGAGCAGGTGCGCCATGCGGCGCGCGTTCTGCATGCCCCAGTCTTCGTAGTTGTTGTTGAAGAGGACGTGCACCGAGCGTGTCTGCGCGGCGAGCTCGCGCACGCGCGGGACCCACTCCCTGAGCTCGCCTTCGCTGTACAGGTACTTGAAGCGGTCCGACGCGGCCCCGGTGCGGCTCTCCCAGGTGTCGGCGTTGCGCCCGTGGAGGCGCACCACCGCGAGCGCCGCCGTCGCCGCGGCCAGCGGCGGCGTGCTGTTGGCAAACCCCTGCGGCTCGTCGACGGTCACGTAGGCCAGGCCCGACTCCTCTAGCAGCCGCAGCGTGTCGGCGGCGGATCCGCCGGTCATCCACCCGCCGCCGCGGAACTCGACGGCGACCGGGCGACCCGGCAGCCGGGTGGTCAGGTCGCGCAGGTACTCGCGGTTCTCGCGTGAGCGCACGAACCAGGGCGGGAACTGGAACAGCACGGCGCCGAGCTTGCCGGCCCCGGCCAGCGGTTCCAGGGCGTCCCGGTGAAGCTGCCAGACCTTCTCCAGGTCGGCCGCCGAGAAGTCACTGGCGTAGACGTTGCGCTTGCTGCGCGCCTCTTCCGGGAGCGCGGCGCGGAGCCAGTCCGGCAGGCGCTCGGCAACGGCCGGGTGGTGGGTGAGGAGTGCGAAGGCCTTGATGTCGAAGACGAAGCCGGAGGGCGTGCGCGCCACCCAGAGCTCGCTGTTGCGGAGCGACGGGGGGGCGTAGTACGTGGAGTCGACCTCGACGATCCCGAACTGGTCCGCGTAGTAGCGCAGGCGCGCCTCTGCGCTGGTCACCCCGGAGGGGTAGAAGCGCCCGCTGGTGACCAGCGTGGGATCTGTCCAGGAGCAGCTGCCCACGAGGATGCGAGCTGGCATCGGGGTCCTCTGGTCGAGGTTGTTGCGCGGTGCAGCAACGTTGTACCACCTCGGAGCCCGGGCCTATACTTCAGGCGAAAGTTCAGTCGGCGCCACGGTCTCTGCAGACCACGGCCTCGTGCTCTTGGAGGCAGATGAAGGGGGCGCCGCCGATGGGCGGGCCGCATCACGCGGGCCGCCCATCGTCATGAACCACGCCGGCCGGGCTCGCGTTGACCACCCGGCTCGCTACCGCCTATAATCGCGGTCCCTCAGTGTCGGAATGGCGGAATTGGTAGACGCGCTAGGTTGAGGGCCTAGTGAGGGCATAACCTCATGGGGGTTCAAGTCCCCCTTCCGACACCACCTTCTCCCCTCGTCACCGCCCTCTCGGCGCGCCCCGAACGGACGTCCTCAGAGGCCGCGCCAGAGCGGCAGGCCGGTGACCTCGTCGAACTCCCGCTCGAGCGGTTCGCCGACGAGCTCCTGGAGGATCAGCTCGCAGGCGAAGATCACGCAGCCCGGCGCCACGTGCCCGCCCAGGCAGGCGCCGTCGTGTCCGGCGAGGGTGGCGTGGGCGTGCACGGCGGTCGCTCCGTCGCGGCGCGAGACGTTGCCGAGCAGCCCGACGAGCTCGACCGGCGCGTCCACCGGGAACTCCCCGTACTCGTGTGACGTCTGGTCGTAGAAGGCGAGGCGGGCGGTCTGCAGCGCGCCGATGGCGCGCAGCTCGGCCGCCCGCATCCCGTGCGCGTCGGCCACGGCGGCGATCTCCTCCAGCAGGTCGCCGCCGTGTGGCAGCCGGGCCACGACGCGACGCCCGCGTGCGTACTCTCGTGCTCCCATGGTGCGACCTCCGGTGTCCGCGGGCCGGCCCCGCGCCGGTCCTCCGGCACAGTGTACAACGGTGGCGACGGCTGTCGGCGGGAGGGCGGCCGCAGTCTCCAGCGCGTCGTGTACGGGAAACCCCGGGAGGGTATGAGCGTGTACGACCGTGAGGACGACCGATCCTCGGCACCGCTTGGAGGCACGAGCATGAGCGAGACCCGTAACCTGCGCCACCCCGCGTCCGGGGATGTGCAGCAGTGGCGCGCTGATTTCGACGAGCTGGAGCTGCGCATGGATGCGCTGCGCCAGGCGTTCACCGAGGGCGTCCGCTCTTTCACGATGACCGACGAGATCGTCGAGCGCATCCACGCGCGCTTCGATGACGTCGGAGAGCAGGTGCACCAGATGCACTGCACGTATCCCTTCGGCGGGTGGCCCGGCCAGGAGGACTGCCGGTTCGAGCCTCCGCTGGCCTACGACAGCGACGCTCGCCCGGCGCAGGACTGATCCGCTTGACCGACCGGGGTCCAGCCGTCAGCACAGAGGTCCGAAGCGAGGTCTGCGTGATCCACTGCGGAGGCGTCGCAGGCCGCCGTCTCGAGGCCGACCTTCCCGGAGCGGTCAGGCGCTGCCTGGGCTCCGGGGCGTCCGCCGTCGTGGTCGACCTCGACCCGTGGGAGCCCATGGACGACCGCGGACTCGCGGCGCTCCGCGCCGCGGCCTCCGCGTTCGCATCGGCCGGCGGGGAGCTGGTCGTGGCGGTCGAGGAACCGGACGCCCGGGTGGCGCTCTCGGGCGCCGGCCTCATGCGCGCCGTGCCGCCGGCGCCCGGCCCGCCGGAAGGCGACGCGGATGCTCCTCTGCGCGCTCCCGACCGGCCGCGCTGGGAGCACGAGTTCACATTCCCGGCCACCACCCGGCAGTTGCGCGCCGCGCGCCACCGCGTCGCCGCCTTCGCCGAGGTCGCGGGCCTCGAGGGCACCGAGCTCTTCGAACTCAGCGTCGCGGTCGCCGAGGCGCTCGCCAACGCGGTCGTGCACGGATCGCCGCATGGGGCGGACGACGACGTGCGCGTGCGCTTCTTCTGCTACGAGGACGAAGTCGCCGTCGAGGTCGTCGACGGCGGCGCGGGGATGGCGGCGTCGCCGATCTGCGCGCCGCCCGAGGCGGCGACCAGCGGCCGCGGCATCCACTTCATGCGCTCGCTGGCCGACGCGGTGCACTACACGTGCGGGCCGGTGGGCACGCGGGTACTGTTGGTGAAGCAGCGGTCGTGAGAACGGGGGCCGGCTCGGGCCGGCGCCTCCGAGGGGCTTCCGGCCGCACGCGGCTATCGGCGACGGAAGTGGAGCGTGAAGGGCGTCGAAGGCGCGGAGGCGCGCGGACGAGCGGTCGCGGCCGCCGATGAGCGGCCCGCATCACTGCGTCCGCGTCCCGGCCGTGGCCTCGTGATCTCCGCTGCGATCCTCCTTGCGCTCGATGTCGCCGTGAGTGCCGGAGCCCTCCTCGCGATCCGGAGGGTCCCGAGCGACCGGGTCAGGCGCTGGGTCCGGGATGAGGAGTCCGGCGCGGGCGGGAGGGCCCCCGGCATCCCGCGACACCGGGGGCCGAGCAGGACGCTGTCGTCACGGACCAGCCGACCCGGGACCGGGCGCTCGTGACGCTTGCCTGGATCGCCGGCATCGTCGTCCTCGCCGCCGTCGCACTTCTCCTGTACTGGCGCAGTCGCGAGGCGCGCAGCCCGCGCGAGGTCATCGATGCGGAGCGTGAACGGCGCCGCGTCGAGGCGCGGTACGCGGCGCTCATGCGGGAGGCGAAGGAGATCGTGCTGCTCGTCGACCGCGACAACAAGGTCGTCGAAGCCAACGACTACGCACTCGCCACCTACGGCTACTCGCGCGACGACCTGGTCGGCACGGACATCGACACCTTCCGCGTGCCGCAGCCTGGGGTCACCGCGGCGGATCGGACACGGCAACTCGTTGAGGCCGGCGGCCATCTGACGTTCGAGAGTGTGCACCGTCGCAGCGACGGAGTCGAGTTCCCGGTGGAGGTCGGTCTCAGCATCGTGGCGGTCGAGGGGGAGGAGTACTTCCTCGAGATCGTCCGCGACATCGGCGAGCGCAAGGCGGCGGACGCGGCGCTGCGCGACAGCGAGGAGCGCTACAGGACGGTCTTCGAGAACGCGACGAGCGGCTTCGCGCTGCACGAGGTCGTCCTCGACGAGGCCGGCGAACCCGTGGATTTCGTCGTCCTCGCCGCCAACCCCGCCTTCGAGACGCAGACCGGGCTCGCCGTGGCCGACCTGGTCGGCAAGCGCGGCCTCGACGTCATCCCCGGGCTCGCCGAGAGCGGACTGGTGCAGCGGTTCGGCAGGGTCGCGCTGACGGGCGAGGCCGAGCGCTTCGAGATGTGGGCGTCCGGGCTGGGGCGATACCTCGACCAGCAGGTCGTATCGCCGCGCCGCGGGCAGTTCGCGCTCATCGTCCTCGACATCACCGAACAGCGCTCCGCCGAGGCGACGCTCAACGCCGACCTCGAGCGGCGTGTGCGCGAGCGCACCGACGAGCTCGAGGCGGCCAACACCGAGCTCGAGGCGGCCAACACGGAGCTCGAGGCGTTCAGCTACTCGGTGTCGCACGATCTGCGCGCACCCCTGCGTGCGCTGGACGGCTTCAGCCTGGCGCTGCTGGAGGACTACGGCCGCGACCTCGAGGGCGACGCCGCGGACTACCTCAGGCGTATCCGCGCGGCGTCGCAGCGCATGGCGCGCCTCATCGACGACCTCCTCATGCTGTCGCGGATGACGCGCCGCGGCATGACCTGGGAGCGCGTCGACCTCTCGGCGCTGGCGCGTTCCATCGGCGGCGAGCTCGGCGACGACGACCCCGGGCGCCAGGTCGTGTTCACTGTGGCGCCGAAGATGACCGCGGAGGGTGACGCCCAGCTGCTTGACGTCGCGCTGCGCAACCTGCTCGGCAACGCGTGGAAGTTCACGTCACGCACCGAGGGCGCCCAGGTCGACGTGGGGACGGAGGTGCACGGGGAGGAGCGGGTGTTCTTCGTGCGCGACAACGGCGCCGGCTTCGACGCCCAGTACGCGGACAAGCTGTTCGCTCCCTTTCACAGGCTGCACGGCGAAGACGAGTTCCCGGGCACGGGCATCGGCCTTGCCACCGTCCAGCGCATCGTGCGCAGGCATGGGGGCCGTGTCTGGGCGGAGGGTGCAACGGGTAAGGGAGCGACCGTGTGGTTCACGCTTGGCCCCCGAGGGGAGGGCGAATGAAGGGACAGCGCTTGATCCTTCTCGTCGAAGACAATGACGACGATGTCGAGCTCACGTTGCGCGCGCTGCGCCGCAACCGGGTGGCCAACCGGGTCGATGTGGTGCGGGACGGCGCCGAGGCGCTGGAGTACCTGTTCGCGACCGGGAGTCACAAGGGCCGTGACGTGCGCGACGCGCCCAATCTCGTGCTGCTCGACCTCAAGCTGCCCAAGGTCGGCGGTCTCGAGGTCCTGGAGCGGCTGCGCGCCGATCCGCGCACGCGCCGCTTGCCCGTCGTGGTCCTCACGTCGTCCAACGTGGAGAGCGACCTCGCGCGCAGCTACGACCTGGGCGCCAACAGCTACATCCGCAAGCCGGTGGACTTCACGCAGTTCATGGAGGCGGTCAACCAGCTTGGCCTGTATTGGCTGGTGCTCAACGAGGCCCCTCCGTACGTCGACTAGCCGGCGTGGAGGGCTGGTCGACGGGCGCCGCGAGGCCCGCACGCCGGCTGTGACCGTCGCACGCCGGCCCCCCGCGAAGCTCGCGCCTGCCGCGTGACGTAGAATCGCGGCATGGCCGACCCGCACCTCTACGACCGTCTGTTCCTGCTCGACGGCAGCAGCCTCGCGTTTCGCGCGTTCTTCGCGCTGCCCGAATCCATCACGACCCAGGCCGGGCAGCCCACCAACGCGCTCTTCGGACTCAGCCAGATGCTGCTGAAGGTCGTCTCCGAGTACCGGCCGGCCTGCATCGTCTGCGCCTGGGACGCGCGCGAGAGGACATTCCGCGACGACCTCTACGAGCAGTACAAGGCCCAGCGCCCGCACATGCCCGAGGGGCTGTCCGCCCAGTGGCCGCTGCTGCCGGAGCTCATGGAAGCGTTCGGCATCGCCAATCTCGTCAAACCCGGCTACGAGGCCGACGACATCCTCGGTACGCTCGCCGAGGAGGCCAAGCGCCAGGGCGTCGCCTCGATCGTTGTCACCGGCGACCGGGACGCCATGCAGGTCGTGGACGACGACATCTGGGTGATGAGCACCGGTCGTGGCGTCACGGACGTCAAGATCTACACGCCGTCCGCCGTGCTCGAGCGCTTCGGCGTCACGCCGGCGCAGATCCCCGACTACATCGGCCTCAAGGGCGACTCGTCGGACAACATCCCCGGCGTGCCCGGTGTCGGCGAGAAGACCGCCGCGCAGCTGCTGCAGCAGTTCGGCTCCATCGAGCAGCTGTACGCGCGCCTGGACGAGGTCAAGTCCGAGAAGCGGCGCGCGCTGCTCAAGGAGCACGAGCAGGCCGCGCGCCTCTCACTGCAACTGGCGACCATGGTCCTGGACGTGCCGCTCGAGCACGATCTGGTCGAGCTGGTCACCACCTGCGGCTACCAGTTGCCGGTCGACTCCCTGGATGCTGTCTTCGAGCGGTTCGAGTTCTTCAACCTGCGCCGGCGCCTGAAGGAGATCTCCGGGGAGGCGGCCGCACTCGCGGCCGCTCCGGCTCCGGCCGCCGTGGCCGACGGGCTCGTGCGTCTTGCGGCCGAGCCTGACGTCGGCCCTGTGGCGGCGATGCTCGAGAAGGGCGAGGCGGCGCTCGCATTCGAGCCTCGCGGGGATGGCGGCGAGGGTCTGGCCGTCGCCGCCCACGCCGGCGGCGACGCCTGCCTGGTGGCGCCCGGCGACGCCGGGC
>Ga0302299_10001869_pt1 | contig 12754 bp, 10 predicted proteins | sample III_Fen_N3_4_FD_198795 | JGI IMG/M metagenome (GOLD analysis project Ga0302299, IMG submission 198795) | Peat permafrost microbial communities from Stordalen Mire near Abisko, Sweden - III_Fen_N3_4 | ecosystem: Environmental > Terrestrial > Soil > Wetlands > Permafrost | place: Sweden: Abisko... | reverse complement strand
CACGGGCCGCTGAATGACGGGCACGACCCGTGCCGCGCAAGCGTCACTCACGGTCGGCTCATGTCCCGTCCGGATCCTGGACTGGGCGCGGCAATACCGGGACCCTCGGCTCATGGGAGGCGATCGCCGCCCTGTCGCGCACCGAGGTGGCGCCGACCGTGAGATGTCCCGGAGGTTCCCGTGGGTTGGATGCTCGGCTTCGGCCTCGCGCTCGGCATCGTGACCTACCTCGTGCTCCTCGGCTCCGTCGCGCGGTCCCGTCACTCCGGAGGGGTGCCCTTCCAGCGCGTCGAGCAGCGTGCGGAGCAGCGGTTCCAGCGGAGCTTCGAGCGCATGTCGTCACCGGCCGAATCGAGCCCTGGATCGCCGCGCCCCCCTGCACCGCGAGCCCGTCGCACGGACGTCGCGCTTGTTGCCCAGCTGTCCTTGTACAACGTCGACGCGGGGGAGCGCTGACCCCGCAGGGCGGGTGGCCGCGAGGGCTCGACCGCCGTCGGGTCAGCCCGTCGTGGCGAGGAACCGATCAGCCCTTCGTGGCGAGGAACGTGAGGTAGACCGGCATCGGCTCGGGGGCGTCGCCCTCGACGCGCCCGCGGCCCAGCAGCAGCCGGTAGAGACCGTCGTCGCCGCGCTGCAGCACGTCGTCGCCGCGCGGGTTGATCTCGCTCACGACGTGCTCGTCGAGGCGGTCCACCCGCAGTCCCGCGGCGATCGCGCCGTTGACGATGTCGCCGACCGAGTGCGCGTAGCAGGTCGTCGTCGACACGATCGTCGACTCGGGGTCGGCGTAGTCGCCGGTCGCTGTCTCGGTGAGGCCGGCGCCACCGCCGTAGGGGAAGTCGACCACGAGGTCGGGCACCCGACCCTCGACCATCTGGTACGCCGGGTGGATCTCCACCATCACGAACCGGCCGCCGGGGCGCAGCGCGAGCGCCACCTGCCGCATCCAGAGCCCGAGGTCGTCGATCCAGCAGATCGCGCCGACCGTGACGTAGACGAGGTCGAAGCGCCCGTGCAGCGACTCCGGGAGCGCCCGCGAGTCGGTCTCGACCGTCTCCAGAGGTACGCCGACGGCCTCGGCCAGCTCGCGTGCGCGACGCAACGCCGTCGCGGAGAAGTCCGCGCACGTGACCCGCGCACCCGCCCGCGCCATGACGACGCCGTCGGCGCCGAGATGGCTCTGCAGGTAGAGGACGTCGAGCCCGCGGACGCCGGCCAGCGGGTCGTCCGCGTCGGCCCCCGTGGCCAGCGCGACGGCGCGCTCCTCCGCCCGGGTCATCAGCGAGCCGCCCGCGACGACGACGTCGAAACGGTAGTGCGGGTCGGTCTCCTTCGTGCCGTGGGTCGAGGCTGCCTTCTCCCAGTAGGCGAGGTTGCCGGCGTACTCCTCCGAGGTGCTGCTCATGGGGAGGCAGTCTGCCCGGCGTCGTCGTCGGCCGTCGACGCGGTTGCGACGGGGAGGCGTCGCAGCGTCTCGGGCATCAGCGTCGCCAGCACGAACGCCACCGCGATCACCCCCGCGCCGACGAGGAACCCGGCCTCGTAGGAGCCGGTCGAGTCCACGATGAGCCCGGCGATGATCGGCCCGGACACGGCACCGACGTCGCTCATCATCTGGAACGTCGCGACGATCGGACCGCTGCGCCGTCCGCCCGTGATGTCGCCGACGACGGCAGCCGGCGCCGAGCTCAGGAACGCGGCGCCTACGCCGAGGACCGCCATCGCGCCGAGGAACGCGGGGATCGCACCGGTGAGGGCGAGAGCGACGAAACCGAGCGCGGTGGCGCCGGTGCCGATGATGAGTGCCGGCTTGCGGCCACGCGTGTCGGCCATGCGGCCGGCGGGGAGGAGCAGGACGGCCTGGACGACGGCCGCCGCGAGCAGGCCGTAGCCGGTCCACGACGGCTTCAGGCCGAGCGAGTAGACGACGAACAGCGGGACTATCGCCGACCGGAGCCCGAACGAGGTGAACCCGTTGCCGAGGTTGACGGCCAGCGCGGTGACGTAGGCCCGGTCGCGCAGCGCGTGGACGAGCTGACGCCAGCCCTTCGCCTCCTCGGGGTCGGTGAGGACGGGCGCTGTCGGGTCCTTCTCGCGCAGGTGGGTGTGGGCCATCATCGTCACGACGACGACCACGGCGGCGCCCAGCGTCGCGGCGTAGACGAAGAACGGCAGCCGGATCGAGATGCCGGTGACGAGGCCGCCGACGGCCGGTCCCGCGACGCCGCCGAGCAGGAACCCGCCCTGGAACGCGCCGGCCGCGCGACCGCGCTGCTCGGGGCCCACCGAGCGCAACAGCAGCGCCATCGCCGAGACCGTGAACATCGCCGAGCCGAGCCCGCCGATGCCGCGGAAACCGAGGAGCTGCCCGAACGTGGTGGAGAACCCGGCGAGCGCCGAGGACACGGCAACGATCGTGAGGCCGGTGATGAGCACGCTGCGCTCACCGATGCGGTCGACGAGCCAGCCAGCGGGCACCGCGCCGATGAGGCGCATGAACGCGAACACGCTGATGACCGCGGAGGCCTGGGTCGCGGTGACGCCGAAGGACTTCGCGAACACGGGGATCGCGGGAGCGAGGATGCCGAAACCGAGGGCCACGCAGAACGCCACCGCCGACAGCACGGCAACCTCGCGGGGAAGCCCGTCCAGCCACGGCAACCGCCGCAACCGGGCCCCGACCGAGCTCACGAGCAGGCTCCCTGGACAGTCACGCCGGCGATCCTCTCAGGTGCGAGCAACAGCGCGGAGATGCAGTACGCCGAAGCACGGAGCGGCGAGCGAGGGCGACGGCCCCCGAAGGGGGCCAGAGCCCACGCTCGGTCGTCGGCAAAGCCGACGACAAGCCGCGACGCGGAGGCGTGCCCCGACGCGACGGCCCCCAGGGCCGGCGCCTGGAGGGGCCAGCAGTACGGAGGGGCTACTAGGACCTCCGGCCCTGACGTCGTTTCAGGTAGTCGCTCACCACGTAGTCGCCCAGCCGGTCGCCCTCGGGCGCGAGCACCCGACCGCCGTTGCGGCGGGCCACGTCATCGAGGAACTGCGCGAGGCGCGGGTCGTCCCCGAGGCGGAAGAAGGAGAGCGGGACGCCGCGGCGCGTCATCTTGTCGACCTCGGCGAGCGTGAGCGCGATCGTCTCCGGTCCGGGCGGCCAGCTGAACCACCACTCACCGTCACGGTCGAGGTGAGCGGTGGGCTCGCCGTCGGTGACGACGAGGACGACCGGCTCGGCGTCGGGGTGCTTGTCCAGGAATCGTCCGGCGAGCATGAGCGCGTGCTGCAGGTTGGTGCCCTGAACCTCGTTGGCGTCGAGATCGGGCAGCTCGTGCGGCTTGATGCGTCGCGCGAGGTTGGCGAAGGCGATGATCTCGACCGCGTCGAGCGGGAACTGCGTGGTCGCGAGCGCGTGCAGGGCCATCGCGGTGGTCTTCGCCGTGCGCCAGGTGTCGTTCATGACCATGGAGAACGACTGGTCGACGAGCAGGACGACCGCGGCGCGGGTACGTCGCTCGGTCTCGCGGATCTCGAAGTCCGCGGGGTCGAGCAACGGGCTGTCCGGGTCGATCATCCGCCGGCGCACCGAGTTCGAGACGGTCTTCACGACGTCGAGGGGCTGCTCGTCGCCGAACCGCCACTCGCGGGTGGTGCCCGTGAGCTCGCCCGCTGCGCCGGCGTCGTGAACGTCGTGGTCCCCGCGGGCGCCCGTCTCGAGCGAGGCGAACACGCGGCGCAGGGCGGTCTGACCGATACGCCGGATCGCCTTGGCGGTCAGCTCGATCTGGCCGCCCGACCGGGTGAGGTAACCCTGCCGCTCGAGCTCGCGCTCGATCTCCTGGAGCCGCTTGAGGTCGTCGACGGCCTGGCGTCCGAGGGCGCGGGCGACGGCCTCCTCGTCGACGTCCTCGAGGCTCGCACCGGGGTAGTCCTGGGAGAGCGCCTCGGCGAGGGCGTCGAGGTCGGCGAGGTCGGCGAGCGCCTCGGTGGCGTCACCGAGGCTGAGCGGGTCGTCGCCGCGCATGCGCTGACGTCCGGACCACGCGAGGTCGGGTCGCATCGAGCGCAGGTTGTCGCCGAGCCGCCCCATCTCCGAGGCGAGGTCGAGGTCGCCGAGCGCCTGGTCCATCAGCTCGGAGAGCTCCTGGCGCTGCTCGGGAGTCATCGAGTCGAGCATGCGCGCCATGGCCGCCGCCTGGCGCGCGAGCTGGTCGAGCAGCTCCTCGATCGTCTCGGGCTTGTCGGGGAAGAAGTCGCCGTGCTTGTCCATGAAGTCGGCGAAGTCCTGCGCGGTGTCCTCGCCGCGCTGGTGCTTCTCCAGCATCCGGTTGAGGTGGCTCATCATGTCCTTGAGCGCCTGGCGCGACTCCGAGCCCGCAGGGTCCTGCAGCGCCTGCTTCATGCCGCGGAACTGCTGGTCGAGCACCTCGCGGCGCAGCATGTCGCGCAGCTCGTCGTAGGCCGCGCGCGCCTCTGGGGAGCGCCAGTCGTAGTCGGCCAGCTCGCGCACTGCGGGTGCCGTCTGGTTCGGGAGCGCGTCGAGCTGCGCCTCGCGGAAGCGTGCGTCGTCGGAGGGGTCCGGGAACAGCGACTCCTTCTCGGCGTCGACCGCGCGGTCGAGGAGCTCGCGGGCGCGCTCGAGCATGCCGTCCATCCGTCCGGACCGCTCCAGCGAGCGTCGACGCTGCTGCACCTTGCGCATGAGGTCGTCGAGGCCGCGCACCCCGTCGGCGCCTCGCGCCATGAGGTCGCGCAGGGCGTCGCGCACCCCGGAGCCGTCGAGGACCCGCTCGCCGAGCTCGTCGACGGCGCGGCCGGCGTCGTAGGGCGGCGCGAGCGGATCCGGACCGTCGTCGTACGCGCCGTAGCGGTACTGGTTCATGACCGTCCCCCTAGGCTGGGCACATGAGCAGCGTCCCCGCCGGCTGGTACCCCAACCCTGACAACCCCGCCCAGCTCCGGCTGTGGGACGGCACGAAGTGGACCGACCAGATCCAAGGGACCATCACCGAGCAGCCCGACGCCGCGATCGGCCTCGGGCCGGCGGTGTACTCCGGACCTCCGATCATGGTCGTGACGACGAACGACCTGCCCGGGTTCCGCGTGACGGCGGTCTACGGCGAGGTCTTCGGCATCACGGTCCGGGCGCGCAACGCCTTCTCCAACATGGGTGCCAGCTTCCGCACGATCCTCGGCGGCGAGGTGAAGGGCTACACGCAGCTGCTGTCCGACAGCCGTCTCGAGGCTGTCGAGCGACTGCGCTTCGCCTGCCACAGCGTGGGCGGCAACGCCGTGCTCATGATGCGTTTCGACAGCGGCCAGATCGCCGACATGATGAACGAGGTCGCGGCGTACGGCACCGCCGTGACCGTCGAGCGCATCGAGAGCTGAGCCCTGCGGCATCCGGCTCAGGCCCCGACGTAGACCGAGCGACCGCCGCCGGGGACCTCGTCCTTGGAGATCCGGCGCGTGAGGTAGAGGCCTTCGAGGGCGGTCTCGACGCAGGACGCCACGACCCCGGGCGACTCGGCGGAGGCGCCGTCGTCGCCCTCGAGCGCGGACACGATGCGACCGAGACCATCGAGCGGGCCGACGCGGCGCAGCACCTCCTCGCTCGTGACGAGGTCGCCGACCTCGATCGTGGTGCCCTCGTCGAAACGGGTGATGAGCGCGCTCAGGTCGATGCCGCCGAGCCTGGCACGGAACGTCTCCGCGACGGCTCGCTTGAGCAGGTGCTGCAGGACGTCCTCCTCGCGGCCCTCCTCGCTGACCTCGAACTCGACCTTGCCGCGCAGCGTCGGTACGACGGCCGGAAGGTCGCCGACCCGCGCCACGGCCGACGCCTCGCCGGTGATGGCCGAGCGCCGAAGTGCTGAGGCCGCAAGGGATTCCGCGGCTGCGACGGCGAAGCGGGCGGACACGCCCGAGCGGGCGTCGACGGCCGGGGACTCGCGGACGAGGCGGGTGAAGCGTGCGACGACCTCGAGCAGGTGGGCGGGAACGAGAGCGCGGAGGTCGGCCTCCTGGCGCACCAGCCCGATCTCGTCGGACAGGCGCAGCGGGTAGTGGGTGCGGATCTCGGCGCCGAAGCGGTCCTTCAGGGGGGTGATGATCCGCCCGCGGTTGGTGTAGTCCTCGGGGTTGGCGCTCGCGACGAGCATGAGGTCGAGCGGCAGGCGCAGGGCGTAGCCGCGCACCTGGATGTCCCGCTCCTCGAGAACATTGAGCAGCGACACCTGGATGCGCTCGGCGAGGTCCGGCAGCTCGTTGATCGCGAAGATGCCGCGGTTGGTCCGCGGCACGAGGCCGTAGTGCACCGTCTCGGGGTCGCCGAGCGTGCGTCCCTCGGCGACCTTGACCGGGTCGACGTCGCCGATGAGGTCGCCGACGCTGGTGTCGGGCGTCGCCAGCTTCTCGCCGTAGCGTTCGCTGCGGTGCCGCCAGGCGACGGGCGTGGCGTCGCCGTGCTCCGCGACGACGCGACGTGCCCACACCGTGACCGGCTCGTAGGGGTGCTCGTGCAGCTCGCTGCCGTCTATCACCGGTGTCCACTCGTCGAGCAGGCCGACGAGCGTACGCAGCAGCCGGGTCTTGCCCTGCCCGCGCTCGCCGAGGAGCACCAGGTCGTGCCCGGCGAGGAGTGCCCGCTCGAGCTGCGGGCGGACCGTGTCCTCGATGCCCACGACGCCGGGGAACGGGTCGTCACCCGAGCTCAGCTTCGCCACCAGGTTCTCGCGCAGCTCGTCCTTGACGGTGCGCAGCTCGTGCCCGGACGCGCGCAGCGCGCCGAGCGTGCGCGGCAGGTCGGCGGGGGCGTCGGGGGCGAGGTGGGAGGTCACCGCTCGACCGTACGACGGGACGGGGTGAAGCGCGATAGGTCACGCTCTGCGCAGAATCGGGAATGCGCTCGAGCGGTCGGCTGCGCCCGTACCTCACCGCACGGTCACGCTGCGCGCACGATCGGGCCATGGATGCACCCGGACGGCCCACAGCACAGGGTGCCCCGTCACCCTGTGCTGCGACACGATGGGGACATGCCTGCTGGATCCATCGTCGGAGACGGTCTCGCCCTCGGCGACGACCTGCTCGCCGCAGTCGACCGCGCGGTCGCGCAGGCCCTCGAGCCGCTCGGCGGCACGAGCGCCGACCTCGCGTGCGTCTTCGTCTCCGGGGGTACGCCGGACGCCGCGGCCGCGGCCCTGCTGCGCGCCTCGGAGTCCCTCCGCGCGCGCAACGTCGTCGGGTGCACGGCGCAGGGCGTCATCGCCGACGGTCAGGGCGTCGAGGGCGTGCCCAGCGTGAGCGTGTGGGTCGCCAGCCTGCCGTCGGTCGAGGTGCGTGCGTTCCACCTCGAGGTGCTGCGCACCTCCGAGGCCATCGCGATCCTCGGCATGCCCGAGCGGCGCCCGGACGACGTGGTGGGCGTGCTGCTCGCCGACCCGTGGTCCTTCCCCGTCGACGGCTTCGTCGAGCACTCCCACGACGCGCTGCGCGGGCTGCCGCTCACCGGAGCGCTGGCGAGCGGCTCGATGTTCGCAGGCGACACGCGGCTCCTGGTCGACGGCCGCGTGCACGAGCGCGGCGCGGTAGGGGTGGTCCTCGGCGGCGACGTCGCCGTGCACACGCTGGTGTCCCAGGGCTGCCGGCCCATCGGTCGTCCGATGACCGTCACGCGCGCGTCGGGCACGACCATGCTGGAGCTCGCCGGGCGCAGCGCGCTGCAGCAGGTGAAGGACGCGGTGTCCGAGCTGCCCGTGCGCGAGCAGCCCGTGGCGGTGCGCGGTCTGCACCTCGGCGTCGTGGTGGACGAGTACGCCGAGGAGCACGGGGCCAACGACTTCCTCGTGCGCGAGATCGCCGCGGCCGACCACGTCGCGGGGTCCATCACGATCGGCGACGAGGTCCCGGTCGGCTCGACCGTGCAGTTCCTGCTGCGCGACGCCACCGCCGCGCACGACGACCTCGCCGAGGTGCTGGCGGCGTTCCGCGAGCGCATCGGACTCGCGCCACTCGCGGGTGCGCTCCTCTTCTCCGGCGACGCCCGCGGCCGCGCGATGTTCTCCTCCCCGAGCCACGACGTCCGCGCCGTGCGCGACGAGCTCGGGCTCGAGCGCGTCGCAGGCTTCTTCGCCTCGGGCGAGATCGGCCCCCTCGGCGGACGCAACCAGGTCCAGGGCTTCACCGCGACGGTCCTCGCCTTCGGCACCTGACCGCTCCGACCCGGCACTCGCGGGGTGGGTCGCGTGCTGCGGCATGCTGGCGCCGTGACGACGATCCTGGCCCTCGACGTCGGGGGCACGAAGCTCGCGGCCGGGCTGGTGGGCGCCGACGGCGTCGTGACCGCGCACGACCGGACACCGACGCCGCAGGCTGCCGACGCCGAGCGGCTGTGGGCGGCCGTCGTCGAGCTGGTCGACGGCCTGCTCGAGCGCACGGGATCGCCGTACGACGCGGTCGGTATCGGCTGCGGCGGTCCGATGGACTGGCCGCAGGGCGTGGTGTCGCCGCTCAACATCCCCGGCTGGCGCGACTTCCCGCTGCTGCACCGGGTCCGCGAACGGTGGGCCAGCGAGCGTCCGGCGGTGATCCACAACGATGCCGTCGCGCTCGCCGTCGCCGAGCACCGGTGGGGTGCCGGCCGTGGCCACGACGACGTCCTCGGGATGGTGGTGTCCACGGGTGTCGGCGGCGGTCTCGTGCTCGGCGGGCGACGGGTCGACGGGGCGAGCGGCAACGCGGGGCACGTCGGGCACGTCGTGGTGGAGCCCGACGGTCCCGCCTGCGGGTGCGGCGGCCGCGGGTGCCTGGAGGCGGTGGCCCGCGGGCCGGCGATCGCGGCGCACGCCGTAGCCCTGGGGTGGACCGGTGACGAGACCGGTCTCGCGGTCGCGGCAGGCGCTCGCCGCGGTGATCCCGCGTGCCTCGCGGCGTTCGAGCGGGGCGGCCGCGCAGTGGGGGTCGGCATCGCCTCGGCGGTCGCCCTGCTCGACGTCGAGGTGGTCTCCGTCGGCGGCGGGATCGCCCAGTCCGGCGAGGTGTTCTGGGCGCCGCTGCGCGCCGCGCTCGCCGAGCACAGCGGCCTGGACTTCGTCCGCCGCTGCCGCGTGACACCCGCCGAGCTCGGCCCGCTCGCCGGCCTGAGCGGCGCCGCCGCCCTCGTCCTCGGCGACCTCTGACCCCGCTAGGCCTCGCGCGCGTGCAGGGTCATCGGCAGCCCGTGCTTCGGCCGCAGCGTCACCGCCGCCTGCGTCTCGACGACGGAGCCGGGCACCAGCTGCGGACGCCAGTGAGCAGCCAGCGTCGCGAGCACCAGCACGGCCTCGGTCCATGCGAACTGCTCGCCGATGCAGCGCCGGTTGCCGAACCCGAACGGGATCCACGAGCCGCGCGGCACCCCCGGGGCCGACTCGTCGAAGTCGCCGTCGGCGGCGAGCCAGCGCTCGGGCACGAAGCTCGTCGCCCGGTCCCAGACGGCCGGGTCGCGGTGCAGGATCCACGGCGCCCCGAGGACGATCGACCCGGACGGCACGTCCCACCCGCCGACCCGCAGGTCGGTCAGGAGCCGGCGTCCCATGATCCACGCGGGCGGGTAGAGCCGGATCGCCTCGGCGACGACCGCGTGCGTGAGCGGCAGCGCCGCGAGGTCGGCGTACGCCGGTGCCCGCGCGGACTCGCCGCTGCCGAGAACGCTCACGAGCTCGTCGTGCATGCGCTCCGCGACGGCCGGGTGCGTCGAGAGCAGCCACCACGCCCACGACAGCGCCATCGCCGTCGTCTCGTGACCGGCCAGGACGAACGTCATCACCTCGTCGCGCAGCTGCTCGTCGGTCATGGCCGCGCCGAACTGCTCCTCGGCCTCGGCGTCCCGCGCGCTGATCAGCCACGACAGCAGGTCGTCGCGGTCGACTCCGGCGGCGGCATCGGCTCGGTGCTCGTCGATGATGCGCTGCACGACGAGGTCGAGGTCCTCCACGCGCGAGAGGAGGTAGCGGCCCTTCGGCAGCACCCGCACGAGCGTCTCGCTCCCGAGCGCGGAGAGCTGGCCGAAGCCCGAGAGCAGCTCGGAGAGGACGTCGCCGAAGGTGCGGGCGTCACCGGTCAGGTCGGTGCCGAACAGCGTGCGGCCGACGATCGCGAAGGTCAGCGACGTCATCTCCTCGACCATGTCGACCTGGGCGCCGTCCGCCCACGCCGTCGAGTGGCGCCGCGCCTCGGTGACCATCTGCGCGGCGTAGGACTCGATGCGCCGACGGTGGAACGCGGGCTGTGCGAGACGACGCTGCCGCAGGTGGAACTCGCCCTCGCTGGTGAGCAGGCCGTTGCCAAGCAGCGGCCGTGCGGCCTGCAGGCCGCGGCCCTTCATCACCTCGCGCGCATGGGTGAGGAAGACGTCGGTGATCACCTCGGGGTCGCTCACGAGGTAGACGTGCTCGCCCGCGAGGACGTAGTGCGCCACCGGTCCGTCGGCCCGGGCGATCGCCTCGAAGATCTCGTTGGTCGAGCGCCGCGCCCGCAGCAGGTCGAACGTCACGCGCAGCCCGTTCGGGCCGGCCGGGCGCGTCACGTGCTCGATCACTGTGGGAGCCGGGGTCGGTGCGTCGGGGCGCGGTGCCCGTCGCGCCGCCGCCCGGGCTGCTGCCTCGCGGCTGCTCGTGCTGCGTGTGGTGCTCATGCCGTCAGTTGTACGCCGTCGGGACCGGCGCAGCACGCCCAGGTGTGCTCGGGGCCGGTCAACCTGGCGTCCGGGGCACGCTCCTGCGACCGATCCGACACACTGCGGGTGTGGTCGACTCGGTGACGGTCTCAGACGTCCAGGACGCTCGGGTGCTGCTGCGCGGCGTGGCCAAGGAGACGCCGATGCGCTCGGCGCGCTGGCTCGCCGACAAGGTCGGCGGGCCGGTCGACCTCAAGTGCGAGAACCTGCAGCGCGCCGGCTCGTTCAAGATCCGCGGGGCGTACACGCGCATCGCGCGTCTCAGCGAGGAGGAGCGTGCACGCGGCGTGGTCGCGGCGAGCGCCGGCAACCACGCACAGGGCGTCGCGCTGGCCGCGAAGATGCTCGGCATTGCCGCCACCGTGTTCATGCCCACCGGCGCGCCGATCCCCAAGGTGCAGGCCACCCGCGGCTACGGCGCCGACATCAGGTTCGTCGGTACGACGATCGACGAGTGCCTCGTCGCGGCCCGCGAGTTCGAGGCGGAGACCGGCGCCGTCCTCATCCATCCCTTCGACCACACCGACATCGTCGCGGGGCAGGGCACGGTCGGGCTCGAGATCCTCGAGCAGCGCCCGGACGTGAAGACCATCGTGGTGTGCACCGGTGGCGGTGGGCTGCTGGCCGGCATCGCCGTCGCGGTGAAGGCGATCCGCCCGGACGTGCGCATCATCGGCGTGCAGGCCGCCGGGGCGGCGGCGTACCCGTCCTCGCTCGCGGCCGGTCACCCGGTCGCGCTGGCCTCGATGGCAACGATGGCCGACGGCATCGCCGTGGGGCGGCCCGGTGACGTGCCGTTCGCACTCGTGCAGCACCTGGTCGACGAGGTGCGGGTCGTCGACGACGCCGTGATCGCGCGCGCCCTCGTCCTCAGCCTCGAACGCGGCAAGCTCGTCGTCGAGCCGGCCGGTGCGGCGGGGCTGGCCGCGGTCCTCGACGACCCGGCGTCGTTCGAGCCTCCGGTCGTGATCGTCGTGTCCGGCGGCAACGTCGACCCGCTGCTCCTGCTGCGCGTGGTCCGGCACGGGCTCGCGGCCGGCGGGCGCTACAGCACCATGCGGGTCCGGGTGCCCGACCGGCCCGGCTCGCTCGCCGGCCTGCTGGCGGCGCTGGCCGACGCCGACGCCAACGTGGTCGAGGTGGAGCACGCGCGGATCGACCCGCGGCTGCACCTCGACGAGGTCGAGATCGAGGTCCAGGTGGAGACCCGTGGCCCCGAGCACCGCGACGCCGTCCTGCACGCCCTCGCCGAGCTCGGCTATCACGTGGTCGTGAAGTAGTTCCCGTGATGTAGTAACTGAGGTTGCCAGATTCGAAAGTGTGGGTTTACAGTCGTCTCATGAGCGATACGACGTCCTTCCCCGGTTCGCCGGACGGCACCCCCTCCGGCCACGGCGAGACCCCCACCCCGGGGACCGCCACCTCCGACTCCCTGCGCGACCTGCTGACCCGGGTCGCCGCCGGCGAGGTCGACGCCTCCGAGGCCGCACGCCTCCTCGACGAGGACCCCTCCGCCCCCACCGTCGACCGCACCTCCGAGCTGACGGCCTCCCCCTCCGGCAGCGTCGCCGCGGTCATCATCAAGGCCGGCGGCGTCAAGCTCACCGTCGTCGCCGACCCCACGGTCGACACCCTCGTGGCCGACGGCCCGCACACGCTGCGCCAGGACGGCCCCACGCTCGTGCTCGAGGCCCCGGGCGCCGACGGCTGGAAGACCCAGCCCGCGCCGAAGTACCTCGGCTGGGTGCCCAACGTCGTGTGGACCGCCGGCCGCGGCGAGAAGGTCTACGTGCGGGTGAACCCCGCCCTTCCGCTCACCGTCGACGCCACCGCGAGCGCCGTCGAGATCGTGGGAACCCGGTCCTCGCTCACCCTCGGCGGCAGTGCGTCGTCGGTGAAGGTGCGCGACCACGTCGGCAGCATCCACGGCACGCTGTCGATGGGCAGCGCGGCCGTGGTCGGCAGCATCACCGGGCCGAGCGACTTCTCCTGCGAGCTCGGCAGCCTCGACCTGCGTCTCGACCGCGGCTCGGACGTCACCGTGAC
>Ga0302299_10001867_pt1 | contig 12767 bp, 9 predicted proteins | sample III_Fen_N3_4_FD_198795 | JGI IMG/M metagenome (GOLD analysis project Ga0302299, IMG submission 198795) | Peat permafrost microbial communities from Stordalen Mire near Abisko, Sweden - III_Fen_N3_4 | ecosystem: Environmental > Terrestrial > Soil > Wetlands > Permafrost | place: Sweden: Abisko... | reverse complement strand
GCTGGCCGAGGAGTGGCGCTACCTGCGCGACTACCGCCAGGCCTGGGCCGCGGCGCCCTACCCGCCGGTGTTCGTGACCGTCGACGCCGTGGTGTCCTGCGCCGGCCACGTGCTGCTGATCCGCCGCGCCCACGCGCCCGGCCGTGGCCTCTACGCCGTGCCCGGTGGCTTCATCGAGCAGCGCGAGACCACCTACCAGTCGGCGCTGCGCGAGCCGGACGAAGAAACACACCTGAAGCTGCTGCCCGACGACCTGCAACGCGCGCTGCGCGCCCAGGCCGTGTTCGACCACCCCGACCGCAGCCAGCGCGGCCGCACCATCACCCACGCCTTCCACTTCGACCTGGGCGAGCGCGAGCTGCCCGAGGTGCGCGCCGACGACGACGCGCAGAGCGTCGAATGGGTGCCGCTGGCGCGCTTGCGAGACATCGAAGACCGCTTCCACGACGACCACTTCCACATGCTGGACCACTTCCTGGAGCTCACCGATGGCAACCCGGCGGCGTGACGCACCGGGCGCCGACTTCCCGCGCCCGCTGACCACGGTGGACGTGGCCATCTTCACCGTGCTCGGCGATGAACTGCAGGTGCTGCTGGTGAAGCGCGCGGCCGCGCCCGACGAGCCCTTTCCCGGCCACTGGGCCCTGCCCGGTGGCTTCGTCGACGTGGGGCGCGACGCCGACCTGCAGGCCTGCGCCAGCCGCAAGCTGCGCGAGAAGACCGGCGTCGCCAGCCCGTATCTGGAACAGCTGGGCAGCTGGGGCGGTGCGAGCCGGGACCCGCGCGGCTGGTCGTCCACACACGTGTACTTCGCGCTGCTGCCGGCGCGCGACCTGCAGCTGGCCAAGGGCGCCAACACTGCGGACATGGCCTGGTTCCCGCTCGACCGCCTGCCGCCTCGCCTGAAGCTGGCCTTCGACCACGCGCAGATCCTGGCCACTGCGGTGGAACGGCTGCGCAGCAAGGTGGAATACACCTCGCTGCCGGCCTTTCTGCTGTGCGAGCCCTTCACGCTGCCGCAGCTGCAACACACCTACGAGGTCGTGCTCGGCCGGCCCGTCGACAAGAGCGGCTTTCGCACGCGCATGCTGGCGGCGGGTTTCCTGATCGAGACCGGCCAGGTGATCGAGACCGACGCCAGGCGCCCGCCGATGGGCTACCGCCTGAAGGACCGCGCGGCGCCGGTTGTCTTCCCGCGCACCTTCAGCCCGCGCGGCGGGTAAATCGTCACACCAGCTTCACGTGCTTCAGCGGCAGGCTGCGCACCGGCCGGCCGATGGCGGCGTGCACCGCGTTCAGCACGCTGGGCGTCACCACGCAGATCGTCGGTTCACCCACGCCGCCCCAGAAGTCGTAGGTCGGCACGATCACGGTCTCGACCTTCGGCATCTCGGCCAGGCGCAGAACGGGGTAAGTGTGGAAGTTCAGCTCGCTGGCGCGGCCCTTGGTGATGCTGATCTCGCCGTACAGCGCCGCCGACAGCCCGTAGGCCACCGAGCCTTCCACCTGCGCCGCGATCTGCTCGGGGTTGACGGCGTGCCCGCAGTCCAGCGCCAGCACCATGCGGTGCACCTTCAGCTCGCCGCCCTGGCTGACCGAGACCTCGGCCACCGCGGCTGAATAGCTGCCATAGCCCATGAACTGCGCGATGCCGCGGTGCCGGCCCGCCGGCAGCGGCGTGCCCCAACCGGCCTTGTCGGCGGCGGCGTTCAGCACCGCCAGGTGCTTGGGGTGGTTGCTCATCAGCTGGCGGCGGAAGGCGAGCGGGTCGGCCCCCGCGGCGCGCGCCAGCTCGTCGATGAAGCACTCCATGTAGACGCCGTTCTGGTTGGTGTTCACGCCGCGCCACGGGCCCACCGGCACGTGGGTGTTGCGCATCGCGTACTCCACCAGCAGGTTGGGCACGGTGTAGCCCAGCTGCGCATCGCCCGGCTCCTTCCAGAAGCCCTGCAGCTGGCGCCGGTCCTTGCCGCCCTGCGCGGCCTGCGGCGCGACGTAGGCGTTGATCGACTGGCCCGACACGCGCACGTGCAGGCCCACCAGCCGGCCCTGGGCGTCCAGGCCGCCGGTGAGCTTGCACATCGACACCGGGCGGTAGCTGTCCTGCGCCTGGTCTTCCTCGCGGCTCCAGATCATCTGCACCGGCGTGCCGGGAAAGTTCTTCGCGATGGCCACGGCCTGGCGCACGTAGTCCTGCAGCCCGCCGCGGCGCCCGAAACCGCCGCCCAGGTCGAGCCGGTGCACCTCGCAGGCCGCCAGCGGCAGGCCCGACGATTCGGCGAGCGCCGCGTGCGCGGCCTCGCCGTTCTGCGTCGCCACCCAGCACTCGGCCTTGTCGGCGGTGATGCGCGCCGTGCAGTTCATCGGCTCCATGGTCGCGTGGGCCAGGAAGGGCGTGGCGTACACCGCCTCGACCTTGCGTGCCGCGCCGGCGATGGCGCCGAGTGCGTCGCCTTCGCTGCGATCGGCAAAGGCGTTGTCGGCACCCAGGCCCTCCTCGAGCCGCCTGCGGATGCCGGCGCTGTCCACGCCCGCGGCTTCACCATCGTCCCAGGTGACGGGCAAGGCCTCGAGCGCGGTCTTGGCGCGCCACCAGGTGTCGGCCACCACGGCCACGGTGCGTTCGTTGACGCGCACCACCGCCTTCACGCCGCGCCGGCCGCTGATGGCGATGGCCTCGTAGGCCACCAGCTTGCCGCCCCACACCGGGCAGGCCTTGATGGCGGCGTACAGCTGGTCGGGCAGGCGCACGTCGATGGCGTAGACCTTGCTGCCGTCGAGCTTGTCGGCCGTGTCCAGGCGCTTCTTGGGCTGGCCGGCCACCTTCCAGGTCTTCGGGTTCTTCAGCACGATGCTCTTCGCATCGGGCGCGGGTAGCTTCGCAGCGGCCGGCGCCATCTGGCCGTAGGTGGTGCGGCGGCCCGACGCGGCGTGCGTGATGACGCCGCTGTCGACACGCAGCTCGGCCACCGGCACCTTCCACTCATTCGCGGCGGCCTGCAGCAGCAGCATGCGCGCGGCGGCGCCGCCGCGGCGCACGGTGTCGTGCGAGGTGCGGATGCCGCGGCTGCCGCCGGTGCCCATCTCGCCCCAGGCACGCTGCGCCGCGTGGTTGGCATGCGGGCTGACCTGCTCGGTGCCGACCAGCGCCCAGTCGCATTCCAGCTCCTCGGCCACCAGCTGTGCCAGGCCGGTGAGCGTGCCCTGGCCCATCTCGCTGCGCGCGATGCGCACCACGCAACGCTCGTCGGGCTGCACCACCACCCACAGGTTGATCTCGGTGCCGGCCGCTGCGGCCTGCGCGGGCGCGCTGGCACTCCATCCCAACACCAGCGCACCGCCCGCGGCGCCCTGCACGAGAAAGTCACGCCGCGTGACGTCGAAAGTGTGGCTGCTCATGATGCGCTCCCGAAGTCAGCTCTTGGCGGGGCGGCCGATGGCCGCAGCCACGTGCACCGCGGCGCGGATGCGCTGGTAGGTGCCGCAGCGGCAGATATTGGTCATCGCGGCGTCGATGTCGGCGTCGCTGGGCTGCGGGTTCTTCGCCAGCAGCGCCGCCGCGGCCATCAGCTGGCCCGACTGGCAGTAGCCGCATTGCGGCACGTCCACCTGTCCCCAGGCCAGTTGCACGGGGTGCGAGCGGTTCTTCGACAGGCCCTCGATCGTGACCACGCGGTCGGCCTCGGCAAGGCTGGCCAGCGGCACCGAGCACGAACGCCGCACCTCGCCGTTGATGTGCACCGAGCAGGCGCCGCACTGGGCCACGCCGCAGCCGTACTTCGTGCCGGTCATCCCGAGCTGCTCGCGCAGCACCCAGAGCAGCGGCGTGTCGCTCTCGGCGTCGACATCGCGCAGCTGGCCGTTGACGTTCAGCTTGGGCATGGCCGCCCTCCATCGCTTGCAATGGCGGCCGAGTCTGATATTGGGCCGACATGGGCGCAAGGGTGGCAGACCCACCCTGCCGCCAGGGCGGCTAGAGCGGCCTCAGCTCGGCGCCACGCAGGCCCACCAGCAGCGCGCGGCCGTCGGCTGCGACGCGGAACTCGCCGTAGCGCGCCCCCGCCCAGCGCGGTGCCTCGCCTTCGCGGAAGAACCAGGCGTCGGTGACCAGGGTCCAGCGCCCGTCCTTGGGCGTCAGCTCGATCAGCAGCTCGTCGGCCGCGAGGATGCCGCCATCGGTGTGCAGGCGCAGCACGGTGGCGATGCCTTGGGCGTCGCGTCGCGCCACCACGCGCGGGCGCGACGCGCTCATCAGGCCGACGGGCGCCATGTCGACACCCAGGCGGAAGTTGAGCGCCATGTAGTCGCCCTGCATCAGCGAACGCGGGTCGCGCGGCGCCAGCTCCACGAACACCGGCTGGCCATGAGCGATGAGCGACTCCGTCTGCCAGATGCCGAAGTTGGCCACCGCCAGCACCAGCAGCGCGCACGCGGCCAGGCCGGCGCGGGCCCAGGGCGGCTGGGCACTGTCGGCGGCCGGGGCTTCGCCTGCCGCTGCAAAGGCACGGCGTGCCGGCCACCATGCCAGCGCACCCAGCAGCGCGCCGGCCACGGCCAGCAGCAGCGCCTTGTGCGCCAGCGGCCAGGCCAGCTGGTAGTAGAAGGCGCCGATGACCCAGGCCGCCGCCACGCCCGCTGCCGCCGCCAGGCGCCAGCGCGCCGAGACCACGCACGCGGCCAGCGCCAGCAGCAAGGCGCCCAGCGCCGGCATGAAGCCGGCCAGCACGACGGGCACCAGCCCGGCCACGGCCAGCCAGGGCCGGCCCAGCCCGGGCCAGGCGCGCACGGCCAGCCACAGGGCGCACAGGGCCAGCAGCACCGACAGCGCCTGCAGCAGCGGCGCGCGCCCGGCCCGGGCCTGGTGCTCCGTGGCCAGACGTCCCAGATCGCTGACGATGCCGCCGCCCATCGCGCCGCCCACCAGGAAGGTGGTGCCGGCCCACCAGGCCAGCCCCACCAGGCAGGCCAGCAGCCAGCCGGCGGCCAGAGGCTCCAGCGCGCCCGCGGCGCGGGCCGTGGCGGCATTGCCCAGTGCCCGGCGCTGCACGGCCAGCGTGGCCAGCCACAGCAGCACGCCGCCCTGCCAGGCCAGGCCGTAGCGCAGCATGGCGTCGCCGTGCATCGAGAAGGGGTCGCCGTGCGGCGCGACCACCAGCGCCGCGAGGATGGCGCCGGCCGCGCCCAGCGGCGCCCGCAGCCAGGCGCGGCGCACGGCCCAGCCCAGCGCCAGCACCAGCAGGCCCAGCAGCGCGGCGGCCAGGGCGCCGGGCAGGTCCCGGAAACAGGCCCAGCCCAGCGACAGCAGGCCCACCAGCAGCGCCGGCACCGCCAGCTGTTCGACGAAGAGCGGCGTCTCGTCGCTGCGCAGCACCACCAGGGCACCGGACAGCATCAGCACGCCCACCACGTAGGGCCCGGCGGCGCCGGTCAGCAGGTCGCCGAAGAGCAGGCCCACCACGCCCATCAGCGGCAGCGCGGCCAGCCAGGCGCCCAATGCCATCAGCAGCACCGCGGGCCAGGGGCGCGGGTCCTGCGCAGGCAGTTGTGCGTGGGGCGGCAGCAGGCCCTGGGTGATGGCGGCCTGCCGCAGTGCCTGAAGGCGGGCGGCGCTCATGCTGCCTCCGCGTCGGCCGCGTACTGCCGGGAAAGACGCAGCACGCCACTCACCGTGGCGGCCAGCAGGCCGGCGGCGGTCAGGCCCAGCAGCAGCAGCGGGCCGATGGGCTCGCGGCCGCCGCCGCCTTCGAACAGCAGCCGCGCCAGCCCGCACACCAGCAGCAGGTTCAGGCCCAGGGCCGCCGCGCTGAGGCCGAAGACGTCGAAGGCATCACGGCGTGCCAGGGCGACCGCGATCACCGCCAGCACCAGCAGCCCCAGCCCGTAGTAGCTGGCCACGTGGTCGTTGAAGAGGCCGCCCAGCGCCGTGGCGGTGACGGCCGCCGTGGCCAGTGCCAGCGCCGTGCGCAGCGCCCAGATGCCGGCGCCGGTGTGGCGCCGCAGCGGTGCGGCCAGCAGGCCCACCAGGGCCAGCGCCACGGCCCAGGCGGCCAGGTGGGCGCGCAGGTCGTCGGGCTGGAAGCGCCAGCCGTGGCCGCTGTGGGCGTGCACCCACAGCGAAACGGCCGTCATCACCAGCAGCGCCCAGGGCGCCCACAGCATGTCGCTGCGCACGGCCAGGCACAGCGGCAGGGCGAGTGCGGCCCACAGCGCGAAGAGCTGCCACGGGTCGGCGCCGGTCTGGTAGGTCTGGCCGAAGTAGGCGAAGAGCCCGCCGATGGCCAGCAGCGCCAGCAGGGCCAGCGGCGCGCGCTGGGCCGGCCGCGCAGCGGCGCCGGCCAGCGCCACCACCACCAGGGCCTGCAGCAGGGCGAAGCGGCCGGCGCGGCCCAGCGTGTCCCAGTTGGCGGCGATCCACAGGATCACGCCCAGGCCCAGCAGCGCCGCGCCCAGCACCATCACCCCGGCGGGCAGCAGGCGCGCCAGCGCGGCGGGTTCGCCGCGCAGGCCGGCCAGGCGTTCCAGGCGGGCGGTGGTCTCGGCGTCCAGCCGGTGTTCGGTGCGCCAGGCGAAGAGAGCGGTGCGGATGTCCATGCGGGCCGATGCTAGCCAGCGTGCCGGTGGCAGGGGTGCCAGCCCGCGCGGTGGCCCCGTCCGATGCCCGCGGGAGCGCGGCCCTGTACCGGGTACCGGCAGTCAGCGCCGCGCGGCGAAGACCGGCAGCGCCAGCGCTCGCTGGCCGCCCTCCACCGGGTAGTGGTAGATCGTGTCGTTGAGGAAGCGCGCCACCTCGGTGACGTCCTCGTCGCTCCAGGCCAGCAACGCGCGGCCCTGCCACAGTGCCACCTGCACCTTGAGCGACGGCCAATCGACCGCCACGCGTTTGTCGCGCCAGTGCATCTGCTCGCTGTGGCAGGCGATGCAGTGGGTGCCATACAGCAGTTCGCCACGTGCGGCGGCGGGCGGCGGTGCGGGCGCGGGGTTCTGCGCCAGGCAAGGGGCGGCCAGCGCGGCGATGCAGCCGGCCATCAGCAGAGTGCGTGTCTTCATGCGCCAGGCCCGCAGGGTGGGAGATGGCGGCCAGCGTAGGCCCCGGCCCGGCCCGCCGGCTTGCGCCGCATCAAGGCCATGGCCAGCGCATAGACTGGCGGGCATGTCGTTGACCCTGGACGCGGTGCTCGCGCTGGCGCCCGATGCCTCGTCGGCCAAGGCCGCGCAGGGGCTGCTCTCTCCATCCGGCTGGCCGCAGCTGGGCGCCAGTGCCGCCGCCGTGTGGGGCGCCTGCCAGGGCAGCGGCAGCAAGCCCTACCAGACGCAGGTGGACCTGGGCGGGCCCGCCTTCCGCTGCACCTGCCCGAGCCGCAAGTTCCCCTGCAAGCACGGCCTGGCGCTGCTCATGTTGCGGGTGCAGAACGCGGCGCTGTTCAAGGACGAGGCCGAGCCGGGCTGGGTCAGCGAATGGCTGGCCACCCGCGGCGAAAAGGCGCAGAAGAAGGAAGAGCGCCAGGCCGCCGCGGCCGACAAGCCCGTCGCGCAGGCCGACCCCGAAGCCGCCGCCGCACGCGAGGCGCAGCGCTGGCAGCGCATCGAGGCCGCCGCGGGCGAGCTGCAGCGCTGGCTGGCCGACCAGATCGGCCGCGGCCTGGGCGCGCTCAACGCCGAGCTGCTGCAGACCTGGGCCACCATGGCCGCGCGCCTGGTCGACGCCCAGGCCCCGGGCCTGGCCCAGCGCGTGCGCGACGCCGCCGACAGCGCCCTGGCCCGCGACACCGAACGCACCCTGCATCACCTGGGCCTGCTGCAGCTGGCCTGCGAAGCCCTGCAGCGCCGCACCACACTGGGCCCCGCGCTGCAGGCCGAGCTGCGCACCGTGGCCGGCTGGCCGCACGACAGGGCCGAGGTGCTGGCTGCGGCCACGCCGGTCACCGAGCGCTGGACCGTGCTGGGCATGGCCACCGAGCTGCGCGACGCCAAGCTCACCGAGCGCCGCGTGTGGCTGCAGGGCGAAGCGTCCGGCCGCCGCGCCTGGCTGCTGGACCATGCCTTTGCCGGCCGCGGCTTCGAGCAGGCCTGGCTCGCCGGCAGCAGCGTGGTGGCCACGTTGGCGCCCTTCCCTGGCACAGCCGGGCTGCGCATGCTGTGCGCCGGCGCCGGCGCCGGCGCCGAGCCGACGCTGGGCCCGCCGCTGTGGCCCGCCACCACGCTGGCCGCCGAGTGGCAGCAGGTGGGAGAGCGCTGCGCCGCCTCGCCCTGGGTGACGCTGCATCCGCTCGTGCTGCCCGCCGCCGTGGTCGTGCAGGTCGGCGGCCAGACCCGCGCCGTGTGCGCGGGCCGCGCCCTGCGCCTGCTGCTGGGCGAGGCCGACACCTGGGCGCTGCTGGCGGCCACCGGCGGCCTGCCCGTCGCGTTGATGGGCGAGTGGGACGGCGTGGCGCTGCGCCCGCTCACCGCCTGGACGCCGGGGCAGGCCGCGCCGCTGTGGCTGAGGAGCAGCGAATGAGCGCCTGGGCCCCGCTGCTGCCCGCGGCCGTGGTGGGCAGCGAGCGCCACGCCGCGCCGCTGGCCGCCTGGCCGGGCGACGTGGGCCAGGCCATCGCCGCCGCCACCGCCGGCGCCGAGCCGGCCGCCGCCGTGCTGCGCGCCGCCGCCGTGCTGGCCGCTTGCGGCGCGGCTGGAGCGCAGGGTGCGCGGTTCGACGACGCGCTGCCTGCCGCCGCGCCAGCCAACAGCCAGGAGGCACTGACAGACCCGGCCCAGCTCGGCCCCATCGGCTGGGCCCTGCGCGAGGGCGCACCCCGTCTGCAGCTGGCCGTCCCGCTGGCCCTGGCCCGCGCCGGCCGACGCTTTCCGCCCGCGCTGCTGCCCACGGTGCTGGAGCTGGGCCGCCGCTCGCTCGCCTTGCGCGCCGCCTTCGCGGCCACGCTGGGCGAACGCGGCCGCTGGCTGGCGCAGCAGCGCGAGGACTGGCGCTACGCCGCAGGCGCGGGGGCCCAGGCTGACGCGCAGACGCAGTGGCAGGACGGCAGCTTCGAGCAGCGCCGTGCCCTGCTGCAGAGCGAACGCGCCAGCGACCCCGCCGCCGCGCGCGAACGCCTGCAGGCGGCCCTGCCCGAACTGCCGGCGAAGGAGCGTGCCGAACTCGTGGCCGTGCTGGCCCAGCGGCTGGGCCCCGACGACGAAGCCCTGCTCGACAGCCTGCGCGCCGACCGCGGCCGCGAGGTGCGCCAGGCGGCGCTGGCCCTGCTGCTGCGCCTGCCGCAGGCCGCGCACCCGCAACGCGCGGCGGCGCGCCTGGCCGCGCTCGTCACCAGCAGCCGTGGCCTGCTCGGCCGGCGCTGGGAGATCGACGCACCATCGGCCGCGGCCGACGACTGGAAGGCCGACCAGATCGAAGCCACCCGCCCCACGCACGAACGCCTGGGCGAACGGGCCTGGTGGCTGTATCAGCTGGTGCGCCAGGTGCCGCTGTCCTGGTGGACCACGCACACCGGCCTGGACGCTGCCGAACTGCTGAAGTGGGCGGCCAAGACCGACTGGGCCGCAGCCCTGCAGCGCGGCTGGCGCGACGTGCTGGTGGCCGCGCCCGACATCACCTGGTGCGAGGCCGTTCTCGACGCCGGCCCGGCGGGCTGGGCCGACCACCACACCGAGCTGCTCGCGCTGCTGCCGCCGGCGCGCCGCGAACGCCACTGGCAGCGCCAGTTGGGCGACGGCTCGGTGCCGCTGGACCGCCTGCTGCCGCAGATCCTGGCCGCCTGTCCGGCGGGCGAAACCCTGTCGGCGCCGCTGTCCCGTGCGCTCGTGCAGCCGCTGCTGGCGCGCGATGCCGCAGGGGCCCTGGCCAACGACTATGGGCTGCGCGCCACCCTGCCCGAACTGGCCGCCGCGCTGCACCTCGACGCCCTGGCGCCGCTGGCCACCCTGCAGCGCCACCCCGATCACACGCCCAGCTGGGCCGACACCCTGCACGCCTTGGCCCAGACCCTGGCCACGCGCCGTGCCCTGAACACCCTTGCCCCGGAGACCTTGACGCCATGAACGCCACCGCCGTGATGCGCCAGCATGCCGAACAGCAGTACGCGGCGGAACTGGAAGAGCTGGGCAGGCAGGACCAGCGCGCCCGCCCGCCCAACTGGAAGCTCTCGCCCTGGGCCGTGCTGACCTACCTGATGGGCGGCAAGCTCGACAACGGTTATGAGGTCAGCGCCAAGTACATCGGCAGCCCGCGGCTGATGGAGATCGCCGTGGCCACGCTGGCCACCGACCGTGCGCTGCTGCTCTACGGCGTGCCCGGCACGGCCAAGAGCTGGGTGAGCGAGCACCTGGCGGCGGCGGTGAGTGGGGACTCCACCCTGCTCATCCAGGGCACGGCCGGCACTAGCGAGGAACAGCTGCGCTACGGCTGGAACTACGCCCAGCTGCTGGCCCACGGCCCCTCGGAAAAGGCGCTGGTGGAAAGCCCGCTGATGCACGCCATGCGCCACGGCAAGATCGCCCGCGTCGAAGAGCTCACGCGCATCCCGGCGGATGTGCAGGACAGCCTGATCACCGTGCTGTCCGAGAAGACCCTGCCCATCCCCGAGTTGGCCAGCGAGGTGCAGGCCGTGCGCGGCTTTTCCGTGATTGCCACCGCCAACAACCGCGACAAGGGCGTCAACGAGCTGTCGGCCGCGCTGAAGCGCCGCTTCAACACCGTGGTGCTGCCGGTGCCGGCCAGCGAGGACGAGGAGGTGGCCATCGTGATCAAGCGCGTCGGCGAGATGGGCCGCGCGCTGCAGCTGCCGGCCGAGCCGCCGGCGCTGAAGGAGGTGCGGCGCGTCGTGCAGATCTTCCGCGAGCTGCGCAACGGCAAGACCGAAGACGGCAAGACGCAGGTGAAGTCGCCCAGCTCCACGCTGTCCACCGCCGAGGCCATCTCCGTCATCAACAGCGGCATGGCGCTGGCCGGCCACTTCGGCGACGGTGTGCTGCGCCCGCACGACATGGCCAGCGGCCTGATCGGCGCCGTGGTGAAAGACCCGGTGCAGGACAGCGTGGTGTGGAACGAGTACCTCGAGACCGTGGTGAAGGAACGCGCCGACTGGAAGGACCTGTACCGCGCCTGCCGCGAGCAGAGCTAGCGGCGCAAAGTGATGGCATCGAAGCCGCACCTCTTCGGCATTCGCCACCACGGCCCGGGCTGCGCGCACAGCCTGCGCCGGGCGCTGGCCGCGCTCGAGCCCGATGTGCTGCTGCTCGAAGGCCCGCCCGAGGCGGAAAGCCTGCTGCCGCATGTGCTGGACGATGCGATGCTGCCGCCCGTGGCCCTGCTGACGCACTGCCCCGACGAGCAGCGCCTGGCCGTCTACCACCCCTACGCCGCCTTCTCGCCCGAGTGGCAGGCGCTGCGCTGGGCGGCGGAGCGGCGTGTGCCGCTGCGCTTCATCGACCTGCCGCTGACGCACGCGCTGGCGCTGGACAAGGCCGAGCCCGAGCCGGAAGAAGAAGCGCCACCACCCGACGCCGACCACGCCGATCCGCTTGACTGGCTGGCGCGCGCGGCAGGATATGCCGACGGCGAATCGTGGTGGAACCACATGGTGGAGGAGCGCGGCGACGGCGAGGAACTCTTCGCCGCCATCGCCGAGGCCATGACCACGGTGCGCGCCGAGATCGGCGACCGTCCGCGCAGCGCCGCCGACAGCCGCCGCGAGGCGCTGCGCGAAGCCCACATGCGGCAGTGCGTGCGCGCGGCGGTGAAGGAAGGCTTCGAGCGCATCGCCGTGGTGGTGGGCGCGTGGCACCTGGGGGCGCTGCAGGCAGACGTCACCGCCAAGGCCGACCAGGCCCTGCTCAAGGGCCTGCCCAAGCTGAAGGTGCAGTGCACCTGGGTGCCCTGGACCTACCGTCGCCTGGCACGGGCCAGCGGTTATGGCGCGGGCATCGCCTCGCCGGGCTGGTACGACCATCTCTGGGCCTGTCGCGAGACCGGCGCGCCCAGGGCCACAGGCTGGCTCGCCAGGGTCGCACGCCTGATGCGCGAACGCGACCTCGACGTCTCTTCGGCGCACCTCATCGAAGCCACGCGCCTGGCCGAGGCCCTGGCGGCGCTGCGCGAACGCCCCGCCCCCGGCCTGACCGAGTTGCACGAAGCCACGCGCGCCGTGCTGACCCTGGGCGACGACACGGTGCTGCAGTACATCGACGACGCGCTCGTCATCGGCGACCGCCTGGGCGCCGTGCCGGCCGCCGTGCCCACGGTGCCGCTGCAGCGCGACCTGGAGCAGATCCAGAAGACCCTGCGCCTGAAGCCCGAAGCGCTGCAGAAGACGCTGGACCTCGACCTGCGCCAGAGCGGCGACCTGGCGCGCAGCCACCTGCTGCACCGCCTGAACCTGCTGGACATCCCCTGGGGCACGGTGGCCAAGGTGGGCCGCGGCGCACGCGGCACCTTCCACGAGGTCTGGACGCTGCAGTGGCAGCCCGAGTTCGCGCTGCGCCTGATCGAAGCCAGCCCCTGGGGCCAGACGATTGCCGAAGCCGCCACCGCGCGCGTGGTCGATCAATGCCAGCGCATCGACCAGCTGGCCGAGCTGTCGACCCTGGTCGACCGCGTGCTGCTGGCCGACCTGGAAGCGGCCGTGGCCGCCGCCACGCACGCTCTGCAGGGCCGCGCAGCCGTCACCGGCGACGCGCTGCAGCTGCTGGCCGCGCTGCCGCCGCTGGCCAACGTCTTCCGCTACGGCAACGTGCGCCAGACCGACGCTGCGCTGGTGGCCCAGGTGCTGGAC
>Ga0302299_10001866_pt1 | contig 12774 bp, 10 predicted proteins | sample III_Fen_N3_4_FD_198795 | JGI IMG/M metagenome (GOLD analysis project Ga0302299, IMG submission 198795) | Peat permafrost microbial communities from Stordalen Mire near Abisko, Sweden - III_Fen_N3_4 | ecosystem: Environmental > Terrestrial > Soil > Wetlands > Permafrost | place: Sweden: Abisko... | reverse complement strand
GTCCGGGCATTCCATCGACGCGAAGGGGTAAACCCCCATGGGATAGCCTGGGCGACGTGTCCGACGTCACCCCGCTGGCCAGCGAGCTGCGTCTCGCCGTGCACCGGCTGACCAGGAGATTGCGGCAGCAGACCTCAACGGACGGCCTGACCCTCACCCAGACTTCCGCGCTCGCCGTCATCTGGCGGGAGGGTCCGCTCAGCGCAGGTGATCTCGCCGCCCGAGAGCAGGTCAGGCCACCGTCGATCACCCGGGTGCTGGCCGCCCTGGAATCGTTGGGCCTGGTGGCCCGTGAGGACAACCCGCGGGACGGGCGCCAGGTGGTCGTCCGGATCACCCCGAAGGGGCGGCAGCAGATGGACAGCTACGTCCGCGAACGGGAGCTGTGGCTCACCGAGCAGTTGTCCGACTTCGAGCCCGCGGAGCAGGAAGTGCTCCGGAAGGCCGCGGCGCTGCTGGATCGACTGGCCGCGCGGTAGTCCGCCGGGTGCGATCGGCCCGTCAGCCGGTGGATTCCCGGCTTCCGGCCACCCCTACCACCAAACGATCGCCGTCCCACCGCACCGGCATGGGATCGGTCAGCATCCCGCCGAAACTGCCCTCCGGGCCGGCATTCTCGAAGGCGAGCAGCACCCAGCGGCCCGCCGGGTCCCGCACCAGCTTGCCGACGTACAGGCTGTCGTCGGTCAACGGTGTCGCGCCGGAAATATTGAACGGACCCAGCAGGCCGGCCGCCGGCGCCGCCCAGATGCCCACCGATCTCGACGTCGACGCTTTCCGCGATGACGACAATTCGCCGTGCAGGCAGTTGAAGATCAGCACGGCGCAGCCGTCGACCACCTCCACCGAAGGCACCTCGAGCTGACCGAAACCCGAGCCCGGCTCCGAGAGCGGCGGTCCCGCATGCCAGTTCGTCAGATCGGCCGACCAGGCGTGGCCGATAACCCCCCGATCGTCGATCGGCCCGTCGGCCGCCCGGGCGGTGATCAGCAGATGCCAGCCGTCCCCGGCCGGATCCGCGAACACCCAGGGGTCGCGCCAATGCTGGTCCTGCCAGGGTGATGGGCCGCCGTGCGTTTCGTACCAGCGAGGGTCCGCGTCCAGCACCGGATTGCCGTCGTGCTTGGTCCAGGTCAGCAGGTCGGTGGAGGTCGCCACGCCGATGCGCTGCACCAGGATGCCCGCTCGGTCGGTGGTCCCGGTGTAGAACATGAACCACCGGCCGTCCGGACCCTGGATCACCGACCCGGTCCAGGTCGCGGTTTGGTCGAAGTCCGGCGTATCTCCATGGACCAGTGCGTCTGCGACCCGTTCCCAGTGCACCAGGTCGGTGGAGATCGCGTGGCCGATGCCGGCGCGGAGATGGCGCCGGTCCGGGTGGTGCAGGGCCCTGGAGGCGAACAGGAAAAAGGCGTGGTACGTGCCGGTCGAAGGGTCCTCGGCGATCCAGAAATCCCACACCCAGGAGTCGGGAAGCCGGAGCATGCGGGCCAGCCTTTCACGCAGCGCGGTGGGGTTCGCGTCGAGGACGGCCCGTACCGTGCCAGTAACTTGGCAGCCATGAGCGAGCGCCAGTTCGATGTGGTGATCTTCGGGGCGACCGGTTTCGCCGGGCGGCTGGTGGCCGAGCATCTGGCCGCCCAGGACCTCGGTGATCTGGCCGTCGCGATCGCGGGGCGGTCGGCGGGCAAGCTGGCCCGGCTGCAGCAGGCTCTCGGCGTGTCCTGGCCGGTGCTCATCGCCGACTCGGCCGACCAGGAGTCGATCGACGTGCTCGCACGGTCGGCACGGGTGATCGTCAGCACCGTGGGGCCGTACGGACCCCGCGGCCTTCCGCTGGTGCTGGCCTGCGCGGCCGCGGGCACGTCGTACGCCGATCTGACCGGCGAGGGGTTGTTCGTCCGGCAGAGCATCGACCAGGCACACGAGCTGGCGGTGAGCACCGGGGCCAGGATCGTGCACGCCTGCGGGTTCGATGCAGTGCCGTCGGACTTGGGTATGCAAGTGCTCGCCGACCGCGTCGCCCGCGACGGCGAGGGTGAACTCGCCGAGGCGACCTTGCTCGTCGTGTCGATCAAGGGTGGGCTCAGCGGGGGCACGATCGATTCGATGCGGGTGATGATCGACGACGTCCGGGACGACCCGTCACTGGCCCGCCAGTTGGGCGATCCCTACCTGCTCAGCCCCGACCGGAGCGCCGAACCGGATCTGGGCCGGCAACCCGACACCTTCTTCGTCGAACGTCTGCCCGACGGCACCTGGGTGGCGCCGTTCGCGATGGCGGGGTTCAACACCCGGATCGTTCGGCGCAGTAACGCGTTGCAGGGCTACGCCTATGGACGGGAGCTGCGCTACCGCGAGGTGGTGCGGACCGGAAGCTCGATGCTGGCACCGGTGACGGCGGGCGCCGTTGCCCTGGCGACCGGTGCCTTCGCCCTGGGAATGCGCACGCCGGTGGTTCGGCCGTTGCTCGACCGGGTGTTGCCCGATCCCGGCGAAGGCCCCAGCGAGAAGACCCGCCGGAACGGGCATTTCACCTTGGAGATCAGAGCCCGTTCGGTGACCGGCGCCCGGTACGTGGCGACGGTGGCCGCGCCCGGCGATCCCGGGTACGGCGCCACCAGGGTGATGCTCGCCGAGAGCGCGCTGAGTCTGGCGACCGACGAACTGCCGGACATCGCCGGGGTGCTCACGCCAGCCACCGCGATGAACGGCGCCTTGACGGATCGGTTGCGCCGCAACGGGTTCACCTTCGACGTGCAGCGGTCCAGCAGCTGAACGCCACCCGGTCGGCCACCGGTCAGGCGCTGCGGCTCGCCACCTCGGATTCCCGCCGGAGCACCTGGGCCACCACCCTCATCAGCATCACCGAGGAGATTACCAGGCCGAGATAGCCGACCGCCAGCAGCACCCCGGTGTCCCTTTCCGAGCCCGCGAGCGACGCGCCGACCAGCATCAGCGTGGAGGCCATCAAGCCGACGGCCGCGACGACGGTGAACAGCGTCTGGTCGATCCACCTGGTCAGGTGCGACTGTGCCGGCCCGAACGCGTCGATCTGCATCCGCAGCCTGCCGGAGCGGACCTGCAGGGCGACGTCCTCGGCCAGCCCCGGCAGCGCCCGCAGCGACGGCATCGTGCGGAGCACTTCCTGCTGCACGGCGTCCTTGGCGCCCTTGATCGACAGGTCGATCGAGGCGCCGAGATGGCCGGCGGCGGCAGTGGCCAGATCGACCTGCGGGTCGATCACCCGCAGCGTTCCCTCCAAGGTGACGAGCGCTCTGCCCAGCACGGTGAAGGTGGACGGCACCGGGATGTCGTGCCGGCGCATGACGTCGATGAGTTCCTGGATGCTGCGCGGATCGAATCCGCCGCCGTGCAACTGCTCGCTCAGCAGCCGGCTCAGCTCCACCTCCAATGCCTGGGTGTCCAGCGCGTCACCGGCGGAGCCGGAGATCCCGCGGATCGCACGGGCCAGCAATGCCGGCTGCCGGGTCGCCAGCCCGAGGCCCATCAGCTGCAGAGCCTCCAGGCTGACCGGATCGATGACGCCGACGGCGCCGAAATCGATGAGCCACAGGGTGCCGTCGGGGTCGATGAGGATGTTGCCGGGGTGCGGATCTGCGTGGAACAACCCGGCGTCCATGATCTGCCCGAGGAAGGCGCGCAGCAGCCGGTCGGCCAGCTCGGTCCGCGGCACCCCACACGCGTCGACCGCAGCGTGGTCTGCCACCGGACGCCCGTTCACCCGGTCCTGCACCAGCACCGCTTCGGTGGTGAAGGCGGTGACGACCTTCGGTACCTCGACCCCGGCGGTGTGCGAGACCGCGCCGAGGGCCTTGGCGTTGGCGGCCTCGTTGACGTAGCTCAGTTCCTGGTCCACCGACCGGATCAGCTCGTCGGACAGTGCGACCAGGCCCAGCGATCGGGCGGCCTCCGACCGCCGTACCGCCGCCCGGCTGGCCCAGCGCAGCACGGCCGAGTCGCGGGCGACGCCGACCTCGACATCTGGCCTGCGCACCTTCACCACCACCCGCTGCCCGGACTGCAGCACGGCGAGGTGCGTCTGGCCGATCGACGCGGCGGCCAGGGGTTCGTCGGAGAAGGAGCTGAAGACCTCGGTGATCGGCGCCTTGAGTTCCTCCTCGATGATCGCCCGGATCTGCTCGACCGGAACGGGCCGGACGTTGGACTGCAATTCCGCGAGCTCCGCCACCAACGGCGCGGGCAGCAGATCCGAACGGGTGGAAGCGATCTGGCCGAACTTGACGAACATCCCGCCGCAATCCTGCAGGAACAGCTTGATCCGCAGCGCGCCCTGCGGCGTCGACAGAGCGGACCGGGAGGCCACCCGCGGTCCGGCCAGGCCGTGCCGCCGGGCGATGCGACTTACCTCGAACAACCGGCCGCCCACGGTGAAGAACGTGCGCGCCCTGGTCCGCAACGACGGTCGCCGACGGGTGCGGCGCGGTCGCAGCAGCACCTCCAGCACGATGCTGGCCACCATGGTGGCGAGCAGCGCGAAACCGAACCCGACGAGAATGAGGGTCTGCTCGCTGGTGTCATCGTCGTTCTGCAGGATGACCGCCGCGACGATCACCCCCGCCAGGCTGCCGAGCAGCCCGGCGACGGCGGCCCGGCCGAACCCGCGGTGGATGCCCAGGATGCGCCCGGAGACCACCCCGACGCCGAGGACGAAGACCACGATCCAGACCGTGCCCCAGAACGACAGATCGATTGTCATGGCGATAGCGTGATCACCACGAGCGGCTGCTGTCCAACCGGCGTTCGCTCTGAAATGCCCGCGCGCTATCGCGCACTATCCGCCGGGACCCCGGCCGGCCCGGCCTGCTCAGCCGGCCGCGGGCGCACTGTCGGTGCCGTCGACCGGGCCGCCGCAACGAAGGCACGCATCGCGGGCAGGTGCTCGGCCGCCAGCTGATGACCATCGGGATGAACCAGCAGATCGACCGCGGCTCCGCGGGAGGACAGGTCCTCGACGAGCCTGCTCGTCAGCGCCGGCGGCGCCATCGGGTCGCGCCGCCCGTTGGAGATCAACACCCGGTGACCGGTCAGGTCGGCGGCCGGGGGCCCCCCGAAGGGCCGCATCGCCGCGATCAGGATGGCGTCGCCGATGGCCTCCGGATGAGTGAGCAGCAGCGCAGAGGCGATGTTGGCGCCGTTGGAAAACCCCACGGCGACAAGGGATCCCGGGGTGAAGCCGTACTCGCCCGCCGCAGCCTCGAGGAACCCCGCGAGCTCGTCGGCGCGCGCGGTGAGATCGGCCTCGTCGAACACACCCTCGCGCAACCGGCGGAAGAACCGGGGCATCGTCCCTTCCAGCACGGTGCCGCGCGGCGCCAGTAGCGGCGCGCCGGGTGCGAGCTCCCGGCCCAGCGGCAACAGGTCCTGTTCGTCACCGCCGGTGCCGTGCAGCAGCAGCACGACCGGACCGCGCCAACCCGGATCGCCGGGTACCCACACATGCGGCCGAGCCAGGGTCGCGCCGGCCGCGCCCCTCGTGCTGGCCGCTCCGACCGCCCGCGGCTCTGTCATGACGGCCCTGTCATGACGGCCCTGTCATGGCGCGACTGACCGGTCGTCGGCCGACGCGGGGGCAGGGTCGGCGCTGACCGGCGCGCGGCTGGCCTCGTCGACCTTCAGTACCGGTAGCGAGGCAGCGATCTGGTCGCGGTTGGGCTCCAGCCACGGCGGCAGCTTCAGGCTCCTGCCCAACTCGAGCAATGGTTCGTCGATGTCGAAACCCGGCGCGTCCGTGGCAATCTCGAACAGCACGCCACCGGGCTCGCGGAAGTAGATGCTCTTGAAATACTGCCGGTCCAGTATCTCGGTGACGTTCACCCCCGCGTCGGCCAACTCGTCATGCCAACGTTGCATGGTCGGCAGATCGGGCGCCCGGAACGCCACATGGTGCACGGTGCCGCCGGCCTGCAGGCCGCGATCCATGGTCTTCTCGCCCGCGACGTCGACCAGCGCGCCGGAACTGCCCGAGCCCATGGCGAAGCTCGCCCGCGTCCCCTCCTCGCCGCCCAGGTGCATGCCGAGCATCGAAGTGAGCATCTCGGCGGTCGGGTCGAGCAGGCGTTCGGTGAGCGTCACCGCGTGCAGCCCACGCACGGCGTGGTCGGCCGGGATGCTGGCAACGCCGTCCCATCCGGACCGCTGGTCGCCGGCCGTGCCGACCAGGTCGAGCACCATGCCATCGGGGTCGCGAAGGGTGATCACATCGTTGCCGCCGCGTTCCGCCACGGGTTGCACATCGGTTCCAAGAGCCCGCAGCCGCTTCAGCCACCAGGAGACCGACACCTGCGGGATCGAGAACGCGGTGGCCGTGGTCAGGCCCGTACCGAGCCGACCGCCGGGTACGCCGTCCCAGGGGAAGAAGGTCAGCAGACTGGCGGGCCGACCCGCCTCGTCGCCGTAGTAGAGGTGGTAGGTGTCCGGCGCGTCGAAGTTCACGGTCTGCTTGACCAGGCGCAGGCCCAGTACCTTCGTGTAGAAATCGACATTCCGCTGCGGGTTGCCGGCAATTGCGGTGACGTGGTGCAGTCCGTGTGGGGCTACTGTGCTCATTTCATCCTCCGGGGTGACGGAAGTAGTTGCCGGGGAAACTACATCCGGATGTTGGATATTCCCGGAGCATCCCGAGGGCCACCACAACGCTGCCGACAGGCTGCCGACAGAACTGCCGGTAGACACTGCCACCACGACAATGAGGGACCTGGTGGCGCAGGTCAAGAACGTGTCACGTAGGGCCGGTCTCGCTAGCGGAAGGAAGTGCGCGCCCATGTCGCCAGTGCAAGGTGCATTCGGCGCCGGCGTGCTCGGTGTCGACCCGTTCGTGCACGAGATGTCCAGTGTCCGAGTGGTTTTCGGTGCCGGACGGATCGATGCGGTGGCGGCGGAAGCCAGTCGGCTGGACGGACCGGTGCTGCTCATCGCCGGGCGCCGCCAGGTGCGGGAAGCCGACCGCATCGCTGCCGAGCTCGGCCCGCGGTGCGCCGGGCGCATCAACGAGGTCACCGAGCACGTGCCCGCCCCGCTCGCGCGGCAGGCAGTCGACCTGACCCGCGACCTCGGGGGAGGCACCGTGGTGTGCGTCGGCGGCGGTTCGACCGTTGGCCTGGCCAAGGCGGTCGCACTGCAGCTCGATGTGGCGATCCTGGCGGTCCCGACGACCTACGCGGGCAGCGAGCAGACGCCGATCTGGGGTCGCACGGAGTCGGGCAGGAAGATCACCGGACGCGACGCCCGGGTGCTGCCGCGAACGGTGGTGTACGACCCGGAACTCACCGTCGAGCTTTCCGCCGGGCTGTCGGCGGCGAGCGGGATGAATGCGATCGCACACGCTGTCGAAGCGTTCTACGCCCCGGACGCATCCCCGCTCACGACGCTGCTCGCGGCCGAAGCGCTCGGAGCCCTGTGGGCGGCGCTGCCGGTGGTGGTGCGCGAGCCCGCGAACCTGCCCGCCCGCGAACGAGCGCTCTACGGGGCGTGGCTGGCCGGAACGGTGCTGGGCGCGACGACCATGGGTTTGCATCACAAACTGGCTCACGTGATCGGTGGCAGCTACCGCCTGCCGCATGCCGGAACACACAGCGCGCTGCTCCCGCAGGTGGTGGCGTTCACCGCATCGGCCGCGAGCGTCGAGCTCGCCGCGGCCGCCCGCGCGGCGGGCGCGGAGAACTCCGAGGCATTGGGCGCCGCGCTCTTCGATCTGGCCACCGCCATCGGCGCGCCGACGTCGCTCTCGGCACTCGGGCTGCCGGACACCGCGGTCGACGACATCGTCGATCAGGTGCTGGCGGCGGGCGTGGCCAACCCGCGTGCGGTCGATGCCGCCGGGCTCGCAGCGCTGCTGCGCGACGCCCTTGTCGGCCGTCGACCGGGCTCCGCTGCGATCGCCGGCCCCGGTGCGTCTCCCGGTTCGGCAGCTGGACCAACCACCCATCGGGTCCCGGCATGATCGCCGACGACCGCTGGCTCAGCGCGGACGAGCAGGCCGCATGGCGTGGCTGGCTGGACACCTATCGACTGCTGATTCCGGTGCTGGACCGGCAGCTGCAGGCCTCCAGGGTGTCCTTCACCGAGTACGAGGTGTTGGTCTGCCTGTCCGAAGCGCCCGGTCAGCGGTTGCGGATGAGTGAGGTGGCGGACCGCACGCTGGCGACGCGCAGCGCCATCACTCGCACCGTGGACCGGCTGGTGGCACGCGGATGGGTGCGCCGGGTGAGGTCGACGCAGGATCAGCGGGGTGCGTACGCGAACCTCACCGAGTCGGGCGCCCAGGCCCTCGCAGAACTCGCGCCGGGTCACGTCCAGGCAGTCCGGCAGAACCTCATCGACCTGCTCACGCCCGCCGAGTTGGAGGCGCTGCGGACCATCGGCCAGCGGGTGAAGCGCCGTCTGGCGGGCCGCGATGGTTGGAGCCCGCGGACGTCCCCCGACGAGACGGACGGGGACGACACCGCCGGCGCCACCGATCCCACCGATCCGGTCGCCGACACCGCAGGGGAGGACGAGCCCGCCATCGCGGGCCCTGACCGGTGAGCGAGGCGATTCCGATCAGCGATCCGGCCGATGCCCGGCTGGACGAGTTCCGCGACCTGAGCCATGCCGACCGCCGCCCCGATCGGCCGGGTGGCCGCGGCTTGGTGATCGCCGAGGGGGCCGTCGTCGTGCGCCGGCTGGTGGCCTCGCCGTACCCCGTGCGTGCGCTGCTGGGGGTCGCCCGGCGGCAGACCGAACTCGCCGAGGATCTGGCCGGCACCGCGGCGCCGTTCTATGTCGTCACCGCCGAGGTGATGGCCGAGGTCGTTGGTTTCCATCTCAACCGAGGCGTGCTGGCCACCGCTGACCGGGTCAATTTCCCGCCCGCGGCGGAGCTACTGGACGAGGTGCGCGCCGCGGCGGTGCTGGAAGGGGTCGGTGACCACGAGAATCTGGGCGCCCTGTTCCGCAACGCTGCGGCGTTCGGTATCGGCGCTGTCCTGCTGGCCGATGGCTGCGCGGATCCGCTGTACCGGCGCAGCGTCCGCGTCTCCATGGGCACCGCGCTGTGCGTCCCGTTCGCCCCGCTGCCCGGCTGGCCAGGGGAAGCGATGAAGCTGTTGCGGGACAGGGGATTCCGCACAGTCGCCTTGACGCCGAGCGGGGAGGTGACGCTCCGCGAGGCGGGGCCGGCCGGGCGGGTGGCATTCCTGCTGGGCTCCGAGGGGCCGGGCCTGACTCCTGCGGCGTTGCGGTTCGCGGACGTCAGGGCGCGCATCCCGATGGCGGCCGGGGTCGATTCGCTCAACGTCGCCACCGCCGCCGCGGTCGCCTTCGCGGCGCTGGCCGTCTGATTCGCGGCGTCGGCCGTCTGATTCGCGGCGTCGGCCGTCTGATTCGCGGCGTCGGCCGTCTGATTCGCGGCGCCGGCCGTCTGATTCGCGGCGCCGGCCGTCTGATTCGCGGCGCCGGCCGTCTGACCCGTCGCGCCGGGACAGGCGTCCGCCATCGCCGCCGCTGGGTTATCGTCGAGATGTTGCAGGCGATCGACTGCATGCCGGACCAGCAGTGGTCGGTGTGCCCGGCGGGCACCCGGACTGCGGGGTCGGCCGGCGTAGACGGTGAGCGGCGGCGCACCGACTCCGAAGCGGCGCCGCCGTTGACTCGAAGGGGTCGAGTTGTGACCGACGAATCCGGGCCCCCGACCCCTTCCGAATCCCCGACCGCCTCCGAATCGTCGCCCGACGACGCTGGCGCGCCGGAAGGAATCGGCGCGCCGGAAGGAACCGCCGCGCCGGAAGGTATGGGCGATAGCGCCGGCACGGTGCTCGCGTTTCGCTCACGGCCACGCCGCGACGCGACCGGGCGCTCGTCGTCGGAGGTCGCCTTCCCGGCCGCCGGTCGCGACACCGCTACCCGCTCCGGCTACGACGTCGACAACGAACCCGTCGTCGCCGACGCCACTCTCACCGGCAGCACCGACCTCGCCGCCGGCTCTAACCTGACCGCCGGCACCGACCTCACCGCCGGCACCGACCTCGCCGCGGGCGTCCGCCTCACCGGCAGCGCTGTTCTCACCGCAAACCCAGCTGGTGACGACGGCGATGGCGGTGATGACGACGATGCCCGGCCGGTCGACTGGGCGTGGGTCGAGGAATGGCGGGCCGGCCATGAACCCGCGCCCTGGGCCAGCGGTTTGGGGCTCGCCGGCTTCAGCGCCCTGGTCGTCGGCGTAGCCGTCTGGGTACTGTCCGCTGGACTGGCCGGGTCGCCGGTGCTGGCTGTCGGGGTGAACCTGCTGGTGGCGGGTGGGCTCGCCCCCGCGATGTGGCTGTCCCGCGGGCTGCCGGTGCTGCGCTGGATCGCCCTCGGCAGCGCCGTCGGCGTACTCGCGGGGTGGGTCTGCGCGCTGATGATGCTGCCGCTGCCAACTGCCTGACCCATCCGACGAGACAACCACCAGCGCGACACCCGATACCAGCGAGACACCCAGGTCCGACGAGAGGTCGCCTCAGATCGGCGGGCGATGGCGGCCACCCGGGGACACCCGGTTCCGGCGAAACCCCTTTCAGACCAACGAGTCCCGCCACGCGTCGTGCAACTTGGCGTAGGCACCCGTCCCCGAGATCAACGACTCGGGCGAACCGTCCTCGACGATCCGGCCGCTCTCCATCACCAGCACCCGATCGGCGATCGCGACCGTCGACAGCCGGTGCGCGATAATCACCGCGGTCCGCCCCTTCAGCACAGTCCGCAGCGCCCGCTGCACCGCCCGCTCCGCGGGGATGTCCAGTGACGCGGTCGCCTCGTCCAGGATCAAGACCGCCGGGTCGGCCAGGAACGCCCTGGCGAACCCGACCAGCTGCCGCTGCCCGGCCGACAACCGGCCGCCGCGCTTGCGCACGTCGGTGTCGAAGCCCTCCGGCAGCGCCCGGATGAACGGACCTGCGCCGATCGCGTCGGCTGCTTCCTCGATTTCCCCCCGACTCGCGGACGGGCGGCCGAGCGCGATGTTGTCGGCCACCGATCCGGAGAACAGGAACGATTCCTGGGTGACCATGACGACCCCGCGGCGCAGGTCAGCCAACGAGACGGTGCGGACGTTGATCCCGTCGAGCAGTACCCGACCCGCCGTCGGGTCGTAGAACCGGGCGAGCAGCTTGGCCAGCGTGGACTTGCCGGCCCCGGTCGCGCCGACCACTGCCACCGTCTGACCGGCGGGAATGTCCAGGTCCAGAGTCGGCAACACCGGCACGTCCGGGTGGTAGGCGAAGCTGACACCCTCGAAACGAACGTGCCCGTCGACAGTCCGGTCGCGGCCGAGCGGCACCGGGTCCGTCGGTTCGGGAACGCTCGGCACCTCCTCGAGCAGACCGGAGATCTTCTCCAGCGCCGCGGCCGCCGCCTGGTAGGTGTTGTAGAACATCGCCAGCTCGTCCAGCGGGTCGTACAACCGCCGGACGTACAGCAGGAATGCGGCCAGCACACCGATCTCCAGCGTCCCGTCGATCACCTGCACCGCGCCGATCACCATGGTGGCGACCAGGCTGAGGTTGCCGAACAGCCGGACCAGCGGGGTATAGACGGCCAGCGCAACGAGGCCGTCGCCGTTGGCGGTCGCGTTGTCGTCGTTGAACTTTCCGAAGATCGTCTTGTTCCGGTCCTCCCGGCGGAACGACAGCACCGCGCGCAGGCCGTTCATCGTCTCGGTGAACTGCACGATCACCGAGGCGATGGCCGACCGGGTGCGACGGTAGATCTTCCGGGACCGGCGCTGGAACCAGCGGGTGGCCACGAAGATCGGCACGAACGCGGCCAGCGCGATGAGCCCGAGGTCGAGATCGAGCACCAGCAGGGTGACGCTGATCGCCAGCACCGACAGCACGCCGGAAATCAGCCCTTCCAGTCCCTCTGCGGCCAGGTCGGCCAGCGCGTCCAGATCGCTGGTCAGCCGCGAGATGACCTTGCCGGAGGTGTACTTCTCGTGGAACGAGAGGCTGAGCGACTGCGAATGGGTGAACACGTCGGATCGCAGGTCCAGCAGGACGGCCTGCGCCACCTTCGCCGACAGCCGCACGAAGACGGCCTTGCCGGCGGCGTTGACGATGCCCGCCCCCAGGTAGCCGAGGGTTGCGAAGACCAGCGGTCCGGCATCGCCGGCCACCAGGGCGGGGACCGCCGTGTCGATGCCATAGGCGACGACGAGTGGACCCAGCAGGTACGCCGCCTCGGACAGCACCACGACGAACGCCGCTAGCAGGGCAGGTCCGCGCTGCGGTCGGATCAACTTCCGCAGCAGCCGCCGTGACCGGGCCTGCAGCTTGAGGCCGATGGACGCGGAGATGTCTTCGGTGTCCTCGGAGACCACGCCGCGCCAGGCGTCGTCTGCTTTCGGCTCCAACAGGATCGGCGGAGTCGTCTCGGTCGCATTCATCTCCGCACCTCCTCATGGCTGGTGGGCTCGGCATGGCTGAAGGGCTGGCTGCTCGGTTGGCCGGACCGTTGATCGGGCAGCGCGCCGGCCGATCGGGTAGGCACCCTCCCGCGGCCGTCCCGGCCGTCCCGGGAGGCCTGGTGGTCCTGTCTGCTGGCCAGCAGGTCGCGGTACGCGGGAACGGTGGCGAGCAGTTCCGAATGGGTCCCGACGGCCGACACCCTGCCGTCGACGAGCAGCGCGACCCGGTCGGCGAGCTGCACGGTCGACGCCCGGTGCGCGACGACCAGCGCTGTGGTGCCGGCCAGCACCGACCGGAGCGCCCGCTCGAC
>Ga0302299_10001865_pt1 | contig 12779 bp, 13 predicted proteins | sample III_Fen_N3_4_FD_198795 | JGI IMG/M metagenome (GOLD analysis project Ga0302299, IMG submission 198795) | Peat permafrost microbial communities from Stordalen Mire near Abisko, Sweden - III_Fen_N3_4 | ecosystem: Environmental > Terrestrial > Soil > Wetlands > Permafrost | place: Sweden: Abisko... | reverse complement strand
GGCTCGCACGCTCCAGCAGGAGCACGCGGGACCCCCGGGCGGCCGCGGCGCGGGCCGCGGACGCCCCGGCCGGTCCGGCACCGACCACGACCACGTCCCAGCGGGTCGAGCTGTCCCCGGGCACCGAGCTGTCCCGAAGCTCAGCGCAGGGTGAGCTGGCGGCCCACCAGGCCGGCACGCACCCGTCGCTGCTCGGCGGACAGCCCCGCGCCCGCGGACCCCTCGGCCAGGGACGCGTCGAGCCGTTCCCGCAGCGTCGCGGCCGGCTGCTCCACGTCCGCGGCCGTCCTCTCGACCGGGAGATCCCAGACCGGGATGAGGACCCCGTGGGCACGGAACGCGCCCACGTAGCGCGTCCGGTCGCCCAACGACAGCTCGCCGGACGCGCCCAGCCGGGCGAGTGCGTCCAGCAACTGGTCTTCGTCCTCGGGCATCGCCCAACGCAGGTGGCAGCGCTGGCCGATGCGGCACCAGTAGGCAGCCTCGACGGACCCCAGGCGCACGGTCGGCACGACGTTCTCGTTGGCCTTGTCCATCTGCTGCTTCGCCTCGTCGTCGAGATCCGACGCGCCCACCCACCAGTCGAAGCCCTCGTGGACGGTGACCGTCAGCGGCGCGCCTGCCAGCAGGTCCTGCAGCCTGGGGCCGGCCTGCGCCTCGGGAAGCCGGGTGATGCCCTCCCCCGGCTCGGCGTCGAAGGCGGCCAGCAACGCCTGGGCGAGGTCCCGCGACACGTCGTTGCCCCGGCCGGGCGTCTGCAACGACACAACGATCTCCCCTTCCCGCCGGACCAGGGCGGGCCAGGACATCGGCAGCAGGGTGGCCAGGGTGACTGCCCGCTCGGCCAGCTCGGGCCGGTCGGAGAGCACCTGGTCGGCGAGCGTCAGCGGCGCCGTCGCGGAGGGGACGACCTCACGCAGGGCCACCCAGTCGCACTCGCCCGCCAGCCCGGCGAACGGCCGCGTCACGGGCGGGGTGCGCCGGGTCGACCCGTGGCAGGCCTTGTACCTGCGGCCGGACCCGCACGGGCACGGTTCCCGGGCACCGACCAGTGCGACGTCCCCGGCGACCGGGGCGCCGACAGTCCCCTGGGTGGGTTGTGCCATGACGAGAACTCCCCTGCAATGACGTGGCTTTGGCGCCCAGCGTAGGCGCTCAGCCAGGTGGCCAGCGTAGGCGCTCAGCCAGGTGGAAGGCCCTCGTCCCAGACCACGGTGGGCGCCTGCTGGGCCGCGGCGGCCGCGAGGGCGCCGGCCAGCGACGACACAAGCTCCGCGGCGTCAGCGGCGCTCAGGCGCACCGAGGACACGCACAAACTCTCCCGCCAGGTGCTCAGAACGACGACGCCTTCCTCCTGGTGCCACGTCACCCGGAGGGCGCGCCCCTCGCCGCGCAGATCAGGCAGTACTGCGCTCCGCGCCGGGAACGGCACCACGTCGCCCACGCACCGATCATGCGTCCGGGATCGAGGCCAGACAAGGGCGAGCGACGCTTACGTCACTCAGGTGCCCCCACCCGTCAGGTGCTCCACCCGTCAGGCGTCGTGCAGGTATTCGAACCCGAGCCCGGTCAGGAACCAGGGGATCTCGGATATGTTCCCGGCGTGCACGTCCGCACCCTCGACGGCATCGAGCCCTACGTCACGCTCGACGGCTCCGGCGTCAGAGAGCTGTGCCACCCCGCGCGGGTGCCGGTGCGCGGGCACCGATCACAAGCTGGTCAACACCGGCGACGCCCCGTTGGCGCTGCTGTGTTGCTGCGCGCCGGCCTACTCGCACGAAGACACGATTCTCACGGAGTGATCGATGGCAGCACCCCTCCCGGACGAGCGAACCGCCGTGGTCACCGGAGCGGGCTCGCGGCGTGGCATCGGCCGGGCCACCGCGGACCGCCTCGCCCGGACGGGATGGTCGGTCGCGATCCTCGACCGCGATGCCGACGGGGCGGCGGCGGTGGCGGCCGAGGTCGCAGATCGCTGGGAGGTCGCGGCGATCGGTCTGGGCGCCGACGTCAGCGACGAGGCCGCGGTTGACGTCGCCGTCGGCGAGGTGGAAGCCCGGCTGCCGCCCATCGTGGGGCTGGCCAACGTGGCGGGCGTGAGCTCACCGGTCCCGTTTCTCGACCTCACCGCGGCCGAATGGGATCGGGTCTTCGACATCAACATGCGCGGGACGTTCCTCGTCACCCGCAGGGTGCTCCCGGGGATGGTCGAGCGCGAGCTCGGCCGCATCGTCAGCGTCTCGTCCATCTCCGCGCAACGCGGCGGCGGGACGTACTCCAAGGTCCCCTACAGCGCGTCCAAGGCCGCGCTCATCGGGTTCAGCCGCGCCCTGGCGCGCGAGGTGGGGCCGGCGGGCGTCACCGTGAACTGCGTCGCGCCCGGTCCCGTGGACACCGACATCATGGGCGGCCGGCTGACCGACGAGCGCAAGGCGGAGATGACGGTCGGCATGCCCGTCGGCCGGGTGGGCACGGCCGAGGAGGTCGCGGCGCTGATGGTGTTCCTCCTGGGCCCGGACGCCGGGTACATCACTGCGGCGACCTACGACATCAACGGTGGACTCCAGGTCTCCTGAGCCGGCGGTGGCGCCTGCGGGGGGCGCGCTGCCGGGGCTCGACGCAATCCTTGCCCAGGCGCCTGACCTGCTGGCCCTGCCCGACGCCCGCGCGCGCATTCGCTCTTCGCACGCGGCGACCGGGCGCCGGATCGCCGTGCTCGACGACGACCCGACCGGATCGCAGACGGTGCACGACGTGTCCATCGTGACGGTGCCCGACGCGGACACCTACGCCGCCGCCCTGGCAGATCCCGGGTCGACCTGCTTCATCCTGACCAACTCGCGCAGCCTGCCCGAGGCGGCCGCAGCCGAAGCGAACAGCAGCGCCGGCCGGGCGCTCTTCGAGCTCGGGCGGCGCCTGGGCGCTCCGGTCGACGTGGTCAGCCGTGGCGACTCCACCCTGCGCGGACACGTCGCCGCGGAGGTTCGGGCCCTCGGCACCGCCCGGGCGGGGGTCGCCGGCCGGGGGTTCGACGGCGTCCTGTTCGTGCCCGCCTACCTCGAGGCGGGGCGCGTCACGGCGGGCGACGTCCACTGGGCGCGGGTGGGCGGCACGTTCGTCCCGGTAGGAGAGACCGAGTTCGCGCGGGACGCCACCTTCGGCTATGCCTGTTCGGACCTGCGCCGGTTCCTCGTCGAGAAAGGCGGCGGGCGGATCGGCCTCGACGACGTCCACAGCCTGAGCCTGACCGACATCCGGCGCGGGGGCCCGGGGCAGGTGGCGGATGTCTTGCGCCGTGTCACACAGGGCCGGTTTGTCGTCGTCAACGCCACCGACTACGCCGACCTCGAAGTCGTTGTCCTCGGCTTACTGGAGGCACAGGCGGCGGGCCGGACATTCCTGTACCGCGGCGGCCCGTCATTTGTCCGCGCCCTCGCCGGGCTGGAGCCCAAACCGCCGCTCACCCCGGCCGACATCTGGCCGTGGGGCCGCCCGGTGGGCCACGGGCTCGTCGTCGTGGGGTCACACGTCGGCCTTACCAGCCGCCAGGTCGAAGTTGCGCTGGCCCGCGGCCGGCTGGCCGCCCGGGAACTCGACGTGGCGTCGCTGGCCGATGCGGGACGCTGCGCCGCCCAGGTCGCCGCCACGACAGCTTGGATCAGGGCCGCACTGGCCGACTCTGACGTGCTGCTCTACACCACGCGGACACTGGTTCGCGGGTCGGACGCCGAGGCCAGCCTGGGCATCGCGCGCGCCGTGTCCACGGCGGTCAGCGACGTCGTACGCGGGGCACTGCCCGCCCGGCCGGCCTGGTTCGTGGCGAAGGGAGGCATCACCGCGCACGACGTCGCGGTGCGGGGTCTAGGCATCCGCCGCGCCACTGTGGCCGGTCAGCTGTTCCCGGGGCTGGTGTCGGTGTTCCGTCCGGTCGAGGCCGCGCCGGAAGTGGTCGGAGCGCCTTACGTGGTTTTCGCCGGCAACGTCGGTGACGAGAACAGCCTCGCCGACGTGATCGAGCTCGTCGGGGGCAGCGGGACCCGGCAGGGCGGGCTGCCGCTGTAGGCGCGCCCGCTACTTCAGCAGCTTGCTCAGGCGGCGGTCGGCGAGCGGCTTGCCACCGGTCTGGCAGGTCGGGCAGTACTGCAGGCTCTTGTCGGCGAAGGAGACCTCGCGGATCGTGTCCCCGCACCGCGGGCAGGGCAGGCCGGTGCGCGCGTGCACCGACAGCCCCTCCTTCTTCTCTGCCTTCAGGTCGCCGGTCGCCAGCCCGGACGAGCGGGACACCGCGTCGGTCAGCGTCGACACCAGTGCCTCGTGCAGGCGCCCGGCCTCCTCGGCGGTGACGTTCGCGGCCGGTTTGAACGGGGACAGCCGCGCCACCCAGAGCACCTCGTCCGAGTACGCGTTGCCGACGCCGGCCAGCACCGTCTGGTCGGTGAGCACCCCCTTGACCTGGGCCCGACCGGCAGCCGCCAGCAGTTCGGCGAACCGGTTCGCCGTGAGGGACGGGTCGAGCGGGTCGATGCCGAGACGGGCCACGCCGGGCACCTCGGCCGGGTCGCGGACGACGTAGACGGCCAGGCGTTTCTGGGTGCCGGCTTCGGTGAGGTCAAAACCCGAGTCGTCGTCGAGGACGACCCGCAGTGCGAGGGGCCCGCGCCCCGGCCGGGGCAGAGCGGCCGGTTGTTTGGCCTTCCAGGCCAGCCACCCTGCCCGGGCGAGATGGATCACCAGGTGCAGGCCGCTGATGTCGAGGTCGAGGAACTTGCCGCACCGGCCCACCCCGATGATCTCCTGGCCCTGCAGGGCGAGCGGCGGTGGGTCGTAGGTCTTGAGGACGCTCACTGCGACCGGGTGGACGCGGGCGATGTAGCGGCCGACGGCGCGGGTTTCCAGCAAGGCGGCGAGGGCCGCGACCTCAGGCAGTTCGGGCATCGGCAGTTCTAGGACCGGCGGTTTTGGGCATCGGGCAGGTCAAAGACGCGCGCATGCAGCGCATGCCGCTGCTGGAGGGCACAGCGCAACGCCCGGTGCAGCCCGTCCTCCAGATAGAGCTCGCCCTGCCAGCGGACGACGTGCGGGAACAGGTCGCCGTAGAACGTCGACTCCTCGGAAAGCAGCACGTCCAGTGCGAGCTGGCGCTTCGTCGTCACAAGCTGGTCGAGACGCACCGGGCGGGGCGGTACCTGCGCCCAGTCCCGCTGCCTGAGGCCATGCTCAGGGTACGGTCGCCCCTCCCGCACCTCTTTGAAGATCATATACCTGACTCCGTTCGACCGGCGCCGACTGCGCGACACCGCTCGAGTCCACCGGTGCGCGCATCCAGTCGCCTTCCATCGTGCCCCATCGGCGGTCTCCATGCCCGACCCGGCCCGTGGCGGCAGGCACGCGTGGCGGCAGGCACGCCCTGCTCCATCGGCGCCGGTCAGGCGGCACGTACCCGGTGTAGATCGGCACCTTGACGGAGCAGCTCCGCCTGCACGTCGGCGATCGGCACCTCACGTGGCAGCAACTGGTGAGAAGTGGCCAGGCCCGCGGTGACGCCCGCAGCGTGGCCGGTCGCGACCGCGGTGGGGGTGACCCGGTACGAGGAATGGGCCTCGTAGGTCCCGGAGATGCACCGGCCGGCCACGAGCAGCCGGTCGACCCCGCGGGGCAGCAGGCAGCGCAGCGGGATCTCGTAGGCCGCCCCCGGAGGGAGATCCCGCAGGGTCGATCCCCGTCCGGTCGGATTGTGGATGTCGATGGGATAGGTGCCGCGGGCGATGACGTCGTCGAACGCCGCCGCGGACAGCACGTCATCGCCGGTCAGGACATAGGCGCCCAGCACCCGGCGGGTCTCCCGGACACCGACGCCGACACCGGTCTGCGCAAGGTAGGCCTCAGCGAACCCCGGGACGCGCGAGCGCAGGAACTCGGCGATCTGCCTGGCCTGCCGGTGACTGATCACTTCGGCGCGGGTGAGGTCGAAGACGTCGACGCCGAGCACTCTGGTGACCCTGGTCGAGTTCACCGCGACCTCGCTCGGGTGGGTCGTCCCGAACATGAGGATGTCCTCGCGGGGCAGGTCCAACTCGCCCGCCTCGCTGGCCCTCTGCACGAGATCCCAGAGCCCGTGCACGCCCCGCCACTGGTCGGGGTGGCGCCGCACGTAGTCGGCGAACAGGCGCCGCTCGACATCGACCATCCGGAACATGAGGCTCATCGGCTGGGTCAGGCCGTCCTCCCGGCCGATCTCGTAGGGGGCACCCGCGGCGGCCGCCACGTCCCCGTCGCCGGTGGCGTCGATCACGACTTGGGCGCGCACGACCTGGGGGCCCGACTTCGTCTCGAAGACGACCCCGTCCGGGCCTGCCGGCTCGAGCACCCCGCTGGCGAAGGCATGAAGCAGATAGGTGACGCCTGACTGGTCGAGGAGGTCAAGCGCGAAGGTCTTGAAGGCCTCCGGATCGAAGGGAACCGTGTAGCCGGTCTCCGGGCCCGGCGGCAGCGCGGCCGCGGCCTGGACCATCCCATCGATGATCTCAGACCACACTCCGCGCACGACCAAGTCCCCCCCGACGCCGTGGTCCTGGGGCATGAGGCCCAACTCCCCAGGCCGCGGCGGCCGGGGGTGCCGCGTGTGGGCGCTCATCCACGGCATGACCAGCGCGGCAGTCGCGTTCCCCCCGAGGAAGCCGTACCGCTCGACGAGAACCACCTGCGCCCCGGCGCGAGCGGCACCGAGGGCGGCGCCGATGCCCGCCGGGCCGCCTCCGACGACCAGGACCTCCGTCTCGGCGGCGACCTGGGCTTGCCGGGGCGGCAACATGAGCGGGGCCTGGTCGGGCGGCCTGCGCAGCGGCGGCACGGTGGGTGGCTACCCCGCCAGGGTGCGCGTCATCGGCACCGGGCGCCCGAGCAGTGCGACGGCCAGCCCCGTGGTCCGCCGGGCACGGTCCTGATACTCCGGGAGGCGTTGCACCAGGTGCGTCCGCTGCTGCTCCCGGCAGTCCCAGGCCTTGTCGATGGCTGCGAGCAGCGGGCCGGCCGATTCGCGGCTGACCCGCGCCGGCGGGGTGACCCCCAGAGCGGTGACGAAATCGGTGACCTTGGCGGCGTAGGGCAACGGCAGGAACGGGACGGCCCCCAGTGCGGCGAACAGCAGGAAATGCAGGCGCATCCCCACCACGAGATCAAGGTGGTCCATGAGCCCGAGCAGCTGCTGCGGGGAGTAGGTGCCCTTCAGCACGTGCGCACGGTCGGCTGCCAGCATCCGTCCGATGACGGCGTGGGAGTGTCGGATGTCGTCGCGCTCGATCGGCACGAACAAGACGTCCGCGTCGAAGCGGTGCACGACGAAGTCGGCGGCCTCGGCGAGCAGCGCGTGGTACCCGGCGACGTCGAGGTCCGGTGCGGCCTTGCCCGGCTCGCGGACGCTGAAGCCGACGAGCCGGCCGTGGTCACGCACCCCCTCGTCCGCCAGCATCGCGTGGCTGAACTGGTCGGATGTCAGCAGCAGCGCCGGGTCGGCGACGACCTCGACAGGGCGCTCGATGCCCACGTCTTCGAATACCCGCTTGCTGATCTGGTCACGCACGGTCAGGCCTTCGGCCCGCGAGAGGACGTCGCGAACCAGCTTCCGGTCCCCCGGCTGGTCGAGGGGCCCGGCGCCGACCGCGTAGGTAAAAGTGGGGATGCCGCGCTCTTGCGCGAGCCGCATGTCCCGCAGGTAATGACGCGCCTCCTCGTCGTAGAGGATGCCGCCGCCGCCGAGGAGGAACAGGTCGAGGCGCTCGATCTCGGGCAGCACCTCGTCGCGGGACAGGTCGCGGGTCTGCACGACGCGGTCCGCGTCCTGGTGGCGGCGGGTGTGCTCGGCATTGCGGCTGATGACGACCAGTTCGGCGTCGGGCCGAGCTTCGCGCAGCGACCCGAGAATCGCCGACAGGATCGCCTCGTCACCGAGGTTCAGGCCCCCGTAGGAGCCCGAGATGCCGATGCTCAGGGACGGTTGCCCCGGTGTCGCGGCAGGCCCGGGCGAGGCCGCCCCCGGGTGGGGGGTAATGAGCGTCGGAGTGGGCGCTGGAGTGGGCATCGGCGGCTCCCCTCCCCTCTGGTCGCCGGCACGTCCGGCGCGATGCGTCGGTTTGGGCCGGGGGCTGTGTGAGCACTCTAGGCGACCGGGACCCTGCGCGGCAGGGGTCAACTCGGCGGTCGTGGCTGATTCTGCCGAACATGTGTTTCTGCCACGTCACACGGCTGACGCGGACTTAATAGCCTGATCGAGAGAATTGCGATCGGATTCGCTCCGAATAGTGCAGCACGGCTGTATCACCCGAGCGGGCGAATTGCACCGAACGCCGCTCGGCACGCTTAACGTGATCGCTGACTCCGTCGATGTAGTACTCGCCAGAATCGGCACCGGCGATCAGCGCCGAGGAGGCACAATGGCACCGCGAGCAATGTTGGCGAAGAACCGCTGGCGCGCTCTGAGCGCAACCGGCAAGGTCGCGCTGGTTTCCGGCACTCTCTCGACCGGCAACGTGACGAGCAGCTTCACCAACACAGGCACCAACCAGTGGACCACGCCCGTGGCCAACCTGGTGCCCGCAGGTTTCGGCACGCGGGCGCCGGCCTACTCGTTGAGAAGGATGGACAGAAAGTCCTCGAGTTTCCTCAAGTCCAGGGGGGCGGCGGACCGAGTAGGGGAGTAGTGGCGCAGGAAGCTGCCAGTACCTCGGCACGGTTGCGCACGACTTGATGCTGCGGGTGGAGTCTATTTCTTACTCCCCCTCGGGACGCTGGTCCCGTCTTCAATCGCAGCTCTTTCCAGGGATTTCCGCGGGGCCGACACTTCACTTGGCACTGATTGACCGGAGCTAAAGTGGATTCCGGGGGCCGGCGACGTCGTCAACCGTTACCAAACGCTAAGTAACACCGGCACGATCCAGTGCAATCAGCAAGTCACCCACCAGCGGCGCTGTCACCATCGCAGCCAGCCCCGGGAAGACGTATCTGAAGGTCAGTCTGGACATCAACTCGCTCGCGGATAACGCCACCCAGGGCAAGGCCGCCACGGTCACACTCACCGCCACCGGCACATGGCGCGCCGCGAGCGAGACCAACGGCTGATTCGGCCGGTCGCCCGACCGCAGCTGACCGTCTCCCAGCAGCTGCCTCCCAGATCACGCCCCGTCGCCGATAGGCGACGGGGCGTGATGAGTCTCTGGCCTGCCGTCTTCGAGCAGCTGACGTTGGGGGGTCGGGACGTGAGGGTCGTGCGATCCGCGCTCGCCGGGCCACATCGGTGGCTGCACGTCGTGCTCTCGGCCCTAATGATCTTCTCGACTGTAGTCGCCGTGCTTGCCGTCCTCCTCATGCGCACCGACACGATCCGGGTGTCCCGGGTGCTGACCGGCTCCATGAAGCCGCTGCTCCCCGTCGGCACGGTGGTCGTGACGCGACCGGTTCCGAGCAGCCAAGTCAAAGTCGGCGACGTCATCATGTTCATGCCGCCGAAGGAGTGGGCCGGCCCGGACGCCAAGCCGGTCATCCACCGGGTTGCGGAGATCACCCACACTGAAGACGGGGCCACAGGAATCAAGACCAAGGGGGACAACAACACCGCCGTCGACCCCTGGACGCTGAACGCTAACGGCATTCAGGCGTACAAGCTGGCCTGGCACTCCTACCTGCTCGGGCGCCTCTTCGATTTCGCGAAGGGCCTGTGGCTACCCCTCCTCATCGCCTCGGCCGGCTTCTGGGGGCTGTATCGGATCGTTCGCTGGCTCTGGTTCCCTTCCGGGCGTCGGGTCCCGGAAGGGGACGAGCCGAGGACGACCAGCCCCCGCGGGTCGGACCCGCCCCGCCGCGACCCCCCGTGCGTTGCTGGCCCGCTATGATGATCACGGCGCTCTTCTCGTCCAACGGAGACCGCCCGTACGTCGAGTCGGCGCCGCCCCTCCGCGTCTCGGACTCCGATCTGACATCAGCGGCAGGGACGGTTCAGGAGGCTGTGAAGCCCGCCCCAGTCACCGCACCGGCCGCCGAGCTCACGGCGCATCCCACCGAGGTGACCGCGGTGATCCCGGCGCCCCGAGTCGCGTCCCCACCTCCGCGGCCGCCCGCGTGCCCCCGAGTCAGGTTCATCTGGCGCGCCAGGGCCGCTCGGCATGGCGGCCGAGTTGGTCGCAGCGCCGATCGCCATCGCGAGGCAGGTCATTCCCCGGGGCCGGAGCACGAAGTTCTACGTCGGGCTGGGAGTGGTCTCCGCGCTCGGGGTCATCGAGTGGCCGGTCGCGGGAGCCCTCGGCGTGACGTACTACCTGGCCAAGAAGCAGGACTGAGGCTGGCTGCCGGGCAGCCGGCTGCCCGGCCGGCTGCAGCCGCCCCGCGTTTAGCGGGGAGGCGTCGCCGACAGGTGGGTGCAGCCGCGCAGCGAGTCCCAGTTCGCCAGGGCCGGTGCGACGGCGCTCCCCTGTAGCGGGATGGGCACGCCCCCCTCAATGTGGGCGGGTACCCAGCCTGCGCGCACCACCTTGTGCGGCTGCACTTTCACCACCAGCACGCCGGATTGGGTGTTGGGCCCCGAGCCGCTGCTGTAGAAGGCGAAGTTGCCCAAGCCGTAGTCCACGTAGGTCCGGCCCATGAACCCGGCGCCGAGCAGGACGTGCGCGTGCGAACCCACAATCAGATCCGCGCCCGCCGCGGCGAGCGTTGTCGCGATCGACTGCTGCCGGTCGGTGGGACAGTTCACTGTCTCCGTCCCGTAGTGCAGGTACACCACGACGACGTCGGCGTTCCGCCGGGCCTCCTGGACGGCGCGGACGGTCCGGTCCACCTCTTTGGCCGACGCAAGGCCGGGCTTGCCGGGGCCCGCTGTCCACTTCGGGATCAGTGGGTCATCGAGCACCTGAGTCGCCCCCACGAAACCGACCCGCACGCCCTTGACGGTCGCGTAGTGGGGCGCGTAGGCGTGCGCGTCATCGAGGCCGATCCCCACGACCGGGAAGCCCGAGGCCGTGATTGCAGCGACCGAGTCCTGCAGGCCTACGAGGCCGAAGTCCATCCCGTGGTTGTTCGCCATAGTCGTCACGTCGACGCCGGCGGCGCGCAGGGCCTGGAAGGCGGTTGTGGGCGCGCGGAAGGTGAAGCCTTTCGGCTCGGGCGTGCCGCGCGTCGTTATGGCCGTTTCGAGGTTGACCATCGCGAGGTCGGCACTGGAAAGGATCGAGGCGACCGGACCGAGTGCGGTGTCGGGGTCGGCGGCCAGCCGACTGCCGAGCATGCCCTCGAAGTGCACGTCCCCACCGAAGGCAATCGAGATGGTCGTAGGGGGCGGCGGCGGGCTGGACGACTCGGCTGCTCGCGTCGGCGAGGTCTGGGACGAAGCCGGCGTCGCCCCTTGACCACCCGTGGATTCGGCAGCGGCGCCGGAGCAGGCAGCGCAGCCCAGGGCAACTGCGAGGGCAAGCGCACCGGCGGCGTGCCGGCCCTTGATCATGCGTAGCATCAGGCTCCCCATCGGGCAACGAGTCAACTGTCCGACACGTTGCGCCCCACGGTAATGTGGAATCTTCCGAATCCGGGTCAGTTGACGCCGAAGTACCGTCGGCTCGTTGCGGGGCCCTTCCCGCTCGCGCGCAGCCCTTCGACGACCAGCGTCGCGACCGAGCGCAGCGCCGTGTCCAGGCCTGGCGTCCGCTACTGCACTTCGAGGCCGTCCCCTGCGGCTCAGTTAGAGCCAGCCACCCATCTTCGCTTGCAGCAGGTCGCGCAGGCGGTCGGGTAGGCGGGTCAGCAGTCCGACGGCCTTTGCGTCCCGGCCCACCAGGTGGCGGGCGTGCGGTCGTGGAGAGGTGAGCGCCGACTCGATCACGGACGCGACGCGATCGGGTGGGATGCCGGCCGTCTCCTCATACTCGATGATCTTGCGCTGAGCCGTGATGAACTTTCTGTAGCGATCGAGTGCCTCGGCGGGCAACGAGTGCTCTCCCTCACTGAGGCTGGCCCGAGCCTTGTCCCAGATCGGGGTCTTCACCGTACCCGGCTCGATCAATATGACCCTGATTCCTGCTGGTCGCAGCTCGTGGCGCAGCGACTCGGCGATCGCCTCCAGCGCGTGCTTGGACGCGCAGTACGGAGCGTGGAGCGGACTGGCCAGCCGACCCGCCAGCGACCCGACGAAGACCACCCGGCCCTCCGCCGCGCGCAGCAGCGGGAGGAACGCCTTCGTCACCGCCACCTGCCCGATGACATTTACCTCAAACTGGAGGCGCCAGTCATCGAGGGAGAGGTACTCGACCGGTCCGCCAACGCCGATGCCAGCGTTGTTCACCAGCCCGCCCAGCCCGTCGCCGCCCACCGCCTCGCCGACGTGCGCAGCCGCCCGTTCGATCGAGCCCTGGTCGGTGACGTCGAGGTGGACAGGCGTGAGCCGCTGGCCGCCCTTCTTGGCAAGCCGGTCGGCGTCCGCGTCCGAGCGAACGCCACCGAACACCTGCCACCCTGCGCGGGAGAGCCGCAGCGCGGTCGCCTCACCGATCCCGGTTGATGCCCCCGTGACCAATACGGAGCGTGCCACGAAGCGATCGTTGCAGATTGGCGAAGCGGATTCTCCGCGCACGGCAAGATGCTGCTATCACTGCCTGCCCAATCCCCTGCTTCCGCGGACCGGCCCGGAAGAGCTTGCGACCACCGTGGGACGCACGGCGATGCCCGGTACCTGGGCCACATCTTGTCGAGGACCTTGCGTGTGATGACCGGTTCGCCCCACGCCACCGGACGCGGAGCACAGC
>Ga0302299_10001864_pt1 | contig 12784 bp, 13 predicted proteins | sample III_Fen_N3_4_FD_198795 | JGI IMG/M metagenome (GOLD analysis project Ga0302299, IMG submission 198795) | Peat permafrost microbial communities from Stordalen Mire near Abisko, Sweden - III_Fen_N3_4 | ecosystem: Environmental > Terrestrial > Soil > Wetlands > Permafrost | place: Sweden: Abisko... | reverse complement strand
GTTCCCCGACGACGCCGAGCGCCCTCGGCTCTCCCAGGCGATGTTCACGATGCTCGGCGAGCACGTCTACCTGCCCCACGGCGAGTGCCTCGTGGCCGGTGACGCCGCCGCCTACTGGGAGCCTCCGGGCGCCCCGGGGAACGACGACTTCTGGATCGACCACGGTGACGCCTTCGTCGCCGCGTTGGAGGGCCAGGTCGAGCGTCTCGTCGCCCTGGGCGTGGCCATGGACGCGCACCACCCGTCGGACCCGTGCTGGTACCTGTCGTTGCTCGGCGTTCGGCCGTCGGCGCAGGGCCGTGGCCTCGGTGGCCGCCTGCTCGCCCACAAGCTCGAGGAGATCGACGCGGTCGGCGGCGCTGCCTACCTCGAGGCATCGTCGCCGAGGAACAAGCTGCTCTACGAGCGCCACGGCTTCGAGCTGCTCGAGGAGTTCCGGGCCGAGGGCGGCCCGCCCATGTTCGCCATGTGGCGCGCCCCCCGCTGAGCGTCAGCGGCGCTGGAGGAGGCCCTTCACGTAGGCGGCCTGGCCCGCGTGCTGGATGTCGTCGTCGGCGATCGACACGAGCCGTGCCCCGAGGGTGACCGGCGGGTCCCATCGGGTGTCGACGATGCGGTCGAGCGAGTCGGGGGTGAGCGCGGCCAGCAGCGTCCGGGTGCGCTCCTCGACCTCGGCGTAGTAGGCGCGGAGCGCGTCGGCGCTCTCCGGCTTCACCGCCAGGACCTGCTCGGGGGAGTGGCCGTAGCCCACGTTGGCCGGGTCGGGGTCGAGGCCGAAGCGCACCGACCAGCCGGGCTCGACCCAGACCTGGTCCTCCTCGAGGATCTCGGCCACGTGCATGTCCTGCACCCGGGTGAGGTGCCACAGCAGCCACCCGATCGGGTTCGAGCCCGGCTCGGGGACGGCGTGGAGGTCCTCGGTGGCGAGGCCCTCGAGGACGTCGTGCACGTGCCCGTGCACCCTCGAGAAGAGCTCCTCGAGCAGTTGGCTGACGTCCATGGCCGGGCTCCGATCAGGTCGCGCACCGCCGCTGAGGACGACGTACGTGTCCAGCCATGTCTAGCGCCGCGGAGGCGCGAACCCACGGGCCTCAGGACGCGGAGGCCACCTTCTCCACCAGCTGGAGGCTGGCGGCGCGGATCTGGCGCTGGGCGTCCTCGCGGCTGATGGTGGCCACGCCGTCGCCGCCCTGCGAGCCGTAGTCGCCGAAGAAGGCGTGGTTGCCGCCGACGACCTCGACGAAGGTCGTGTCCGGTGGCAGCCGGTCCTTGGTGGCCTCGACCTTGGCCGGGGTGGTGAGGCCGTCCTCGGAGCCGTAGATCGACATGGCGATCAGCTCGGTGCGGTCGCTGATGCTGCTGTTCGGGTAGGAGCCCCACAGCAGCAGGCCTCGGATGCGCGCGTCGTCGCGACCGGCGACCGCCGAGGCCATCACCCCACCGAGGGAGTGGCCGCCCACCACCCAGCGCTCGACCTCCGGGTTGGCGTCCATCACCGCCTGGGCGCCGTTCGGGTCGAGGAAGGCGATGTTGTACGGCACCTTGAGGATCACCACCGGGTAGCCGGCCTCGGCCAGCGGCAAGAGGTTGGGCACATAGGCCCGGGGGTCGACGAGGGCACCCGGGTAGAACACCACCCCGGTCGTGCTCGCCTCGGCGGTGGGCTGGAGCTTGATGCGGGTCGACGACTCGGTGACCGTCGCGCCTGGCGAACCGGCCAGGGCGTCGACGGCGGTGCTCGACGCGGCGTGCGGTCGCAGGTAGAGCAGCACGGTGACCAGGCCGAGAACGGCGACCACGGCCACGCCGCGGACGAGCACGACCCGCCACAGGGGACGCGGCCTGGGCTCCCGCGGTTCGGCTCGCAGGGTGAGCAGGTTCCACGCCGCCACGCTGACCGACATCACGGCGACGACGCGCAGGGTGATGAAGTACGCGGGGTGCGAGGCCGTGATCGGGTCCCACAGCGACACGAGGATGGCGATGCTCACCAGGAAGGTGACGACCGAGAGCGCGAGGGGCCACCAGCGGGGAGGTCGGCGCCAGTGCATCGTCGGTCCCTCCCTCGTGGTCGTCCGGTCGTCGGCCTGCTCGGCACGACCAGCGCATCGTAGGGACACCGGCGCCGGCGGTAGCGTCCGCCCGGCGACGCGCCGCCGAGCCGGCGCCGCACACGGGAGCGGGCATGGAGATCAGGGGCACGACCATCGTGGTCACGGGAGCAGCGGGCGGGGCCGGCCAGGCCATCGTCCGCGCCCTGCACTCGGCGGGCGCCCGGGTGATCCTCACCGGTCGACGTCTGGCCGAGATGGAGGCCCTGGCCGGCCGCCTGCCCGGCTCGGTCGTCCTGCCGTGCGACCTCTCCGACACCACGGCCCTCGACCGCTTCCTCGACGAGGTGCTGGAGCTCGGGCCGGTCGACGGGCTCATCGCCAACGCCGCCCTCCCGGCCACCGGCCGCATCGAGGAGTACACGACCGCGCAGATCGACCGAGCCCTCGACGTGAACCTGCGGGCCCCGATCGTGATGACCCAGCGGCTGCTCCCCGGCATGCTCGAGCGGGGCCGGGGCCACATCGTGTTCGTCTCGTCGATGGGCGGGAAGATGGGCACGGCCCGCCTGGCCCTCTACTCGGCCAGCAAGTTCGGGATGCGGGGCTTCGGGGCTTCGCTCCGGCAGGACCTCTCCGGCTCCGGCGTCAGCGCCTCGGTCGTCTTCCCCGGGTCGATCATCGACGGCGGCATGCTCACCGACGCCGGCGTGGGCGCGTCACCCGGCACGAAGGGCGTCACGTGCGCGGCGGTGGCCGACGGCGTGGTGAAGGTCATCACCCGCGACATCGGCGAGCTCGACGTCACCAACCCGACCGTGAAGGTGGCGTCGAAGGTGCTGGCCCTCGCCCCCAACCTCAGCGACCGCCTGAAGAACGAGCGGATGCTCGCCTACGCCGATCAGCTCGCGGAGGGCATGCGCGACAAGCGCTGAGCCCGGTCAGATCACGAAGTCGTCGACGTCCCACACGCCGTCGGACGACTCGACCGGGCCCCGGGTGCTGACCCGGCCGGCGAGCTGCATCTCGAGCTCGCCGACCCGGTCGACGAGAGCGCTGAGGCGGGCGGCCACGATGTCGACGCTCGAGTCGAGGGCCATGTCGACGCCCTGGCCGCGCTCGAGCGTGGCGGTGCGGGCGACGACCTGACCGGGCACGCCCACGACCACGGTGCCGGCGGGGACGTCGCGGACCACGACGGCGTTGGCGCCGATCCGGGCGTCGTCGCCGATGGTGATGTCGCCGAGGACCTTGGCGCCGGCACCCACCACGACGCGGTCGCCGAGGGTGGGGTGGCGCTTGCCGGGCCGCAGGCTGGTGCCGCCGAGGGTGACGCCCTGGTAGATCGTGACGTCGGCACCGACGATGGTGGTCTCACCGATCACCACACCCGTGGCGTGGTCGATGAACACGCCCGGGCCGAGGGTGGCGCCGGGGTGGATGTCGACGGCGGTGACGGCCCGGGCGAGCGCCGAGACGAGGCGCGCGCTGAAGCGGTGGCCCCGCACCCACAGCCCGTGGGCCACACGGTGGGCGATCACCGCGTGCAGCCCCGGGTAGGTGAGGAGGGTGTCGAGGATGTTGCGCGCCGCGGGGTCGCGATCGGCGATCGCCCCGATGTCGCGGCGCAGGGTGCTCAGCACGCTCAGTCGCCGAGCCCGGCGAAGAGGGCCGTGGACAGGTAGCGCTCGCCGTAGGAGGCGGTGATCACCACGATGAGCTTCCCGGCGTTCTCGGGACGGGCGGCGACCTCGCGGGCGGCGTGCACCGCGGCACCGGAGGAGATGCCGAGCAACAGGCCCTCCTCGGTGGCCAGGGCCCGGGCCTCGGCGAAGGCGTCCTCGGCATCGACGGTGATGACCTCGTCGACGACGTCGCCGTGGTAGTTCTCGGGCACGAACCCGGCGCCGATGCCCTGGATGGGATGTGGGCCCTTGGCGCCACCGGAGAGCACCGGCGAGGCCGACGGCTCGACGGCGATCATCTGCACCGACGGCTTGCGCTCCTTGAGCACCTCGCCGATGCCGGTGATGGTGCCGCCCGTGCCGACGCCGGCGATCACGATGTCGACCCCGCCGTCGGTGTCGGCCCAGATCTCCTCGGCCGTGGTGGCCTTGTGCACGGCCGGGTTGGCCGGGTTGTCGAACTGGCTGAGCAGGAGGGCCCCTCGCTCCTCGGCGAGCTCCTTGGCCTTGGCGATGGCGCCGCCCATGCCGTCGGGGCCGGGGGTGAGCACCAGCTCGGCGCCGTAGCCGCGCAGCAGCATCCGACGCTCGGAGCTCATGGTCTCGGGCATGGTGAAGATGGCCTTGTAGCCCCGGGCGGCGGCGACCATGGCGAGGGCGATGCCGGTGTTGCCGGACGTGGGCTCGACGATGGTGGCGCCGGGCTTCAGGCGACCGTCGGCCTCGGCGGCCTCGATCATGGCCAGGCCGATGCGGTCCTTCACGCTGCCGGCCGGGTTGAAGTACTCGAGCTTCACCACGACGTCGGCGCCACCGTCGATGTGGTGCAGGCGCACGAGCGGGGTGTTCCCGATGAGCTGGGTGATGTCGTCGGCGATGCGCATGGCGGTGTCTCCCCTGGATTCCCGCCCGCGTCGTCGGGCGGGTCGAAATCAGACCCTACAGGTCACCATTCTGCCCTCAACACTCGTGTCCCGGACTCGAGTGCCCGAAATCCAGATGCGGTATAGCGTCCCGGGGCCGGGCCGGGGGCGGAGAACTTCCACCGTGGACGTTCCCTGTGGGCCGGTGTCCGCGGTCGCCGCCGGTGCGGCCGGCCGTCCGCGTGACGGTACGACACAGGAGGGGATCATGACCGATCACGACGCTGCCGATCCGCACGCCGGCCCGGCCGACGGGCCGCCGCCGTGGATCGACCCCACGATGCAGCAGCACATCGGCTGGCGCGATGGCGACATCGTCATCTCGGTGCCCGCGAAGAGCGGCACGACCTGGACCATGAACATCGTCCATCAACTCCGCTCGGGTGGAGACCCCGGGTTCGACGACATCTACGGCAAGGTGCCGTGGCTGGAGTTCGTCCCCCGGCCCGACAGCGACCGTGACGCCATAGCGGCGTCGTTCGACGCGATGCCGGCGGAGCCGCGCCGAGCGTTCAAGACCCATTCCGCGCCCGAGGCCCTTCCCTACCAGACCCCTGGTGTCGGTCCTGACGTCAAGTACGTCGTGGTGGTGCGCAACCCCGACGAGGCGTTGGCATCGCTGCGCCCGTTCATCGCCGCCCACTCAGATGCCTGGTTCGAGCTCTGGGGCGCGCCCCGCGACGCCGTCGTCGGCCCCGACATGGCGGCGTTCTTCGCCGGCGCCGGCGGGGGCATGGTCTTCGGGACCTTTGCCTTCATCGACGCCTGGTGGCCGCGGCGGCACGAGCCGAATGTCCTGATGCTCCACTACGCCGACATGTCGGCCGATCCGGAGGGTGCAGTCCGGCGCATCGGTGACTTCCTCGGGTTCGAGGTGCCCGAGGACCGGTGGGCGACGATCGTCGAGTACACGTCGTTCGCCTGGATGAAGGCGAACGAGGACAAGTTCGAGCTCCGGAGCGTCTCCGACGTACCGATCCTCGACCCGGGTGCCATGATCCGGAAAGGCCGGGTGGGTGCGGCCCGCGAGGATGGCGTGACGTCGGAGATGTCCGCGGCGATCGCCGAGCTCGGTGGCCAGATCGTGACCGATCCGCGGGCCCTGGACTGGGCCTATCGGGGTGGTCCGCTCCCGTCGTGACGGGAGCGGGTCACTGGAGCTTCGCCGCCTCCGCCGCCGGGTCGACGTTCACCACGACGAGGTCCTGAGGGGTGCACTCGAAGGTGCCGGGCTCGGTGGGGTAGACCCGCTGGAACTTCCCGCCCTCGATCTTCATGACCATGCCGCACGAGCCGACGCCGCGGACCGGCTTCGGGGCCAGCCACCCGTGGGCGTCGAAGGTGTCCATCGACCCGAGCACCTTCAGGATGTTCGCCCGGGTGATGGCGTTGGGGCCGTCGGTCTCGACGATCTTGCCGATCACGTCCTGGAAGAGCACGGCCGACTGCCAGGCCGATGCGCCCCACGAGCTGGGCGACGGCACGTGGTCGAGGTAGTTCGCCAGCTCAGCGTTCTGGTCGCGCTCCTCGAACGGGAGGAAGCCCATGGCGACCCAGGTGCCGTCGACGTCGCTGCCGGCCTTCTTGAACGCCTCCGTGTAGCAGGCGACGGTGCAGACCCAGGCGTCGACCCCGGTGAGCCCCTGGGCAGCGGCCTCGCGGCGCATGCTGATCATGGCCGTGTCGTTCGAGCCGTCGTAGACCATGTTCGCCCCGGAGCTCTTCACCAACTGCACCTTCGGGGTGTAGGCGGCCTGCTCGTCGCGGCCCGAGACCTTCGCCGCCCCGACCACGTCGATGCCGGCCTGGCGCTGGGCCTCGAGGATCGGCATCGACGAGAGCACGGTGGTGGGCAGGTCGCCGGGCACCAGGTACACCGACTTGGCGTCGGGGAACTGGGTGAGCAGGTACTTCCAGTAGCCGAGGTACGAGGTCACCGGCCGCACGCCGGGGGCGATCGGGCACTTCTCGCCGAGCGCGCTCATGACGAAGGTGACCGGGGCACACGCCTCGGTCGTGTCGGCGGTGAGCGCCGCCAGGTCGGGCACGCCGGTCACCGCGCCGGTGGCATCCGGGCAGTCGGTGATGGGCGTGACGTCCGGGTTGAAGAGGGCGTTGTTGCCGACCATCGCCACGCTGCCCTTGCATGCCTCGATGAGCCCGTTCTTCGACTCGGTCGGATCGAGCTTGGAGTCCCACGCCTGCACCACGAGCTTGCGGCAGCCGAGGCCGCCGTTGTCGTTGATGTACTTGGCGAAGCCCTGGACCGCGTCGATGTTTCCCTGGAAGAGGCCGGGCGCGAGGGCGGAGCCGGTGTCGGCCATGACGGTGACGGTGATGGTGTCGGCGGTGACCCCGGTGTCGGTGGCCTCGAGGGTCACGCCCGCGCAGGCGGCGTCGGCCTTCGTCGCCGACGACGGCGTGCTCGAGGGCGTGGCCCCGGGATCGCTGCGGCCGCACGCGGCGGCCAGCACCCCGAGCAGCGCGAGCAGGCAGACCAATCGATGTCGCGCCATGGTGACCCCCCGGTTCCAGTGCGACGGTGTGGGGCGGGACGGTAGTCCGGCGGGGCACCTTCCGGCCGACCTTTCGCGGAGCAAGGAACGGGCGGCAGCGCTACCGTCGCCGGATGGCCGACACCGACGTCCGGGGGGACGGCGCGGCTCCCGACTTCAGCGGGATGCGCGCCCTCTTCCTCAACTGCACCCTGAAGCGCTCGCCCGAGATCTCCAACACCCAGGCGCTCGTCGACGCCTCGGCCGAGATCATGCAGAAGCACGGGGTGAGCACCGAGGTCGTCCGCGTCGTCGACCACGACGTCGCCACCGGCGTGTGGCCCGACATGACCGAGCACGGGTGGGAGGTCGACGAATGGCCGGCCATCCAGGAGAAGGTCTGGGCCGCCGACATCCTCGTGATCGCCGGACCCATCTGGCTGGGGGACAACAGCTCGGTCACCAAGCGCTGCATCGAACGCCTCTACGCGTCGTCCGGTGACCTCAACGACAGCGGCCAGTGGCGCTACTACGGGCGCGTCGGCGGCTGCCTCATCACCGGCAACGAGGACGGCATCAAGCACTGCGCCATGAACATCCTCTACAGCCTCCAGCACATCGGCTACGTCATCCCGCCCCAGGCCGACGCGGGCTGGATCGGCGAGGCCGGCCCCGGCCCGTCGTACCTCGACCCCGGCTCGGGTGGCCCCGAGAACGAGTTCACCAGCCGGAACACGACCTTCATGACCTGGAACCTCATGCACCTCGCGTGGATGCTCCGGGGAGCCGGCGGCATCCCCGCCTACGGCAACCAGCGCAGTGCGTGGGACGACGGCCAGCGCTTCGACTGGGAGAACCCGGAGTACCGCCGGGCATGACGGCACCGGCCGCGGTCGACTTCCACTTCGACCTGATGTGCCCGTACGCCTACCAGACCTCGCTCTGGATGCGCGAGGTGCGCGACCACGCAGGGGTCCAGGTCACCTGGCGGTTCTTCAGCCTGGAGGAGATCAACCGGGTCGAGGGCAAGAAGCACCCGTGGGAGCGCGAGTGGTCCTACGGCTGGTCGATGATGCGCATCGGCGCCTACCTCCGCCGCATCGACCCCGAGCTGCTCGACCGCTGGTACGCCGTTGCCGGTCGCTCCCTCCACGTCGAGGGCGACAAGCCCCACCGGCCCGAGGTCGCCGAGGCCCTTCTCCGCGACATGGGCCTCGACCCCGGGTGGGTGGCCGCCGCCATCGCCGACCCCACCACCGGCGACGAGGTGAAGGCCGAGCACGACACGGTCGTCGGGCTCGGGGGCTGGGGCGTGCCCACGTTGGTGTTCGACGGCACCCAGGCCCTGTTCGGCCCGGTGCTGATCGATCCGCCCACCGGCGAGGCCGCGGTGCGGCTGTGGCACGCGGTCACCGCCTGGCTCGAGCTCCCGCACCTCTACGAGCTGCAGCGGCCCAAGCGGCCCGCCGACCTCGAGGCCATCGCCGACACCTTCCGGCCCTACTTCGAGGGCCGCGACTGGATCTCGGTCCAGAACGACACGCCCTAGCGCGTCACCTCAGACGTCGTAGGCGGTGGCCAGCTCGTCGAGGGCGGCGGCCTGGCCGTCGGCCAGCGCGTCGACGTCGTCGATGAGATCGGGGCAGGCGATGTAGCCGAACCCGAAGGTGTTGCCGTAGGAGATGGCGGTGACGTTGAGCGACACGCCGTCGAAGATCGGGCCGAGGGCGTAGAACGCGGTGGCCTTCCGACCGGCCAGGTACAGCTCCACGGGCGGGCCGGCCACGTTCGACACGACCAGGTTCACCGGCGCCGGATGGCGGTCGGCGGCGCCCGAGCGCTGGTAGAGGCTCGTGGGCACCGAGAGCACGAGCGGGAACGTCACCGACGTGAGGTGCTCGAGCGTCGCCGGGCCCACCGCGGCGTGGATCGCCTTGCCGCTGGCGGCGACCGCGGCGGTGACGGCCAGGCGCTCGCGCGGGTCTTCGCGGTTGGTGGGCAGGTGGACGAAGCAGGCCGACAGGTGGTTGCCCGGCTCGAACAGCTCCTCGGGGGAGCGGGTGGACACGGGCACCGCCGCCACGAGCGGTCGATCGGGCAGCTCGTCGTTGGCGTCGAGCCACGCCCGCAGGGTGCCGGCCAGCACGGCGAGGACCACGTCGTTCACGCTGGTGCCCGAGGCGCGGGCCACTGCCTTCACCCGGTCGAGGGGGAGCTCGCGCAGGGCCACCACCCGACGGCCGGAGATCGGGCCGTGAAACGAGAGGTACGGGGTGGCCAGAGGGGCAGCGAGGTCGGAGGCGTCGAAGCCGTCGACGGTGACCCGCACCCGCAGCGCGGACTGCACGACCTCGACCACCGTCGTGGCGATGTCGATCGGGAGGCGCGCCAGGTTGCACGCCGCCCGGGTGAGCAGCCAGGGCAGCGTCGGTGGCGTCTCCTCGCTCACCGGCGTGGGCGGCTCGTGCAGCGACGCGGCATGGTCGTCGGGCCCCTCGTCGAAGAGCTGGGCCACCAGCGCCAGGCTCCCGACGCCGTCGCACAGCGAGTGGTGCACCTTCAGCACCAGTGCCTGGCCGCCCGACGCCAGCCCGTCGACCAGCCAGAACTCCCACAGCGGGGCGTTGCGGTCGAGGGGGCGGCCGGCCAGGTCGGCGCAGAACCGCTCGAACGCGGCCTCGGGGTCGTCCTCGGGGAGCGTGTGCACCTGCACGTGGCGGTGGAGGTCGGGCCGGACCTGGATCCAGTAGGGCCGGTCGATGCCGCCGGGCACGGTGACCAGGCGCCGGCGCAGGAGGTCGAGACGGTGGAGGCGCCGGTCGACGAGGTCCATGAGCTCGTCGCGCGTGATGAGGGGCGCGTCGGGGTCGAGTGTCGCCACCCCGACGGCCTGGAGGTGTCCGGTGGGGGATTCCAGCGCCAGGAACGCGGCGTCCAGCCCCCTCAGTTGCACAGCCACAGCCACGGTGTACGACGCGGACCGGTCGTCGGGAAGGGGCGAAGGTCAGACGTCGTGGCTCAGGCCGGGAACCGCCGCAGCCGCTCGGCCACCACTCGGGTGACCGCCTCGGTGGTGGCCAGGCCGAACCCGGGGCGCAGGCAGGCCACGTGACCCCAGCTCAGGTCGGTGACGCCGGCCCTCAGCATCCGGGCCAGCTCGCGCTGCGCCTCGGCGGGGACGGCCCGGTCCTCACTGGTCACGACCGACTCGGCGACCACGTCGAGGTCGCCGACCCAGGAGCGGGAGTCGAACCGGGCCAGCTCCCCGGCGGCCTCGAGGAGCGCCCGCTTGGAGGTGGCGCGGACCGTCCACGCCAGGTGGGATCCGAGGTCCTGGGCGGGGCCGGTGGACGGCGCGCCCCGACGGAAGCGCGACACGAAGTTGAGGGTGGCGCCGGCGGCCTCGGCCACGCCCGCCGCCCGGGAGAAGCCGGCCATGACCCCCTTGCCGACACCGGTCGGCACGATGTGGGCGGCCGTGGCGATCTCGACCAGGCCCGCCACCTGCTCGGGATGGTCGCGGGCGACGGTCTGGGAGATGGGGCCACCCATCGAGTAGCCCACCAGCACCGCGGCCCGACCGGTCGAGGAGTGTGGCGAGCCCGCCCCCACGACCACGTCGGCCACCGCGGTGGCGCAGCGGTCGATCGAGAACCGACCGACCAACGGGCTGCCGCCGTGGCCGGGCATGTCGACGGCGATGGGGCGGTAGCCGGCCTGGGCGAGGGGCTGGAACACCTGCACCCAGTTGGTGAGGCCGTCGGCGAACCAGCCATGGACCAGCACGACGGGGAGGCCCCGGCCGCCGGCGTCGCGCACCACCACCGGCCCGACGGAGGTCTCCACCAGGCGGGGCGTGGGCGCGCCGAAGCGGCCGACCCCGGTGGCGGTGATGACCTGCCACGTGCTCGGCGCCGGGCCCGGGCGCGTCACTGCCATTGCGACTGCCTCCTCGCCCGTACGCGTGGGGTCATGACGCACCTCCTCGGTGCCACCCCGACCCTCGCGCCGCGCCCCGCCCCGAGGAAGGGCCGCGGGTCACATCGGGTGTCCGGACACCTACGGTCGGCGATGTCGACACTGCGTCGATGCCCCGGCGTGACCGGGTGGGAGGTCCTGTGACCGAGGTGAAGTCCTTCACCGGGCGGTGGTCGGCGGTGCTGGCGCCCCTGACCGTGGGCGTCGGCGTGGTCAGCACCGTCGCCTTCCTGTTGGTGTTCCGCACCGATGCCGAATGCGACTGGCGCAGCACGACGCACGCCGTCGCGAACTGGCTCTTCGCCGTCGGACTGGCGCTCGCCGTGGTGGGGGTCGTCCTCGCCGTCGTCGGCGCGCTGACGTCGCGGCAGCGGTGGCTGTGGATCGTGGCGGCGGTGGGGCTGGCGGTGCCGACCCTCTACGTCGTGGCCGGGATCGTGGCTCCCGGCGGGTCCCCCCTGCTCGGCGGGCACTGCTCCGACTGACCAGCGGCCTGCGGCCCTCGGCCGCGGCCCGACGGTCACCGAACGGGGAGGTCGCGGGTGGGAGGCTGAGACCTCGCGCCGGCACGCCCGTGGGAGGACCTCGCCGATGAGCCCGGAGCCCTGCTGATGGCCGCGGTGACGGCCGACGACGTCGTCCGCATGCGGGACCAGCTCTTCTTCGAAGGGCCGTTGACCAAGCGGAAGTACACCCGCTTCTGGATGCTCCTCCTGTTGTCCGGGGTGATCGCCACCGCGGGCGTGATCAGCGACTCCACCGCCACGGTGATCGGGGCGATGATCGTCGCCCCCCTGATGACGCCGATCCTCGGCATCGTCCTGGCCATCGTCCTCGCCGACAAGCCCAACCTGCTGCGCTCGGTGGGCATGGTCCTCGCCGGCGCCGCGGCCGTCGTCTTCCTCGCCTGGGTGTTCGGCCACCTGGCGGCGGTCCCCGTCGACTCCACGACGAGCACGCAGGTGGCGGGCCGAATCCACCCGCGCACGGTCGACCTCATCGCCGCCCTCGCCACGGGCGCGGTGGGCGCAGTGGCCCTCGCCCGCTCCGACATCTCCGACACCCTGCCGGGCGTGGCCATCGCCATCTCGCTGGTGCCGCCCCTCGCCGTGGTCGGCCTCACCCTCGAGGCCGGCGCCACCAGCGAGGCCCTCGGCGCCCTCCTGCTCTTCGGCACCAACGTGGCGGCCATCCTGCTCAGCGGCATCGTGGTGATGAGCATCTACAAGGTCGCCCAGCGCGCCGAGAAGGCGAAGGAGCACGACCACAAGCGCACGGGCGCGGTCGTGCTGATCGTGGCCGCCGTTGTGGTCCTGTTCGTTCCCCTGTCGATCACCTCCCGCACGATCGCCGTGCAGTCGTTGCGGTCCACGACCATCAACGACGTGGCCACGACGTGGGCCGAGGCCGCCGACTGGCGGGTGGCCGACGTGTCGAGCACCAACGACGGCTACGTCGTGCTGGTGCGGGGCTCGGGCACCGAGCCCGACACCGCCGACCTCCAGGCCAAGCTCGACCAGGAAGGGCTCGCCGACGTCAAGGTCACCGTCGAGCTCGTGCCCGAGCACCGTGTGGAGCTCGGCCCCGGCCGGGGCTGAGCCCTGGCCTCACTCCGGCGCGTGGCAGACGGCCTCGACGTTGTTGCCGTCGGG
>Ga0302299_10001863_pt1 | contig 12786 bp, 13 predicted proteins | sample III_Fen_N3_4_FD_198795 | JGI IMG/M metagenome (GOLD analysis project Ga0302299, IMG submission 198795) | Peat permafrost microbial communities from Stordalen Mire near Abisko, Sweden - III_Fen_N3_4 | ecosystem: Environmental > Terrestrial > Soil > Wetlands > Permafrost | place: Sweden: Abisko... | reverse complement strand
CGCGCCGCCAGCGCATCCGCCTCCCCCAACAGCACGGCCAGCTCAGCATCCGACGCCTGCCGCACCACGCCGTCGAACCCGACCAGGGCCTCCGTGGCAGCCACCAGCACGAAGCGACGCTCCGCACGTCCCGATCCCCCGATGCCCATGACCCATTCTAACCGAACATGTGTTCGAAATCCAAGTGATCCACAGCCCGAGTTCGCCCTCAGCAGAACACTCTTCGACACGTTCGTATCCCGACCGGACCACGCGCCCGAACAGGCGGGCAGGGGGCGCGGGTGCCTCCAGCAGAAGCGCTAAGAAGCGGAAAAGTCCTCCGCTCGACGAGCGGTCCTACGTCCGTTCGGCGGCCCGGCGCTCCCGCAGCGCCGCACCCTTGGCGTGGGCGGTGTCGCGCAGGTTGTCACGGAACTGGGCGAGGGCCCGGCGCAGTCGCGCAGCCTCCTCCCCCTCACCGGCGCCGAGGATGCGGGCGGCCAGCAGCCCGGCGTTGAGCGCCCCGCCCACCGAGACGGTGGCCACCGGCACCCCCGAGGGCATCTGCACGATCGAGAGCAGCGAGTCCATCCCGTCGAGGTACTTCAGGGGTACCGGCACCCCGATGACGGGCAGCGAGGTGACCGACGCGAGCATCCCGGGCAGGTGGGCGGCACCCCCGGCTCCGGCGATGATGACGCGCAGCCCGCGGGCCTCGGCCGAGCGGCCGTACTCGACCATCTCCTCGGGCATCCGGTGCGCCGACACGACGTCGACCTCGCAGGCCACCCCGAGCTCCTCGAGCGCGACGACCGCGGCCTCCATGACCGGCCAGTCGGAGTCCGAGCCCATGACGACGCCGACCACCGGGGCGCCCCCGTCCGGATGAGTGCTCACTCGGTCACCGTTCCCTGGATGTAGTCGGCCGCGTGCCGGGCCCGCTCGCGCAGGTCGGCGAGGTCGTCGCCGCAGATGTTGACGTGGCCGATCTTGCGACCCGGTCGCACCCCCTTGCCGTACATGTGCACCTTCGCCTCCGGGTCTCGGGCCATGACATGACGGTAGGCCGGGTACAGCTCGGCGTAGTCGCCGCCCAGCACGTTGGCCATCACGGTCCACGGGCCGTGCGGCCGTGGCGAGCCCAGCGGCAGGTCGAGCACGGCCCTCAAGTGCTGCTCGAACTGACCGGTGACGGCACCGTCCATCGACCAGTGCCCGGAGTTGTGCGGCCGCATCGCCAGCTCGTTCACCACGTACGAGAGCTCGCCGTCGGCCCCCTCGACCTCGAACAGCTCGACGGCCAGCACCCCGGTGACGTCGAGCGCCCCGGCGACGGTCAGGCCGGCGTGCACGGCGGCCGCCGCCAGCCCGGCATCCAGCCCGGGCGCCGGTGCGAGCACCTCGGTGCAGATGCCGTCGGTCTGCACGGTCTCGACGACGGGCCACGCGGCGGCCTGCCCCGACGGGCTGCGGGCCAGCAGCACCGCCAGCTCGCGCCGGAACGGCACCCGCTCCTCGAGCAGGATGCCGGTGCCCTCGCGGTCCGCGCGCTCCAGCCAGGCGGTGAGCTCACCGGCATCCGAGACGACCAGGACGCCCTTGCCGTCGTAGCCGCCGCGCGGCGTCTTGGCGACCACCGGCCAGCCCACGCTGTCGCCGAAGGCGGTGACCTCGGCCGCGGTGTCGGCTCGTGTCCACCGTGGGCAGGGGATGCCGAGCTCGGTGAGCCGCTCGCGCATGGCCAGCTTGTCCTGGGCGAACCGCAGGGCCGTCGGGCGCGGGTGCAGCTCGACACCCTCGGCCACGAGCAGGTCGAGCACGTGGGCGGGCACGTGCTCGTGGTCGAAGGTCACCACGTCGCAGTGTTGCGCGAACGCGTGCACCGCATCGGCCTCGGTGTGGTCGCCGACCGGCGAGCTGGGCACGACCAGGGCCGCACTCGCGTCGTCGGCCTCGGCGAGCACGCTGAGGGTCACCCCGAGCTCGGCCGCAGGCCCGGCGCACATCCGGGCCAGCTGGCCGCCACCGATGATGCCGACGACGGGAAATCCTCCGGGCGCGCGCCGTGGGGTGGTCACCCGGCGAGGATACCGAGCGTCTCTCGGTACGCTGCTCGGGTGCCCACGCCCGCCTCGACCCCCACTGGGGGCGTCTCCCGACTGCTAGGCCCGGCCCGCGAGGCCATGGACGTCATCTACCGCGAGATGATCAAGTTCGGGGTCGTCGGCATCCTGGCGTTCATCATCGACATCGGGCTCGCGAACCTGCTCTGGCACACCGTGCTCTCCGACAAGGTCACCACGGCCAAGATCATCTCCGGCGCCGTCGCGACGCTCTTCTCCTGGGTGGGCAACCGGCAGTGGACGTTCCGGCACCGACGCAGCCGGCCGGCCCACCACGAGGTGGTCCTCTTCTTCGGCGTCAACGGCGTGGCCCTGCTGATCTCCGCGATCACGCTGACCATCTCGCACTACGCCCTCGGCTACACCTCCATCCTCGCCGACAACATCGCCACGATCATCGGCATCGGGCTGGGCACGCTGTTCCGGTTCTGGGCCTACCGCCGGTTCGTCTTCGCCGGCGAGCCGCTCTGACCCGTCGGTGGCCGTGCTCGGGCCAGCCCGGCTGAGGCGCCAGCGCCCTCGCGTGGCGACTCTGCCAACAGGCAGTCGAGGGCCGGCGGACCCCAGCTGAGCGTGCCAGTCGGGCGCAGTGGGGCCGACCGCCTGTCGGCAGGTTCACTCGTGCGGCAGGTTCACCCGTCCGGCATGGCACACCTCCGAGGCGTCACTCCCGCCCATCGGATCCTGCCCGATGAGCGAGGACCGCCGCGATGTCGGTTCCCTGCCCTAGCGTCGTGCCATGGTGCACCGGCTGACCCGCCAGCAGGCCCGCCGCATCGCGGTGCGGGCACAGCTGCTCGACGCCGACCGCCCCACCGACATGCTCGAGGTCGTGCGCCGGCTGTGGGCCGTGCAGGTCGACCTCACCGCCGCGGTCGCGCCCAGCGCTCACCTGGTGCTGTGGAGCCGGCTCGGCCGCGCCTACCGTCCCGGCGACCTCGAGGAGCTGCAGGTCGACCGGGCCGTCGTCGAGTACGACGGGATGCTGCACGCGGCCGACGACCTCGCCCTGTTCCGCGCCGACATGCACGACTGGCCGGGGCGCCCGCCGTTGCGTGAGTGGCAGGAGGACAACCTCGACTGGGTCGAGGCCAACTCCGCCTGCCGCGACGACATCCTCGACCGGCTGCGCGCGGAGGGCCCGCTCCCGGCCCGCGAGCTGCCCGACACCTGCGTGGTGCCCTGGCGCTCCAGCGGGTGGAACACGGGCAAGAACGTGCTCATGCTGCTGCACTGCATGGAGCGCCGCGGCGAGGTGGCGGTCTCCTCCCGCGAGGGGCGCGAACGGCTGTGGGACCTCGCCGAGAGGGTGCTCCCCGACCGGCCCGCCGTGCCGTGGCAGGAGGCCCGGGTCGAGCGCGGCCGACGTCGGCTGGCCTCGCTCGGCATCGCCCGGGCCAAGACCACCGAGACGCCCGGCGAGCCCAACTCCGTCGGCGATGCCGGGGAGCCGGCGGTCATCGACGCGGTGCGGGGCGCCTGGCGGGTCGACCCGGAGCAGGTGGAGCGGCTCGACCAGCCGTTCCGGGGGCGCACCGCGCTGCTCTCCCCCCTCGACCGGCTGGTGTTCGACCGCAAGCGGATGACCGAGCTGTTCGAGTTCGACTACCAGCTCGAGATGTACAAGCCGGCGGCCGCGCGGCGCTGGGGCTACTGGGCGATGCCGGTGCTGCACGGCGACCGGCTCGTGGGCAAGCTCGACGCCACCGCCGACCCCGACGCGGGGGTGCTGCACGTCGACGCGCTGCACGAGGACGAGCCGTTGTCGGCGTCGGCCCGGGCAGCGGTCGACCGCGAGATCCGCTCGCTGGCCGCGCTGCTCGAGCTCGATGTCGACGACGCCCGCGGCTGACCCGGTCGCTACCCGAGGGGCACCGGCGCCGGGCGGACGCCGGGGCGGCCCGCGGCATCATCCGCCAGCAGGGGAAGCTGCCAGGCGCGGCGCGCCAGGAATGCGCACAGCATCACCGGCACCACGACGGTCCACAGCGCGGCAGGCAGGCTGGCGCCGCAGCCGAGCGCGGTCAGGACCAGAGCCGGGCCGGGGAGCACGCCCTCCAGGACGGTCCCCGCCAGCACCAGGAGCCCGCCGCCCACGAGCACGCTGACCGGCAACGTCACCATGGATGCTCCCCCGGCCGCGGATGCCGCCCCGGCCACCACCGCCTCGGCAGCACCCGGCGCAGTGCGCGGGCCGGAGCCGCCCTCGGTCAACCCGAGGCCGACGAGGAGCGTGGTGACCATCAGCCCGAGCCACGGGGTCCGCGGGGCCATCGGCCCACCGTAGACCTCGACGCCCGGGGCTGGCGAGGCCCGGCTGGACCGCGAGCAGCCCGGTCAGTTGCCGCTGGCGGACAGGAACACCGCGAACAGCGGCGGCTTCGCCCGCACCAGCTCCAGCCGGCCCCCGGCGGCCTCGGCCAGGTCACGGGCCAGCGACAGCCCCAGCCCGCTGCCCGACGACGACACCGAGCGCTCGAAGATGTGCGGCGCGATGGCGGCGGGCACGCCGTCGCCCTCGTCCGCGACCTCGATGACGACCGACGGCCCGGCGCGACGGGCCCGGATCTCGACCGTGCCGCGGCCGTACATCAGCGAGTTCTCGAGCAGCGTGGTGAGGATCTGCGCCAGCGCGGTCGGCGTCGCCCGGATGCCCAGGCCCCGCTCTCCGCTGACGTGGATGCTGCGCCGGGCGCCGGCGAAGGCCGGCTGCCACTCGCGCTGCAGGGAGGCCAGCACCGAGTCGAGCGAGACCGCGGGGTTGGTCTCGGTGCCACTGCGGGTGCGGCTCATCAGGTCGTCGACGACCCGGCTGAGCCGCTCGACCTGGGCGATCGCGATGGTCGCCTCCTCCTCGACCACGATGAGGTCGTCGGTGCTGGCGATCTCCTCGAGGCGCATCAGCAGCGCGGTCAGCGGGGTGCGCAGCTGGTGCGACGCGTCGGCGGCGAAGTCGCGCTCGGACGCGAGTCGCTTGGCGCCCTGCTGCGCACCTCGCGCCAGGGCCGCGTCTAGCCGGTCGATCTCCATGATCCCGGAGCGCAGCGGCACCGGCCTCGGGTCGCCGGGGCCGAGCCGCTCGGCGCGCTCGCCGAGGGTCGCAAGGAAGTGGGCGACGCGGGACGCGCGACGGTCGGCCATCAAGGTCGCGATCCCCAGGGCGATGCCCCCGGCCAGCACGATCGCGACGCCGAGGGCCACGAGCACGATCGGCACCGGCGGGGTGCCCTTGAAGTCCTGGTCGGACGCCGGCGCCAGCGACTTCAGCGGGTCGCCGGGCCACAGCAGCAGGAGGGCGACGACCGCGCCGACGAACACCGCCGTGATCACCACGGCCTGGGCGACCGTGACGACGAGCAGCCGTCGCACGCCGCGTCAGTCCTCCGGGGCGTCGAAGCGGAAACCGACCCCTCGGATGGTGGTGATGTAGCTGGGGTGCGACGCATCGTCCCCGAGCTTTCGCCGCAGCACGGAGATGTGCATGTCCAGGGTCTTGGTCGAGCCGTACCAGGCGCTGTCCCACACATCGCGCATCAGCTTCTCGCGGGAGACGACCTTGCCCTCGTTGGCCACGAGCACCCGGAGCAGCTCGAACTCCTTGCCGGTGAGCTGGACCTCCTCGCCGTGCAGGAAGACGCGACGCCCCTCGGGGTCGATCTTGACCAGGGCCTCGGCCGCCGGAGGCTCGACGACGCCACGTCGCAGCAGGGCCCTGGCACGGGCGAGCAGCTCGGCGAGCCGGAACGGCTTGGTGACGTAGTCGTCGGCACCGGCGTCGAGCCCCACCACGGTGTCGACCTCGTCGGCGCGGGCGGTGAGCACCAGCACCGGCACCGTGCTGCCCTGCTGGCGCAGCCGGCGGCACACCTCGAGACCGTCCATCCGGGGCAGGCCGAGGTCGAGGACCAGCAGGTCAGGGGACCGCAGCGCCTCCTCGAGGGCGGAGATTCCGTCGGTGCACACGTCGACCTCGTAGCCCTCGCGTCGCAGCGCGCGGGCCAGCGGGTCGGAGATCGCGGGGTCGTCCTCCGCGAGCAGCACCTTGGTCATGGTCCCGATCGTAGTCACCCGGTCACCCCCTGTGCCGGAGGGCGACGTCCGCCGGGTGCGCGTTGCAGCTCGTGGAGAGTCACCACACCGATGCCGCGCAGCACCCGCCGCCGGCGTTCGATCGCCGAGAAGCCCGACACCGAGCCCAGGACCCGGGCCATGTCGTCGTCGACGTACACATGGCCCGACGGGGTGACCGCGGTGATCCGGCTGGCCTTGTTGACCGTCTGGCCGAACACGTCGCCGAGCCGCGAGACGACCCGGCCGTGCGCGAGCCCGACCCGCACCGGCGGCAGCAGCTCGTCCTCGGCCATGGCGTCGACCAGGTCCAGGGCGATGGCGGATGCCGCGGCCGCCTCGGTGTGCACGAAGAGCACCTCGTCGCCCACGGTCTTGATGACCCGGCCGCCGTGCTCGGTGATGACGTCGCTGGCGAGCAGCTCGAAGCGCTGCACGAGGCGCGCGAGCTGCCGCTCGCTCATCCGGCGCACGAAGGACGTGAACGAGACCAGGTCGGCGAACCCCACGACCCGGATGGGGGCGGAGGGGTCGGAGTGCACGGCCGGGTCGGCATCCGCGAGCATGCGCGCGATCGCGTTGGTGAGGTGGCGGCGCCACACGTAGACCAGCAGGGGCTCGATCTCCGTGGAGATCGAGGCGAGCAGCTCGGCGGCCTCGGCCGCGACGAGCGGCTCGGGCACGGAGCGGCTGTCGCGACCCTCGAGCTCCTCGGAGAACGGCGAGGTGAGCGACTCGGCGACCAGCTGGGTCTGCCACACGGCGAGGCGGTCGGCGGTGCGCGCGAACGCGCGGGTCATCCCGAGCGCCAGCTCTTCGCTCACCCGCCCCTCGTCGATGATCCGGGCGACCCGGCGCAGCGCCTGGGTGTCGGCCTCGGTGAACATCGCCTCGTCGTCGCCGACGTTCTGGAAGCCCATGGCGTGCCAGAACCGGCGGGCGGTGAGGGCCTCGACGCCCGCGCCCGCGGTCACCTCGCGCCGTCCCATGGATGCCGGCCGGCCCAGCAGCACCCGCTCGACCCGCTCGGCCACGTCGTCCGGGGTCACGAACAGCGGGTCCGCGCCGTCGCGAGGGCCGGCGGCGGCGACGATGCCGAGGTCAGCGGCGGGAGGCGCAGGGTCGACGGCACGGTCGACGGAAGGGTCGATGGCGGCGTCGCCCCGGGGACCGACCTCCTCCACGGACATCAGGCTCCTCTCGGACCGGGTCAGCGTGCCCTGACGTGGACCACGTCGCCTGCGGACACGGCCCACACGCCCTCGGCGGAGCGCACGGTCAGTCTGCCCGCATCGTCGACGCCTGTCGCGACACCGCGGCGGAGCACTCCGCCCGGCTGGTGCACCTCGACCTCGCGGCCGACCGTGGTGCAGGCTGCCACATAGCCCGCCTGCGCGGCACCACCGGGGCCGGTGTCCTCGGCGAGCACCCGGGCGAGGTGCACCAGGTATGCCGTGAGCAGCGTCGCGCGGTCGACCCCCGGTGCGCCCGCGGCGCGCAGCGAGGTGGCGGTGTCGAGGGGAAGATCACGGCGGGCGGTGTCGACGTTGAGCCCGAGCCCGACGACGACCCCAGCGTCGGTCCACTCGCAGAGCAGCCCGGCCAGCTTGCGGTCCTCGTCGTGCGGCACGAGCACGTCGTTGGGCCACTTCAGCGCAGTCGCGACGCCCGCCACCTCGTCGACCGCCCGGTGCACCGCGAGGCCCGCCAGCAGGGGCACCCACGAGGCGCCGGACACCGGCGGCGGCACGAGCACCGACACCGCCAGCGCCGTGCCGGGGTTCGTCGTCCACGTCCTGCCGAGCCGGCCGCGACCGGCATCCTGCTGCTCTGCGACCACGACCCGCCACAGCTCGGGACGCTCGCGAACCTCGTCGTTGGTCGACCCCAGACGGTCGAACACCTCCACGGGACGCCACGGGTCGCCGGGTGTGACAGATTGCTCGCCCAGCGGTGGGGATCCGTGCATCTCGTCCACAGGGGCAAGGCTAGGCTCGGGCCATGTCCAAGAGCGACACCCAGTCCATCGGCGGCACTGACGTCCCGAAGGACATCGACACCTCCACGACGGCGGGCAAGCTCGCGGACCTCAAGCGACGCGTCCACGAGGTGGCTCACTCCGGGTCCGAGCGCGCCATCGACAAGCAGCACGCCCGCGGCAAGAAGACCGCCCGCGAGCGCCTAGAGCTGCTGCTCGACGAGGGCTCGTTCGTCGAGATGGACAAGTACGCCAGGCACCGCTCCGTGGCGTTCGGCGGCGACAAGAACCGGCCCTACGGCGACGGCGTCGTCACCGGCTACGGCACGGTCGACGGTCGCACCGTTGCGGTGTTCGCGCAGGACTTCACCGTGTTCGGCGGTTCGCTGGGCGAGGTGTTCGGCGAGAAGATCGTCAAGATCATGGACTTCGCCATGAGGGTCGGCTGCCCGGTCGTCGGGCTCAACGACTCGGGCGGGGCGCGCATCCAGGAGGGTGTCGTCTCGCTCGGTCTGTACGGCGAGATCTTCCGCCGCAACGTGCACGCCTCGGGCGTCATCCCGCAGATCTCGCTGATCATGGGCCCGTGCGCCGGCGGCGCGGTCTACTCCCCCGCCGTCACCGACTTCACCGTGATGGTCGACAAGACCTCGCACATGTTCATCACCGGGCCCGACGTCATCAAGACCGTCACCGGTGAGGACGTCGGCTTCGAGGAGCTCGGCGGCGCGCGCACGCACAACACCAAGTCCGGTGTCGCGCACTACATGGGCACCGACGAGGACGACGCCGTCGAGTACGTCAAGGCGTTGCTGTCGTACCTGCCGTCGAACAACATGGAGGACCCGCCGGTCTACGGCGACGAGAACGACCTCGAGGTCTCCGACGACGACCGCTTCCTCGACACGATCATCCCGGACAGCCCGAACGTCCCCTACGACATGCACCAGGTCATCGAGAGGGTGGTCGACGACGGCGAGTTCCTCGAGGTGATGCCGCTCTTCGCGCCGAACATCATCGTCGGCTTCGGCCGGGTCGAGGGCCGCTCGGTCGGCATCGTGGCCAACAACCCGATGCAGTACGCCGGCACCCTCGACATCGACGCCTCCGAGAAGGCCGCCCGCTTCGTGCGCACCTGCGACTGCTTCAACGTGCCGATCCTGACGTTCGTCGACGTGCCGGGCTTCCTGCCGGGCACCGACCAGGAGTGGGACGGCATCATCCGGCGTGGCGCCAAGCTCATCTACGCCTACTCCGAGGCCACCGTCCCGCTGGTCACCGTCATCACCCGCAAGGCCTACGGCGGCGCGTACGACGTGATGGGGTCCAAGCACCTCGGTGCCGACATCAACCTCGCCTGGCCGACCGCGCAGATCGCGGTGATGGGTGCCCAGGGTGCCGTCAACATCCTCTACCGCAAGGAGCTCGCCAAGACCGCCGAGCAGGGTGCGTCGGTCGAGGAGGCCCGCGCCGCGTTCATCAAGCAGTACGAGGACGCGCTGGCCAACCCCTACATCGCGGCCGAGCGCGGCTACATCGACACGGTCATCACCCCGTCGAACACCCGGATGAACGTCACCAAGGCGCTGCGGGCGCTGCGCAGCAAGCGTGCGTCCCTGCCGCCCAAGAAGCACGGGAACATCCCGCTGTGACCGCTGTCCAGGCACAGAGCTCCTGGGGCCGGGCGCTGTGATGGCGGACGAGCCGACGACGGCAGCCGGCGCTCCGGCACCTCCCGTGGCGCCGGCGATCGTGGTGCGTGGCGAGGCGACGCCCGAGCAGCTCGCTGCCCTGGTGGCGGTGCTGTCCGCGGCATCCGGTGGCGAGGACCCGGCATCCGGCCGGGAGCCGCCGTCGGGCTGGGCGGCCCACACCGTGGCGCTGCGCCACCCCCTCACCCACGGCCCCGGCGCCTGGCGAACCTCCCTGCGCCCCTGACCGGGACAAGATCGACCAATAGGTCAGAGTTGCCCCATCCCAGATTCCCCCTGCCGGGACAAGATCGACCAATAGGTCAAAGTTGCCCCCTGTGGATAACCCGCCGGCCTAACGGGGCGGCTTTGCCACCCTTGCCGGATGCCGGGGAGCTCAGTCAGTGTGCCCACCTCACCATTTCTCACGCGTGAGGGTCCGACCCTCGGCGTGTCCCGCCGCAGGCTCGCCACGCCTGAGTTCCGTGCGGTCCTCGCCGGGGTGTCCATCGCCTCGTTCATCCGCGACACCGTCGTGATCAGGGCCAGAGCAGCCCTTCTGCTGGCCCCGGAGGGCGCAGTCGTCAGTCTCTGGACGGCGGCCCGTATCTGGGGCGGAGTCGTGCCCGACAACGACTGGACTCACGTGTCCTTCATGCGCGACGTGCGATTCCGCGTCCGCGGGGTGAAGCATCACCGCTTCCGCCACCGACTCGACGTCCGGAAGTGGCAGGGGCTGCCGGTGACCTCACCTGGCCAGACCTTCTGCCACCTCGCAAGGCACCTGGGCCTCATCGACCTCGTGGCCCTCGGAGACCGACTGGTCAAGAAGGGCCGCTGTACCCCGTCTGACCTGGTCCATTACACCGACGCCTGGCCAGGTCAGTGTCGCGCCGAGGCGGTGCGGGCCGCCGGACTCGTCCGGGAGCGGGTCGACTCCGTGCCTGAGACCGCGGTACGCCTGCTGATGGTTCTAGCAGGCCTGCCCGAACCGCAGGTCGACATCCCGATCCTGGATTCCGAGGGGAACGTTCGCTTCCGCATCGACCTCGGTTTCGAAGAGGTCAAGCTCGCCATCGAGTACGACGGTCGGTGGCACGACACGGATGGGCAGCGCGAGCACGACACGTGGCGTCGCACTGTGCTGAGCACCGAGGAAGGGTGGACCTTCGTGGTCGTCCGCGCACACGAACTCTACGAGGAGCCGGAGGATCTGCTCCACCGACTGGTGTCCGAACTGCAGGAGCATTGCATCTCGATCCCGGCCATCCTGTGCGACGAGTGGCGTCGCCACTTCCGGATCGCATCGGTTGCTGCCTGATCACGATGCGGCGGTTGGCGTGACAAGCTGGTGCAACTTTGACCTACTGGTCGATCCCGTCCCGGGCCGGCTGCACGGGCTGGGGCAACTTTGACCTAGTCAGAAAATGAGGTGACCACGGGGGCGGTTTCAGGCTGCCTGAAGGGTTACCCGGTAGCCCAGTGCGTTGAGTCGGTGGATCGCGTTGCGGAGGGCTCTGTCGTGGTTTCGGGTGCGCTCGTAGTGGTCGGGGCCGAGGTCGAGGTAGGTCGTGCCGGGTTGGGAGAGGATGTGCCAGACCGCGGTCAGGATGGATCGGCTGACGGCGACGATGGCTCTGCTCTTGCCGCGTCGTTTGACCAGGCGCCGGTACCGTGCGCCGAGGAATGTCTCGGTGCGGGCGCATCCCAGAACGGCTAGTCCCAGCGCGCCGGCGAGGTAGCTGTTGCCCTTGCCGGTGGATCGGGACCCGCGGGTCTTGCCGGCGGACTCGTTGGCCTGGGGTGAGACCTTGGCCCAGGAGGCCAGGTGCCCCGCGGTGGGGAAGCGGCTCATGTCCGCGCCGGTCTCGGCGAGGATCGCGATGGCGGTGCTCGTCCCGACGCCAGGGATGGTGCACAGCCGGGTCACCGCCTCACCGAAAGGGGCGATCAGCTCATCGATGCGTTCCTCGACCGCGGTGATGTCGGCGGTGATGGCGTCGACACGGGCCAGCATCCGCGACAACACGAACGCGTCGTGCTCGGTGAAGAACAGCCCGTGCAGCGCCTGCACCAGGGCGTCGTTCTTGGCGCGCATCCGACCCCGGGCCAGGTCGGCCAGCACGTGCGGGTCGCGTTGCCCGCGGATCAGGGCCGCGAGCATGTCCCGCCCGGAGACCCCGAACAGGTCACTGATCACCACCGAGAGCTTGACCCCGCTCTGGTCCAGAACCTTCTCGACCCGGTTCTTCTCCCGGGTGCGGTCATGCACCAGGTTGGCCCGGTACCGGGTCAGCTGACGTAGCTGACGGATCTGAAGCGGGGGGACGAAGCTGGGGCGGAGCATGCCGCGCTCGGCGAGCTTGCACAGCCACACCGCATCGATCTTGTCCGTCTTGGCGCGTCCCGGCAGGTGCTTGACGTCGCGGGCGTTGACCAGCCACACCTGAAACCCGGCGGCCTCCAGCAACCAGAACGGCGCCTTCCAATAGTCCCCTGTCGACTCCATCACCACCCGCGTCACGGCCCAGTCATGCAGCCAGTCAGCGCACTGCTGCAACCCCGACGTCAGGGTCGAGAACGTGCGCACCTCCTGAGCGCGTGAGGCGCGACCGCCCGGGTCAGGGACCCTGACACAGACCACCACCTCGGCCTTGCCGATATCGATCCCCGCGACCCGCTCGACCAGTACGACCTCATCAACAACGGGTTCCATCACGCACCGCCTCTTCCACGAACCGAGTTCATCCAGGCGGCATCCGGTGCTCGTAGGAGTCAGCGGGCAGGACAGCAACGCTAGTCCGCGTGCTCAGCAGGCCCGCCCAACAGCCGGCGGGACCTGCCACGGCAACAACGAAGGACCCATAAACCTGACTCCCAGCGCCCGACTATTGGCCGACCTCAAAAGCCAAGGAGAAACGACGTCAACGAGAACCGGACACCACCC
>Ga0302299_10001862_pt1 | contig 12787 bp, 11 predicted proteins | sample III_Fen_N3_4_FD_198795 | JGI IMG/M metagenome (GOLD analysis project Ga0302299, IMG submission 198795) | Peat permafrost microbial communities from Stordalen Mire near Abisko, Sweden - III_Fen_N3_4 | ecosystem: Environmental > Terrestrial > Soil > Wetlands > Permafrost | place: Sweden: Abisko... | reverse complement strand
TGGTGGCTGACGGCGATGCCGATGGACGCCTCGACGTGCAGGTCCATCCCGTCCACCTCGAACGGGGAGTCGAGCGCCTCCGCGAGCCGCTCGGCGATGGCGCGCGCGCCGTCCTCGCCCGCGGTCGGGAGCAGGACGGCGAACTCATCGCCACCCAGCCGCGCGATGGTGTCCGTCGGTCGCAGGGCGGCGCGCAGCCGCGGCCCCACCTGGGCGAGCAGGTCGTCGCCGACGGCGTGGCCCAGGCTGTCGTTGACGTCCTTGAACCGGTCCAGGTCGATGACCAGCACCGACAGCGGGTTGGCCGGTCCCGCGGCGGCGACCGCCTCCACGGCCAGGCGCAGCAGGGCCACCCGGTTGGGCAGTCCGGTGAGGGAATCGTGGCTCACCTGGTGCAGCAGGTCCGCCTCGACCTGGAGCCGGGTCGTGACGTCGTGGCCCGAGAGCGCGACGACGGGGCCGTCGTCCCCGTCCCGCTCCTGCGCCGACCACTCCAGCACGCGCCAGGCGCCGTCCCGGGTCCGGACCCGCACCTGCTCCCGGACCCGCGGCGCCGGCACCGGTCCCGCGGCGAGCACGCCGTCGACCAGGTGGGCGAACACCGGCAGGTCGGCGACGTGCACGAGCCCGGCGAACGGCTGCCCCACCAGGTCGGGCGCGCGCCAGCCCAGTGCCGAGGCCGGGGTCGCCGAGAGGTCCCGGATGCGGCAGTCAGGCCCGAGCGTGACGTCGACGTCCCAGACCGGGTCGAAGGCGTCGGAGGCGGCCATCGCCCCGGCGACCAGCCGCGCCACGGTGACCTCCAGCCGGGTGCGCGAGTCGCTCCGGCTGTGCGGCGCCGTCCGGGAGGTCCGCGTCCCGGCGACCGACGGATCGGCGGGCGACGGATCGGCGGCCGACGGATCGGCGGCAGGTCGGGGCCTGGGCAACGCGTCGATCGGGGAGGGCGACACGGCCGTCACGGCCCGCCCCTGCCCGGCCTCCGGACCCGCAGTCGCACCCGAGGCGGCCGAACCGGCACCGGCGCCCGCCGCCGCCCCCGCACCGGCGCCGCCGTGGTCGAGCTCGTCACGAACGACCCGCGCCCGTCCGGGGGTGGGCGTCCCGATCTCCGCCGCGCGGAGCGATCCGCCCAGCTCCCCGGCCAGTGCCTCGTCCGCCACCTCGTCGAGCTCGCGGACCAGGTCCCACCGGCCACGCTCGACGGCGTCGGCCAGGATCCTGCGGTGGAGCGCGTACCCGATGGCGGTCAGCAGGGCGCCGGTCCCGAGGACGGGCCAGAACGGCCCGCCGACGTGCGTCGCGGCGACGGCCACCGGCGCGACAGCGCCGGCCGTGACGGCCACCGCCCCCCGCAGGGCCGTCCCACGCGCTCGCTCAACCGTCACGTGAGGCGCATCGGACAGCCCTTCTCCGACCTTGAGGCGCAGCAGCCGGGGCACGACGGTTGCCCAGGGTTTCCGAAAGTCACCCTCCGCACCTCCTGATGTGCGGTTGCCTGGATCCGGGCAGCTGCCCCCAATGCGGCGGCTATAGTCCGCCGCAAGCTCGGGGAGGCGACCGGCGCGGGCCAGGCCTCCGTGCGCGGGCTACCAGGGAGGGACGTCGTCGATGGGCGCCAACCAGCCCCCCACCGGACCAGGCACCGGAGGCGACGCACCGCACACGATCCCTCCGGCACCCGCCATCCGTCCCGTCGCACCTCGGGCACCCGCGATCCCTCCTGCGCCCGCAATCCCTTCCGCACCCGCGATCCCTCCCGCACCCTTGGTCCCTCCGGCGCTCTCGCCACCCCGTGCCGTGCCTCCGGCACCGTCGACACCTGCGGTCACGCCGCCGCAGGCACCGGCCCCGGTGGCCTCCCGCCCGGCTGCCGGGCTCGCCGAGGGCGCAGGCGGCGAGCCCCCGACACCGATCCCGGCCGGGGCCCTCCCCCTGGCCGTGCCGCCGCCGGTGCCGGGCCGCACCCGACGGGCCGGTCACCTCCCGCTCCGGCGGGCGGACGTCGCCGCTGCCCTGGCGGGCATCGCCGCGCTGGCCTACACCGCCTTCGCCGTCCTCGGAGCCTCCGGGGGAGGGCCCCTGCCGGGCTCCGATGCCGCGCCCGTCGGTGCCTCGATCCACGCCGAGGGCGGGCAGGCCCCAACCGGCACAGCGCCCACCGGTGGCACCGGCACCGGTGGCACCGCGACGCCTGGAGGCACCCCGGGGGGTCCCGATGCCCGTCCTGCGGCGTCCGTCGGCCCGGGGCACGGTCCCGGCGCCACCGCGGGCGTGCCGTCGAGCGTGACCTCGAGCGCCACCCGCAGCGGGACCGGCGCAGGCGGAGCGGCGGGTGGCGTCCCGGCACCGGGTTCCGGGAACCCGGCGGCCGCGCCCGGCCCGGCACCGACCACCTCCGTCCCCGCGATCCCGCCGGTCACCGCGACCTCCGTCGCCGTGGCCGGCACGCCGACGACGGTCCCGGCCCGCACCACCGCGACCACTCGCACCACCGCGACCACTCGCACCACCACCACGACGCGCACCACGACGACCACGCACGCGTCGACCGCCACCCAGAGCACGCTCGACGTGCCCGGGGTGTGGGTGCCCTGCTCGAAGGCCTCGGTCCAGGGACTGCTCGTCACCTTCCACAACACCACCACCAGCTCCCGGCGGCTGGCCTGGGTGTCCACGGGGTGCCAGGTCGTCCCGGGGGCTCTCGTCGCACCGCGCGGCGGGACCGTGACGGTGGTCACCTTCGTGGGCAACTCGTGGGCGTTCCTCGACCCCGCCACCGGTCGGCCCGTGGGAGCGACGGTCATGTACGCCGGGCAACGGGACGCCTGGATGTGGTGACGGGCCGCGCGGGGTGCAACCCTGCTCGAACTGGATGCGAACGCCCGTGGGCGCGACGGCGATGTGGAAGGCTCGGCTGCGACCAGCCCGGCGAGGCACCGCGCCCTCGGGCCGGGATCAGGAGGTCTGGGGTGGGGCGTCTGGCGGACATCGCGGTGCTGGGCTCCGGCGCCGTGGGTGCCGCGATCGCCGAGGTCGCGGCGCGGGCCGGACACCCGGTCCGCCTGTTCGACATCCGTCCGGAAGCGGCCACCCGAGCCGTCGACCGACTGGGCCGCAGCCTCGCCCGCGACGTCGCCCGCGGCCTGCTCGAGGCAGGTGAGGCGGGTGCCACCGTGGGGCGGGTGAGCGTCGTCCCGTCCCTGCAGGATCTCGCCGGGGTGACCGTCGTCGTCGAGGCGGTCGTCGAGGACGCCGCCGTCAAGCGGGAACTGCTCGGCGAGGTCGAGAAGGTAGTGACCCAGGCCGGGGACGACGCCCTGCTGGCCACCGCCACCTCGACGCTGTCGGTGACAGCCCTCGCCACCGCCCTGCAGCGACCGGGCCGGCTCGTGGGCCTGCACGTCGTCGCACCGACGTCCCACCTGCCGCTCATCGAGGTGGTGCGAGGCCTGGCCAGCCGGCCGGAGGTCGTCGAGGCGGCCGTCGAGCTGGTCCGGGCATGGGGCAAGACGCCCGTGCAGTGCCGGGCGACCCCCGGCCTCGTCGTCGACCGGGTGTCCCGACCCTTCTTCGGGGAGGCCGAGCGCATCGTCGAGGCGCGGGGCGCCGATCCCGCGACCGTCGACGCCGTCCTGCGGGAGGCGGGCGGCTTTCCCGCCGGCCCCTTCGAGCTGGCCGACACCGTCGGGCAGGAGGTCACGATGGCCGTGACCCGCTCCGTGTGGGAACGCACCTTTCACGACCCCCGGTACGCCCCCACGGGCTTCCAGCAGGACCTGGTCGACTCCGGCCGAACGGGCCGGCGGTCGGGCCGCGGTGTCTACACGTGGTCGCCGGACGGCGAGGCACTGGACGCCGCACCGCTCACCGCACCACCCCGTGAGGCACCGTTGCGGGTCCAGCTGGTGGACTACGACTTCGGACCGATGGCGCCGTTCCTCGACCGGATCGAGCGGGCGGGCGTCCGGATCGAGCGCATCTCGCTCTCGGACAGCGAGGCCCTGGAGGAACTGCCGGGCCTGCGCCTGCCCGGCGACGGGCTGCTGCGCGTGACCGACGGCAGCACGGCTCGCTCGTGGGCCATGGAAGCCCCTGGTGGGGTGGTGCTGCTGGACTGGGCGCACGACCCGGCCCGCTGCCGCCGGGTGGCGCTGATGGCCCCGCGGGACATCGATCCCGTCGTCCTGGACGCCGCCATCGGGCTCTGCCAGGCTGCCGGGGTGCAGGTGAGCGTGATCGCCGACGTCGCCGGGGGGATCATCGCGCGGACCGTGAGCATGCTGGTCAACGAGGCGGTCGACCTCGTCGCCCGCGGGGACGCCAGCGCCACGGACGTGGACGTGGCCATGCTCCTCGGCACCGGCTATCCCTCGGGCCCCTTGGAGTGGGGTGACCGGATCGGGGCGGTGCGGGTGGCCTCGGTGCTCGCCGAACTGCACGAGGAGTGCCCCACCGGCCGCTACCGGTTGTCCCCCCGGCTCGACGAGGCGGTCGTCGCGGAGGAGAACCTCCGCGACCTGTGACGGCGGCCGCCCGGTCACGACCGGCCCGCCCGCTCGGCGGAGACGGTCATCCGCGTCCCGGTGGCGCCGTCCCCCGCGAGGAACGGGGCCAGGCCCGCCCGCCACTGCCGCAACCCGGGATCGACGGAGGCGTCCACGGCCGCCGCCGTGCGGACGTAGGCGTCCGCGTCGTGCGAGCCCGCCGGGTCGACGGGTGCCCCGGGGCGTTCCGCGGGCGCGCTCACCGTGATCCATCCGGCACGGTCGGGGTTCGGCCGCCCGTCCAGCCGCGGCACGACGTCGTGCTCGTGCTCGAGCGAGAGGACGGACACCGACGGCGGGATCCGCGCCGTCGCGACCGGCGATCCGGCCGTCACCACGTGGGTGACCGTGAACGAGCGCCGGAACTGCGGGTCGGCGGCCAGCTGTGCCGCGACGATGCCGCCCTGGCTGTGCCCCACGAGCAGCACCGGCTCGCCCGGACCGGCACCCGCGGCCCGCAGCGCCGCCGTCACCGCACGGCCGCCCGCCGTCCGCTCGCCCGCGAGCCCGTGCACGTCGCCGGTGAGGTCGAACGGGTTGCGTCCCGGACGCGGCGACCATTCCTGGGTCCCCGGGATCTGCACGACCCAGGCGCGCCGTCCGTCGCGGCGGACCGAGAGCACCTGGACGGCACCCGGCCGCCCCCCACGGTCGGGGTCCAGGTGGCTGACCCCCGTGAGGAGATCCGCGATGCCCCGGGGCGGGGCCGCCACGATCACGGACCCGGGGTGCACCACGACGTCGCCCTCCCGCAGCCAGGGCGTCGTGCGGCCCACCGCACCGAGCCACCCCGCCGCCCCGGCGACCTCGCGGGGCACGCCCAGGGGGCAGAGCGTCCCCGCACCAGCCAGAACCCGGAGCAGCGGCGAGGCGGACAGGACGCCCCGCAGCGCTCCGGGCGCGGCATCGACCCCGTGCTCCAGCCCGTCGGGGTGCGCGGCCACGGCGACCGCGACGGAACGGGCGAACGGACGAACGGACGCCCCCGACGCCGCGAGGACCGGCGCCGTGACCGCCGCCGCGGCCAACACCGGGAGGCCGAACAGGCGTCCCACGGCCTCGCCGGCGGCGGTGTCGGCCGCCCGGACGGCGGCGTCGACCCCTGCCTCGGTGGTCCGGTAGAGCGTGACGACGGCGAGCGCCGCCGCGGCGAGGGCGGCGTAGCGGGCGGCGACGGTCAGCGCGCCGTCCCGGCCGGCGGTCGCCCCGGCGAGCCGGTGCTCGACGTCCCACCAGGCGAGGGGATGGCGGACCCCGGCCGCGAGCAGCGCCGGATCGGCCGTCACCCGGGCGACGCGGACAGCCACCCATGCCATGGCCGCCGCCGCGTCGCGCAGGCGGCCCGCGGCGGCCTCCAGGTCGTCGAGGCGGGCCGCGGTGCCTCCGGGACCACCGCGGACGGTCAGCCGTGGTGGCGGCAGGGCGGCGCCCGCCCCGCTCATCGGACCTCCCGGAGGTAGGCGCCGCGCCGGTCGAGCCCCGGGGCGACGTGGGGTTCCGGAGCGACGGCGGGTTCCGGAGCGACGGCGGCGGCCGCCAGGCATCCCGCGAGCGCACCCCGCAGGTCGTCGGGAAGGGCGGCGAGGTCGCCGCAGTCCCACGCGGGGTCGGGCAGCCACCCCTCCCCGGCGGCGGACGCCGTCCACCGCCCCAGTGGCCGGACTACGGCGTCCGCCGGCCCTGCGACCCGCACGACCAGCGCGACGGGAGACACCGGCCGGGCAGGCACCCAGCGCAGCACCTCCTCGACGGCCCGCTCCACCGGGACGAGAGCCACCTCGACCCAGGCGCCGTCGCCGGCGTCCCGGCAGGCCAGACTGCAAGCCGCGTCCCCGTCGACGGCCACGCACACCCGGGTGACGCCGCCCGGCTCCCGCAGCTCGAAGCGGACCGCCGCCCACGGGTCGGCCTGCAGCGCCAGGGCCGCGGCGACCATCGGCGGGACGGTCGTGCCGGGGGCGCGGCCGCCCGGCAGCCCGTCACCCCCACCGGGATCCCCGGCAGGGCCCCCGCCGTCGAGCCACGGCGGCAGGGCGAGCCCCGGCAGCGCCTGACGCCACCGGGTGAAGACGCCCACCTCGACGCGGCGGCGCAGCCGTGGCGCGCTCACCGCCCGGCCCCCGCAGCGAGCGACCGGGCGGCGGCGTCGATCACGTCGGCGCACCGCAGACCGTATCCGGCCTCGTCCCGCAGTGCCTCGCGGAACCGGTCAGCGGCCAGCGAGCGCCACGGCACCGACCGGACCGCGGCGACCGAGGCCGCCCGCGCCCGCACCTCCTCGGCCAGGGCCCGCAACTGGGCCGCACACGCCTGCAGCTCGATCCCGTCCATCGCAACCTGCTCCCTCCCGGGGCCGCACACCGGCACCTGGCGAGACCGTACGAGGGCGGTGGCCGGGAGATCAGGGGGCGGCCGGGAGAGTGTGGACAACCGGACGAAGGGCGCGCCTGTGGACGAGTGGGCGCATCTCAGCGCCGAGCGGCTCACAGGTTGCGCGAACCACGTTCCCCCGCGGGGGCGGATGCCGGACCATGAACTCATGGCTGAACGGCGCTTCCGGATCTGCTTCGTGTGCTCCGGGAACATCTGCCGGTCCCCGGTGGCCGAGGTCGTCATGCGCGCCCTCGTCCGGGACGCCGGCCTCGACCAGATGATCGAGATCGACTCGGCGGGCACCGGGGACTGGCACATCGGCGAGCAGGCCGACGAGCGCGCGCTCGCCGTGCTCGCCGAGGCCGGCTTCGACGGCACCGCCCACCGGGCACGGCAGTTCGACCCCCGCTGGTTCCTGCGCCGCGAGCTGGTGATCGCACTCGACCGCAGCCACGAGCGGACCCTGCGGTCCTGGGCCGCCAGTGACCTGGAGCGCGGCCGGGTCCGGCTGCTGCGCGGCTTCGACCCGACGCTCGGCGCCCGGCCCGCGCCGTCGGACCTCGACGTCCTCGACCCGTACTACGACGGCCTGCCCACCTTCCGGATCGTGCTCGACATGATCACATCCTCCTGCGCGGGCCTGCTCCAGACCGTGCGGGCCGACCTGCACGGCCGCCCGGTCCGGGCGGTCTGACGGCGCGTGACCTCGGACGACGTCGTCGTCAAGCGGCGGGCCGACGCGCCGGAGGGTTTCTTCGCCGCGGAGGCCGCCGGGCTCGCCTGGCTGGCTCAGGCGCAGGAGGCCGGGGGTGCGCGGGTCGTCGAGGTCCTCGGCGTGGGGCCGCACGAGATCCGACTGCGCCGGGTGCGGACGGCGGCGGCGACGCCGTCCGCCGCGCAGGCCCTCGGTGCGGCGCTCGCCGTCACGCACGCCGCCGGGGCACCGGCGTTCGGGTCCCTGGCGCCGGGTTCGGGCGGCCGGGCTTGGATCGGCCCGCTCGCGCTGCCGACGGAGCGCGCGCTGGCGACGGGACGGGCGGGCGCTCCCGGGAGCTGGGGCCCGTTCTTCGCCGCGCTATGCCTAGAACCTCACCTGCGGGCCGCGCGGGACTCCAGTGCCGTGGACGCGGACGGATCCGCTGTGATCATGCGCGTCTGCGATCGACTTGCCGCAGCCGACCCCGACCTCACCGGCCCTCCCGAACCCGCGGCCCGCCTCCACGGCGACCTGTGGGCGGGCAACGTGCTGTGGACGGCGGGCGGCGCGGTGCTCATCGACCCGTCGGCGCACGGCGGGCACCGGGAGACGGACCTGGCGATGCTCGACCTGTTCGGTGCGCCCTTCCTGGACCGCGTCGTCGCCGCCTACGACGCGCGGTCGCCGCTTGCGGAGGGGTGGCGCGACCGCGTGGGCGTGCACCAGCTGTACCCGCTGCTCGTGCACGCCGTCCTGTTCGGCGCCGGGTACGGGGCCCAGGCGGTCGCCGCGGCCCGCCGCTACGCCTGAGGAGCTCACGCCGGAAGGCCCGCCGGCTGCCGCCGCGACGGCGCCGCCAGATCGCCCAGGACGGCGTGGACCGCCGCGGCGAACGCGTCGACGTGCGCCTCGGTCGTGTCCCAGGAACACATCCAGCGCACCTCGTGGGTGACCGGGTCCCACTCGTAGAACGGTGACGCCTGCTGCAACGGCTCGATCGCCGCCGCCGGCACCGTCGCGAAGACGACGTTCGCCTGCCGCGGGCGGGTGACGACCAGGCCCGGGGCGTCGAGGACGGCGTCGTGGAGGCGCGCGGCCATGGCGTTGGCGTGGGCAGCGTTGCGGTACCAGAGGTCCTCGCGGAGCAGGGCCACGAACTGGGCGGAGAGGAACCGCATCTTCGACCCCAGCTGCATCACCTGCTTGCGGACGAACCGCAGCGGCTCGACCAGCTCGGCCCGCAGCACGACGACCGCCTCCGCCCCGAGCCCTCCGTTCTTCGTGCCGCCGAACGACAGGACGTCGACCCCGCAGTCCGTGGTGATCTCCCGCAGGGACACCCCGAGCGAGGCCGCGGCGTTGGCGACCCGCGCGCCGTCCATGTGGAGGTACAGCCCGAGCCCGTGCGCGACGTCGGCGAGCGCCCGGATCTCCTCGGGCGTGTAGCAGGTGCCGAGCTCGGTGGACTGGCTGATCGAGACGGCACCCGGCTGGGTGTTGTGCTCGCTCCCGGTGGCGACGGCGGCGGAGCGGAGGAGGTCGGGCGTGAGCTTGCCGTCGGGCGTGTCGAGATCGACCAGCTTGACACCCAGCACGCGCTCGGGCGCGCCTCCCTCGTCGACGGCGATGTGCGCGCTCCGGGCGCAGAGCACGTGCTGCCAGGGGCGCAGGAGCAGCCCGAGCCCGACGACGTTGGCGCCGGTGCCGTTGAACACCATCGCGACCTCGACGTGCTCTCCCAGATGCCGGCGGAACAGCCGGACAGCCTCGGCGGTCACCGGGTCGGCGCCGTACGCGGAGACGTGCCCGGCATTGGCGTCGGCGACCGCCGCGAGCACCTCGGGGTGGGCCCCGGCGTAGTTGTCGCTGGCGAACGAGTGTTGGATCACGGGCTCTCCTGGAGGGACGGGGCCATGGAGGTCATCGTGCCGCACACCCCCGACAGGATGCGGGCGGGGGTCACCTCAGGACCCCGGCAGGGCGGGAGGCGGGGCGTCCGGCGGGGCGTCCGGCAGGCGCCAGTGCCGCCCTCCCAGCGCCGCCACGACCACGGCAGCCGCCACGGCCGCGGCCGCGACGGTGAACCCGGCCGCCGGGCCGCCGGCGTCGACGGCGAGGCCGGCGACCGCCGTCCCCAGCGCCCCGCCCGCGGTGAACGCCGTGTTCAGCCACGACTGGGCCTCGCCGAGCCGGTCGGCGGCCCCGTGCCGGTCGATCAGGTTGGCGAGCACGATGAGCGCCGGGGCGATGCACAGGCCGGTCACGAAGAGGACCGAGAGCAGCACCGGCAGCGACGACCCGTGCCCGGACCACAGCAGCGTCCCCGTCACGAGCAGGCCGGTCGCGAACCCCCCGAGGACGGCGGGCAGCCGGCGGTGCTCCGGGCCCGGCCAGGTGCGGGAGCCGTACCAGAGACCCCCGGCGGCACTGCCCCCGGCCAGGGCGGCGAAGAGCCACCCGACGTCCTTGGTGTTCCCGAGCACCTGGCGGGCCGTCGCCGCCACGGACAGGTCCGAGAGCCCGAACCCGACGGCGATGGTCAGCGCTACCAGCAGCACCTGGACGACGCCCGGGTCGCGCACCGGGGAGATCCCGCGGGGCGTACCGCCGCCGTCGGGCTGCTCGGGCCGCCACGTCCGGGCGGCCCCGGTCGTCGCGTACCCGAGGCCGCCGACGAGCAGCAGGGCGGCGGTCACGAGCAGCGGGAGCGACGCCGGACCGCGCCCCAGCAGCGCGGAGAGCAGGAGCGGCCCCCCCACGAAGATCGTCTCGACGGCGACGGCGTCCAGCGCGTACGCCGCGCGCCGCTCGTCGTCCGTCTCCAGGACCACGCGCCAGGCCCCGCGCATCGCGGGGGAGATCGGCGGGAAGCAGACGCCGACGGCCGCCGCGACGGCCACGAGGGCGCCGTCCGGGGCGCTGCTCGGCGCGATGAGCGCGAGCACCGCCAGGAGCAGGGACGACGCCACCGCCAGCGGGCCGATGATGCGCGACTGGCCCCGGCGGTCCAGCAGCTGTCCCCACACGGGGGCACCGACCGCGGCCCCGAACGCGAACGCCGCCGTCACCAGGCCGGCCGTGGCGTACCGGCCACGCACCTGCTGGACCAGCACCACCATCCCCAGCGGCCCCATCGAGATGGGCAGCCGGGCGATCACGGCCGCCGCGAACGGCCAGGCGACCGCCCGCCGGCGCAGGATCCTCCCGTAGCGGCCCATCCCGGCAGCGTCGCACGGCCGCCCCGCAGCCCCGCGAGCAGGGCTTCGGGGCGCCCGGGCTAGAGGGCCTTGACGGCGCCGAGGACCTTGGTGAGGGAGTCCTTGGCGTCGCCGAAGAGCAGGGACGTCCTGGGGTCGTACAGCAGCTCGTTCTCGATGCCGGCGAACCCCGGTCGCATGGACCGCTTGAGGAAGATCACCTGCTGGGCCTCGGCCACGTCCAGGATCGGCATCCCGTAGATCGGCGCTCCCGGGCTGGTCTTCGCGGCCGGGTTGACGACGTCGTTCGCCCCGACGACGAGGACGACGTCCGTCGTCTTGAACTCGGGGTTGATCTCGTCCATCTCGCGCAGGGCCTGGTAGGGCACGTTCGCCTCGGCGAGCAGCACGTTCATGTGACCGGGCATGCGTCCCGCGACCGGGTGGATGCCGTACAGCACCTCGATGCCCTTGGCCTCCAGCACCTCGGCCAGCTCGCGGACGGTGTGCTGCGCCTGGGCGACCGCGAGGCCGTAGCCGGGGACGACGACGACCTTGCGCGCGTACCCGAGCAGGATCGCGACGTCCTCGGGACCCACCGACTTGACCGGCCGGTCCGAGATCGCGGTCGACCCGGCCGTCGAGCCGCCGCGCAGCGCGCCGAACATGACGCCGAGCACCGAGCGTCCCATCGCCGCCGCCATGAGCCGGGTGAGGATCGTGCCCGAGGCGCCGACCAGCGTCCCCGCGACCAGCAGCAGCGTGTTGTGCAGGGCGAACCCGCCCGCCGCGACCGTGAGGCCCGTGAACGCGTTGAGCAACGAGATGACGATCGGGACGTCGGCGCCGCCCACCGGCAGCACGATCATGACACCGAGCAGCAGGGCGACGGCGGCGAGCACCAGACCGACGGCGAGGCGGCCCGTGACGAGGACTCCCGCGCCCAGGCCCACCCCGGCCGCGAGCCCGACGACGAGCAGCGGTGCCGCCCCCGGCATGATCACCGGTCGGGTGGTCATCAGCTCCTGCAGCTTGGCGAACGTCACGCACGACCCGGCGAACGACACCGCCCCGACGAGCACGGTGAAGGCGATCGCGGCCTGGTTGCCCCAGTTCGTGTCGCCGCCGGCCCCGAGGTCCTGCGAGACGGTGTTCAGCTCGATCAGCGCGACGATCGCGGCCGCGCCGCCGCCGACGCCGTTGAACAGGGCGACGAGCTGCGGCATCTGGGTCATCTGGACCCGGCGCGCGGCCGGGACCGCGATCGCGGCCCCCACGACCATCGCGGCCACGATCCACGGCAGGTGGTGGAAGTCCTCCGCCAGGAAGGTCACCACGACGGCGGTGGCCGCCCCGGCGGCGCCGATCAGGTTGCCGCGGCGCGCCGTCCTCGGGGACGACAGGCCCTTCAGGGCGAGGATGAAACAGACCGCCGCGGCGAGGTAGCCGATCTCGACGGCGTTGCCCGACAGGACGCTCATCGGCCGCCTCCCCGGGGTGCCCGGCCCTTGAACATCTCCAGCATCCGGTCGGTGACCACAAACCCGCCGACGAGGTTCACGGTCGCGAGGACGGTGGCGACCAGGCCGACGGCGAGCTCCGCGTCGTTCTCGGCCCGCCCGGCCACGATCACCGCCCCGACGAGGATGATCCCGTGGATCGCGTTCGCCCCGGACATCAGCGGGGTGTGCAGCGTGGTCGACACCTTGGAGACGACCTCGAAGCCGACGAAGACCGCCAGCACGAAGATCGCCAGAAGTGCGACGTCGGACATCAGACGTTTCCCTCCCGGTCGGCGGAGCCAGGATCGGCGGGGGCCGCGGAACCCTCGTCCACGTCCGCCAGCAGCTGCGCGGTCGGGGCGTGGCGGACCACGCCCTGATGCGTCAGGCAGGCCCCGGCGACCACCTCGTCGTCCAGGTCGGGCCGCACCTCGCCGTCCGCCGTCATGAGGAGCAGCAGGTTGGCCAGGT
>Ga0302299_10001861_pt1 | contig 12787 bp, 8 predicted proteins | sample III_Fen_N3_4_FD_198795 | JGI IMG/M metagenome (GOLD analysis project Ga0302299, IMG submission 198795) | Peat permafrost microbial communities from Stordalen Mire near Abisko, Sweden - III_Fen_N3_4 | ecosystem: Environmental > Terrestrial > Soil > Wetlands > Permafrost | place: Sweden: Abisko... | reverse complement strand
ACGGTCGACCACCCAGAGCACGCCGAGCACGATCGGCCACAGCAACACGACCGACCACTTCACCGAGCTGCCGAGCCCTACCGACGCCGCCGCGCCCAGGCTCGCCCAGCGGCAGAGCCGCGCCCGCCCCGGCGGCGCCGCCCAGGCCACGGCCAGGAACCACACCGCGAGCATGACGAACAGCGCCACGAACACGTCGAGCATGGCCAGCCGCCCGCTGGTGAACATCACCCCGTCGGCAGCCGTGAGCACCCCGGCCGCGAAGGCGACCTCGTTGCGGCGCGTGAGCCGTCTCACCGAGGCGGCCACCAGGCCCACCACGACGACGCCGGCGAGCAGCGAGGCGATGCGCCAGCCGAACGGCGTGAAGCCGAACACGCGGATGCCGCCGGCGATGAGCCACTTGCCCAGCGGCGGGTGCTTGGCCCGCCCGTGCTCGGCGGCCCACTGCAGCGTGTCGACCGCGTCGGGCGCGTAGTACACCTCGTCGAACACCAGCACCTTGGGGTAGCCGAGGAGCGGCAGCCGGGTGACCAGTGCCAGGGCCATCGCCGCGGGTGCGGGCCACCACGGGAAGCGGGGCGGCGGCGCGACCGGCTCCTCCGACCGCGCACCCTCGTCGGGGACGGGGTCGTCGCCGACCGCGTCGGTGCCGTCGACGGTGGGTGCCGTCACGATCCCGACCCGGAGGGGTGCCCGGGGAGCACCAGGGGTCGGGCGGGCAGGTCGTCGCAGATGTCGTGCATCTCGTCACGCGTGGTGTTGCCCGAGAAGCCGTGGGGCGGCTCCGACAGCCACGTCCGCAGGAACAGCAGCGGGATGCGCGGGGCGGTCTGGTCGTGGCTGCGCTCGTAGAGGCTCTGGCAGGTGCGCTCGAGCGCGCCGAGCTCCTGGCGTTGCAGCCGCGGGCTTGCCCCGCACCCCCCGACGCCGCCGACGGCGAGCACGGCGAGCACGCCCCCCACGATCCGTCGGCGCCGCATGCCGGCCGAGCCTACGAGCGGGAGGTGGGCCGGATCAGCCGCCGGCCCCGGAAGCCGGTGCCGACGCCCCCGAGCCGCCCGTGGGCGCGAGCCGCACGAACGGCCACACCGCGGGCAGCTCGGCGGCGGGGACGGGCGGCGGCAGGATGGCGTAGGCCGACTCGCCCTGGTGCACCATGCCGTAGTCGCGGCGCGCCAGGCCCTCGATGGTGGCGGGGTCGTTGAGCTCGTCCACCTTCGTGCGCAGCTTGGCGTTGGCCGCGTCGAGCACGCTGATCTGCTTCTGGATCTGGGTGGCTCGGTTGTGCTGCGCCCACCAGGTGCGCACGGGGAACGGGCCCACGAAGAGCACGCCGACGCAGGCGATGGACGTGACCATGGCCCCGAGCAGGGCGCCGTGGCGGCGCCGCTCGCGGGCGGGCGCGTCGGTGCGGCTGCGCGCCGGACGGGCGGAGCCGCCGGGCGGGCGGGGCGGGGCCGGGGGGCGGCGCGTGGTCATCGCCCTCCGCGCGCCAGCGCGGAGGCGCCCCGGTAGACCGCCGTCTCGCCCAGCAGCTCCTCGATGCGCAGCAGCTGGTTGTACTTGGCGACGCGGTCGCTGCGGGCCGGTGCGCCGGTCTTGATCTGCCCGCAGTTGGTGGCCACCGCGAGGTCGGCGATGGTGTTGTCCTCGGTCTCGCCGGAGCGGTGGGACATGACCGCGGTGTAGCCGTTGCGCGTGGCGAGGCCGACGGCCTCGAGCGTCTCGGTGAGCGAGCCGATCTGGTTCACCTTGATGAGGATGGAGTTCGCCACCTCGGCGTCGATGCCGCGCTGGAGGCGCTCGACGTTGGTGACGAAGAGGTCGTCGCCGACGAGCTGCACGTCGTCGCCCACGGCCGCGGTGAGCGCGGCCCAGCCCTCCCAGTCCTCCTCGGCCATGCCGTCCTCGATGGAGACGATGGGGTACCGGCCGCACAGGTCGGCGTAGTAGGCGGCCATCTCGGCGGGGCTCAGCGAGCGGCCCTCGCCCGAGAGCACGTACGCGCCGTCGGAGAAGAACTCGGACGAGGCCGGGTCGAGCGCGATGGCGAGGTCGGTGCCGGGCTCGAAGCCGGCGGCTTCGATGGCCTGCACCAGCACCTGCACGGCCTCCTCGTTCGAGGACAGGTTCGGGGCGAAGCCGCCCTCGTCGCCCACCGCCGTGGACAGGCCCTTGTCGTGGAGCACCTTCTTGAGCACGTGGTAGGTCTCGACGCCCCAACGCAGGCCCTCGGAGAACGAGCCGGCCCCGACCGGCATGATCATGAACTCCTGGAGGTCGACGTTGTTGTCGGCGTGGGCGCCGCCGTTCAGGACGTTCATCATGGGCACCGGGAGCACGCTGGCGTTGGTGCCGCCCACGTAGCGGAACAACGGCAGCTCGAGCTCGTCGGCGGCGGCCTTCGCCACCGCGAGCGACACGCCCAGGATGGCGTTGGCGCCGAGACGGGCCTTGTTGTCGGTGCCGTCGAGGTCGATCAGGAACTGGTCGAGGCCGCGCTGGTCGAGCGCCTCGAAGCCGTCGAGCGCCGCGGCGATCTCGTTGTTGACGTGCTCGACGGCCTGGGCCACGCCCTTGCCGGCGTAGCGGGCGCCGCCATCGCGCAGCTCGACGGCCTCGAACTGCCCCGTGGACGCGCCGGACGGGACGATGGCCCGACCGCGGGCGCCCGAGTCGAGCTCGACGTCGACCTCGACCGTGGGGTTGCCGCGCGAGTCGAGGACCTCTCGCCCGACGATCTGGTCGATGCTGCTCATCTGGGCATTCCTCGGGGTCGGCTGAGCCGGAGGTTCCGGCACGATCGGAAGGACGGGCCGACACGATGTTGCTCGTGTGGCCAGTGGGGAGAACGGTACACCGCCACCCCCGGGGGCTGGAAGGACCCGCCGGCTCCCGCCTCCGCGCTCACCTGTTGACAGTCGAAATGACACTTGCCGGGTCGACATGGCCCGGTTGTGTGTCGACCGACACGGTATGGGCCATTCGGACTACTCTTCCGCCGGGCGGGATGGCAGGACTGGCAGGAGAGCCATGCAACAGTCATCTTCACAAACCGACGGGGTTGCGCTGCAGGTGCACCTCGCCACAGGGGCAACCGCGGCGCGCACGGCCCTCCGTGCCGCCCGCAGCAGCCTGGCGACGGCCCTCGAGGCCTTCCCACGCGGCGCCGACCAGATGCCGCCCATGGTCTCCTTCCCGGTCCCGGCACCGGGCGGGCCCTTCCTGCAGGTCAGCGGCCTGGGGCCAGGCGACCCGAGCCCCCGCGCGCTGGCCCGCCAGCTCAGCGAGCGCATCGCCGCCACCGGCCTGTCGGGCGCCGACGTCACCGTGGTCGAGCCGCTCGGTCGCCTCACCGGGCTCGAGGCCGCCCCGGGCGCGGCCATCCTGCGGGCGTTCCCCGCCCCTGCGGGCCCCGACGGCGAGGTCCCCGCCCTGTGGCTGCGCCTGGCCCACAAGTGGGTCGGCCACGAGCACCCCGAGGGCCACCCGCTCACGGCCCGCATCAGCGGCGTCGAGTTCGCCATCACCCCCCGCGCCGCGGTCTCGGTGCTCCAGGACTGCCTGCGCAGCCGCACCTACTGCGACGTGGTGCTCGGCGACCCGTCGTCGTGGGTCCGCGTGGCCTCGCTGGCCTTCGACCCGGTCCCCCACCTCGTCATCGCCAGCGGCGGCCCCGCCGGTGGCACCCCCGAGCTGCTGCGTGCCGTCGAGCAGCTCCGCAGCCTCGCCCACGACCTGCCCGACGGGGTGGCCTACGCCTGCATCGACATCGAGGCCGACTTCGCCAACATGGCCGCCGGGCTCACCGACCCGAGCTGGCGCGTCACGGGCGGGGCCCCGCCCAACGGCGTGGCTGCGTGGCTCGTCGACGAGTTCGTGCCGGGCTCGTACCCGTACCAGGTGCTCGGCCCGCCGCACCAGGCCCGCCTCGGCGCCATCGCCACCAGCGCGGAGCTCCTCAACGGCGGTCGCCTCGGCTTCACCATCGGTGACCCCGGCGCGTGGCTGCCCGGTGCGCCCACCCGGGCCTGGCAGCAGGCCGACGGCCGGCTGCGCCTCGAAGCGTGCCTCGTCGACCACGCGTCGTTCGACAACCTGGTGGCCGCCCGCGTCGGCAAGCTCGAGGGCACCACCCGGCCCCGCCCCCGGTCGATGCCCAAGGGCGCGGGCCGCATGACCGAGAGCAGCGGCGAGCGGCGACAGGCCCTCACGCCCGACCTCGACCGCGTCGTGCTCGAGGCCGGCCCCCACCGCTCCCGGGGCGACCGGCTCAGCGTCCTCGAGCTGGTGTCCTGGCTCGACGGCCAGCCCCACTCCGACGAGCCGGCGCGGGTGTCGCCCTGCGCGGCTGCGTTCGTCGGCCAGTGGGCCGCCGACCTCGACCCCACCAGCCGCCAGCGCCTCATCCCCCGCGCACCGTCGCTGGTGGGCAGCGCGGGCGACGGCAGCCTCGAGTCCGAGCGGCGCTGGGCCGTCGCCGAGTGGCTGGCCTACGACCAGGCACCGGCCTGGCTGCGCCTCGCCGGGCTCACCGACGTGGCCGACCTCCTCGACCAGCTCGGCCCCCTCGACGACGAGGCCGAGCTGCTCCAGGCCGTCACCCTCCTCGGCCGCGCCGCCCTGCTCGGCGACGAGCGCGGGGCGTTCACCATCGACCTGGCGGTGTCGGGCCTCGACGGACGCTTCCGCGAGGGCGCCTCGGCCTACCTGCAGCGGGCCGCGGCGAGCGCCTGGGAGCAGGTCCGGGGACCCGTCGGGTGGCGCGCCGCCTGCCGGGCCGCCACCCACGACATCCCCCCGGTGATGGTCGACGCCACCAACTCGCTCATCGCCGCCCGCATCGCCGACCCGCTGTTCCGCCACCACGCCTCGGTCGACCCGAACACCCTGGCCGAGCGCGCCTGGAGCGCGGCGCTGCACGCCGTCGGCAACGAGGTGTGGAACCAGGGCTGGGCCGCGGTCGACGCGCTCACCACCACCTTGTCCAACCTCGACATCTCCGGCGCCCGCAAGGCGCTGCACGAGCGCGTCGACGACGGCCAGCTCACGGCCGCCACCAACCGGGCCCGCTTCGCGGCCCGCGACGTGCTGGTCCGCGCCGCCCTGTTCGCCGATCCCGACGAACGCGGCCACGCCTGGGACGACGCCGTCGCCCACGCCCGCGAGGTGCCCGGCACCGAGGCCTGGGTCGCCGTCACCGACGCCACCCGCGCCGGGGTCGGCGAGTGGACCTGGTCGGCCGCCATGGACGCAGCCCGCTCGGCCATCGCCGAACCGCTCCACTCGCTGCCGCGCCTCGTGGGCCGCACCACGCTCGTGGCCGTGGCGGGCGAGGCCTGCGCCGCGTCCGCCCGGGCCACCGCCGCCGGGGGTGCCGCGGTGGCGCTGACCGAAGGCGCCAGCCTCGACGTCGTGCGTCAGGCCGCCGTCGAGGCGCTCTCGGGTACGGGCGCGCAGCTCACGTCGGGAGCCCTCACGTTGTTCGACCAGCTGGTCGGCCTCGTGGTCATCGACGACACCGTGCGGCAGCCCGAGCGCGTCGCCGAGCCCGCCTGACCGCCACGCTCAACCGGGGCCCGCGCCCCCGTCGCCCGCCTCGGTGGCCCGCACGGCCGCGGCGAGCGCGTCGGTGCGACGGCGCAGCGCGGCCTCGGGGTCGACGCCCGCCGAGCGCGCGACGGCCACGACCGCCAGGAGCGCCTCGCCGACCGAGCCCTCGTCGGGCCCGGCCTCGACGGCCCGACCCGACGCGGCCACGTCGGCCACCCGGTCGAGCGCGCCGCCGGCCGCCACGGTGCGCGCCTTGCCGAGCACCTTCGCGGCGCGCGCCAGCGCCGGCAGCGTGGCGGGGATGCCGTCGAGCACGCTCTCGCGGCCCTTCTCCGCCTGCTTGAGGCGCTCCCACTGCCCCACCAGGGTGGCGGGGTCGACGTCACCCGTGGCCTCGAACACGTGCGGGTGGCGCGCCACCAGCTTGTCGTGGATGCCCCGGGCCACGTCGGCCAAGGTGAAGGCGCCCGCCTCGGAGGCGATGCGGGCGTGGAAGACGATCTGGAACAGCAGGTCGCCGAGCTCCTCCTCGAGGTGCTCGTAGGCCGTCACCAGCCGGTCGTCGAGCGCGAACGGGGTCGCGCCCGCCTCGTCACCCGGGTCGGTCGGTGCCGCCTCCTGTGCGTCGACCACCGCGTCGAGCGCCTCCAGCACCTCGTGCGACTCCTCCTGCAGGTGGCGCCGGAGCGAGGCATGCGTCTGCTCGCGGTCCCAGGGGCACTGCTCGCGCAGCGTGGCCATCAGCGCCTCGAGCCGCACCACGTCGGCGCCGGGCGGGGCGGTGAGCGACGGCACCCACAGGGCGGTGAGGTGGTCGGGCTCGAACGACCGGTCGAGGTCGCTCCAGTCCACGGTGAACACCGCCTCGTCGGGGAGGCCGAGCCGCTGGAGCACCGTGACCGGCTCGGCCGGCGGGTCGTCGACCGACAGCTTGATGTCGGACAGCACCCAGCGGGCGTGGGCGTGCGCCACCAGCAGCGGGCCGCGCTCGCCGGCCGCGGCTTCGGCGAAGAGGTGGCCGTCGACGAGCCGCGCCCCCGACTCGACCGGGTCGACGCCGAGCCGGGCCCACGCCACGTCGAGGAACGACATGCCCGGCACCACCTCCACCTCGACGCGCTCGTCGGCCAGCAGCGTGGTCACCGAGCGCTCGAGGACGAACGGTGAGCCGGGCACGGCGTAGAGCACCTCGCCGTGCTCGACCGCGGCGGCGACGAGGTCCTCGACGATCTGGCGGTACACCTCGTCGAAGGTGTCGGCGTCGTCGTAGCGGTCGTCGAAGGTGCGCCCGGTGCGGGCCACCGACGCCGCGGGATGGCGCGCGGTGCGCAGGAAGCGCACGTCGACGCGGTCGATGGCGGCCTGCGCGGCCGCCGTGACCGAGTCCGGCCCGGCGGGGCCGAGGCCCACGACCACGACCCGGGGCAGGCCGGGTGCGGCAGCCACGGGCGGGACCGGGGCCGTCAGTTCGCGGCGGGGGCGGCGGCCGCGAGGGTGGTGCTGGTGACCGCCCCGCTCAGCTCGGCACCCTTCGGCGTGAGCACGCTGGGGGTGCCCTGGGCGTTCTTGCCCCAGGTGCCGAACCGCGGGTTCACGAACACGTCGGCCCTGCTGAGCGCGTGGTTGAACAGGATCGCGAACTTGCCCTCACCGGGCGAGCCCAGCTGCGACACGATCTGCGCCTTCACCGACGAGAACGGCAGCACCTTGTGGCTCCGCAGCCGCAGCACGGCGTAGGCCACGCCGCTCTGCACCGAGGCCGGGCCGATCACGTCGCCGTCGGCCGAGGCCGTGAGGTCGACGATGGTGGCCTGGCTCAGGAGCGGCAGGAAGTTGTACTTCTGGGCGAGCGACTGGAGCTGGCCGCACCCGAGGTCGCCGTCGCCCTTGGTGCCGTAGGCGGCGAACTTGCTCTTGACCGCGGTGGCCTTGGCCACGGTGGCGAAGTCGGCGCCCGCCCGCAGCTGGGCGACGGCGTCAGCCGCGTCGGCCTTCTTGGGGGCGATGATGGCGTCGAGGCAGTAGTTGGTGAACGACGGCTGGTTGGCCTTGTACGCGGCGAGCGCGGCGGCCGTGCCGTCGTCGCCGGCGGCGAGCTTGCGGGAGAACGCGGTGTGCTGGGCCACGAGCTGGGTGAGCTGGTCCTGGAACCAGCTCGGGAGCGTCGCCCACTTGCGGGTGCCGTTGGCGCCGTTGAAGTGGTCGGCGAGCGACTTCTGCGCCGCCGCGGTGTCGGCGTCGGTCACCTGCACGTTGGCTTTCTCGACCTGCTGGTTGAGCACCGTCATCTGGATGAGGGTGTTGAGGTACTCGGTGAGGCTCGAGGTGGGGACCTTGCCCTTGGCGGGCGTGGCACCCGTGGGGGGCGTCTCGATGGCGTTGTACAGCGCCGCGCCCTCGAAGAGGTGCTGGCTGCTGATCTCGTCGCCGTTCACCTTGGCCGCGGGGGCGCTGCCCTTGTCGCAGGCGGTGGCACCGAGCACGAGGATCGAGAGGGTGGCGGCTGCGAGAGCGCCACGGACGGGAATCGAGAACCGGGTCACGAGTGGAGCAGGCTAGCGGCGGTGCCGCCCCCGGCGGTCATCGCCCCGGCGGCGGGGCTCTCAGGACAGCGGGACAAGGGCGCGCAGGATGTCGACGAGGGTGCCGGCCAGGTCGGGCGTCTTGGGGACGGGGATCACCAGCTGGCGGAGGTCCTCCTTGTAGACGCCCGTCCGGGTGAGGCGCTCGAGCCGCATCGTCTGGCTGGTCCGCAGGTCGATCGGTGCCACCCGGGCGGTGTAGGCGGGGCCGCCGAACGCGGGGCCCTTGGTGACGTTGACCTCGCGCACCCCGAGCCGCACGCACTCGGCACGCAGCTTGGCCACCTCGAGCAGCCGCTCGGCCGGGCCCGGCACGGGCCCGTAGCGGTCGAGCCACTCGTTGCGGATGTCGGCGACCTCGTCCTGGCTGGTGACCTCGGCGAGGCGGCGGTAGGCCTCGAGGCGGAGGTCTTCGCGCGGCACGTAGTCGACGGGGAGGTTGGCGTCGATGGGCAGGTCGAGCTTGATCTCCGCGGGCTCGCGGACGGGCTCGCCCTTGAGCTCGGCCACGGCCTCGTTGACCATCTGGCAGTAGAGGTCGTAGCCCACCGCGCTCACGTGCCCCGACTGGCCGGTGCCGAGGAGGTTGCCGGCGCCGCGGATCTCGAGGTCGCGCATGGCGATGCGGAACCCCGAGCCCAGCTCGGTGGCCTCGCCGATGGTGCGCAGCCGCTCGTAGGCCTCCTCGGTGAGCGCCCGGTCGGGCGGGGTGAAGAGGTAGGCGTAGGCCCGCTGGCCGGCCCGGCCGACGCGGCCGCGGAGCTGGTGGAGCTGCCCCAGCCCGAGCAGGTCGGCCCGGTCGACCACCAGGGTGTTCACGGTGGGCATGTCGATGCCGGACTCGATGATGGTGGTGCACACCAGCACGTCGAACTGCTCGTCCCAGAAGTCGAGCACCACCTGCTCGAGGGTGCCCTCGTCCATCTGCCCGTGCGCCACCGCGATGCGGGCCTCGGGCACCAGCTCGCGCAGCCGCATGGCGACCTCCTCGATGTCGCGGACGCGGTTGTGCACGAAGAAGACCTGGCCCTCGCGCAGCAGCTCGCGCCGGATCGACTCGCCGACGGCCCGCTCGTCGTACTCGCCGACGTAGGTGAGGATGGGCTGCCGCTCGGCCGGTGCGGTCTGCAGCAGCGAGAGGTCGCGGATGCCCGTGAGGCTCATCTCGAGGGTGCGCGGGATGGGGGTGGCCGTGAGCGTGAGCACGTCGACGTTGGTCTGGAGCGCCTTGATCGACTCCTTGTGGCTCACGCCGAAGCGCTGCTCCTCGTCGACGACGAGCAGCCCGAGGTCCTTGAACTTCACCCCTTCGGCCAGCAGCCGGTGCGTGCCGATGACGCAGTCGACCTCGCCACTGGCCAGGCCCTGCACCACGTTGCGGGCCTGCGCCGAGGTGAGGAAGCGGCTCAGCACCTCCACGCGGATCGGGTAGCCGGCGAAGCGGTCGGCGAAGGTGGCGTAGTGCTGCTGGGCGAGCAGCGTGGTGGGCACCAGGACCGCCGCCTGCTTGCCGTCCTGGAGCGCCTTGAAGACCGCACGCAGGGCCACCTCGGTCTTGCCGAACCCGACGTCGCCGCACACCAGCCGGTCCATCGGGGCCTCGGCCTCCATGTCGGCCTTGACCTCGGTGATGGCCTTGGCCTGGTCGGGCGTCTCCTGGAACGGGAAGGCGTCCTCCAGCTCGTGCTGCCAGGGCGTGTCGACCGCGAAGGCGTGGCCCTGGGCATTGAGGCGCGACTGGTAGAGCACCACCAGCTCCTGGGCGATCTGGTCGATCTCGGCGCGCACCTTGGCCTTGGTGCGCTGGAAGTCGCCGCCACCCAGCTTGTTGAGCGAGGGGTTGTCGCCACCGCTGTAGGGCCGCACCGCGTCGACCTGATCGGACGGCACGTAGAGCTTGTCGTTGCCGCGGTACTCGAGCAGCAGGTAGTCGCGCTCGACGCCGCCCATGGTGCGCTTGACCATGCCGCCGTAGCGGGCGACGCCGTGCTGGTGGTGCACCACGTGGTCGCCGGACTTGAGGTCGTCGAAGAAGCGCTGGGCGTCGCGCCGGCGCGGCCGGGCCCGGCGGTGCGAGCGGCGCCGGCCGGTGAGGTCGGCCTCGGACAGCACCGCCAGCTTCACGCCCGGCAGCACGCAGCCCCGCTCGAGCGGGCCGACCACGACCTCCGGCTCGATGCCGTGCTCGACGAGCAGGTCGCGCACGCGCGGGGTGGACCCCTGGGTGTCGGCGGCCACCACCAGGCGGTACCCGTCGCGCAGCAGGTCGTGGAGCTGCTTCACGAACCCTGCGCCGTCGCCGGAGACGGGGTTCCAGCCCACGGCCATGACCGTGGCGACGTCGGGCCCCTCGGGGGCCACCGTGACGGTGAGCACCGGCGCCCGCGTGGCGGCGAGCAGCCGCTCGAACGGCACGTGCAGGTGCGGGAACGCCGCGGGCGCCCCGTCGGCGTCGACGTCGGCTCCCGCCTCGGTGCCGGCCCCCGGGGCCACGCCCCAGGTGCGGGCCAGCGCCTTGGCCAGGTCGTCCTCCTCGGCGAGGATGTCGGCGGCGCGGTCGCGGAGGCGGCGGGGCTCGAGCACCACCACCTGCGCGTCGGGGTCGAGCAGGTCGAACACCACGGTGCCGTCGGTGTCGTCGGCGTCGACCAGCCACGGCAGCCACGACTCCATGCCGTCGAACACCTGGCCCTCGGCCAGCCGCTCCCACTGCTCGCGGCCCCACGGCTCGCTCGCCACCAGCGCCTCGGCACGGGCGCGGACGTCGGGGGTCGAGGTCAGCTCACGGCACGGGAACACGACCAGCTCGGCGACCTCGTCGGTGGAGCGCTGGTCGTTGACGCTGAACTCCGCCAGGCGGTCGACCTCGTCGCCCCACAGGTCGATGCGCACCGGGGCGTCGGCCGTGGCCGGGAACACGTCGACGATCGAGCCTCGCACCGCCACCTCACCGCGGTGCTCGACCTGCTCCTCGCGCCGGTACCCGGCGTGCACCAGCCAGGCCACCAGCTCGTCGCGGTCGCGCTGCTCACCCTTGGCGACGACGAGCGGATGCACGTCGGAGGCACCCGGGCCGAGCCGCTGGGCCAGCGCCCGGATCGGCGCCACCACCACCGCCGGCATCCGGCCGGCGTCGCCGTCGGCGGTGCCCCGGAGGCGCCACAGCGTGCGGAGGCGGCGGCCCATGGTCTCGATGCCGGGACTGACACGCTCGAACGGCAGCGTCTCCCACGCGGGGAAGAGCTCGACCGCGTCGGGGCCGAGGAAGGCGGCGAGGTCGTGCGCCAGCCGCTCGGCGTCGGCCGAGGTGGGCACCGCCACCACCATGGGGCGGCGCTGCGAGCGGTGCACCAGCCCGGCCAGCACCAGTGCCCGGGCCGCGTCGGGCACGGCCAGGACCGCGTGCGAGCGCCCCGTGACCGCCATGAGGCCGGGTTCTTCGCGCAACAGTGGGGGGAGGTCGGTGAGGGCCATGGCTCGGATCTGGTGGGGGCGGCGGTGCGCGGAGGCGCGGGCGAGCGTCACGCCCGGCGTGATCGGGGGCGTGACGAGGGTCCCGTCAGGCTACCGGCCACAGGACGCCATGCCCGGGTGAGGCGTGCCACAGTGGTGGCTCGCGGCCCGCGCCGCCGACGACAGCACCGCACTCCTCCGGAGGCAGGCATGTTCAAACGTTCACTGCAGCTGTTCAAGGCCACGTGGGGCGTCCTCAGGGTCGACAAGACCCTGGCGCTCTTCCCCGTGCTCTCCGCCCTCGCCACGCTCGTGGTGATCGCCTCGTTCGCCCTGCCGGTGTGGGCCAGCCGCTCCACCGACGCCGCCGGCCACACCTCGGTCAGCGTGCCCGGCTGGGTCCTCATCGGCATCGGCTACCTGGTGCTCAGCTACGTCACCATCTTCTTCAACGCCGGCCTCGTCATCGCCGCCAACGAGCGGCTCACGGGCACCGGTCCGGGCACGCTCGCCAGCGGCTTCCGGGGCGCCGGCGCCAAGGCCGGGGCCATCGCCCCCTGGGCCCTGGTGAGCGCCACCGTGTCGGTGGTGCTGCGCCAGCTCGAGCAGCGCGCCGGCATCGTCGGGCGGCTCGTCATCGGCCTGGTCGGCATCGCCTGGGCGCTCGTCACCTACCTGGTGGTCCCCATCCTCGTGCTCGAGGGTGTCGGCACCATCGACGCCATCAAGCGGTCGGCGGCGATGTTCAAGCGGACCTGGGGCGAGAACATGGTGGGCAACCTCGGTCTCGGCCTGGTCACCTTCCTCGCCATGCTGGTGGGCTTCGCGCTCATCGGCGGTGGCGCGGCGCTCGGTGCCGCGGCCGACAACGCCGTCGTGGCCGCACCGCTCGTGGTGATCGGCGTCATCTGGGTCGCGGTGGTGATCGCCGGCTCCGCGGCCCTCGGCGGCATCTACCGGGTGGCCCTGTACCGCTACGCGGCCGACGGCGTGACGCCAGCGGCCTTCGGCGACATCGACCTCGCCCAGGCCTTCCGGCCGCGCCGCAACACCCGGGGCACCGGCGGCAGCGGCGGCACCGGCGGCTTCGCCGGCTGACCCGAGGAGGTCGACCCGCAGGTGTGGCTTCCCTGGCAGGACGCAGCCATCGCCGCCGTCGTGCTGGTCGCGGCGCTGCTGGCCACGCGCACGTGGGC
>Ga0302299_10001859_pt1 | contig 12791 bp, 10 predicted proteins | sample III_Fen_N3_4_FD_198795 | JGI IMG/M metagenome (GOLD analysis project Ga0302299, IMG submission 198795) | Peat permafrost microbial communities from Stordalen Mire near Abisko, Sweden - III_Fen_N3_4 | ecosystem: Environmental > Terrestrial > Soil > Wetlands > Permafrost | place: Sweden: Abisko... | reverse complement strand
CGGCTCGGGCGAGCGCGCGATCGAGCTCGCCCGAGCCGAGCGGCCGGCGCTGATCCTCGCCGATATCCGGCTCGAGGGCGAGCTCGACGGGATCGCCGTCGCCGAGCACGCGCTGACCAGGCTCGACATCCCGACCGTGTTCCTGACCGGTCAACCCGACGACGCGATCCGCGCGGCTCGTCTCACCGAGCCCTTTGGCTACATCATCAAGCCGTTTCACGACCGCGAGCTCGAGGTCGTGATCGAGATCGCCCTGTACAAGCACACCGCCGACCGCGAGCGACGAGAGCGCGAGCTCCACGCCCGTCGTACGGAGGCAATGGTCTCGCTCGGCCAGCTTGCCGGCGGCGTCGTCCACGACTTCAACAACATCCTCACGGTGATCCTCAGCACCTGCGCGGCGTTGCTCGGCGACGCCGACTGCAGTCGGCAGGCCAGCTCGCGGATCGCGTTGATCCGCGCATCCGCAGAGCGCGCCGCGCGGATGACCAACCGGTTGCTCGCGATCGGCCGCGAGCCCGGGGCGCAACCTGCGACCGAAGATCTCGCCGCTTTGCTCACCGGCAGCGCCGCGATGCTGGAGCACCTGCTGGGCGGCGCCGTCGGGCTCGCGCTGACGATCGAGCCGGGGCTCCGACCCATCACCGCCAACGGCAGCGAGATCGAGCAGCTGATCCTCAACCTCGCCCTCAATGCGCGCGACGCGATGCCGAACGGCGGCACCGTCGAGCTCGCCGCGTCCAACACGACCCGCGACGGCGTCGACCATGTCACGCTGACGGTGACCGACCACGGAGAGGGGATGGACGAGGCGACCCGGCGCAAGATCTTCGATCCGTTCTTCACCACGAAGGACGCGGGCAAGGGCACCGGCTGGGGGCTCGCGACCGTGCGAGCGATCGTCGATCGAGCGCGCGGCGCGATCGAGGTCACGAGCGCCCCGTGCCACGGCACCTGCTTCACGATCACACTACCGGCGGCGCCTGGTGCCGAAGCGCAGTCGCGCGACGCGGCCACGCTGACCGGCACCGTGGTCGTGGCCGAACACCGTACGGAGCTGCGCGAGGTGATGCGGAACATCCTGCAAGCCGCAGGGCTCGACGTGATCGAGGCGCGCGACCGCCACGAGGTCCTCGCGGCCTGCCGCAGCTTCCCTGACCGCATCGACGTGGTGCTGTACGGGCTCGCCGCGCCCGCACAGCGCGGGCCGGATCTCGCCCACGAGCTCGCGGCCCTCGCGCCCTCGGTCGCGCTGGTCCAGCTCGCCAGCGAGCCCGCGGAACCCCACGCGCGCGCCGCGGTCCTGCGCGAGCCGTTCACCTCCGACGAGCTGGTCGCTGTCGTCGCACGCGCGCTGCGAGGATCGCTGCGCGCCGCACCCGACGCGCCCAAGGAGTGAAGCGATCGCGCCTGGCTCGAGGCGCTCAGCGCGCGAGCGTCGCCACGCGCGCGCACAGCGCGGCCGGCAGCATGACGTTCTCTCCAGCGGCCGTCGCCGGGCAGCCCGCGGCGGTTGCAGCGCCGAGCTCGACCACCCGCTCGGTCGGAGCGCCCGCCGGCGGCGCGATCACCAGCGTGACGCGATGCGCGACCGGCGCTGCAGCGGCGAGCACGTCGAGCGCGCGCGGCGCGGCGAGCAACTCGACCACGGCGTCGAGCGCCATGGCGTCGACCGGCCCCACCGGCTCGCGTGACCACGCGCCGATCACCGCGCCGCGCCGGTAGCGCACACCGTCGATCTGCACCGCCGCGATCGTGGTCGGCTCCTCGAGCCACAGCGCGAGATCGCGCAGCGCACGCGATGGCCGCACGAGCAGCGCCCACGCGCCCGGCGCCGGCCGCAGCGCCACCGGCTCACCGCGCCGCACCAGCACGCGCTCCCCATGGAGCTCGAGCGTCACGGCCGCTCCGGTGCGATCGGAGACCACGAGCTGCCGCTCGGCGGGGTGCGCGGGTACCGGCGCGACCTCGGCCGGCGCAGCCAGCGCGGCGAGCAACTCGGCGACGCGCGCTGGGTCCGCGGCGACGTCGCCCACCCGCCCCGTGGCGAGATCGAGCACGATCCCGTCGGGCAGCGCGAGCCGACGCGGCTCCCACGCGATCGGCCGCCGTTCGACGATCACCTCGGCGGGCTGCGCCAGGTGATCGACGGCACGCTCGACCGCCTCGGCCGCGCCGCGCTCGACGCAGCCGTCGCCGGCGCTGCCCGACAGCGCGATCAGCTCGGGCGCGCCGGGGCACGCGCCGCCGAGCATGACGGTGACGCTCGGGACGGCTGCGGCGGCGAGCTCGATCGTCAGGCCACGCGCGGTCGCGGGGCCGGTGGGCAACCGCACGATCGTCAGGTCGCGGAGCGCGCGCTCGAGCTCACCCGCCAGGGTACCTGCCAGGGCGAGCGCGACCGGCCGGACCAGGCGGCGCGGGGTGCCCTCGAGCCAGAGCACGCGCTTCGGCTCGCTGCGCGCGACGAGGATCTGCTGCGCGCGCGCGACGTCGGCGAGCGGCGTGCGGAGGCGCAGCGCGAGCGGCTCGCGATCGAGCGCACGCACGACCCAGTCATCGACCACCAGGCCGCGCTCGCCGTCGCGGATCCAGCGCTGCGAGGTCCCCGCGATCGGCGGGCCAAGGCCGAGCACGCGGCGCTCGGCGCCCGCGATGATCGTCACGCGCACGTCAGTGCGGACTGGCTCGCCGCGGCGATGCCAGCGCGCGCCGCGCAGCGTCGCGAGCACGTCGCTGATCGCCGACTCATCCGCAGGGAGACCCGCGCCTGCGAGCTGCCAGCCCGCGCCGGCGCGTAGCGCTCGCAGCGCTGGCTGTCCGGGGTGCTCCCAGATCAGCTCGGTCACGCGGTCGGCCGCGAAGCCGGGCAGCAGCGCGTGATCGATGACGGCGCGCGTGGCGCGGAGATCGCGGAGCACCGCGAGGACCAGCACGAGCGCGAGCGCACCCACGATCGCGAGCCCGCGACGCGACGAGATCACCGGGACCGCCTCCTCCGCCACCAGACGACCGCGCCGCCGAGCACCGCCCAGCAGAGCGGGATCCCGGCGACCGACAGCGCGATCACCGCACGGCGCTGGCCGTCGGTCATCACCAGGCGGACCTGATCCGGCGCGCGCACCGCGACCGCGACCGTGGGCTCGGGCGCGCCGGCCACGAACCGCAGCGCGCGCGACAGCCACAGGTCGGCCGCCGAGGCGCCGCCCGACAGCAGCTGGCTGGTCAGCGACGACGCCGAGCCGATCGCGATCACCCGGTGGCTGGCCCCGATCGCTGCGACCGCGATCGGCCCGGCGAGGTCGTCGCCGTCCCTGGCTGGCGGCTCGATCAGATCGCGCTCGCCCCAGCTCGCCGCGGTCGCCGATACCAGCGGCCGCGCGCCCCTGATCGCGACCACGGCCCGCGGCTGGAACCACAGCGTCCAGCGCGCCCCCGCGAACCCGCGGTTGATCGGGTGATCGGCGTAGCCGTCGATGATCTTCAGGGTGTTGGGCAACTCGCGCACCGCGAGCGCCGGATCGATCGCGATCGCCGGCGGCACCCCCAGCCCGTCGTTGGCGAGCACGCCCTCGAGCCCGGTGGCTGGTAACCCGCCCTGCACCGCGTCGCCCGCGACCACCACCAGACCAGCGCCGCCGCGCACGAACGCCTGGATCGCGAGCGCCTCATCGGCCGACAGCGGGGTGGTCGGTCCCGCGACGAGCAACGCAGCACAGCGCGCCGGGACCGCAAGCGCCACGTCGACCTCCTCGACCGCGAGGCCCTCACCGCGCAGCCGCTGGGCGACGAGCGCCCAGTCGTGGCCCGCTGGCTGCGCCACCAGCGCGAGCTCGCCGTGGCCGCGCGTCGCGCAGATCGTGACCAGCTGCGCGGCCGACAGCGCGGCCAGCGCCCCCGCGAGCGCCTGCTCGATCGCGAGTCGCTCGACCACCCGCACGCCAGCTGGCCCGCTGTCGAACGCGGCGAACGCCAGCAGATCGACGACGCGCTGCGCGCCACCGAGCGAGATCACGATCGCGCCCTCCGCGGCGAGGTTGTCCGGCAGGATCCCGGCCGCGCGCGCGATCGCGGTGAGCCCGCCGGGGGCGGTCGCGGGATCGACCCGGCGCACCGTCACCCCGGGCGCTGTATCCGCCATCCGGCCGGCGACCCGGGCGACCTCGTCGTACACCGGCTGGAGTGCGCCCAAGGTGGGCTCGACGATCGTGAGCGTCGCCGGACCGGGCAACTCGGCGAGCACGCCGCGGGTCTCGGCGGCGAGCGAGTTACGGCCCCCCGCGCTGAGATCGAGCCCCCCCGGGTGGCGCCCGGCGAGCACGCCGATCGCGAGCGCGCACACGGCCAGCCCCAGCGTGCCGAGCGCGCGGCGCCGGAGCTCGGAGCGGCCGCGCCGGCCAGCGCACGCGAGCGTGACCGCGAGCGCGAGACCGACCACGGTGAGCCCCGCCAGCACCGCCAGCGCGCGCCCGCCGACGTAGCCGCGCGCCAGCTCGGTTGCGATCGCGCGCAGCGAGACCGCGTCGAGCACGGCCGCCAGCGTCGCGTGCTCGGTCGCCATGCCGGGCCACAGCGTCGGTAGCTCGCCGACGAGGAACAGACCGATGAGCCACGAGAAGCCGAGCGCGCCGGCGGCCAGCGCCGAGTCGGTCGCCGCGCTCGCCGCGATCGCCCACGCGAGCAGCGCGGCGCCTAGCGCGATCGCGCCCGCGTAGCCCACCGCGATCACCGGCAGATCCCAACCACCGGCGTCGGAGCGAAACGCCGCGACCACGGCGAGGTAGGCCAGAGTCGGTAGCCACACGAGCGCGTAGATCGTGGCCGCCGCGAGCCACTTGCCGGCGACCGCGGCGCCCTCGCCGACCTGCGCGGTGAGCAGCGCCTCCCAGCCCCCCGTGCGCTTGTCCTCGGCGATCGTCCGCATGCCGAGCAGCGTGAGCACGACCAGCTCGAGCACCCAGGTCAGCAGCGTGCCGGCGAGCTGACCCTCGAGCAGCGCGCCGAGCAGCGCCGGCCGCACCGGATCCGACAGCGCGCCGACCAGCCCGGCGAACGCGATGCCCTGGACGACCAGGAACAGCCCACCCACCAGGTAGAGGATCGGCGCGCGCAGCATCACCGCGAGCTCGCGCCGCCACACCCAGTACGCCGCGATCACGCGGTCGCTCCGCCCTCGCCCAGCAGCCGCACCACCGCGGCCTCGAGCCGGTCGACGCCGGCCTGGTCGCACAGCGCGCGCGGCGTGTCGATCGCGACCAGCGCGCCATCGCGCATCACCGCGACCCGGGTGGCGAGCGGCTCGAGCTCGGCCACCGCGTGGCTCGACACCAGCACCGCGCGCTCGCGCGCCGCCGCGATCAGGTGGTCGCGCAGCTGCTTGACCTGGAGCGGGTCCATCCCCCCCGTGGGCTCGTCGAGCAACAGCAGCGGCGGATCGCCGAGCAGCGCGTCGGCGAGCCCCACGCGCTGGCGAAACCCACGCGACAGCGTCGCGATCGACTGCCGGATGGTGTCGCCCAGGCCGGCGAGCTCGATCGCGCGCGCGACGCCTGCGGCGGCCACCCGCTTCTGGCCTGCGCGCAGCCCGAGGTGCTCGCCGACCGTGAGCTCGCTCGGCGCCGGCGCCTGATCAGGCAGGTAGCCGAGCCGCGCCTGCGCCCGCGCGCGGTCGGTCGCGAGCGCGATGTCGTCGATCACGACCTCGCCGGCGTCGGGATCGAGGAACCCGGCCGCGATCCGCAGCAGCGTCGACTTGCCCGCGCCGTTGCGACCGACCAGCAACACCGCCTCGCCGGCTGCGACGTCGAGCGACACCCCCGCCACCGCGCGGCGGTTACCGAACGACCGCACGATGCCGCGCAACGCGAGCATGTCAGTCGCCGTCGGTCGAGCGCGAAAGCGGCATCCGGATCACGAACGTGGTGCCCGACGGTCCTGACTCCGGACGGATCGTGCCGCGGTGGTCATCGATGATGCGCTTGACGATCGCCAGGCCCAGGCCGGTTCCACCCTTCTTGCCGGTCGCGAACAGCTCGAACAGCCGGCCGCGAACCTGCTCGGGGATGCCCTGCCCCGTGTCCTGCACCGTCCACACCAGGTCGTCGCCGTCGCGATCGATCACCACGCGGAGGCGACCACCGTCGGGCATCGCCTCGATCGCGTTGCTCGCCAGGTTGTGGAACACGCGCATCAGCTTCTGCTCGTCGAAGAACGCGACCCCGTCGTAGCGAACCTCGACCGAGAGCTCGATGCCCCGGCCCTGGACGGCCGCGCCGAGCTGGGTCGACAGCTCGTCGGCGAACCGGTGGACGTAGACCTTGCGCACCACGAGGTCGGTGTCGCCGCGCGCGAACGCGAGCACCTCGCGGGTCATGCCGGCCATCAGGTCGAACTGGCGCTGGATCTGCTCGACGTATTTCTCGCGCTGGCCGGCGTCGTCCATGCCCGCCATGAGCTGCGCGTAGCCCGAGATGATCGTCATCGGCGTCTTCAGATCGTGGAGCAGGCCGGCGAGCATCCGCCCGATCGACGCCAGCCGATCGCGGTTGCTCTGCTCGCTGCGCCGGCGCGCCAGGCCGATCGCGCCTGCCGCCTGCGCGGCGATCAGCACCAGTAGCTTGAGATCGTCGCCGCGCCACGGGCCGTCCCCGTCGCGCGCAGCGCGTCGCTGATCGATGATCTCGATCCCGCCGATCACGTCCTCGCCCTCGATCAGCGGCGCGACCAGCAGGTGCTGCGGCGCGACGCCGAGCTCGCTCGCGATGTCGTTGGCGTGGCGCGGGTCCTTGCTCGGATCGTCGATCACCAGCGGCATGCGATGCTTGATCGACCAGCCGAGCAGGCCGGTGCCGTGCGGCAGCGTGCGCTCGATCAGCCGGGGCGCCGCCGGGCCCTGCACGGTGCGAAACCGGAGCGAGCCGTCGGCCTCGACCAGCGCGATCGAACCTGCCCCACCGCCCAGCACGGTGATCGCCTGCGCCAGGATACGCGACAGCAGGTCGTCGAGATCGAGCGCCGCCGACAGCTCCTTCTCGACCTCGTACAGCGCGTTGAGCTCCCTGGTCCGGCGCTCGAGGTCCCGGCGCGCGCGCGACAGCTCCTGGTTCTGCACCACCATCGAGTGGTAGAGCCGGGCGTTCTCGATCGCGATCGCTGCCTGGCTGGCGAGCGCCACCAGCAGCTCCTCGTCGCTGTGGGTGAACGGGCCATCGTGCTTGTTGAGCACCTGGAGCACGCCCACCAGGCCACCGAGCGCGCCGAGCATCGGCACCGACAGGATCGAGCGCGTGCGATAGCCGCTCTTGAGATCGACCGCAGGCTGGAACCGCTGGTCGGCATACGCGTCCGGGATATTGACGAGCTCGCGGGTCTGGGCGACCCAGCCTGCGATGCCCTCGCCGACATCGAGCCGGATCTCCACTCGCTCGCCGCCCTGGGCGACCTTTGACCACAGCTGACGGCCGTCCTCGGTCACCACGAACAACGTCGAGCGGTCGGCTTCCATCAGCTCGGTGACCTTGGCCATGATCAGCTCGAGCAAGGCGTCGAGGTCCCCGGCCTCCGACAGGGCGCGGCTGACCTCCTGGACCAGCGCGACCTTCTTCTGCTCGCGCTGCAGCGCCGCTTCGAGCGACCTCACAGGATCTCGTGCGCTTGCTGGCGCCAGTCCCGTGCCGTCCGACATGCCGACATGGTACCGCAACGCCTGACAGTCCACCCAGGGTTGCGCCACGCACCAGGCGTTTGTTCGTCGGCACCTGCCACCGGCTGCCGCAGGCGGGTCGGCGGGTGATCAGCTCATGGCTTCGCGCCGGCCCCGCTCGCTGGCGTCAGCACCTTGACCATGCAATCCGACATGCGCTGCGACGTCGCCGCGGCGCGCGCGGCCTCCTGATCGGTCGGCTTGTCCGCGCTGTGATCCTCCTTCGATATCTCCTGGCCCCACTTCGTCAACTCCTGGGTCTGCTGGTCGATGCACGCCTTGTCGGTGCACTTGCAGATGGCGTCGGCGAACTGGTCCAGCTTGGCCAGCACGCCGGCCATGCCGGTCGGCGCGGCAGCGACCTTGGCCTCGGGTACCGGCGCCGGGGTTGGTGCCGTGTTGGCCACCGGGGTCGGCGATGCAGCTTGCTGGCCGCCGCCACAGGCGACGAGCATGACGACGAACAGGACAGCTCTCATCGCGCGAGCATGGCACGCACCGCCGGTCGCGTGTGCGGTCCGCCTGCGCGATCCCTCCGCGCGGTCGCCGCCCGCCCTACGCCCGCCCTACTCCGCCGCGGCGTCGTACTGCATCGCCCCGAACACGTTGCCGTCGGGATCGGCGAAGAACATCAGGGTGCCGACGCCGACGATGACCGAGCGCGCGAGCGCGATCTTGCCGCCCGCGGCCCGGACCGCCTGCTCCGTTGCGTCGATCGAGTCGACCGCGAACGTGCACTCGAAGCCGAGTGTACGCTGGCCAGGCACGAGGGCGCGGCGGCCCTGGAGCGCGCCCATCACCGGCGAGCCCATGGCCTCGATCTGGTAGAAGCCGGGCGGCCCCCAGGCGGCGAAGGTCCAGCCGAAGACCCTGGTGTAGAACGCGCGCGAGCGCTCGACGTCGTCGGCGTTGATCGCGAAGTGAGCGACGGTGTTGGGCGGATGCTGCATGCGACCACGCTACGCCGCCCTCCCCTGGCGTACATCCGCTAGACTGCCAATACTTGTCGAAAACCCGCCAAGCGCCTCTCGACGGCCCGGTCTGGGTACGGACGTATCCGGTGACGTTCCTGCACGACGTCACCGAGCCCGAGCACGCTCACGCGTGGCACCAGCTCACGTTCGCGCTGCGCGGTCACCTCGAGGTGCTCGCCGACGAAGCGCGCCATATCGTGCCGGCCGATCGCGCGGTATGGGTGCCAGCGGGTGTGCGACACACCGAGCTGATGCGTGCGCCGATCTCGATGCGCTCGCTGTATCTGTCGCCGCGCGCATGGGGTCCGGCGCGCTCGTCGCTCGGCGGCGGCGTCCGCACGCTCGCGGTGACGCCGCTCTTGCGCGAGCTGCTCGTCCACATCGCGCGGCTCGGCGCGCTCGATCGCCGGCGCCCCGCGCAGGCGCGGCTGATCGGCGTACTGCTCGATCAGCTCGCCGACGCGCGCGAGGTCAGCATGGTCCTGCCGTCGCCGCGCGACCCACGCGCGCGCAGGTTCGCCGAGCTGGTCACGCTGGACCCCGGCGGCGCACAACCCAGCGCCACGCTCGCGCGCCGCGCGGGCGCGAGCCTGCGCACGATCGAGCGCTGCTTCGTCGCCGAGACCGGCGTGCCCGCCGGCGAGTGGCGCCGCCGCGTCCGGCTGTTCCATGCGATGCGGCTGCTCGAGGCCGGCGCGCCGGTGACCACCGTCGCGCTCGACGCCGGCTACGCCACGACGAGCGCGTTCAGCCAGGCGTTCCGCCGACAGTTCGGCCGATCGCCGAGCGGCCGCACCCGCTGAGCTGGCAGGAGCGCTGACTAGACGACGAGATCCTTCTCCGCGGCCGACAGCGCGTGGCGCGCCAGCGCGAGGTTCGCGCGGCTGCGGTCCAGCGCGACGTAGATGAACAGCGCGTCATTGGTCGACAGCGGCCGCATCAGGTGATACTGGCGCCCGAGCGTGATGAGGATATCCTCGATCGGATCACTCAGGTTGAGCGTCTTCATCGTCTTGCGCTTCGCCCGGATGACCTCGGTGTTGCCGGCGGCCGCGAGCTCGAGGTTGAGCGTGCCGCCACCGACGGCGCCGAGCATCATCCCGCTACTACTATCGACGATACATGCGCCGAGAACTCCGTCCATATCCATCAATTTCGCCAGTGCTTCTTTTGCAGTTGCCATGATTTTCCCTTAGTGATTGAACGCCATCGCTGCCACTTGAGCCAACAATCGATTGAACGCCAGCTCGCCATCACACAGCAGCACGAACACGACATCAGCTTCGACCCAGCTCGCGCACGCCAGGCCTTCGAGCTCCGCGAGCGCCACGTCGATCCCCACCGTCGCCGCCACCGCCATGACCTCGGTCGCCTGCATCGCGAGATCTGCGAGCGCCTCGAGGTCCACACGCTCACAACGGATCTGCGCGAGCGGAATCTTCGTGGCGCCAGCCCGCTCCACGGCGAACCCGCTCTGGTCATCCCGCACCACGTCGCGCAGCCTCGCCATCGCCCGCGCCGCGAGCGGCGGATTCGCGATTGCGCGAACGCCGGCCAGGACCTCGGCCGCCGAGAACGTCAACATCGGGTGATAGCCGTATCCGCTGTGCGCGACCCACGCCCACGGCAGCGGCTCGCTGCGCAGCAGGCAATCGAGCGCCTCGCAGGTGTGGCGCAACAGCGCGCGGTGCAGGACCGGCAGCGACACCATCCCACGCGCCACCAGCGTCTCGCCGAGCGGCAGGTGGTCGCGACGACACACCTCGAACACGGCGTCGAGCTCCTCGTGGGTCAGGCTGTCCTGCTCGTCGACCAGGATGTCGGTCAGCCGCAGCTTGTAGCGCTGGCTCATCGCCCAGCACACCCGGCCGTGCTCGACGAGCAACGCGCCCGCCATCGTGCCATCGGGCCGGCGGCGCACCAGCGCACCGCACGCGTTGGACGGCACCGACTCGAGCGCGTGATAGGCGTCGAGCGCGACCGGCTGGGCGGTGGCTAGCACGCGTCCTCCGCTTCGGCCTGGGCGCGGACGAGCGCGCAGGCGAGCCCGAGGTTCGGCGAGCGCTCGCAGATCACGACGAGCACCCGGTGCGGATCGCGGGTGAGCCGCTGGATGATGTGGACGTGACGCGTCGACAGCAGCACCATGCGGGGAGGACGCTCGGGCGATCGCATGACCTCGGTCGCGGCGTCCAGCGCCGGAGCGACGAACGCCTCGTCATGCACGACGTGCTTCACGAGCACCGCGCCGGTCCGCGTGTCGACCCAGGCCGCAGCGACGAACCGGCCCACGCTGTCGGCGATCGCGTGCAGCCGGCTCAGCATTCCCGGTCCCGACAAGCCTCCAGCACCCCGGGCGCGCGGCGAGCGCGCGCCACCGCGCAGCCGGCCTGGACATACGAGACGTCAAGGCCGCCTCGAGTGTCTCGCGTACTGCCCATCACCATATAGCGTGGACACAAACAGCCTGAATGCCAAGCACCGCAGGCGTCGCATTCGGGTACCAAACGGGTAGTGCGGCAAACCGCACCTCCAGCAGGACCGGGCGCCGTCGACCGATCGCGATGGATTCCCACCTGCGCACCTTTCGCCACCAAGCGAGCTCCCGATATCGGATTGCCGGGTTGCAAGTGTTGCTCACAGTAGCAGGCGCAGGATATCGAGCCGCGACTCGGCCCCGACCTTGGCGAGCACGTTGTGCTGGTGAAACCTCGCAGTCCGCGCCGTGATCTTGAGGGCGACGCCGATCTCGGCGCAGTTGCGCCCGAGCAGCAGGAGCTCGAACACCTCGTGCTCGCGTCGCGACAGCCCCGCAGACCTCGCGAGCTCGGTGGTCCGGCGGTGGAGGGCGACCGACAGCTCCCGGGCGCTGTCCGGTGATGGCGGCGGCGCCCCGGTGGCGCATGACACCGCGAGCGACAGCTCGGCCGGCACGGCGGAATCGGTGAGCTGCTGGAGCAGGCTCGCGACCGAGCGCCGCCGCCAGTCGGTGACGATCGCGGTGATGACCGCACCGCCCAGGCGCTGCTCGCCGACCACCTGGGGCTCGAGACCGAGCGCGCGCTGCGCCGCGAGCCAGCGCTCGGCGCGATCGGTGACCACGAAGTGGAAGTCCACGGCGGGGGTCGTGAGCAGGCGACACGCGAGCTGCGCGAGCAGCAGCGCGGCGCCTGGGCTCGGTGCGCGCAGCGCCCCGGCCACGGTCCAGTCGCGGCACACGAGCGCGCGCGCATCGGGCGGCGTCGCCAGCCCGAACCAGCCGATCGTCTCGAGGTGCGCGACGCACAGCGCGACCCCGGGGTCGCGGCCCGCCGACTGCGAGGTCGCAGTGATCACCACGTTGCACAGATAGCCGCGCAGCAGACCGCCGGGATCGCGGAGCACGTCGAACACCGCGCGATCGTCTTCGATCCAGCTCGTGATCGCGGTGACCGCGCGGTCGCGGTGCTGGGCCGCGGCGAGCTGCATGATCGCCGCGCGATCTCCGGGGCCGGCCACGCCGACCGCTAGCGCCGGCTCGACCGCGGGGAGCAGCATGTGCTCACGCAGCGCCGGATGCTGGCGATCGACGTACAGCCGGTCGAGCAGCCAGCGCGCCGGTTCGCGGACCACCGCGATCCGATGGTCTGCGAACACCCGGACGGCGCGGCGCGCGCGCTGCCACAGCGCCGCGGAGTGTTCCGCGAGCTCGCGCTCGCACGCCTTGCGCAGCACGGGGTGCGGGCTGAGGCCGAGCGGCGAGTGCTCGACCACGCTCAGCCGTGACAGCCACGCGAAGGCGTCGCGCGCCGCGCTGGCGTTGTCGAACGCGAGCTCGAGCAACTCGTACGGCGTCGCCCGCGCTGCGACCAGCACCGCGATCGCCAGCCGCTGGTCGTGCGAAGCGTGGCGGGTATAGAACCGCAGGCGCTCGTCACGCAGGCCCGGCCCGCCGGACATGCTGACCGGGCCGCACGCGGCCTCCGCAGCGGCGGCGAGCAGCGCCGGGATGCCCTCCGCGTAGGCGTGCACGCCGGCGCGCTGCTCATCAGGCACACCGCGTAGCTCGAGGTAGCGCTCGGCGTCAGCCTCGGCGAGCGGGCCGAGCGCGAGCGCGACCGCCAGGCCACCGTCGT
>Ga0302299_10001857_pt1 | contig 12794 bp, 9 predicted proteins | sample III_Fen_N3_4_FD_198795 | JGI IMG/M metagenome (GOLD analysis project Ga0302299, IMG submission 198795) | Peat permafrost microbial communities from Stordalen Mire near Abisko, Sweden - III_Fen_N3_4 | ecosystem: Environmental > Terrestrial > Soil > Wetlands > Permafrost | place: Sweden: Abisko... | reverse complement strand
GGGCGGGGCGGCGCTGGTGCTCTACCTGGGCGTCGCCACGATGGCGGTCGCGAACGTGCTGCTGACTCGCGGCATCCACGGTCTCGCTCCCGGCCCCGTCGCCACCCTGATGCTGACCGATCCCGTGGTGGCCACCCTCCTGGGCGTGGTCGTGCTGGGCGAGGCGATCTCGCCCTTGGCCGGCGTCGGCGTCGTGCTCGTGCTCGCCGGCCTCGTGCTCCAGGGCGTGGTCCTGGCCCGGGCGTCACCGGAGGACCTCGAGCCGGCCCCCGTCCTGTAGCGCCGGCAAGGCGTGGGCGACGTGGGCATGATCGAATGGGGGCAGCGCCGCCGGGGACGCGCCCCGGACAGCCAGGAGGAGCCACCGTGATCGTCTGTGTCCCCGTGACGCCCGAGGGCGAGGTCGACCCTCGCTGGGGCCGCGCGACGCAGGTCGTCGTCGCCCGCCTCGAGGCCGGCCGGATCGTCGCCTGGGACGAGCACCCGGTGGCGTGGGACGTGCTCCACGACGTCGGCACGGAGGGCGGGCACCACGCGCGGGTGGCGACGTTCCTGCGGGACCACGGCGTGGAGGTGGTCGTCGCCGGGCACATGGGGCCGCCGATGACCCAGATGCTCGGCCGGATGCGGATCCTCGCCCGGATGGGGGCCAGCGGCGACGCGCGCGTCGCCGTCGAGGCCGCCGGGCGCCTCGACGGGTAGGAGACGGACATGGCAGGACTCGACTTCGCGTGCTTCGACGCGCTCACCTTCGACTGCTACGGCACGCTGATCGACTGGGAGCGCGGCCTCCTCGACGCCTTCCAGCCCCTGCTGGCCGCGCACGAGACGAGGCTCACGCCGGATGGCCTGCTGGAGCGCTACGCGCACCACGAGGCGGAGATCGAGGCGGGTCCGTACCGGCGATACCGCGAGGTCGTCGCGGCGTCCGGTCGCGGCGTCTGTGAGGACCTCGGCGTACGGGTCACGGACGAGGACCTGGCCGCGTTCGCGGACGCGGTGGGGGACTGGCCGGCGTTCGAGGACACGGCCGCCGCCCTCCGCCGACTCGCGACGCGCTACCGCCTGGGGGTCATCACCAACTGCGACGACGACCTGTTCGCCCGGTCCAGCCGCCGGCTCGGGGTGCGGTTCGACTGGGTGATCACGGCCCAGCAGTCCGGCGCCTACAAGCCCGCCAGCCCCAGCTTCGACCTGGCGTTCGAGCGGATCGACGTGCCGCGCGAGCGCATCCTCCACGTCGCGCAGAGCCTGTTCCACGACCACGTGCCGGCGAAGCGCTTCGGCATGGCCACGGTGTGGATCGATCGCCGGTCGGGCCGGGACGGCTTCGGCGCAACCCCGCCGGCGAGCGCGGAGCCGGACCTTGTGGCGCCCGACATGCGGACGTTCGCGGCGCTCGCGACGGGCTGACGCGCGCCGGGGCCGCGACCCCGGATTCGACGGTCGCGGCGCTCCCCACGGAACGGGACGCCCGGGATGCGCCGGCGCCGGAACCACCGGATGCGGCCCCGATCGCCCTGCGGTACTGTCCGCGACACAGGAGGGGTCAAGCGTCCCGATGTGCTCGAGCTGCGGCGCCACGAATCCGGCCGGCAAGAACTTCTGCGGCGAGTGCGGCGCTCGCCTTGTCGTCGCGTGCGCGTCGTGCGGCGCCGCCCTGGTCCCGGGCCACCGGTTCTGCGGCGAGTGCGGGACGCCGGTCGCGGCCGCCGCCGGTGGTGGCGCCGGCCAGGCCGCGGTCCCGTCGGGTGCGAACCGTCCGGCCCAGTCGATCCCCCCGGCCGGTCCCGCCGCCGAGCGCCGCCTCGTGTCCGTCATGTTCGCGGACCTCGTCGGCTTCACGCCGTTCGCCGAGGCCCGCGACGCCGAGGACGTCCGGGACACGCTGGCCCGCTACTTCGCCCTGGCGACCGAGGTGATCGGCCGCTACGGCGGCGTCGTCGAGAAGTTCATCGGCGACGCGGTGATGGCCGTGTGGGGCGCCCCGACGGCACGCGAGGATGACGCCGAGCGTGCCGTGCGGGCGGCGATCGACCTGGTGGACGCGGTCCGGGGGCTGGGTCCGGGCGTGACGGCCAGGGCCGGCGTGCTCACCGGCGAGGCGGCGGTCACGGTCGGGGCGGTGAACCAGGGCATGGTCGCCGGGGACCTCGTGAACACCGCCGCGCGCCTCCAGTCCGTGGCCGCGCCGGGCACGGTGCTCGTGGGCGAGCCGACGATGCGCGCCGCCAGCGCGGCGATCGACTTCGAGCAGGCCGGCGACCAGGCGCTCAAGGGCAAGTCCGCGCCCGTCCCTGCCTGGGTGGCGCTGCGGGTGGTGGCCCAGCGCGGCGGCCAGGGACGCTCGGGCCTGCCGGAGCCGCCGTTCGTGGGCCGGGACGAGGAGCTGCGCCTCCTCAAGGGCCAGATCACCGCGGCGGGCCGGGACCGGCGTCCACGCCTCGTCACGATCACCGGACCCGGCGGCATCGGCAAGAGTCGGCTCGCGTGGGAGCTGGAGAAGTACGTCGACGGCATCACGGAGACCGTCTACTGGCACCGCGGCCGATCGCCGTCCTACGGCGAGGGCATCACGTTCTGGGCGCTGGGCGAGATGGTCCGCCGGCGCTGCGGACTGGCCGAGGACGACCCCGAGGCGATCACGCGCGAGCGCGTCCGGGCGACGGTCGCCGAGTTCGTCCCGTCCGACGACGACCGCCGCTGGGTGGAGCCGGCCCTGCTCACGCTGCTCGGGCTCGAGCCCGCGCCGGCCGGCGGGCGCGACGTCCTGTTCGCCGCCTGGCGCATCTTCTTCGAGCGGATCGCGGAGCGCGCGACGACGATCCTGCTGTTCGAGGACCTCCAGTGGGCCGACACGGGCCTCCTGGACTTCATCGACCACGTCCTCGAGTGGTCGCGCAACCTGCCGCTGGTCGTCGTGACGCTGGCCCGCCCGGAGCTCCTGGAACGGCGACCGGGCTATGGCGCGCAGGTCCGGAACCTCGCCCGCCTGGACCTCGAGCCGCTCACGGACGAGGCGATGCGGGCGCTTCTCGCGGGCTTCGTGCCGGGCCTGCCAGAGCCCGCCGTCGCCGCGATCCTCGCCCGGGCCGACGGCGTGCCGCTGTACGCGGTGGAGACGGTGCGGGCGCTGGTGGCGGATGGGCGGCTCGTGCGTGACGGCGCGGTCTACCGGCCCGTCGGCGAGCTCGGCGCCCTGGCGATCCCGGAGACGCTGCGGAGCCTCATCGCCTCGCGGCTGGACGCCCTTGATCCCGCGGACCGGAGCCTCGTCGCCGACGCCTCGGTGCTGGGCCAGACGTTCAGCCCGGCCGGCCTGGCGGCGATCAGCGGCCTCGACGCCGCGGCCCTGGAGCCGCGCCTGCGGGCCCTCGTCCGGCGCCAGCTGTTCGACCGCGAGGCGGATCCGCGGTCGCCGGAGCGCGGGCTGTACGGCTTCGTCCAGTCGCTGATCCGCGAGGTGGCCTACGGGACGCTCGCCAGGCGCGAGCGGCGCGCCCGTCACCTCGCCGCCGCACGGTACTTCGAGTCGCTGGGCGACGACGAACTGGCCGGGGCGCTCGCCAGCCACTACGTCGCCGCACACGAGGCCTCCGCCGACGGGCCCGAGGCCGACGCGGTCGCGGTCCAGGCCCGGCTGGCGCTCTCCGGCGCGGCGGACCGGGCCGCCTCGCTCGGCAGCCACGAGCAGGCCGTCGGCTATCTCCGCTCCGCCGTCGCACTGACGGCGGACCCCGCGCTGCGGCTCGACCTGCTGCTGCGAGCGGCGCAGGCGGCGGGCCGTTCAGCCCTCCACGACGACGCGGTCGCGTTCGCGCGCGATGCCCTGGCGATCGGCACCGAAGCGGGCGACGCGGAGATGCGGGGCCGGGCCGGCGCGATGCTCGGCGAGGTCCTGATCGACATCGGCGACCCGGCGGCTGCCGTGGCCGCGCTCGAGGCGGCGGCCGAGGCGTTTCCCGCGACCGGCGCCGGGGCCGTTCGCGCGGAGCTCCTCGCGAACCTGTCGCGAGCCTACATGCGGGTCAACGACCCGCGACGGTCCATCGAGACCGCGGACCTCGCCCTGGCGCTCGCCGAACCGCTCGGCCTCGACCGCGTGATCGCGGAGGCCCTCAACAACAAGGGGTCGTCGCTGGGGTACCTGGGGCGAACCCGGGAGGCGGTGGTGCTCCTGGAGGGGGCCGTCAAGATCGCCCGCGCCGGCGGCCACGTCGCCGCGGAGATCCGGGCGCTCACCAACCTCGGCGCCTCGTCGGAGACCACCACCCGGGCGATCGTGGTCGGCCGGCAGGCCGCGGAGCTCGGGCGACGCGTCGGCAACCGGAGCCTCGCGCGGTGGTCGGAGGACATGCTCCGCTGGTACGCCTACGGGTCGGGCGATGGGTGGGACGAGGCGATCGACGGCGGTCTCGCGCAGGTCGCGGACGACCGGGCCCACGGACAGGCGAGCGACTTCGACGAGGCGCGCACGCTCGGCTTCATCGGCTACCTGATGGCCGCGCGCGGGTTGCCGCTCGACGACCTCCTCGACCGGCTTGGCGTGCTGCGCGAGACGCTCAGCGACCCGTTCGCCGGAGCCAGCCTCCTCTCGATCCGGTCCGAGCGCACCATGCTCGCGGGCGACCCGGCGTCCGCGATCGCGGACGCAGTCGCCGCCGCGGAGCTCGAGACACCGGCGAGGTCGATCTTCGCGTCGCTCGCCTGTCGTCCGGCGCTGTGGGCCCGCGACGGCTCGGCGACCAGCGCCGTCATCGCGATCATGGAAGGGGAGCCGAGGAACCCGGGCAACGACGCCTACCTCGAGGTCATGCGGGCCGGCCTGGCGGCGCTCGAGGGTCGCACGGACGAGGCGGCGGCCGCCTACCGCGAGGGGATCGAGCACATCCGCTCCCTGGGCGATGCATTCGACGCCGCCAGGGCCTCGCTCGACTGCATCCTGCTCGTGGGACCGGACCATCCCGTCTCGCGGATGCTGGCCCCGGAGGTGCGCGACGTCTTCGAGCGCCTGCGCGCCACGCCCTACCTCGAGCGGCTCGACGCGGCGGTGGGGGAGCGTGTGTCGGCCAGATGACACCCCGGGCGTCGGCCAGGGGGCTGGTCGCCGGTCGTTCGAGCGTGCAAGATGCAGCGACTCGGGTAGCGAGTCCAGCACCGACAGGAGCGCAAGCGATGAGCAGCAAGAGAGACGCCGGGCCGGAAGGCTTCAGCAGCAAGCGGGACGCGGAGCCGGACGGCTTCGCGAGCAAGCGCGAGGACGGCTTCGCCAGCAAGCGGGACGACGACGTCGAAGGCCATTCGATGATGATCAACCCGAGCCTCGGCCGGGACCTGGCCAAGGCTCGCAGCGAGGACGTCGATCGCGCCGTCCGCAGCCGCCAGCACGAGGCGGAGGCCAAGCGCCCGTTCCGCAAGTAGTCAACACGGCGCTCCGAAGCCGGTCCCACGTCCCTGGGGCCGGCTTCTTCGCGTCCGGCACGACGCCCGGCCGCGAGGCCTGTAGCATCCGGTGCACTGGCCCGCTGTCCGGGCCGTGACGGGAGGCGACATGCCGGCGACCGGCGGGACCGAGTTCGCGATCGAGGCGCTCCGGAGCAGCCCGCTGTTCGCCAGGGTGGAGCCGGTGGCCCTCGCCGCCTGCGCCGCGAACCTCCGCCTCCGCCGCTACCGCCGGGGCGAGACGATCTTCCACCAGGGCGACCCCGGCGACTCGCTGTACATCATCGAGTCGGGCTCGGTGAAGATCGTCCTGCCCGACCCGGAGGGTGCGGAGGGGGCGATCATCGCCACGCTCGGGCGGGGCGCGTTCTTCGGCGAGCTGGCCCTGCTCGACGGGGCGCCGCACTCGGCGACGGCCGTGGCGGGCGAACCCACCGCGGCGCTGATCCTCTCGCAGTCGAGGTTCGAGGAGCTGCTGGAGTCCGACCCCGGCCTGCGGCGCGCGTTGATGGCGGGCCTGGTCGCGGAGCTGCGCCGGCTCACCTCGCACGTGGAGGACCTCCACTTCCTCGACCTGCCCGGCCGGCTGGCGAGCATGATGGTCCGGCTCGCGGCGGAGACCCGGCCGGGCGAGACCCGCGACGTGCGCCTCGAGTGGCGGTACACCCAGGCGGAGCTCGGCTCCATGATCGGCGGCACGCGCCAGTCCGTGAACCGGCTGCTCGCCGACCTCAGCGCGCAGGACCTGGTCCGCATCGACGGTGAGACGCTGACCATCCCGGATCTCACCAGGCTGTCGGCGGCGGCCGAGCGGTGACGCGCGAGGAACGGCTGCTCCGGGCCATCGCCGCCCGGTCCGAGACGGCGCGTCGCCTGGAGGGCGGGGGCGGCGAGGCCGTGCTGCGCTCCGTGGTGGAGGCGACCGTCGCCCTGTTCGAGGCGGAGGCCGCGTCGATCGCCCTGTTCGACGCCGCCTCCGGGCGGCTCGTGTTCGAGGTCGCGGCGGGGGAGCAGGGCCACGGTGTCATCGGGCTGTCGATCGGGCCGGACCAGGGGATTGCCGGCTACGCGTTCACCACCGGCCAGGCCCTCGCCCTCTCGGACGTCGCCTCGGACCCGCGGTTCGGGAGGAGCGTGGCCGAGAAGACCGGGTACGTCCCGCGGTCGATCGTCGCCGTCCCGCTCGTGGACGACGAGGGCACCATCGGCGTCCTGCAGGTGCTCGACAAGCGCGATGGCCAGGCGTTCTCACTGCGGGACGTGGAGCTGGCGGGAGTGTTCGCGCGGCAGGCGTCCGTCGCGATCCGGGCCAGCCGCGTGGAGCGCGACACGGCTGCCCTGCTGCGCGCGACCCTGCGCTGGCTGGCCGGCGCGGGCGACATCACGGGTGGCGCCGCCGAGACCGAGCTCGAGCCCGAGGACGAGGCGGCGCTCGACGCCCTCGTTCGCCGTGCCACCGACGACCTGGCCCAAGACGAGTCCGACGGCCTGTGGCGACTCGCGGACCGCGTCGCGCGTCTCCGGGACGCCGACCCGGCCTCGGTCGAGCTGCTCGTGGACCTGCTCGACGTGCTCGTCCGGCGGGCGGAGAAGACCTCGCGCTCCCGGCACCGCGGCTCCGCCGCCACCGGACGCGGCGACCCGGACGCGTGACCGACGCCCTGCGCCCCGCGTGGAGCGAGCCGTTCCTCGACGGGCGCCGCGACGCGCTGCGCCGCGAGCGACCCATCGCGGCCCTGGACCGGGACGCGGCGTTCGGCGGCAGCGACGGGTCAGGGGTCCTGGTCGCCGTGATCGACTCGGGCGTGGACGGCGCGAACCCGGCGGTCGGCGGGCGCCTGGTGGAGAGCGTCAGGGTGGAGCTGGCCGAGGACGGGCCGGTGGTGATCCCGGACCCGGAGGCGATCGACGTCGTCGGGCACGGGACGGCCTGCGCCGGGATCATCCACGAGCTGGCGCCGGGTGCGGAGATCGTCTCCGTGCGCGTCCTGGGGCCGGACAACCGCGGCAAGGGGGCCGTGTTCGCCGCCGGCCTGGAGTGGGCGATCGAGCGCGGCGCGAAGGTCGTCAACCTGTCGCTGTCGTCCCGCAGCGAGGCGCTGATGGGCGTCTTCCACGACCTCGCCGACCGCGCCTACTTCGCCAACGTCCTGCTCGTCTGTGCCGCCAACAACGTGCCCGGCCCCAGCTACCCGTCGCTGTTCGCATCGGTCGTGTCCGTCGCCGCGCACGACGTCCCGGACGGCTGGACCTGGTACTACAACCCGCGCCCGCCGGTGGAGTTCGGGGCCCGCGGCGTCGACGTGGAGGTGGCCTGGCGCGACGGCGGGCGGATCGTCGCGACCGGCAACAGCTTCGCGGCGCCGCACATCGCCGGGCTGGCGGCGCTGGTGCTGGGCAAGCACCCGTCGGCGTCGCCGTTCGAGGTCAAGGCCATCCTGGCCGCCACCGCGGACCGCTGACGGCATTGCGCCCGTTGGGCTAAGGTCCGCAGGAGGAGGAACCCGCGCCCCATGTGTCCCGTTTGCGGTGCCGGCAACCCGGCCGGCCAGAAGTTCTGCGGCGAGTGCGGCTCGCGCCTGGCGTCGGGGTGCCCGGCGTGCGGCGCGCCGATTCCGCCCGGACAGAAGTTCTGCGGCGAGTGCGGGACGCCGGTGGCGTCGGCGGCCACACGGGTGGGGGCCGCCGGAGAAGCCCGTCCGCCCATCACCCCCACGGCCTCGGAGCGCCGCCTCGTCTCGGTGCTGTTCGCCGATCTCGTCGGGTTCACGCCGTTCGCCGAGGAGCGCGACGCAGAGCTCGTCCGCGAGACGTTGTCGCGCTACTTCGAGATCGCGACCGACGTGATCGGCCGTTACGGCGGCACCGTGGAGAAGTTCATCGGCGACGCGGTGATGGCCGCGTGGGGCACCCCGGTCACGCACGAGGACGACGCCGAGCGCGCGGTGCGGGCGGGCCTGGAGCTGGTCGAGGCGGTCGGGACGCTCGGCCCCGGCATCCGGGCCCGGGCCGGCGTGATGACCGGCGAGGCGGCCGTCACGATCGGGGCGGTCAACCAGGGCATGGTGGCGGGTGACCTCGTCAACACGGCGGCCCGGCTCCAGGGCGTGGCTCCCGAGGGCACCGTGCTCGTCGGGGAGCTGACCCGCGCGGCGGCCGCGCGCGCCATCGCCTTCGAGGCGGCGGGTCCGCAGGTGCTCAAGGGCAAGACGGCGCCGGTCCCGGCCTGGCGCGCGATCCGCGTCGTCGCCGACCGGGGCGGAACGGGTCGCGGCGACGCGCTCGAGGCCCCGTTCGCCGGCCGGACCGACGAGATCCGGCTCCTCAAGGAGCAGTTCCACGCCGCCGGCCGCGAGCGCCGCGCGCGGCTCGTATCCCTCGTCGGACAGGCGGGGATCGGCAAGAGCCGCCTGGCCTGGGAGCTCGAGAAGTACCTCGACGGGGTGGTGGAGGTGGTGCGCTGGCACCGCGGCCGGTCGCCGGCGTACGGCGAGGGCGTCACCTTCTGGGCGCTGGGCGAGATGGTCCGCCGGCGGGCCGGCCTCGCCGAGGGCGATGACCCATCGAGGACCCGCGCCGCGATCGGCGCCATGCTCGCCGAGCACGTGCCGGACCTCGAGGAGCGGCGCTGGATCGAGCCTCGCCTGCTGGCGCTGCTCGGCGTCGACGACGCGCCCACCGGTGGCCGCGAGGAGCTGTTCGCCGCCTGGCGGACGTTCTTCGAGCGGCTCGCCGCCTCAGGCACGGTGGCCCTGGTGTTCGAGGACATCCACTGGGCCGACGACGGACTGCTCGACTTCATCGAGCACCTCCTGGACTGGAGCCATCACCAGCCGATCTTCGTGGTCACGCTCGCCCGCCCCGAGCTGCTCGAGCGGCGGCCCGGGTGGGGTACCGACCGGCGCGGCGCCATGGCGCTCCGGCTCGACCCGTTGCCGGAGCCCGCGATGCGCGAGCTGCTCGCGGGGATGGCGCCGGGGCTCCCGGAGCCCGTGACCATCCGGATCCTGGAGCGCGCCGACGGCATCCCGCTGTACGCCGTCGAGACCGTGCGCATGCTGGCGGCGGACGGCCGACTCGCGGCGGGCCCGGACGGGACCCTCGCGCCGACGGGCGACCTCGGCGACCTCGACGTACCTGCGACCCTGCAGGCGCTCGTCGCCGCGCGGCTGGACGCCCTGCCCGCGGCGGAGCGCACACTGATCCAGGTCGCCGCCGTGATGGGCCAGTCGTTCACCGAGCAGGCGCTGGCCGCCGTGTCCGACGAGCCGCTGGCGTCGCTGGCGCCTCGCCTGGCGGTCCTGCGTCGGCGCGAGCTGCTGGCGATCGAGACCGACCCGCGCGCCCCGACCCGCGGCCAGCACGCGTTCGTGCAGGCGATCGTCCGCGAGGTCGCCTACAGCACGCTGTCCCGCCGTGACCGGCGGGCCCGCCACCTCGCGGCCGCCCGGTACTTCGAGTCGCTGGGCGACGAGGAGCTCGCCGGGGTCCTGGCGACGCACCACCTGGCCGCGTGGCGGGCCGCGCCGGAGGGCCCCGAGGGCGAAGCGGCGGCCGCACAGGCGCGCGTCTCCCTGCGGGCCGCCGCGGACCGGGCCGAGGCGCTTGGGGCGCGGGGCCAGGCCGCCGACTGGCTGGGGGCCGCGCTCGAGGTGACCACCGACCCGGCCGAACGGGCCGCGCTCCTCCAGCGGCGCGGCTGGACGGCGGTCGTGTCGGGGCGCCTGGAGGACGGCGATGCCACGCTCGCCGCCGCCGTCGACGCCTGGCGCGCGACCGGGGACCGCGTCGCCACGCTCCACGCCGTGGCGCAGCTCGCGGCCGGACGCCTCTCGGCCGGGCAGATCACGCAGGCGCAGGCCACGATCGACACGGGCCGCGAGGACGCCGAGGCGCTGGACGGCGACCCGGCTGCGGCCATCGGCCTCGCCTCGTACTGGGAGGTGAGCGGGCGCGCGGCCTTCCGCGCGGCGAGGTACGCGGACGCCGTGTGGATGTGCGACCGGTCCCTCCGGCTCTCGGACGGGCTCGGCCTGGACGAGGTCCTCGCGATGGGGCTGATCACCAAGGGCACCGCGCTGACCTACGCCGGCCACCACCGCGAGGGGATCGCCCTGCTCAACGGGGCGTACCTCGATGCGCGCGCCCACGGCCAGCACATGGCCCAGCTCCGGGCGGGCGTCAACCTGTCCGCGACCATGGGCGAGGTCGATCCCCGGGCAGCCATCGCGCTGATGCGCGAGGATATGGTCACGGCCCGGAGGCTGGGCCTCGGGGCGTTCGCGCCATACCACGCCTCGAACATCTCCCCGGCGTTCCGGACCGGCGAGTGGGACTGGCTCCTCGGCGCGCTCGCAGACCTCCGCGAACGCGTGGCCGACGACCTGGGCCGGCGCTGGATCGACGACATCGGGCTGACGGTCGAGGGCCTGCGGGGCGTGGATATCGGCGACGCGCCGGAGCGCGGGATCCGCGACTCGGAAGCCGAGGGAGACCCCCAGCAGCTGGGGAACAGCCTGGCGTGGGCGATGGACCACGCCTTCGCCCTCGGGGACGACGAGGTGGCGATCGCCTACGGCCGCCGGCTCCTCGACACGGCGGAGTTCGTGACCCGGGGCGCCCGGGCCGGCGCCGCGCGGGTGGCGCTCCACGTCGGGGACGTCGCGACGGCGGAGCGCGCGGCGGCCTCCCTGGAGCCCACGCTCGGAGGCGCGACCGACGCCGATCTCGCCGTGATCCGGGCGGGGATCGCCGCGGCGCGCGGCCGGACCGGCGAGGCGTTGGCCGGCTACCGGACGGCCCTCGCCGCCTACCGGGAGCTCGGCCTCGCGTTCGACATCGCGCTGACGGGCTTCGACATGGCAGCGCTCCTCGGCGACGCGGAGCCGGCGGCGGTCGCGGCCGCCGCCGAGGCCCGGGAGATCCTCGTGGGGCTCGGGGCCGTGCCGCTCGTGGCGCGCCTCGACCGCGTCCACGCGACGACCGACGCGGCCGGTTCGGCCCAGGAGCGGGTCGCGCCCGTCTGACCGGAAACGACCAAGCGAGCGCCGGTCGACCCGACGCCCGCCCCGTTCGCGTGATGGTTCCGGATCAGCCCCCGACGAGGCTCGTGGGCGAGCTCCAGGAGTGGAGCGTGGCCATGTAGTTCGCGCGCTCGAAGGCCGTGGGGTCCTCGACCGTCGCCGACGTCGCGGCGCCGCGGAGCTGGCCGACCGACTCGTATTCGCGCTCGGTCATCCAGGCGACGAGACCCTCCCGGATCCTCCCGACCTGCTCCGGCCCGTTACGCAGGACCGCCGACGCCACCATCGCGACATCGGCCCCCACGAGCAGCGCCTTCACCGCGTCGGTGCCCTCGTGGATGCCGGACGTCGCCGCGAGGCCCACGCCCGCGCCCAGCTGGGGCCGCAGGATCGCGATCCAGCGGAGCGGCATGCGCAGCTCCGACGGGTGCGACAGCGACACCTTGGTGAGCACGTCGAAGGTCTCGAGGTCCAGGTCCGGCTGGTAGAACCGGTTGAACAGCACCAGGCCGTCCGCCCCGGCCGCCACCGCGCGCCCCGCGAAGTTCGCGAGGGCGGAGTAGTAGGGGCTGAGCTTCACGGCCAGCGGGATCGTGACCGCCGCGCGGACGGCGGCGATCAGCTCCAGGTCCGTCTCCTCGCGGTCGGTCGCCGACATCGCCGGGTCCGCGACCACGTGGTACAGGTTGAGCTCGACCGCGTCGGCGCCCGCGTCCTGCATCAGCCGCGCGTAGCGGACCCAGCCGCCGGTCGTGGCCGCGTTCAGGCTGGCGATGACCGGGATCGAGACCGACGCCTTCACGCGCGCCAGCCTCTCGAGGTAGCGGTCGCCGACGCCCTGCATCGCCCCCATCTCGGGGAAGTAGCCGAGGGCCTCGGCGAACTGCTCCGTGCCGGCGTCGAGCGACCGGTTGAGCTCCATGTCCTCGTGGAGGATCTCCTCCTCGAACAGGGACGGCAGGATCACCGCCCCGGCGCCGGCGGCCTCGAGGCGCCGGACGTGGGCCAGGTCCAGGGTCATCGGCGTGGAGGAGGCCACGATCGGGGAGGCCAGGTCAAGGCCGAGATACCGGGTCTTGAGGTCGATGCTCACGCCTCGGCTCCCTTCGCGCTCTCCGCGGCGACGGCCGCGGCCTCTTCGCCGTGGGCAAGGTGCGGGACGCTCCGGTGGATGCCCGCCAGCTGCTCGTAGAAGCGCCAGCGCTCGTCCGCGTCGGCCTGGATAAGCTCGGCGAGCTCGGCCGCGCGCTCCGGGTTGGTCCGCTCGAGGATCGCGAACCGGGTCTCGCCGGCCACGAAGTCCTTGATCGGCATGGATGGTTTGGCGGA
>Ga0302299_10001855_pt1 | contig 12795 bp, 9 predicted proteins | sample III_Fen_N3_4_FD_198795 | JGI IMG/M metagenome (GOLD analysis project Ga0302299, IMG submission 198795) | Peat permafrost microbial communities from Stordalen Mire near Abisko, Sweden - III_Fen_N3_4 | ecosystem: Environmental > Terrestrial > Soil > Wetlands > Permafrost | place: Sweden: Abisko... | reverse complement strand
TGCGACCGGGAGGCCCCGCTCGCCCAGCCACGGCGACGGCCGCATCGCCGCTGGCCGCGGGCGGCGCCCACCTCGAGCTCGGCCCCGGCCCCGGCCTCGAGGGCTTCTCGCGCGCCCTGGCACCGCACGCGTTCCGCCTGCCGCTCGACCACGGCCCCCACTACGCGTACCAGACCGAGTGGTGGTACTACACCGGCAACCTCGACGCCCCGGGCGGCGCGCGCTTCGGCTTCCAGCTCACGTTCTTCCGCCGCGGCCTGACCCCGGGCCCGCCGCCCGTGAACGGGCTCGCCTCGAACCAGGTCTGCTTCGCGCACTTCGCGATCACCGACGTGGCCGCCGGCCGCCACGTGGCCGCCGAGCGCTTCGCGCGCGGCGCGGGCGGGCTCGCCGGCGCGACGGGCGAGCCGTTCTCGGTCTGGCTCGAGGACTGGCGCGTCGAATCGACGAACGCGGACGGCAGCGCGCTGCGACTCGTCGCGGCGGACGCGGACACCGGCCTGCGCCTCGACCTGCGCCTGCAGTCGAAGAAGCCGCTCGTCGCGCACGGCGAGGGAGGGCTGTCGGCGAAGAGCCGCGAGGCCGGCAACGCTTCGTACTACGTCGGCTACACACGCCTCGCGGCGAGCGGGCTCGTGGGGCTGGGACCGCGGACGCTCGGCGCCACGGGCGAGGCCTGGTTCGACCACGAGTGGAGCACGAGCGCGCTCGGCGCGGGCGCGGTGGGCTGGGACTGGTTCTCGCTCCAGCTCGACGACGGGCGCGAGCTGATGCACTTCCGGCTGCGCCGCGCGGACGGCTCGCTCCAGCCCGCCTCCTCCGGCACGTTCGTCCTGACCGACGGCCACACGCGCGGGCTCGCGCGCGACGACGTCCGGGTCGAACCGCTGCGGTATTGGCGCAGCCCCGACACGGGCGTCACGTATCCGTCTGGCTGGCGCGTGCAGGTCCCCTCGCAGGGCCTCGACCTGAGGGTCGAGCCGTGGATCGAGGCCCAGGAGATGCGGACGTCGTTCGTTTACTGGGAAGGGGCCGTGCGCGTGTCCGGCACGGCCGGCGGCCGGCCGGTCGGCGGGCGAGGCTACGTCGAGCTGACCGGCTACGGCCGCTCCATGCAGGGTGTGTTCTGACGGGGTCTCGGGCCGACGCGGGCTAGCCCCGCGCCGCGTGCAGCATGGCCCGCAGGTTCTCCGGCGGCGTCGTGGCGGGCAGCGCGCAGCCGGCGTTCAGCACGAAGCGCGGGTTGCCGGCGAACACCTCCAGCAGCTCGCGCGTCTTGCGCTCGACCAGCTCCGGCGTGCCGAGCGCCAGCACGCCGCTCGGGTCGAGATTTCCCACGAACGTGGCGCGATCCCGCAGCTTCCCGGCCGCCAGGCGCGCGTCCGTGCCGTGGTCGAGCTCCAGTGCGTCCGCGCCGCTCGCGATCATGTCGTCGAGGATGCGGTCGGTCCGGCCGCACACGTGCAGCACGAAGGGCAGCCCCAGGCGGTGAGCCTCGTCCACGACCCGCTGCTGCCAGGGCAGGGCGAGCTCGCGGAACAGGCGCGGCGAGACGAGTCCCGCGGGACTGTCGCCGCACGAGACCACGTGTGCCCCGGCGTCCGCCATCAGGCGCACCATCTGCAGCACCGCCTCCGCGCAGTGGTCGAGCAGCCGCGCCGCGCGCTCCCGGTTGTCGGGGTCCGAGACGTCCATCATCCAGTCCGCCGCACCGCGCAACAGGCTCGCGAGCGAGAACGGGGCCTGGTCGCAGTTGCCGCGCACGAGCACCTCGCGCCCGAAGTGCCGCACCAGCAGGCTCACCGCCTCGACCCAGACCTGCACGCGCGCGTCGCGCGCGACGTCCGGCGGCTCCAGCGTGTCGACGTCCTCGAGGCTCGCGAGCCGTGCGCCGTGGCACAGCGCCGGCTCGTCCTCGGGCAGCAGCACGGGCGCACCGAGGGCCCCGCCGAGCGTTGCGGTGTCCACGTCCACGAGCACGCCGTCGTAGCCGTAGGTCTCGACCGCCTGCACGAAGGCCGCCGCGATCCGCTGCGGGCTCTCGCGGTACTCGCGCATCGTGAGCCCCGCCTCGCGCGCGGCCATCATGAAGTTGTGCAGCAGCACCGGCACGCGGTCGGGGGCCTCGCCGCGGAGGGCAGACGCGATGCGCTGGTACCCGTTCATCGGGCGCATGGTAACCTCGCCGCGTCCCGCGGCGGCGAGCCGCCGCAGGCGACCGGACCGGCATCGCCCCGGAGAGTGAGATGAGACAGCCTCGCTGGGCCTTCTACACCGCAGTGCTCGGGCTCGGCGCACTCGCCGGCTACGCGGCGTGGCGCCTGCAGTCGTGGCGCGACGCGGAGCAGGAGACGCGCCTGCGGGCGACGCACACGCTGTCCGGCAACGTCACGACGCGCGCCGACTTCAGCTCGCCGTTCCTGGGCGGACCGCGACGCGTCTGGGTCTACCTGCCGCCGAGCTATGACAAGGAGCCCGAGCGGCGCTTCCCGGTGCTCTACCTGCAGGACGGCCAGAACGTGTTCGACGGCGCGACCGCCTTCATCGCCGGCAAGGAGTGGCGCGCCGACGAGAGCGCGGAGCGCCTGCTGTGGGACGGCGCGCTCGAGCCGCTGATCGTCGTCGCGCTCGACAACGGCGGCGAACGGCGCGTCGCCGAGTACACGCCGGTGCCCGATCCGCAGCGCAAGCTCGGCGGGCAGGCCGACGCCTACGGCCGGGTGCTGATCGACGAGCTGAAGCCGTGGGTCGACCGCAACTACCGCACGCAGCCGGGGCCGGAAGCGACGGGTATCGGCGGCTCCTCGCTCGGGGGGCTGGTGTCGCTCTACCTCGGGCTGTCCCACCCGGAGGTGTTCTCGCGCATCGCCTCGCTGTCGACGTCCGTCTGGTGGGCCGACCGCTTCATCGTCGGCTTCGTCGATCGGCTGCCCGCGAAGACGAAGACCCGGATCTGGACCGACGTCGGCACGCGCGAGGGCGGCCGGCGCTCGCTCGACGACGCCCGGGCCCTGCGCGACGCGCTCGTGCGCAAGGGCTGGCAGGAGGGCGGCGACCTGCGCCACCTGGAGGCGGAGGGGGCGGCCCACAACGAGGACGCGTGGGCGAAGCGGCTCCCGGACGTGCTGCGCTTCCTCTTCCCGCCGCCGAAGCCGTAGCCGCTTCTGGCCGATCTCGCGCAGGCGCCTGCTGCTAGAATCCGCCCGTCCAGAGCGGAGGGCCCATGCCCGTCATCGAGTTCACCGACAACTACCAGGACCTCTCGACCGACCAGGGTTTCCAGTTCAAGTTCCACTGCGAGCGCTGCGGCGACGGCTTCATGTCGTCGTTCCAGACGAACGCGCTCGGGGTGGCCGGCAGCCTGCTGCGCGGGGCCGGCAGCCTGCTCGGCGGCGTCTTCGGTCAGGCCGCCGCCGGCACCTTCGAGGTGCAGCGAGCGGTCGGCGGCCCCCAGCACGACGCGGCGCTGCGCGCGGCGGTCGACGAGATCAAGCCGCTCTTCCACAAGTGCCGGCGCTGCGGCAACTGGCTGTGCGAGCAGACCTGCTGGAACACCCGCGCCGGGATGTGCAAGCAGTGCGCGCCGATCTCCGAGGAGGAGGAGTCAGCGATCCGCGCGGAGCACGTGCGCACGCAGGTCACGAACGACCTGTTCCTCGAGGAGAACCAGCGCATGAGCGCGAAGGGCAAGCAGGTCGCGGCGAAGTGCCCCGACTGCGGGACGCCCACGCTCGGCAAGAAGTTCTGCCCGTCGTGCGGGAAGAAGCTGCTCGCCTCCGGCACCGCCTTCTGCGGCGCTTGCGGCGTGAAGCTCACCCCCGGCGCGAAGTTCTGCGGCGAGTGCGGGGCGCAGCAGGGCGAGGTCTGACCGAACCCGGCCGCGCCCTCGCGTTCGAACGAGACGGAGCGCGTCCCCTCGACGTAGAACGTCGGACGGGAGCCGAAGCACCCTTCGGGTCCCGAACCGATGCCACGCCGTTTGCCTACGGCCGGCCGACTGCCGACAATGGTCCCGAATGAGTGACACTCGCGTCACCGGCCCCGTGGCGGTCAACGCGGCGGCACCGGCCGCCGGCGTCATCGAGGGCTTCGCTCCCGAGGAGCTGCGCCGCTTCTACCGCTCGATCCTGCTGCCCCGCATGATCGAGGAGAAGATGCTGGTCCTGCTGCGCCAGGGCCGTCTGTCCAAGTGGTTCTCCGGCATCGGCCAGGAGGCGATCGCGACCGGCGTCGTCACGGCGCTCGAGGCGGACGACTACGTCCTGCCGATGCATCGCAACCTCGGCGTCTTCACCGGGCGCGACCTGCAGCTGCCGCAGTTGTTCCGCCAGCTGCTCGGCCGCGAGGGCGGCTTCACGAAGGGGCGCGACCGCACCTTCCACTTCGGCGCGCTCGACAAGGGCATCGTCGGGATGATCAGCCACCTCGGGGCGATGCTGCCGGTGGCCTGCGGCCTCGCGCTCGCCGCGCAGCTCAAGGGCGAACGGCGCGTGGCCGCGGCCTTCACGGGCGACGGCGCCACGAGCGAGGGAGACTTCCACGAGGCGCTCAATCTGGCGGCCGTGTGGAAGCTGCCGGTGGTGTTCGTGATCGAGAACAACCAGTGGGGCCTCTCGACGCCGGCGCACGAGCAATACGCCTGCCGCCACCTGGCCGACCGCGGCATCGGCTACGGCATGCCCGGGCAGGTGGTCGACGGCAACGATCTGCTGGCGGTGCACCGGGCCGTGCGCCGCGCGGCCGAGCGCGCGCGCCGCGGCGACGGGCCCACGCTGCTCGAGTTCAAGACCTTCCGCATGCGCGGCCACGAGGAGGCCTCCGGGACCGACTACGTTCCGCCCGCGCAGCTGGAGGCGTGGGAGAAGAAGGACCCGCTGCGGCGCTACGAGACATTCCTGCTCCGGCACGGTCTGCTCTCGGAAGAGGACTTTGCCACGGTCCGGACCGCGTACAGGACGCGCATCGACGCGCTCGCAGACGACGCCCTCGCCGCGCCCGAGCCGCGCTCGACGCCACTGGAGAAGCTGGCGGACGTCTTCGCGCCCAGTCTGCTCGTGCCGAGGGCCCCCTCGCCGGAGCAGCTCGAGCAGGCGAAGGACACGCGCTACCTGGACGCGATCAGCGACGCGCTGCGCGTGGCGATGCGCCGCGACGAGCGAATCGTGTTGCTCGGCCAGGACATCGCGGAGTACGGCGGCGTCTTCAAGGTGACCGAGGGCTTCGTCGACGAGTTCGGCAAGGCGCGCGTGCGCAACACGCCGATCATCGAGTCCGGCGCGATCGGTGCGGCCCTCGGCCTCGCGCTCGGCGGCTACCGGCCCATGGTCGAGCTGCAGTTCGGCGACTTCATCACCTGCGGCTTCAACCAGATCGTCAACAACCTCGCGAAGACGCACTGGCGCTGGGGGGCGCGCGTCCCGGTCGTGCTGCGCGCGCCGGTCGGCGGCGGCACCGGCGGGGGACCGTTCCACTCGCAGAACGTCGAGTCGTGGTTCACGGCCGTGGCGGGGCTCAAGGTGATCGTACCCGCGCGGCCGTACGACGCGAAGGGCCTGCTGCTCGCGGCGCTCGAGGACGGCAACCCGGTGCTGTACCTCGAGCACAAGCTCCTCTATCGCTCGGCGCGCGGCAAGGTGCCGCCGGGCCACTACACGGTGCCGATCGGCCAGGCCCACGTCGCGCGCGAGGGCCGGCACGCGACCGTCGTCAGCTACGGCATCGGCGTCGTCTGGGCGCTCGCGGCCGCGTCGGAGCTCTCTCGCGAGGGGCGGGAGATCGAGGTGATCGACCTGCGCACGCTGATGCCGTGGGACGTGGAGACCGTCGTGCGCTCGGTCGCGAGGACCGGCCGCTGCCTCGTGCTGCACGAGGCGCCTCTCACCGGCGGGTTCGGCGGCGAGATCGCGGCCACGATCGGCCGTGACGCCTTCGAGTGGCTGGACGCGCCGGTGATGCGCGTCGGCGCGCTCGACACCCCGGTCCCGTTCGCGAAGCCGCTCGAGGCGATCTACTCGCCCCAGGGCCGCCTCGTCCCCGCGCTGCGCGAGCTGCTCGCGTACTGACACACGCGACGGCGCCCGCCTGTATTGCCGTGCAGTCCCAGGTCCACATATACTTGAACGTATAGGTGAGCGCGAATGGCCCAGGTGACCCTCTATCTCGACAACGAGACGGCCCAGCGCATGAAGAAAGCCGCGCAGCGCGAGGGCGTGTCCCAGAGCCGCTGGCTCGCGGGGCTCGTGCGCGATGCGACGGCTCGAGACTGGCCTGCGGAGGTGCGCGAGCTGGCCGGCGCCTGGGCGGACTTCCCCGAGCTGGACGAGCTGCGCCGAGGCACCGGCCGCGACGCTCGCCGCGAAAAGCTGTGAGCCTCTACGCGCTCGACACCAACAGCGTCTCGTACTTCCTGAAGGGCAAGGGCCACGTGGGGGAGCGCCTGCTCGCGACACCTCCGACGAGCGTGGGACTACCCTCGGTCGTCCTGTACGAGCTGGCATACGGGGCCGCCCGTGCGAAGGCGCCGCGCGGGCTCGTCGACAAGCTCGAGGCCTTCCTCGGCAGCCTGCGCGTGCTCCCGTTCGGCGAACCCGAGGCGCGCACCGCGGCACGCCTGCGCCTCGCGCTCGAGGGCGCGGGCCAGCCGATCGGACCGTTGGACCTGCTGATCGCGGCCACGGCACTCGAGCAGCAGGCCGTGCTGGTCACGCACAACACGCGCGAGTTCGCTCGCGTCGACGGGCTCCGGCTCGAGGACTGGTACACGTAGATGACAGCGCCTCCCCACCCCGTCTTCGAGGCGCTCGAGCAGGACGCCGAGGCTGGCGTCGCCGAGGCGTTCACGCGCCTCGCGATCGGCTACTTCGCGGCGACGCGCACCGGCGAGGGCCCCGTCTCGACGCCGCTCGGTCCGGACGAACTGGCGAGACGCTTCGACGAGCCGCTGCCGCGAGCCGGCCGGTCGATCGCGGCGGTGCTCGCGCGGCTGCGCGACGAGGTGCTGCCCGACTCGAACCACCTCTGCCACCCGGCCTCGATGGGCCACCAGGTCTCGGCTCCCCTGCCCGCGGCTGTCTGGACCGAGTCCGTGATCGGCGCGCTCAACCAGTCGGCGGCGGTCTGGGAGATGTCGCCGGTCGGCACGATCCTGGAGACGCGCGTCGTCCGCTGGCTGTGCGAGCTGGCCGGCTTCCCTCCGGAGGCCGGCGGCTCGTTCACCTCCGGCGGGACCGAGGCCACGTTCGTCGCCCTGGCGGCGGCGCGCGCGGCGGCGTTCCCCGACGCGTGGCAGCGAGGCCTCGCCGGCCCGCTGCCGGTCGTCGTGCACGGCGAGCACGCGCACTACGCGGTAACGCGCGCCGTCGGTCAGCTCGGGCTCGGCACCGACAACGCCGTGACCGTGCCGACGCAGGACTTCCGGATGGACGTAGAGGCGCTCGTGCGGACGCTCGATCGGCTGCACGCCGACTCGCGCCGCGTGATGGCGGTCGTCGCGACCGCCGGCAGCACGGCCACGGGCTCGTTCGACGACCTCGACGCGATCGGCCGGCTGTGCGAGGAGCGCGGCCTCTGGCTGCACGTCGACGGCGCGCACGGCGCCTCCGCACTGCTCTCGCCGACGCAGCGCTTTCGGCTGGCGGGCAGCGAGCGCGCCCGCTCGATCGCCTGGGACCCGCACAAGATGATGCTGCTGCCGCTCGCGGCCAGCATGGTCCTGGTGCGCGACGAACGCCAGCTCGACGCCGCCTTCAGCCAGCGCGCGCCATACCTCTTCCACGCGCGCGAGGGCGGGCGAGGCTGGGACCAGGGCGTCCGCAGCTTCCAGTGCTCGCGGCGGACGGACGCGCTCAAGGTGTGGGTGGCGCTCCAGCGCTACGGCGCCGACGGCCTCGGCGCCGTCTACGACCGCCTGTGCGCGACGGCGCGGGCCCTGCACGAGGCGATCGGCCGCCGGCCCGACTTCGAGGCGCTGCACGAGCCGGCTTCGAACATCCTCTGCTTCCGCTGGACGGGCGACGGCTCGTTCGACGCCGAGCGCCTCGACGCGCTCAACCTCAGTCTGCGCGAGGCGTTCAACCGCTCGGGCGACGGCTGGATCACGACGACGCTGCTCGCCGGCCGCCGCGTCCTGCGCGTGACGATCATGAACCCGCGCACGACCGCGGCCGACGTCGAGCGGCTGCTGGACCGGCTGGCGGCGCGCGTTCAGGAGCTGCCCCGGACCGCTGCCGTCGCGCCGGGCGCACGTCCGGCGTGAGCGGCGCGCCAGCGGCCCTCCTGCTCGCGGCCGCGCTGGGGCTTGCGGACGTGCCCGTCGGCCCGCTCGAGCGGCTGAGGGCCGAAGGGCGCCTGACGGACGGGGAGCGGCGCGCGCTCGAGCGCGGCGAGGTCGTCGCGAAGACGATCGAGACGGAGGACCGCTCGGAGATCTTCTCGTTCGCCGCGGCGCAGGTCAGGGCTAGCTCGGCGCGGGTGGCCGAGCTGCTTCGCAACCGCGAGGGCCACGCCGACGAGCCGTGGACGCTGCAGGGCGGCAACGTCGGCGAGCCCGCCGCCCCCGGCGACTTCGCGGCGCTCACGCTGAGCTCCGGCGACGCGAAGGACCTGTCGCTGTGCCGCCAGAACGACTGCGACGTGCGGCTGCCGAACGACGCCATCGTGAGCCTGCGCCGAACGCTCGACGCGGCAGCCCCCGGCTCGCGCGAGACGCGCGCGAGCGCCGCGTTCCGAGATCTGCTGGCGGGCTACGCGGCCCGCTACCAGGAACGCGGCAACGCCGCCCTTTTCCGGTACGACAACAACGGCGACCCCGTCCGCATCGCGGATAGCCTGGAGCGTCTCCTCGTGCGCTCGACGCTGCTGCAGGATCTGGCGCCGGACCTCTCTGCCTTCCTGCGCTCGTCTCCGGCGGGCCGGCCGCTGGACGCCGAGCAGCACCTCTACTGGACGAAGGAGAAGTTCTGGCTGCTCGAGGTGCTCAGCCTCGACCAGCTCGTGATGGCGAGCCGCACGAACGCGGGCGTCCGCTGGACGATCGCCGTTTCGAAGCAGCTCTACGCGACGCACTACTACGAGTCGTCGCTCGGCCTGATCGCGTTCGTGGAGGCCCGCGAGGGCGCCGGCTGGCTCTTCCTGGCCAACCGCACACGCGCCGACATCCGGCGCTCCGGGTTCACCTGGGTGGAGCGGCTCCTGCTCAACCACCTCGTGCGCCGGCGGCTCGACGCGCGAATGAAGCACCTCAGGGCCCGGCTGGAGCGCGGCTCCCCCTGACGGGCCGCGCCCAGCGCTTGCAAGAGTTGTAAGGGAAACCCGCGCCGCCGCCAAGTCGGCAGCCCAGCGTTTTACGGCGTTTCACCCGATGGCGCTTGATGCGCGCGACCTGAGGCCCGACAGTGGTTAGTCCCCATGCTCGACCCGATGCCACCCTCGCGCGGCGGTGCTCGCTCGAGGACGGACGGCCTCCAGCGAGCCGCCAGCCCCGTTCGCGCCGGCGGGGCGGGCGTCCTCCTCGCGTTGCTGCTCTGCGTCAGCCGGACGGCCCGGGCCGAGCCGCTGAGGGGCGTCGTGGTGGACCAGACGTCGGCGCCGGTGCCGGGCGCCACGCTGCAGGTGCTCGAAGGCTCGAAGCCCGCCGCCTCGACGGTGTCGGAAGCCGACGGGGCGTTCGTCCTCGAGGCGTGCCCCGCGGGGGCCACGGTCGCCGTGTCGCTCGCGGGCTTCGACACCGCCACCGTCGCGTGCCCGGAGGTCGCCCGCATCGTCCTGCAGCTGGCGCGGGTGACGGCGACGGCGGAGGTGACGGCCACGGTCGACGAGCCCGAGTCGCCGACCTCGAGCGACCTCGGCAGTCGGCTGTCGGGGACGACCCTGGCGCGGCTCCCCACGGCGACGCAGCACGCCCTCGAGGCCCTGCCGTTGCTGCCCTCGGTCGTCCGCGGGACGGACGGCCTGCTCCGCGTCGACGGGGTGCGGCCTCACGAAGCGCCGCTGCTGCTGGACGGCTTCAACGTCACCGACCCGGCCACCGGGATGTCCTCGATCGATCCCCCCATCGAGAGCGTGGCGAGCACAGCCGTCGTGAGAGACCCCATGGCCGTCACGTTCGGTCGGGCCCTCGGCTCGATGGCCTCGATCGAGACCCGGGCGGGCGGGGCCGCGCTCGACGCCGGTGTCCAGGGGTTTCTCCCGCGACCGCGCCTCAGCGGGCAAGGCTTCGGCACGCTCGAGGGCTTCTCGCCGCGCGCCCACGTCGGCGGGAGCAGCGGGCCGCTTCAGTTCTTCGTGGCCGCCGAGTACGACTTCAACCGCTTCGCGGTCCCGGGAGTGACGACCGCGTCTGGACGGCCCGACAGTCGCGACTCCAACGGAAGGGTCTTCGCGCGAGCGGATCTGCAGGCGTCGGGCAGGGACGTGCTGAGCGTCGAGGGCCTGCTGTTCCCGTCGAACAAGACGTATCACGGCCTCAGCCCGCTGCGGACCGAGAGCGCCGCCCCCACCCTGCAGGACCGCGACACGTTCGGCGGCCTGGTCGAACGCCACTCGTTCGGCGAGAACGACACGCTGACGCTGAGGTTCGGCGCGCTGTCCCACCATTCCGAGCAGTTGCCGAACGGCGACGGCCAGGCCGAGATCACGCCGGCCGGCTGGAGCGGCGGCCTGTTCTCGTCCGTGGCGCAGACGGCGAGGCGGCTCGAGGGCTCGGCCTCCTGGCAGCGCATGCTGGAGACGTCCGCCGGCAGCCACGAGCTGACGCTGCAGGGCTCGCTCCAGGGGGAGTCGCTGGACGGTTCGGTGAGCGAGCGCCCGGTGGAGATCCGCGACGCGGCCGGCGTGCTCGTGAGGCGGATCAGCTTCGGCGCGCCGACGACGACCGCGGCGGGGGATCGCAGCCTTGGCCTGGCGCTGCGCGACCTGTGGCACGCCAGCGAGCGGCTGGAGCTCGACGCGGGATTGCGGGGCGACTGGAGCACGCTGGGTGGATCGGCCCCGTCCGCCCGCATCGGCTTCCGCTACGCCACGGGCCAGTCCATGGCGACGGTAATCAAGGGAGGCGTCGGCGAGTTCGTGGGGACCGTCCCGCTCTCGGTGCCGGCCTTCGCGGACTACCCGCTGCGCTTCGACCAGCAGGCCGCGGACGGCGCGGCGCAGACCACCGTCCTCCGACCCGTCGTGACCCGACTGGCCCTGCCGAGGGCGCTCGCCGCCAACCTCCGCGTGGAGCGGCAGATCGGCGCGGCGTGGGATGCTGCAGTCGGCCTCAGCCTACGGGAGGCGTCGGAGCTGGCGACACTCGACGTGCGCGCCGCGGAGGGCACGCTGCTGGTGTCCAGCACGGGCCGGAGCAGCTACCGCTCGGCGGAAGCGATCGTCCGCCGAACCTGGGGCCAGGGCGATCAGCTGCTGGTCAGCTACACGCGCTCGCTGGCTCGCGGCGAGACGAACGACTTCTCGAGCCTGTTCGCGCGGGGCGACGTCGAGGTCCTGCAGCCCGGCGGCACGGCCCGGCTGGCGACGGACGCGCCGGACCGCCTGCTGGCGTGGGGGACCTTCACGCTGCCCGCGGGGTTCGCGATCTCGCCGGCCGTGGACTGGCGCTCGGGGTTCCCATACTCCGTGGTCGACGCGGGACAGGCGTATGTCGGAGGGCCGAACGCGCGCTCGTTCCCGACGTTCTTCTCGCTGGATGTCGTCCTCTACAAGTCGCTCACGCTCGCCCACAAGCGGGTGAAGCTGAACCTCCAGGTCTTCAACGTCACCAACCACTTCAATCCGAGGGACGTCTTCAACACCCTGGGAGGGCCGGACTCTGGGACCTTCACCAACAGCGTCGGACCGACGGTCCGTGGCGACATTGCGGTCAACTGGTAGGACCACGCCGGCGGTGACACCCTGCGCGTCTGTGTAGTCGTCCCCTACGACCTCGCCGAGGAGGGCGGCGTCAAGCAGCACGCCCTGCGGGTCGCCGACGAGATGCGCGCCCGCGGAGACGACGTCACCGTCGTCGGCCCCCTGCGGCGAGGCGTCGTCGAGTCAGGCGCTCACGGGTTCGGCGGCGTCGTCAACATCCCCGCGAATGGCGGCGCGAACCGCATCTCGGTCCTGACCCCTCCCTGGGCCGTGAAACGCTTCTTCCGGTCGCAGGCCTTCGACGTCGTCCACGTCCACGAGCCCCTGGTCCCGCTCCTGCCCTACTACGCACTGTGGTTCTCGCCGGGGGCCGCTCACGTGTGCACGTTCCACATGTACGCCGAACGCGAGCCGCGGGGCTCGCGGGCGGCGCGCACGCTGCTCGGCCGCGCGACGTTTCCTGCCTACCAGCGGGCGATCGCGGTGTCGCCGCCGGCGGGCGCATACGCGGAGCTCGCGTGGAAGAGGGCACTGGCCCTGATCCCGAACGGCGTCGCCACGAAGACGTTCGTTCCCGGCGACCGGCGGGCCCGGTTGCCGGTGGCCGGGGATCCGTTGCGACTGCTGTTCGTGGGACGCTGGGACGACCGGCGCAAGGGACTGAAGTGCCTGCTCGAGGCGTACGCGAGGCTCCGGGCGGCAGGCCTGCCCGTGACCCTGGACATCGTGGGCGCGGGCACGCCCGGCCGGTTCAACATGCCGGCGGGCGTCACGCTCCACGGTGTGGTGCCGTCCACGGCCGCCCTCGCCGGCCACTACTGCAACTGCGACGTCTTCGTCTCACCGGCCCTGGGCCAGGAGTCCTTCGGTATGGTGCTCCTCGAGGCGATGTCCTGCGGTCGCCCCGTCGTCTGCTCGAGCATCGCCGGCTATCGGCAGGTCGTGGAC
>Ga0302299_10001854_pt1 | contig 12799 bp, 11 predicted proteins | sample III_Fen_N3_4_FD_198795 | JGI IMG/M metagenome (GOLD analysis project Ga0302299, IMG submission 198795) | Peat permafrost microbial communities from Stordalen Mire near Abisko, Sweden - III_Fen_N3_4 | ecosystem: Environmental > Terrestrial > Soil > Wetlands > Permafrost | place: Sweden: Abisko... | reverse complement strand
TGGCCCGGGAGCGGCACGGCGTCTACCGGCACCAGCTCGTCCCCCGTCGGCAACACCGCGACGCGCGGACGCCGGGCGACGAGCGGGTGAGACACGCCGACGGCGGCCAGCACCCCGATCGCGGCGGCATCGAGCCGGCGGCCCCGCGCGAGCACGACGTCTCCGCTGCGCACCTCCGAGCCGCGCGGCGCCACGTGCGCGCCCGGCGCGACGCCGGTCAGGATCTCGACCCGCCGGCCGTCCTCGAGCGCGCGCGTCTGCTCGACCGGCTGCACGGCCGAGGCGCCCTCGGGCAACGGCGCTCCGGTCATGATCCGCACGGCCTCGCCCGGGCCGACGGCGCGCGAGGGCCACTCGCCCGCGCGCAGCTCGCCGATCACCGTGAGCAGGCCGGGCGGCTCGGCGGCAGCGCCGGCGCGCAGCGCGTAGCCGTCCATCGCGGCGCGGTCGAACGGGGGCAGGTCCGCGTCGGCGCGCACGTCCACTGCCAGCACGCGCCCGACCGCCTCCGCCAGCGCGATCGCCTCGGCCGGCAACGCGTGCGACTCGTGCAGCACGATCGCGAGCGCCTCGTCGAGGGGGATCACGCCCGCGATTGTATGCGCTAGGATGGTCGCTTCGGAGGTGGCGGGTGCTCCCGACCGTAGCCTGGCAGGACGAAGTCGTGCTGATGATCGACCAGCGCCGGCTGCCGGGCGAAGAGGTCTTCGTGCGCTGCCGCGACCAGCACGAGGTGGCCGAGGCGATCCGCAGCATGGTGATCCGGGGCGCCCCCGCGATCGGCGTGGCCGCCGCGTTCGGCCTCGCCCTCGCCGCGCGCGGCGCCCGCGCCGAGGGCGATGCGCTGCGCGGCGAGTGGGACGACGCCTGCGCCGAGCTCGCGGCCACGCGCCCCACCGCGGTGAACCTGTTCTGGGCCATCGCGCGCATGCGCCAGGCCTTCGACGCCCACGCCGCGGCCGGCGGCGAGGCGCTGCGCGGGCTGCTGCTCGCCGAGGCACTGCGCATCGAGGCCGAGGACCTCGACTCCTGCCGGCGCCTCGGCGACCTCGGCGCCGAGCTGCTGCCAGCCGAGGCGCGGGTGCTGACCCACTGCAACGCGGGCGCGCTCGCGACCGCGGGCTACGGCACGGCGCTCGGCATCGTGCGCTCGGCCGCCCGCGCGGGCAAGCTGCGCGCGTTGTTCGCCGACGAGACGCGCCCCTTCCTGCAGGGCGCGCGGCTCACCTGCTGGGAGCTGCTGCAGGACGCGATCGTCCCCACGCTGCTGACCGACGGCATGGCCGGTCACCTGATGGCGCGCGGCGAGATCAACGCGGTCGTGGTCGGCGCCGACCGCATCGCCGCGAACGGCGACGTCGCGAACAAGATCGGCACCTACACGGTCGCGGTGCTCGCCCGCGAGCACGGGATCCCGTTCTACGTGGCAGCCCCGGTCTCGACCTTTGACCTCGCGACGCCGGACGGCGCTGCGATCCCGATCGAGGAGCGCGCGCCCGAGGAGGTGACCGAGCTCGCGGGCCGGCGCATAGCGCCCGAGGGTGTGCTCGTGCGCAACCCCGCCTTCGACGTGACCCCGCACCGCTACGTGGGCGCAATCGTGTGCGAGCGCGGCGTCGCGCGCGCGCCGTACGCGGCGAGCCTGCGCGCGCTCGTGGCCGCCGGGCCGACGGCGCCCGGCTACTAGCACCGTGGCTCTCGTTCTCGGCATCGAGACCTCCTGCGACGAGACCGCCGCCGCCGTCGTCGAGGACGCCCGGCGCGTGCTGTCGAACGTGGTGTCGAGCCAGGCCGAGATCCACTCGCCCTACGGCGGCGTCGTGCCGGAGCTCGCATCGCGCCACCACCTCGAGGCGATGGGACCCGTGCTCGAGGCGGCGATGCGCGAGGCGGCCCTGGGCTTCGGGCAGCTGGACGCGATCGCCGTCACGCAGGGGCCCGGCCTCGTCGGCTCGCTGCTGGTGGGCGTGCAGGCCGCCAAGGCGATCGCGCTGGTGCACGGCAAGCCGCTGGTGCCCGTGCACCACGTGGCCGGCCACGTCCAGGCCGCCTTCCTAGCGCACGGGGAGATCCCGCTGCCCGCGCTCGCGCTGGTGGTCTCCGGCGGGCACACCAGCCTGTACGAGGTCCCGGACGAGGGACGCTACCGGCTGCTCGGCCGAACGCGCGACGACGCGGCCGGTGAGGCGTTCGACAAGGTGGCGAAGCTGCTGGGGCTCGGCTATCCGGGCGGCCCCGCGATCGACCGCCTGGCGCAGGGCGCCGACGGACAGGCCGTCGAGTTCACGATCGCCCGGCTGAAGGACGGCAGCGCCGACTTCTCCTTCAGCGGCATCAAGACCGCCGTGCTGCTGCACGTGAAGCGCGAGGGCATCGCGCCCGTCTCGGACCCCGAAGACGTGCCTCGGCAGGTGCGCGACCTCGTCGCCTCGTTCCAGCGCGCTGTCGTGGCCGCGCTCGTGCGGGGCCTGACGCGGGTGGCGAAGGAGCAGCGCCCGCGCAGCCTGATCCTGACCGGCGGGGTCGCCGCCAACACGCTGCTGCGGGCCGAGAGCGTGAAGGCGGGCCAGGGCCTCGGCCTGCCCGTGTTCATCCCGCCGATGGCGTTGACGACGGACAACGCGGCGATGATCGCGGCCGCCGGCTACGTGGCCTTCCGCCTGGGGACGCGCGCCGATCTTTCCCTGAACGCCGAGCCGCACCTGCGGCTGGGGTGAGGCGGTCGCCAGGGCCGGAGCCCCCTGTTTGACACCCGCACGAGCGGTGGACTAACGTCAAAAGTCGTCAACGACTCCGGGGGGCGAGGATGGACGTGCAGAGACGGCTGGCCATCTCGCGGTTCTACCGCGAGGAGTTCCTGCGGCACATCGAGCACCTGCAGGCCGCGGGCATCCTCGACGAGGAGAACCGGGAGGTGGCCGACAGGGCCCGCCAGGCGTTCCTGCAGGGATTCGACGAGTTGTGCGCCATGCGCTCGTTCCCCGCCGCCGCCGAATCGCTCCTGCAGAGCTTCGACGCGCTCAGCGGGCTGAGCACGCACGACCCGCGGCAGCCGCACTGAGCCCGCGCGGGGAGCGCGCTTCGCTGCGCGCCGCCGCGCAGGCGATCCTGCGCGAGGCCCTCGCCGCGGCCGACCCTCACCGCCTGGTCCTGCGCCAGTTCGCGCGCCGCGCGGGCGCCCTCGAGGTGGCGGGCGTGCGCCCGGGCTCCCGCGGTCGCGTCGCGCTCGTGGCCGCCGGCAAGGCCGCCGTGGCCATGGCGCGGGCTGCGGAGCAGGCGCTCGGCGAGCGCCTGTCGCACGGCCTGGCGGTGGCGACGACCGCCGCGGGCCCGCTCGAGCGCGTGCGGCTGCTCGTCGCCAGCCACCCGGTCCCGGACGCGCGCGGGATCGCGGCCGCGAGAGAGATCCTCGCGCTGGCGAGCGCGCTCGGGCGCGACGACCTGCTGATCGTGCTGCTCTCTGGGGGGGCCTCGGCGCTGCTGCCGGCGCCCGCCGAGGGCGTGACACTCGAGGACAAGGCGCACGCCACCTCGCTGCTGCTGCGTGCCGGCGCCACCATCCACGAGCTGAACGCCGTGCGCAAGCACCTGTCGTGGCTGAAGGGCGGCGGCCTCGCGCGAGCGGCGGCGCCGGCGCGCGTCGTCACGCTCGTCCTCTCGGACGTCGTCGGTGACGACCTGTCCACGATCGCCTCGGGGCCGACCGCGCCGGACACGACGACGTTCGCCGACGCGCTCGCGGTCCTCGACCGCCGCGGCCTGCGGACACAGGTCCCGGCCGCGGTGCTCGCGCGGCTCGAGCGCGGCGCCCGCGGGGAGCTGCCGGAGACGCCGAAGCCGGGTGACGCCGCGTTCCGCCGTGTCACCACGCGCATCATCGGCAGCAACGCCTCGAGCGTCGACGCGGCGGCACGCGCGGCGCGACGGCAGGGCCTGCGGCCGCTCGTGCTGACGACCCGGCTCGAGGGCGAAGCGCGCGAGGCGGGGCGGCTGCTCGTCTCCGTCTTGCGCGAGTGCGTGGAACGCGGCCGGCCCGCGCCGCTTCCCGTGTGCCTGCTGGCCGGCGGCGAGACGACCGTCAGCGTCCGCGGCAGCGGCCAGGGCGGACGCAACCAGGAGTTGGCCGTGGCCGCGGCCGAGGCGCTCGCGCGCTTTCCCCGCCCCGCGGTGGTGGCGGCCCTCGCGACGGACGGGGTCGACGGCGCGAGCGACGCCGCCGGCGGGGTCGTGGACGACACGACGCTCGCGCGGGCCGCACGGATCGGCCTCGCGCCCCCGGCGGCCTTCGTGGCCGCGAGCGACACCCGCAACTTCCTCGGACCGGTCGGAGACCTGATCGTGACCGGAGCGACGGGGACGAACGTGGTGGACGTCGTCGCCCTGCTGGCGGGCGCACCGAGACCGCCAAGGAGGATATAATGTCTTTGGTTTGGGCGAGGGGGGTAGCGCCTTGGGCCAGGATCCCGTCGACGAGCCCGACGCAGGGGTGTCGGGCGACGTTGGCGAGCTGACGGAGACCACGGTCGAGGCGGCGGTCGCAGCCCCTCTCGAGCCGCCCCCCGCTGCCGGCGCCAACGAGCTGATGCTGCGCCGAGCTCGGCTCGCGGAGGACCGGCTGACCGAGGTCCTCAACGCCTACCGCCAGGTCAAGACCGAGAACGAGGGTTTCCGCGACCGCGTCACGCGCGACGTCGAGCGCCAGTTCGACCGCCACCGCGAGCGGCTGCTGCTCAAGTTCATCGAGATCCTGGACAACCTGGACCGCGCCCTCGAGGCGGCGGAGCAGACGTACGCGGGCAACCCCCTGATCGAGGGCCTGATCCTCGTGCGCACACAGCTGCTGCAAACGCTGCAGCAGGAGGGGCTCGAGCGCATCCCCGTGCTCGGGTTGACCTACGACCCGGCCTTCAGCGAGGCCGTGGGCACGCAGGCGGTGAGCGACCCTGAGCACGAGCACATCGTGGTCCGCGAGCTGATGCGCGGCTACCGGCTGAACGGCCGGGTGGCGCGCGCCTCGCGCGTCGTGGTCGGCGCCTACACCAAGGATGGTTCGGCCGGCGCCGGGATCCCCGCCGAGCTGCTGATCGGGGTCGACGAGGCCGAGTTCACGGCGCGGGCCCCCGACCACCTCGACCCGGCCGCCGACACGATCCCGATCGACGAGAAGACGCTGCGCGAGATCTTCGGCGACCCCGACTCGCGCGACGAGTAGCGAGCCTGCCCTACAGCACGTAGGCGAGCGCGAAGCCCAGCTGGGCGACCATCATCATCAGGTACATGTGCGTCCAGGAGGGGTGGTTCTCGGTGAAGGCCAGCTCCTCGGGCCGCCGCACCAGCAGGTAGACCGTGTAGGTCCCGTAGGCGACCAGCGCGGCCGCGAGCGCGTCGAGCAGCACGGGGTTGCCGGTGAGGATGCCCGCGCGCACGCCGAGAGGAATCAGCAGGAACGGCAGCACGAAGAAGGGCGCGATCAGCCATGCGGCCTTCTTCACGCCGTAGAGGATCGGCAGCGTCTGGCAGCCTCCGGCGCGGTCGCCCTCGATGTCGGCGAAGTCCTTCGTGGTCGAGGCGCCGAGCACGAACAGCCCGAAGACCGTGCCGATGAACCAGGGCTCGGGTCCGAGCACGGTCTTCACCGTCGACCAGCCGGCGACCTTCAGCAGCAGCCCGCGCGGGATCGCGATCGTCACGTTCGCCCAGATGCCGTGGCGTTTCGTGCGCAGCGGCGGCGCCGAGTAGGCCCAGACGAGGACGCTCGTGAACAGCACGATCCAGAAGCACTCGCGCCGCCCCTCGAGCCCCGGCGGGGCGGCGAGCCAGGCGAGCGCCCAGGCGAGCGCGAAGCAGGCGAACGTGAAGCCCCAGGCCTCGCGCATGCTCAGCGCACCCTGCGGCAGCGGGCGGCCCGGCTTGTTCACGCGGTCGATCTCGAGGTCGTAGACCTGGTTGATCGCGTTGCTGGCCGCGTTGAGCACCGCCGCCATCAGCGCGCCCCACAGCACCGGCAGCAGCACCGCAGGCACGAGCGCGACGCGCGTCCCGTGTGAGCCCCAGGCTGTGACGGCCCCGCTGACGACACCGAGCGCGGGCGGCAGCAGCGTGAAGGGACGGGCGAAGTCGACATAGGTCCGAAGCTTCTTCATGTCAGGAGAGGCTCTCGAAGGCGCCCAGCGCGCGCGCGAGCGCCACGGCCAGCAGGGCGCCGATCACGGTGTTGGTGGCGTTCAGCAGGTTGTCGCTCAGCCAGCCGCGACGGCCGGCGAACGTGCCGAGGGCACTCTCGGCGAGGCTGCCGGCGAGGCCGGCCACGGCCACGACGAGCGCAGCGTCCCAGCCGAACAGGCCGGTGAGAACACCGGTCGAGCCGACGGCCAGCGCACCGAGGAATCCGCCGAGCGTGCCCTCGAGGCTGACGGCACCCTCAGTGCCCGGGTCGGCCGGACGCAGCGTCAGCAGCATGAACGTGCGCCGGCCGTAGGCCTTGCCGACCTCGGACGAGCAGGTGTCGGCCGCGGCTGTGGCCACGGCGGCCGCATAGGCGAGCGCCAGCAGGTCGCGCAGCGCCGCCGGCGACATGCCGGCGAGCAGCGCGAGCAGCGCGGGCACGGAGCCGTTCGCGCACGCGTGCGCCCAGCCACGGGCGCCACCTCGCTCCTGCGCGATCCCGCGGCCGGCCTTGCGGCGGTAGCCGAGCTTCGTCGCCGCCGTGCCGAGCACGAAGAACGCCACCATCAGCGCGAGGCCGGGCAGGCCGAGGCCGGCGGTGATCGCCGTCCCGATCCCGACCGCCGCCAGGGCTCCCGGGACGTCGATCGAGCGCGCCAGCAGCGCCACGACCGCGATCGCTGCGTTGAGGCCGAGGCCGACCGCCATGCGGCGCGCGAAGAGCGGGTCGTGGAGCAGCAGGCCCGGCTGGGCTTGCGCCAGCAGGGGCAGCACGAGCACGACCGCGAGCGGCACCGTCAGGTTGTCGTCGATCGTGGTGGGCAGCGACTCGACGAGCGCACAGACGAGCGCGAGCGTGAGCGCGACGCCCAGCGTGCGCGGCCAGTGCTCGGCCGCGGGCTGAAACGGCAACCGCGCCGTCCAGGCGAGCAGGAAGGCGGCGGCGAGCGCGCCGCAAGCGACGAAGCTCGTGAAGCCGAGCCAGCCCTTGCGCGGATTCCACGCGAGCCGCGGCCCCGCGAACGCCTGACCCACCAGCGAGGCCATCCCGTCACCGACCGCGAGGATCCCCCAGCCGGCCGCCGCGAGGCAGAGCCGGTCGTGGAACACCAGGATCATCGCCAGCACGGCGAGCGGGTAGGCCAGGATTCCGAGCGGGTAACCGCGCGAGACGTCGGCGCTTCGCCACATCCCGCGCCCGCCGACGCGGGGCAACAGCAGCCAGTTGAACAGGAAGGCAGAGGTCGCGAGCAGCGCGGCCTGCCACCAGAGAAGCCACGGCAGCAGCAGCGCGAAGCCGCCGCTGCCGACGTGGACGGCGCGCCGGGCCAGCTCGCCGCGCGCGAGGCTCACGCGGCCGCCCGTCCGGCGCTCACGAACCCCTCACGCCGCAGCCAGGCGATCGTCTGCGCGAGCCCCTGCGCGAGCGGCCGGGAGCGGTAGCCCAGCCGCTCCTCGGCGACGCGGCTGTCGCAGGCCCACTCCTCGCGCAGCACCCCGACCTCGCCCGGGGTCAGCTGGGGCGGATGGCCCGTGACCTCGGCCCACAGCCACTGCAGCAGGCCGAGCGCCGACGCGGCGGCGTAGGGAATCCGCAGCCGGGGCGGGGCGACGCCCGTCGTCTCGCGCACGCAGGCGAACAGCTGCGCGAGCGTCGCGTTCTCGCCCCCGAGCACCAGGCGCTCGCCGGCACGACCCGACTCGAGCGCCCGCGCGTGGCCCTCGGCCACGTCGTCGACGAAGGCGTAGGACCAGCGGCGGTCACAGGGTCCGACGAGCGCGGGCAGCCGGCCGTTCAGGTGGTCGGCGACCATCCGCGCCACGATGTTGCCGTCCGTCATGTCCCCGGGGCCGTAGATGACGCCCGGGTAGAGCAGCACCACGTCCTGCCCCGCCGCCGCGGCCTCGCGCGCCAGGCGGTCAGCCTTCACCTTCGTGCGCTCGTAGGGGTTGCGGAACGGCGGCCCCGGGTGCGTTCGCGAGGCGTCGAGCGCGCCCTCGCCCGACGGCCCGAGGGCCATGAACGAGGACGTGTAGAGGAGCCGCGCGCCGGCCGCGCGCGCGGCCGCGAGGGCGTTCTCGATCCCGCCAACGTTCACGGCCTCGAAGCGCTCCGGGTCGGGCACCCAGATCTTCACCAGCGCGGCCATGTGCAGCACGGCCTCGCAGCCCTCGGCCGCCGCGCGCAGTGAGGTGGCGTCCGTCACGTCGCCCCGCGCCAGCTCGACGTCCGCCGGCAGGCCCGCGAGCCGGCTGCCGGCGCGGGCCAGCACGCGCAGGGCGTGACCGCGCGCCGCGAGGCAGCGGGCCACGTTGCGGCCCAGGAAGCCGGTCGCCCCGGTGAGCAGGACCCTCATTGGCCGGCTGCGTGCGCCCCGCGCGTGCGCTCGCGCCAGTCGTCGAGCAGGTCGCGCAGCGTCTCGGCGAGCGGGATGCGCGGCTCCCAGCCCGTGGCGGCCCGCAGGCGCGACGGGTCGCCGACCTGGACCGGCACGTCGGAGGCACGCAGCCGCTCGGGGTCCACGCGCACCTCGACGTGCGTCGCAGACGCGGCGAGCAGCAGGTCGAGCAACTCGCGAATGCGGCGCCCGCGGCCGCTGCACACGTTGTAGACCCCGGCCTCGCCGCGCTCGAGCAGCAGCCAGTACGCACGCACCACGTCGCGCACGTCGGTGAAGTCGCGCACGGCGTCGAGGTTCCCGACGCTCAGCTGCGCAGGCCGCAGCCCGGCCTCGATCTCGGCCACCTGCCGCGCGAAGGAGCTCTCGGCGAAAGCCTCGCCGCGCCCGGGGCCGGTGTGGTGGAAGGTGCGGGTGACGACGATCTTCATGCCGCCGGCGGGCCCGTAGAGCGCCGCGATCGCCGCCTGCGCCGCCTTGCTCACCGCGTAGGGCGAGCCCGGCCGTAGCGGAGTCGTCTCGCGCAGCGGCAGTTCCTCCGCCGGCGCGTTGCCGTACTCCTCGGCGCTGCCCACCACCAGCACCGCCGGGCGCAGGCCCGCGCGGCGGGCCCCGTCGAGCACGTGGACGATACCCATCACGTTCGTGCGCAGCGTGCCGCCGGGATCGAGCCACGAGTGCTGCGGGCTCGACTGGCCGGCGAGGTGCACGATGCGGTCGGGCCGCACCGCCTCGACCGCCGCCGCGGTCGCCACGGGGTCGTCGAGGTCGGCCTCGAGCGCGGTCATCCCGGCGCTCGAGCCCCAGCTGCTGCCGCCGCGCGGCAGCAGCAGCCCGAACACCTGCGCCTCGGGCTGCTCCGCCTGCAGGTAGGCGACCAGGTGGCCGCCGACGAAGCCGCCCGCGCCGGTGACGAGCACCCTCACCGGTAGCCCGCCAGACCGCTGCGGCCGGTCGCGTCGACGCCGAGGAAGTTGCCCATCGAGCCGATGTTCGCGAGCTGGAGGTTGAAGCGCCACTGCGTCTCGTTGCGCCCGTTCCAGTTGTAGCGGATGTGCTCGACCGAGAAGCCGCAGCACTGCACCGCGTAGCGCAGCTGCCCGCGCAGCTGGTAGAGCGTGTCGCTGACCAGGTCGTAGTCGGCCGAGCCCTCGAGGAACAGCCGCCGCGGCAGCAGCTCCATGGTGGCGTTCCCGCGCACGGTCTGAGAGCCGACGATGCGGTCCTTTGGATCCTCGGCCAGGCGCACGGCGCGCGACCAGGTGGCCTGCAGTGCCACCAGCGGCAGGTTGAGCACGGTCGAGGCGCTCTGGCGCCGCACCTGGTTGAAGTTGACGTCGTACTCGAGCTGGTAGTCGAGCGAGAACGCCGGGGTCGGCCTCACCCGCCAGCGCGACATGATCGGCGAGAGGTGCTCGGGCTTGAAGCCGGGGCCGAACGCGCTCGAGGAGTAGTTCGGGTCGTAGTTGCCCTGGCCCTGGGAGATCTGCGCGTAGTAGGTCTGCATCAGGGTCCACCGGAAGAACTCGTAGGGCATCGACTTGCCGGTGGGGCCGCGCCGCTTGGCGAAGATGCGCTGGACCAGCGAGTAGCGGATCTCGTTCGTGCCGAGGTAGTAGTCGGTGCCGTCGAACTTCGGGATCGCGTTGAAGTCGTCGACGCGCGTGCGGTACACGAACGAGACCTCGGGGCCGATCGTGTGCTTGAAGCGCTCGGAGTAGCCGAGGCCCGGCGTGTCGAACACGCGCGAGAAGGTGGGCCCGCGCATGTCGAGCGAGGTCTCGAAGAACGAACGGCTGACCGGCGGGCCCGTGATGCTGGCGTCCTCGCTGCTCAGGCTGGCACCGTAGCGCGTGTAGCGGTAGCCGACCGAGGGATTGAACTCCAGGAAGCTGAGCGCGAACGGCCGCGCCAGGGTCGGCGCGAAGTCCCAGCGCGACCAGGTGTCGAGCGCCTGCTCGGTGCCGTAGCGCAGGCGGTCGCCCCCCGCGTCGAGCCCGAACACGACGCCGCCCCAGCCGACGGGGCGCGGGTAGCGGCGCAGGCTGATGCCGGGCAGCCGGCCCTGCACGCGGTTGTAGCTGTCCCCGAAGGCGGTCGTCAGCGTCTCGGCGTGGGCGTTGAGGTTTGCGAAGCCGAAGTCGTGCTCGAGCGCGCCGGACCAGCGCTTGGTCCGGCTCGAGGCCTGGTTGAAGCTGTCCTGGAAGCGCTGGTTGAACGAGAGGCTGCTGTACTGACGGACGTTGAGCGTGACGCGCACCTTGCCGGGCAGCATCTGCAGCGCGTTCCAGTCGAGGTCATAGTCGGTCTTGTGCTCGCGACCCGGGCTGATCACCGCGCCCGTCGCCGGGTCGAGCACCGGGGCGGTCGGCGTCAGGTCGAACAGGTAGGTGCGGAAGGTGCCGCGCGAGGGCCCGCCCGCCATGTAGCGCAGCTCGTGGCCGAGGCCGAAGCCCAGCTTCGAGTAGGAGTCGACGTAGAAGGTCTGGTCGGTGCTGCGGCTCATCGCCCAGAAGAAGCCGGTGCCGACGTTCCAGCCCCGGTAGGACGAGTGGCCGAAGTGCGGGAAGAGCAGGCCGGTCGAGCGCCCGTCGCGGCGGATCGGGTAGTAGAGGTAGGGCGTGTAGAAGGCGGGGACGCCCTTCACCTCGAACACGGCGTTGGTGGCGGTGATCCTGTCGTCCAGCTTGATCGTGGCGGCCGAGGCCGCGAGCTTCCAGCGCGGGTTCGGCTGCGCGCAGGAGGTGAACTTCCCGCCCTGCACGCGGTAGGTCTTGTCGTCGACCCGTTCGACGCGCCGGCCCTCGACGAACACCCCGGGCTCGACGTAGCCGACGGCGTTCTCGAAGAAGCCGTGGCCGGTGTCGTCCATCTCCATGCGGTCGCCCGAGAGCCGCTCCTCCCCCCGGATGAAGACCACGTTGCCCTCGGCCACCAGGCGCCGCTTCACGGAGCCGTCGGGCTGCTCGTCCTCGAACACGTCCGCCTTGTCGGCCTGGATGCGCATGCCCGCCATGCGCAGGTCGACGGTGCCGCGCGCCTGGTAGCGGCCCTTCTCGACCTGCTCGTACGACTCGGCCTTGACGCGGATCTCGCCTGGCGGGAGCGCCGGGCCGTCCTCGGCGGTCGCGGCCTTGGCGGCCGCCTCGCCGGGGTGCGCCTTCTTGCCGCGGGAGGAGCCCTGGGCAGAGACCGGCGCTACCGGCGCGCCGGCGAGGAGTGCGACGAGGATCGGGACGAGCGAATAGGACCGCGACACGCGCGCTCCGCCGGCGGGGAGGGCTACAGGGCCGCCATGCCCATCACGTGGAAGCCGCCGTCCACGTGAATCACCTCGCCCGTCACGCCGCGCGAGAGCGACGAGAGCAGGAAGAGCGCGGCATCGCCGACCTCCTCCTGGTCCGTCGTCTTGCGCAGCGGCGCGTGGGTGCGGTGGTACTCGAGCATCTTCGACAAGCCGTGGACGCCCGAGGCGGCGAGCGTCTTGATCGGGCCGGCGGAGATCGCGTTGACGCGGATCCCCTTGGGCCCGAGGTCGGCTGCCAGGTAGCGGACCGACATCTCGAGCGCCGCCTTGGCGACGCCCATCACGTTGTAGTGCGGCACCACGCGCTCGCCGCCGAGGTAGCTCAGCGTGACGATGCTGCCGCCGCGGCCCTCCATCAGCGGGAGGGTCTCGCGCGCGAGCGCGGTGAGCGAGTAGGAGGAGATCTCCTGCGCGATGCGGTAGCCCTCGCGCGAGGTGTTCACGAACTCGCCGTCGAGCTCCTCGCGCAGCGCGAAGGCGACCGCGTGGACCACGAAGTCGAGCGAGCCGAAGCCTTCCTTCAGCGAGGCCGCGAGTGCCCTGATGTCTTCGTCCTTCGTCACGTCGCAGGGCAGCACCAGCGGGTCGCGCAGCCGCTGGGCCAGCTCACGCACGTTTTCCTCGAGCCGCTCGCCCTGGTACGTGACGGCGAGCCGCGCTCCCTCGCGCTGGGCCGCCTGGGCGATACCCCACGCGATCGACCGCTTGTTCGCGATGCCCAGCACCAAGCCGTGCTTTCCGTCCAGCAGCATCCTTCCTCCCGGGAGTACGGCACTATACCATCAGGGTAACGATCCCCTGGTAACGCCGCGCCGGCAAAGGACAAAGAACATGACGACACCGTGGCCGATCGCGATCGAGGACGTGCTCGCCGCGCGCGAGCGGCTCCGGCCCTACCTGCCGCCGACGCCACTGCGCTCCTACGCAG
>Ga0302299_10001853_pt1 | contig 12803 bp, 10 predicted proteins | sample III_Fen_N3_4_FD_198795 | JGI IMG/M metagenome (GOLD analysis project Ga0302299, IMG submission 198795) | Peat permafrost microbial communities from Stordalen Mire near Abisko, Sweden - III_Fen_N3_4 | ecosystem: Environmental > Terrestrial > Soil > Wetlands > Permafrost | place: Sweden: Abisko... | reverse complement strand
CGACCTCGAGCCGGTACCGCGCGCCGAGGTCGGTGAACGCCAGGTCGAAGACGTACGAGCGGTCCGCGGCCTCCGGCCCGTTGAGACGCACTGCGAGGTAGTCGAGGAACATCTCGATCGACATCGCGAGCACGACGTCCGCTGATGCGGACGACGGCGTCGCGACCTTCGTGACCCCGTCACGGAGCTCCTTCGCGCCCGACAGGTAGAAGTTGCGCCACGTGCCATTCTCGGCCTGGTAGCCCAGCTGCTCGAGCGTGTCGGCCTGGAGCTCGCGCGCGGCCCTGTTCTCAGGGTCGGCAAAGACGACGTTGTTCACGGCCTGCGCGACCCAGCGATACTCCCCTTTTTCGAAGTCGACGCGGGCCCGGCTCAGCACGGCGTCGGCGCCGCCCATGTACTCGACGGTCTTCCGGGCGGTATCCACCGGCGGGAGCTGGTGGAGCGTGGCCGGGTTCCCGTCGAAGAAGCCGAGGTAGAAGGTGTAGACGGCCTTGACATCGTGGCTGACCGAGCCGTAGTAGCCACGGTTCGCGAAGCTGCCCGCGATCCCCGCCGGCAGCTGGATCATCTCGGCGATCTCGGCCGGGCCGAACCCGTGATTCGCGAGGCGGAGCGTCTCATCGTGGATGTAGCGGTAGAGGTCACGCTGGCCCTTCAGGAACGCGACGACCTCCGCGTTGCCCCAGGTCGGCCAGTGGTGTGAAGCGAAGACGAGCTCAGCCTCGCCTCCGAACAGTTGGAGCGCCTCGTTGATGTGGCGCGACCAGGCCAGGGCGTCGCGAACCTTCGCGCCACGCAGCGTGTAGACGTTGTGCAGGGTGTGGGTCGCGATCTCGGCCATGCACAGGGCGCGGCGGTCCGGCAGGTAGAAGCAGAGCTCGGCGGGCGCCTCGGCCCCCGGTGTGTGCTGGAAGACGATCCGCAGCCCGTCGATCGTCAGCTCCTGGCCGGTCTCGGAGATGATGTCCGTCGGCGCGAGCAGGGTCACGGCGCCCGCAGACGTGAGCTGGGCAAGGCCGGCGCCGACGCCCTGCACTGGACCCCAGCCGGCAAGGTTGCCGTACATGTAGGAGGCACGGCGGGACATCGCGTTGCCGAGCATCACGTTCTCGCTGACGGACTCTTCGAGGAAGTCCACGGGTGCGATGATCCGGATCCGACCCGCCGCGAGATCCTCGTCGCTGACCACGGCACGCACGCCGCCGAAGTGGTCGACATGGCTGTGCGTGTGGATCACGGCCACCACGGGCAGGTCGGCAACGTGCTGTCGTACCAGGTCGAACGCGGCCCGCATGGTCTCGACGGTGAGCATGGGATCGACGACGACCCACCCCGCGTCCGTGCGCAGGAAGCTCGCCACCGACAGGTCGAAGCCGCGCGCCTGGTAGATGCCATCCGCGACCTCGAAGATGCCGGCGATCGCGTTGAGCTGGCCCTGGCGCCAGAGGCTCGGGTTCGCGCTGGGCGGCGCGTCGCCGTCGAGGAAGCCCCAGCGATCGAAGTCCCACGCGACGTGGCCGGCATCGGCCCTGATCTGCCCGCTCGCTGCGACCACCAGGCCGCGCCGGGCGTTCTCGAAGTCGGCGACATCGGCGAAGGGAAGAACTGCGAGCACGGCCGCATTGGCCTCGGCCGTCGCAACGGACGCGGGGTTTTGAGACGACACGATCGAGGGTCCTCCACGGTTCGGCGGTTGCGCAGGGCGGGCCGGGACACGACGCGTTCCAATTGTAGACAAGACGGCGAACGGAACCTCGGGCGACCCGACGAGGCGCGCTGCCTCCGGGTCGGTCTGCCTAGGGCCCGATCAGCCCCCGAACCGCTCGGCCAGCAGCCCGTGGCGGAGGCCTCGGCCGCTCACAGTCAGCGACTCCATCCCGAGCTTCTCCATGACGGTCCGGATGATGCAGGCGCCCGACAGGATGACGTCCGCCCGTTGCGGCTGGAGGCCGACGATGGCCCGCCGTGGCTCCGTGTCGCGGGTGCGGTAGAGCTCGATCTGACGGTCGATCTCGGCGCGGTCCAGGACCGTGCCGCGGACGATGTCCGGGTCGTAGACGGCCAGGCCGTGCCTCACGGCCGCGAGGTTCGTCACGGTGCCGCCCATCGCCACGAGTGCATCCGGCGCCGGGCGGCCGTCGAGCCGGGTGAGGTCCGTGGAGATCGCGGCGAGCGCCTCGCGCAGGACGGAGGGCGTCACGGCGCCGGCGAGCCCGAACCGTTCGCTGTACGGAACCGCGCCAACGTCCACGCTGAAGCGCTCCTCGACCAGCGGGCCCCTGCCGAACGTGAGCTGGATGCTCCCGCCCCCCGCGTCGAACACGACCAGCGCGCCTTCGACCAGGCCGATCGACGCCTCCACGGCCACGTAGGCGAGGCGGCTCTCCTCGTCGCCGGTGATCACCTCCAGGGTGATGCCGGTGCTCGCGGCGATCGCGGCGATGACGGCCTCGCGGTTGCTGGCGATGCGGAGGCCGGCCGTCCCGACGGCGGCGATCGCCAGCGCGCTGTCCCGCCTCGCCTCTCCGGTCATGCCCTCGATCGCCGCCGCGGTCCGCGCCAGTGCCGTGGTGGTGATCTCCCCACTCTCCCCGAGACCCTCGCCGAGACGGGTCAGCTCCGCGCGGTCGACGATCGTGCGCCAGGAACGGTCCGGCGCGCGCTCGGCCACGTACAGCTTGACCGAGTTCGTCCCGACGTCGATGACCGCGTACCGCTCCGCCAAGGTTCACTCCGAGAGCGGGATGTGGGTCGGCATCGATTGGTCTCCCTTGGCGACATCCTCCAGAGGAGCATAGACCGCAGGACCGCCTCGATCTGGCGCGGGAGCAGGGGCCGACCTCGACCCCGGGCTGCGGGCGCGCCGGGCGAAGCTCTCGTCCACGCGGGATGATGTGGGCTCCGCCGGCGGCGCGCAGGATCGGATTCGGGATCGCGTCCATCGCCGGCGCGCGGCCCTGAGGCAGGAGACGACGTGACGAGCGAGGGCGCGGACATGCAACCTGACCCGCCGGGAGCCGCCAAAGAGCTCCCGGCCGAGACCGCCGCCGTCATCGACGAGGCTGGCCGCCAGCTGCGCGCACCATGGGCGGCCAGCCTCGCGGGACTCCTGTTCGCGATCCTGTTCACCGCTGCGCTGGTGCTGTTGCGATCGCAGCCGCTGACCACGGCCAGCGACGCCGAACTGGCCCAGATCTTCGCCACCGGCGGCGACCTCCCGATCGTCATCGGCGGCCTGTACCTGGCGCCGTTCTCGGGGATCATGTTCCTGTGGTTCCTGGCCGTCGTGCGCGACCAGATCGGCGAGCGCGAGGACCGCTTCTTCGCGACGGTGTTCTTCGGCAGCGGTCTGTTGTTCGTGGCTCTCCTGTTCGTCGCCGCCGCGACCGCGAGCGCGGTGGTGGTCGGCGTCCGCTACCTGGACCAGGCACCGCCACCGGCGAGCCTCGTCCGAGCGCTCCGCGCCCTCTCGTATACCGTGCTTTTCGCGTTCTCGACCCGCGCTGCGGCGGTGTTCCTCATCTCCCTGGGCACGATCGGGCTGCGCAGCAAGACCTTCCCGAACTGGTTCGCCTGGTCCGGCTACCTGTTCGGGCTCGTCCTGTTCGTCGCGGTGGCGTTCCTGGACTGGGTTGTTCTCGTCCTCCCTGCGTGGGTCGCCATTGTGAGCCTGTTCATCCTCCGTCGCGAATGGCCGAGGCGCGCGCGGGGGGGCACGGCCGGGCGTGCGACCGAGGGTTCGAACCCGGCGTCGCCACAGATGGGGTGACGGATCACGCGATGTGGCGAGGCAGAGCGCATGAAGCGCGTGAGATCCTGAACGCATCCCGGGCATGACCCGGGAGGACACCTGGAGACAGCCGTGCGCCGGTTCCTGTTCGAAGCCCTGATCGATGCGCTCATCCTCCTGGGGCTTGCCTTCCTCCTGTCGCTCATCCGCGTCCCGCAGCCGTTCCCGTTCGGGGACGTCCGCGTCCCGATCGTCACCCGGACGGACTCCGGGTTCCTGGCTTTCATCGTGTTCGCCATGGTCCTGGGTCTCGTCAATCGCGGGGTGCGCCCGGTGATCGTCGCGTTCACCGGGCGGCTGGTGCTCGCGACCGCTGGGCTGTTCATGGTCGTGATCACGTGGCTCGTGTTCCAGGTCACGTCATTCTTCGCCCCGAACCTGGCCGTGATCGCGGACCCGAAGTGGCTCTGGACGCTGGTCATCGCCGGCCTGTACGGGCTCGTCTCGATCGTGCTGGACGCTGTGCTGGGTCTCAGCCGGCCGTCGCTCGACGTCGAGGGCCGGGGGAAATTCATCTGGCGCTTCCTGGACGGGCTGCCCACCCCCAGGCGAAACGCCATCATCGAGAACCTGCGTTTCCAGCAGGTCTACGACACCCTCTACCGCTACGGGTTGGACATCTTCCTGGGCGGGACGAGCATCGGCAAGGTCCGCGCCTGGATCCAGCGGGTGATCCTGCGCGAGGAAGATCCGCTCGCCGGCGTGTCCACGCCGGCCCGAATCCGGTTGATGCTCCAGGCCCTCGGCCCGACCTACGTGAAGATCGGCCAGATGGTGGCGAGTCGCGGCGAGGCACTGCCCCCAGAGTGGCTCTCGGAGCTGCAGAAGCTGCAGAGCGACGCCGCGCCGTTCCCGTACGAGCAGGCGCGCGAGATCATCATCAAGGAGCTGGGCAAGCCCCCCGAGGAGCTGTTCGCCACCTTTGAGACGGAGCCGTTCGCTGCGGCCTCCACGGCCCAGGTCCACCGCGCGACGCTCCACGACGGGACGCTGGTCGCCGTCAAGGTCCAGCGGCCGAACATCGTGGCCAAGACGAAGGCCGACCTGGGCGTGATGCAGGAGCTCGCCCGGCAGCTCGCCAGGCGCGTCGAGATCGCACGCCGCCTCGACGTCGAGGGGATCCTGCGCGAGTTCGCCTCCGGCGTGCTCCTCGAGTTGGACTACCGCAACGAAGCCTACAACGCCCGCCGGATCTCCGACGCCATGGTCAAGTTCGAGCGGATGCACGTGCCCCTCGTGTACGGCGACTTGTCGGGTGAGCGGGTGATGACGGCGGAGTTCGTGAAGGGCTTCAAGATCAGCGACGTCGCCGCCCTGGACGCCGCCGGCATCGACCGCAAGGAGATCGGGGTCGTCTTCGTCAGGGCGCTGATCAAGCAGGTCCTGGTCGACGGCTTCTTCCACGGCGACCCGCACCCGGGGAACATCTTCGTGGAGCCGGAGACCGGGCGGATCATCTTCCTCGACTTCGGGCTGGTCGGCCGGCTCAGCCAGAACCAGCGCATGGACCTCCTGGACCTGATCAACGGGCTCCAGCTGCGCGACTCGTCGGCCGTGGCCCGTGCGCTCCAGAGCCTGGGAACGACCGGCCGCGACTTCGACGAGCGCGGCTTCACCGAGGCGGTGGACCGGATCGTCCGCCAATACCTGGTCTACGGCGAGGGCGGTGGCATCGGGGAGGCCATGTCCGCGGTGATGGGTGCCGTGTACGGGCACGGCCTGCGGCTGGACAACGACCTCACGCTCGCGATGAAGGCCGTCATCCAGGCCCAGGAGACCGCGGCGATCCTCGATCCATCGATCGACATCGGCAAGGCGGCGATGCAGGAGGCGCGCGACGCGCTCGTCTCCGGGCTGACCCTCGAGAACGTCGAGAAGAACGTCACGGCCACTGGACTGCGGGTGGGCAAGGAGGTGGTCCGCCGCCTGCCGACGCTGGAACAGGCCGCCTTCATGTGGATCGACCAGTTCGGCAAGGGCAAGATCACGGTGGCGATCGACACCAGCCAGCTGGACACCCAGTTCCGGCAGCTGGACGACACGGGCCGGCGGCTCACGGTGGGGCTGCTCACCGTCGGCCAGCTGATCGGCACGGCGATCCTGGCCGTGGTCCTGCTCCAGCCGACTGTGGCATCGACTGTGGGCCCGCTGGCCAATCTCGCGGTCCTCGCGTTCTTCGGGGTCCTGGCCTACAGCCTCTTTGTTGTGTACCGGGTGGGTCGCCGACCCGACGACGACGATCGCCGCTGAGCGAGGGTTCGGCCGCCATCGACGGCGCGGGGCGACGGCTCCCGCTGCCCGCGATCCCTCGCCTAGTTGCCCAGCGCCTGCAGCGGGGGCGGCACGTGGCCCGCGCGACCGATCACCCCGACCGTGGCGCGGTTGCGCACCTCCATCACCGGTGCCCGGCCCAGCAGCCCGCCCCAGTCCACCCAGTCGCCGGCCACAGCACCGGGCACGGGAATCAGGCGGCACGCCGTGGTCTTGCGGTTGATGATCCCGATCGCCGCCTCGTCCGCGATGATCGCCGAGATGGTCTGCGCGCTGGTATCGCCCGGCAGGGCGATCATGTCCAGCCCCACCGAGCACACCGCAGTGAGGGCCTCCATCTTCTCGAGGCACAGGTGGCCGTCCGCGGCCGCCGAGGCGAAGTTGGCGTCCTCGCTGACGGGGATGAAGGCGCCCGACAGGCCGCCCGCGCGGCTCGTCGCCATCGCGCCGCCCTTCTTGACCGCATCGTTGAGCATCGCCAGCGCGACGGTCGTGCCGGGCAGGCCAACCCGCTCCACGCCGATCAGCTCCAGGATCTCCGCAACGCTGTCGCCCGGCAGGCTCGTCGGCGCGAGCGAGATGTCCACGATGCCGAACGGCACCCCGATCCGCCGCGCCACCTCCCGGCCCACGTGCTCGCCGACCCGCGTGATCTTGAACACCGTGCGCTTGATCTCCTCGGCCAGGTCCTGCATCGGGGCACCGGAGGGCAGGCGGCGCAGCGCGTCTGCGACGACCCCCGGGCCCGAGATGCCCACGGAGATCGCCGCGTCGCCCTCGCCGAAGCCGTGGAAAGCGCCGGCCATGAACGGGTTGTCGGGCACCGCGTTCGCGAACACGACGAGCTTTGCACAGCCGATGGCGGCGGACCCCGCCGTGCGCTCGGCGGTGTCCTTGACCACCTCGCCCATCAGGCGCACCGCGTCCATGTTGATGCCGGCTGCAGTCGTCGCGATGTTGACCGACGCGCAGACGCGGCGGGTCCCCGCCAGGGCCTCCGGCAGCGCCGCCATCAGCTCCTCGTCGATCCGCGACGCGCGCTTCTCCACGAGCGCCGAGAGGCCGCCGATGAAGTCGACGCCAACGGTGTGCGCCGCCTCGTCCAAGGCCTGGGCCAGCTCCAGGATGAGCCCGCGGTCCGGCCGATCCGCCACCCAGGCGATGGGTGTCACGGCCACGCGCCGGTTCACGATCGGCACGCCGGTCTCGACCGCGAGCGCGTCCGTGATCGAAACCAGGTCCGCGGCCGTCGTCGTCACGCGCCGGACCACCTCCTCGGGGGTCCGGCACCCACGGAGGTTGATCCCCATGGTGACCGTCCGGATGTCGAGGTGGCCGTGACCCACCATCCGCACGGTCTCGAGGATCTCCTCCATGCCCAGCGGGCCGCGTGCCATGGCGTTCCTCCTGTCGTGCGCGTCCCGCCGGGGTGAGATCGGGGCTGCGTCAGATCCGGTGCATGGCCTCGAAGACCGAGTAGAGCCGGACCGAGACGTCCACGCCGATCTCCTCGCCCACCCTGCCCAGCCCCTCGACGAAGGCGTCGTAGCCCTCCGTCCCGGACATGTCCACGACGGTCACCATCACGAACACGCCCGCGAGGATCGTCTGCGACAGGTCGGTGATGTTGCCGTGCTGGCGGGCGATCTCGCTGGCGACGCTGGCGATGATGCCGGGCTTGTCCAGGCCCTCCACGGTGATGACGGCGAGGTTGGAGGCGGCGGCGACAGCCGCGCGGCGGCTCTCTTCGCCTGCGAACCGGATGCCGTTCCGCCGCAGGTACTCGAGCGCGGACGGCGCCAGCGTCCATCCGTCGTCCAGGTGCAGGGCGCCGTCGCGTACGAACTCCGCCACGTTGTCGGACGTGATGATCTGCACCCGTCGCTCCACCTGCGGTCCGCCGCGGCCCCTCGTGCCGTTCGTCCCGGACGCCGTCAAGGGTGCCACGTCCCGTGGCGTCGCGGGGTGGACGTCAGTCGCACCAGTGCGCCGGCCGGGCGAGCGTCGGCGGCAGGCTCGTGGCGAGGTCGCCGTTCGCGGCCTCCAGCTGGGACTGGCTCAGGAACAACGCCCCGCGCAGGTCCGCGCCCGCAAGCCTCGCGCCGCGCAGGTCCGCGGCCGCAACATCCGCCAGCCGCAGGTCGGCGCGGCGGAGGTCGGCCCCGATGAGCACGGACGCGCGCAGGTTGACGCCCCGCAGGTCCCTGCCCCGGAGGTCCGCCCCGGCGAGGTCGGCGCCGCTCCGATCGCGAGCGCCGCGGCGCTTCGTCCCCGGCACCACCCCGGCCCTCACGAGCTCGCTCGCCCTGCCGAGCAGGGCGCCGATGGCCTCGCGGCGGACCGCCATGTCGACGGCCGGCAATGCATCGGCGGGCTCCCGCGCGAGCGCCTCGATCTCCTCCAGGGCCGTCTGCAGCTCCGGGTGCATCGCCCGGGCCGCCGTCATCGCCAGGGCTTCGGCCAGGTACCAGGCAAGCTCGTGGAGCTGCCGCATCGCGGCAAAGGCATCGAACATGCGCAGCGCCGTACCCGGTGACTGCCGCCAGTCCGCTCCCCCGAACGTGACCTGGGTGACCTGCTGGCCGGCACCGAAGCAGTCGTAGGCCACGCAGCCCGGCATCCCCGATTCCCGGAGACGGTCGTGGATGCCGCACCGGGAGTCCGTCTCGAGGTTCGGGCAGGCGTCACCCGCGGGCTTGTCGAAGGCGAAGTCCGCCGATGCCGCAAAGACCAGGGCGACGCAGCAGAGGCCGACGCAGCGGCTGCAGTCCGCCTGGAGTTCGAGGCTCGGTCCCGGCAACGCGGCCGCTAGCCCCGTGCCCGCGCTGCGTCGACGAAGCGGCGCAGAAACGCCGTCACGGCTGCGCGCTCGGCGGCCGACATCCCCTCGAGCGCCGCCTCGACGGAATCACCACGCCAGCGGTAGACCATCTCCACGCGTTCGACGGCGGCGGGGACGAGCCGGACGCGCACGACGCGCCGATCATCGGGGTCCCGCTCCCGCTGCAGGTAGCCCGCCCGCTCCATCTCGTCCACGACGCGGCTCGCCCACCCCTGTGAGATGCCCATGCCGACGGCCAGCTGCGAGATCGTCTGGGGACCGTTGTCGTAGACGTGGATCGCCGCACGGATGACGTGGGACGTCAGCGGACCACCGGGTCCGGAACGGGGGTTGGCAGCCGCTTCGAGGGCCCCGGGGATCGGGGCCGTCACGCCACCGGCATGCGGTGCGCCACCCCGTCCCATGTGCCCCAGCTGGAGCACGTCGACGAGCAGCCTGCTGATCTCGAGCGCGTCGGCGGCGGGCGACCCGGCCCCGTCCGCGGCTCCGGGCGCACCCGCGGGCCCCTTGACACCCCGTTCCGGTCGTATTACATTCGTCACGAACATAATTCCTTACGCAAAGGATGTACCTGTGAACCTCGGGCGCGCCAAGTGGCTCACGCTCATCGCCATCAGCCTCGGCATCTCCATGATCATCGTCGATGCCACGATCGTGAACGTGGCCATCCCGTCCATCGTACGGGACCTCGGGCTGGACGGATCCAGCGCCCAGTGGATCGTCTCGGTCTACCCCCTCGTCTTCGCGGCGCTCCTGATCACGCTCGGCCGAACCGGCGACATCTTCGGCCGCCGGCGCCTCTACATCGCCGGCCTGGTCATCTTCGTCGGCAGCTCCATGCTGGCCGGCCTCGCCCCCACCGGGCCGCTGCTCATCGCCGCGCGGATCCTGCAGGGCGTCGGCGGCGCGGCGATCGCGCCCGCGACCCAGTCCATCCTCAACACGACGTTCCGCGGCCGCGAGCGAGCCGTCGCGTTCGGCGTCTACGGATCCGTGATCGGCGGCATGGCGGCCCTCGGGCCGCTCCTCGGCGGCTGGCTGACCACCAACCTCTCGTGGCGCTGGGCGTTCTTCATCAACCTGCCGGTCGGGATCGTGGCGCTCGTGGCCACGCTCCTCTGGGTGGCCGAATCCCGCGACGAGCACGCCAAGGCCGGCTTCGATGCCCCGGGCTTCGCAACCCTGACGTTCGGGCTGGCCGCCATCGTCTTCGGCCTCATCGAGGGCTACGCCTACGGCTGGCTCGCCCCCAACCGGCCATTCACGATCGGGTCCTGGACCTGGCCGCTGGAGAGCATCTCGATCATCCCCTTCGCCTTCGCGCTGGGCGTCCTGAGCCTGGCGGCCTTCGCGGCGATCGAGGTCCGCCGGCGGCGGGCCGGGCGGTTCATCCTGTTCGACTTCAGCCTGTGGCAGAACCCGTCGTTCCGCTTTGGCAACCTGACGGCGACGATCGTCGCACTGGGCGAGTTCGGGCTCCTGTTCGCGCTGCCGCTGTTCCTCCAGGCCGTGCTCGGGTACACGGCCTTCGAGACGGGGCTGGTGTTCCTCGCGCTCGCGGGCGGCTCGTTCGTGGCGGCCGGAGGGGCGGGTCCCCTCGCCCATCGCTTCGAGGCGCGGCGTGTCGTCCAGATCGGCATGGCACTGGAGGTCGCTGGCGTCCTCGGCACGGCGCTCCTGCTCTCGCGGACGGTCAGCGGCCTCCTGCTCGCGGTGCCTCTCCTGGTCTACGGCATGGGGGTCGGGTTCGCGACCGCCCAGCTGGCCAACGTCGTCCTGTCGGAGGTCCCCCCGGAGCGTTCCGGGCTCGCCTCGGGCGCGAACTCCACGATGCGCCAGGTCGGCACGGCGATCGGGGCCGCGCTCATCGGCACCATCCTGCTCACGGGGCTGAACAGCGGCACGCGTGACCGGCTCGCGCAGGTCCCCGGCCTCCCGCCGGCGGCGCAGGAGCAGGTCGCACAGGCCATCGAGGCCTCGGACGGGCAGGCGCTCGTGGCGCTCCGCGGCGATCCGAGGGCGGTGGCCGCGGTGCCCGCGGTGGAGGACGCGTTCGTGGACGCGGCCCGCACGGCGGGTCTGGTGGCGGCCGGGTTCATCGGCCTCGGGCTGCTGTTCTCCCTGCGCCTGCCGGCACCCGCCCGGAGCCCCCTTGAGACGGCGGAGGTGCGCCCGGGCACGCATGTTCGGGAGCCGGTCCTGGCCGACTGACAATCCTTCGCGGACGGAAGGGGCGCCGGCCTCGAGACGGCGGCGAGGGATCGCCCCTCGTCGCCCCCTCCGGCCCTATGCGTGCTCGTCGATGAACAGGCGAACCCGCTTGCGGTTGTGGGCCGTCGAGTCGCCGGCGACCGTCTTGCCGATCTCCGTGGCGTAGGCCGCCTCGAAGTCCGCCTGCGTGTCGAACCAGAGCTCGGAGATGCCGTCGATGCCGGTCTCCGCGGGATCGGCCTCGACGATGTTGACCACCATGCGGCGCAGGCCGGGGAGCTGAAGGGCCAGCGGCCGGTGCTCGTCCAGCCACCAGCGCCGGAAGTCCTCCGGCGTCATGTCCTCGCGACGGGTGAGCAGGATCATGGCCTTGAACACGGGTGCTCTCCTAGGCTGGCTTGCGGACCCGGGCGTTCGGCCGACCGCCGGCGCTCAGGGCGAGGGCGATGACGATCTCGTCCGGCCGCGGGGCATCAGGGATGGTGACATCGACGGCGTCCATGTCGTCGAAGACCCAGCGATCGTCCTTGTTGCCGATGGGCATGGTGATGGCGGCGCCGGGGCCCGCCACCTTCTTCGTGCCCGGGATGATGTCGGCGCCGCCGCCGATGGCCGCCCGGACCGGCGCCCCAAAGCGCGGATGCAGCACGGCCGCCGTGTGCTCGCGGTCACCGTCGGTCCCGACGATCGCGCCCTTGCCGTATCCGCGGACATCGGCCGGTGCCACGCCCACGGAGGCCATCACCGCCAGCGCCCGCTCGACCAGGAGCGCGGCGGCGTCCCGGCCCAGCGCCTCCAGCTCGGCGAGGTCCTCGACGCGGCCGCGGCCGGCGAGCGGGTTCCGGACTGCGAGCGCGGCCGTGGCGACGGTGGTCGGCGGGGTCACCGGTGCGCCGGCCTCGACCAGCGTCTGCTGCACGGACGCCACGATGACGCGGACTCCGTCCACGAGGAGCACCTCCAGTTCCGACCGGGTGGGTTCGTCCGTCCGGCATGCCCAACTGTAGGCGCAGCGGGCTCGCGACGGAGCGCCGCCAGACAGGTCGCCCCCACGGACGAGCACGGGTCCTGCCCGCAGCGGAGCGCCGCCGGGCGGCCTCAGGCGAGCGGCGTCAGGCGACGGCGTACGTGCGCCACGCGAGCAGCGCGGCGACACCGAGCCCGCAGGCGCCGATCAGCCCCCGGAACAGCGCGGGCGGCAGGCGCCGGGCGATCCAGGGGCCGATGAGCCCGCCGAGGAACAGGCCTGCCGCCAGCGGCACCACGAACGCCCACTCCACGGGCCCGAACAGCGCGAACCCGATCGCCGCCGCCCCGTTGGCGATGCCCGATAGCACGGCCTTGGCGGCGTTCACGTGGGTCAGGGGCAGGTCGATGATGCTGGCGAGCGCCACGATTGCGAGGATCCCGCCGGCGGCCCCGAAGTAGCCGATGTAGATCGACGTGGCGAAGTAGGCGGCGGCGGTCTTGGGGGTGATGCCGCGTGGGTGGAACCGCGACCGCCGCTGGAGCGACGGCTGCACCAGGATCATCAGGGAGGCGCCAGCGACGAGGAGGGGCGCGACCAGCTCGAACCACCGCGCCGGGAGCACCAGCAGGAGCGCCGCACCGGTGGCGCCACCGGCGGCGGCGACGATGGCCAATCGTCGCAGGGTGGGACTCTGGCCGTTGAGCTCGCTGCGGGCA
>Ga0302299_10001852_pt1 | contig 12805 bp, 9 predicted proteins | sample III_Fen_N3_4_FD_198795 | JGI IMG/M metagenome (GOLD analysis project Ga0302299, IMG submission 198795) | Peat permafrost microbial communities from Stordalen Mire near Abisko, Sweden - III_Fen_N3_4 | ecosystem: Environmental > Terrestrial > Soil > Wetlands > Permafrost | place: Sweden: Abisko... | reverse complement strand
GGCGGCCGCCCACCAGCATCTGACCCTACCGATCGAGCATTACCAGGGGCTGGTCCGCGATCGGCTCTACCCGGATCTCAAGCTGCGGCCAGTCCAGAATTCCGCGGCTTCAGGTGAGCGCTAACACAACGAGGAAGCTCGTTGCCGCGGGGCACGCTACGATTCTCGCACTCTAGCCATTACCGTGGTCGGCGACGTCAAGGACGCGTCGCTGTGCGCGCGCCGCAAGCAGCGGACTGGGCTCGTTCTTGACCTCGTCTGCGCGCGACGGGGAACACAATTGCGACGGGGTGCCAGGCACTCGGCGCTGGTCGACCCGGCGGAGGAAGCCCGCCGTCGCGAAGCCATCGCGCTCCGCCGCTGCGAGCGCCTGCTGCAGCGTCGTGGTGATGAACGCCTGCTCGCTCCCCTCCTGATGATCGGCGACGCCGACGACCACCAGCGCCGCCGGCGCAGCGGCTCGAGGCCCTGGCCGGTCGCCGCCGAGGTCGGCAGCGGCCGCCCGATGCTCGCCGCCGAGGTTGGCCTTGCTGCGGACCACCACGGGCCGGGAGCCAAACCGATCGCCGCATCCGTCATCCCACATGCGACCGCACCATTGACCACGACGAAGTTCCGCTCTCGCCGAGCTCGCGATCGATATGGCGTCGGCTCCAGCTCGAGGCACGTCGATCGCACCCTCGATCGCGGCGAGCACCGCCACGGCTGCGCCGGCCGCCACGCGCGTCGCTCGCTCCGGGTGGCACTGCGCCGGGATGCGCAGCTGCCGGTGCAATACCGGCACTCGACGTGCGCGGCCCCAGCGCGACGTCTGAGTCCAGGCTGAGGGTTCGCGCCAGGGCCCGGAGATGGCATCGCAAGCCGACGAGCCGCGCACGCACGCCTGGTGCTCGAGATCGCGACCGCGTTCAACAAGCGCCGACCGGTGCAACTTCGGGTGGTGCTCGTCGCCGCGGGAACTGGTGACGTCGTAGACCGCGTTCAACACCTTGTCCGGAACGCCGCGTTCCTGCACTACGATCGCGCGCTCGCTGACGGGCTCCCGATCGCGACTGGCGTCATCGAGGGCGCGTGCCGCTACCTCGTCCAGGACCGCATGGGACGCACGGGCGCACGTTGGTCCCTTGCGGGCGCAGAAGCGATCCTGCGACTCCGCGCGCTGCGCACCAGCGGCGATTTCGATGACTATTGGCTGTTTCATCTCGCGAAGGAGCATGAGCGCACCCATCAATCACGCTACGCGGACGCCAAGGTCCCCAACCCGCTGTTGCCCACGCGACCGCACCTCACGCTGGTCAAGTGATCGGAACCGTTGCCGACGGGCGCCGTCATGAAAGAGCTGCACCCGACCTCGATGCCGCGTGGCGCGCCGCCACCTCCATGGCTCGCACGCTCGGTGAGCGTTCTTTCCATATCCCCTGAGCGAGCTGGGACTCGTCGCGCGCGAGCCACAGCGCAGCGCTTTGCTACACCACACTCCCACATCGGCGCGGGTGGCGCGCTCCGGCGCAGGTCCGGACGGCTTCGCGCACGAGGATCGGCTTCGAGTGGTGGTGTCGTCGATTCCTTGAGCGCCCGGGAAACGTTCCGCGCGTTTGCTGGCACGATGCCGAGCTACCGATCATGGCGCGAACCAGCTACGATAGTTCACATCCGCCGCAGGCCCTGCTCGACCGCGAGCGACATCGCGTGTCGATGCGCGGGCTCGTCGTGCTCCTCGTCCTCGCGGCGTGTTCGTCGAGCGGCCCTCCCCCGCCGGCCGTGCCCGCGCCGCCGGCCTCGCCGGCGATCGCGTTCGGCTTCTACCTGCTGTCGATGACGTGGGAGCCAAGCCGGTGTTGCACCGAGTCCGATCGGCAGCCATGCCCGCAGCTCGCGGGCTCGTTCGCCGCCACGCACCTCACGCTGCACGGGCTGTGGCCGAACTTCACCGACGAGCAATCCCGCGACCAGCCGCACGCGTGGCCGCAGTATTGCGGTGCCTACCAGCACTGCGAGACCACCGAGGACGCCAGCTGCGCGCCCGGCGTGACGGTCCCCGACGAGCTCGCGCGGCTCGCGCCCGGCTACGTCGCCGGGACCGGCGGGTTCGCGACGCACGAGTGGTCCAAGCACGGTAGCTGTACGCGGCTATCTGCGGCCGAGTACTTCGCCGCCGAGCTCGCCGCGATCCGCGCGATCCCCGGCGAGGCGACGCCCGACGCGCTGCGCGCCGCGATCGGCGCCAACCTGCCGCGCGACACCCTGCAGCGCGCGTTTGGCGTGCCGCCCGAGAGCGTGGTGCTCGGCTGCGACGCGCGCTGCCGGCTGGCCCGCGTCGGCTTCTGCGTCGGCAAGGACGCCCAGGACCACCCCACGACGCCGACGACCTGCACCGCGAACGTCACGACGTCGGACTACGACAACGGCTGCGTGACGCATCGCTGCGAACGCGTCCGCGTCCCGGCCGCCGGCGTCTGCGACGCCCCTTAGTTACTTCGCGGACGGCGCCGCCGCGGCTTGTGCGCTGGCGGCGGCCTGAGCGCGCGCCAGGCTCGCCGGATCGCGGTCGAGGATCGTCAACGCCTGGTGGACCTCGGCGCGGTATGCCGCGTCGCGCTGCCAGCGCAGGACATCAAACCGGGCGAGCGCCTCCACCGCGACGCCGAGCTGGTCTTGCGCGTGTTGCCACGTCGCCACCGGCCCGATGGCGAGCGATCGCCACGTGCCGTCGTCCCAGTGGACGTTGTGCATGGCCGGGCTGCTCACCAGGACCAGGCCGGGAACGAAGTTGCTGCCGCTCACCGATTCGGCGAGCCAGACGTCGTGATCGGGCGGGATGTCATAGCCCAGGCGCACCACGCCGGGCGGCGGCGCGACCGGCGTGCCATCGACCTCCATCGCGAACACGCCCCCACCGGGGCCTTCCTGCGCGATCGCGACCAGCGACGTGGCGTGGCGGTACAGCGACACGGTCAGGAACACCTCGGGCGGGCCCGCGCACGCGGCGCACGGTGGCTCGATCACGCCCTCGGCCGAAGCGCTCGTCATCAGGTGCAAGCTGCCGGCGCGATCGTGGAACACGCCGACACGAACGAGCGAATTTCGCGGGTCGCCGTGCTTGGGCTCGAGGTAGCGCCACGTCGCGACGTAGTACGCCTGCCCTTCGCCGGCGCATGACCGCGTGATCGCCGGCGGGCTGTCGAGCTCCTGCCAGCGACACGCCTCACCCACCGTGCACTCGCCGCGGCGGTCGAGCGCGCCGCGATCGTGGGCCACGAGCCACGGCTTGAGCCGCGTCGTCATCGCCTTGCGCGCGGCATCGGCGACCTCCGAGCACGGCGCATCGCCGAGCATCGTCATCACCTGCGCCAGGCGCGGATCGGCCGGCGCGAACGGCTCGCCGAGCTTGCGCGGCGCGTGGATCTGGAGCGCGTGCACGACCTCGCGTGTGATCGTCCACGGCGGTGAAGCCGGCGCCGCGAGCGCGAGCAGGCGATCTCGCTCACCGGAGGTCACGCCGTACGCCGCGAGCGCGGTCAGCTGCTCGGCGAGCCCCTCGCGGTCGGGCACCGTGGTCTGCACGAGCTCGGCTGGCACCGAGTAGCCCGGGTGATCGGACGCGAAGTTGCGCGCGATCGCGAACGCACGATCGGCGCGCGCCGCCGCCTCGACCTCGGGGCACAAGGTGAGCGCACCGGTCGGCAGGAGGCAGCGGTAGGTGTCCTGGCCGGCCCGGTCACCATACGTGTGGAGCTGGACGATCAGCGGCCGGCCGTCGCGTGGCTGGCTGATCGCGAGCGAGACATCGTCGCCGGGCAGCGCGCCGAGCTTGCGCAGCGCCCCGGTCTTCGACGACCACAGCGCGAGCGAGATATCGTTGCGGCGCCCACCAACCGTGTGGACGTTCGTCGCGATGAACGCGTCTTGCACACCGTCGCCGTCGACATCCACGAGCGCGAGGGTGTAGATCGCGAGCTTGGTCGACCACTCCGACGATTGGTCGGAGGTCACGCCGCGGCCCTCGGCGATCGAGGTGAGCTCGTGGTCGCGCACGCGTACGACGTTCCAGACATCCGCCTGGAAGCGGCCGCCATCGTCGTGGTGGACGTCGACGATGATGCCGGCGGCCGACATGCAACCGAACGCGAGCGAGATCGGCGCGTGCCGCAGCTTGAGCGTTTGCGTGACCTGCGCCGTGAGCGCGGCCTGTCCGGACGCGCTCGGCCGCTGGCACGCATCGAGCGCGGGCAGCGCTGCTTTGCCGACGTGCAGCGGCGATCGCGCGTGGATCGTCTGCATGACGCGCATGCCCAGGTCGTGCAGCGCGGCGGTCAGCTTGGCGTCGTTGCCGGGCGCCGCGGCAGCCACCGCCGGTACCGCCAAGCCCGCCGCGATCGCGAGCGAGCATCCCAACGTCACGACCGCTGCCGACCGAACCATCATGGCGCGATAACGCGCGCCAACGCCCAATCATTTCACGCGCGACGCAGCAACGCCGCGTGGCTCGAACACCCACGCGTGGTACCCCTTGGCGCCAAGAAGTCCGGTCCCGCGCCACGCGAGTCGCTCGTTCGGGACGAACTCCTCGACCACGGTGGTCACCGAGACGCCGAGGGTCCGCCAGGTGAAGCGCGTCCCCGGGGCGAGCTCGGGGGTTGGCACGCGCACGTGGCTCGCGTCCGCGTAGAACTCAGGCCACCTCCGCGCGTGGACGAGCCACCGCCAGATGCGTTCGGGTGCGACCTCGGTCTCGAGCTCATTGCGCACGTGAAGCGACGCCACCGAGGGGTCGAGGGCGGGAGGCCAGCGGATCGCGGCAGCACGTCCACGTTCACGCTCGGCGTGGGTCCACGAAGCGTCGCGATGACCGTCCACGCGCCCGAGGCGAAGCCAACCGCCGGGGCGCGTCCGAAGCCGGTGGTGCTGCCGGTGATGAGATCGTTTTCGACATCCGGTGCGCTCGCTCGCTTGGGGGGGTGCATCACCAGCACGACAAGAGACCGACGGTCTCTTGTCGAGGTATGCTACTGTCGGCGGCACCGTGAGCGAGTTTCGGCGCGCGAGACAGCCTGAGCAAAAGGCTGAGCGGCGCGCCCACGTCCTCGCCACCGCGCGCGCCATGCTCGGCGAAGGCGCTGTCGACCTGGGCATGCTCAGCCTCAACGAGCTCGCGCGCCGCGCAGGCATGGCCAAGTCGAACCTCTATCGCTACTTCGAGACGCGCGAGGCCGTGCTGCTCGCGCTCCTGTGGGAAGAGTGGGTGTCCTGGTACGAGCACATGGCGGCCAGCTACCGGCAGCCGGCGCGCGGTCGCCCGATGCTCGACGCGCTCGTGCGTCACCTCGCCCGGACGCTCGGCGCTCGCCCGCTGCTGTGCGCGCTCACGACCGCGCTCCCCTCGGTGCTCGAGCGCAACCTCAGCGAGGAGGCGATCCGCGAAGTCAAGATGCGCTCCCTCGCATCGTTCCGGGAGATCGGCGGCTTCCTGGCGTCGCGGGTTCCGGCGCTCTCTGCCGAGCAATACGCTCAGCTGCTCTCCGATGGCGTCTGCATCATCGCGGGGCTCTACCCCATCGCCTTCCCGGCCCAGGCTTCGGCCCGCGTGATCGCCGCCCCGGAGTTCGCGCTGTTCCGCCGCGACCTCGCGCGCGACCTCGAACGCTTCCTGCTAGCGCTGGCGCGGGATCGAGTCGCGCATTGTGACAGAGTGGTCACGTAAGGTTCAGCGAACGCAGTGACCACCGCAGGAGGCTCCGTGAAGCGATCCTCGTCCGCCCTCGCCACGCTCGCGCTCGTCGCGGCCACGCTGCTCGTCGCGCCCCGGCTAGCGCGCGCGACCGGCTACAACCAGGCGATCTATTACAAGATCGTGAACAAGCACAGCGGCCGCCTGCTCTCGGTCGAGAACCGCGCGACCACGGACGGCGCCCGCAACATCATCTACGACGACGTCGGCGCGGACGATCAGCTGTGGTCGATCCAGGACGCGGATCAGGGCACCAAGAAGCTCATCAACAAGCGGAGCGGCCGCGCGCTGTCGACCACGGACGGCAGGACCGACAACGGCACGATCGCCCACCTCTGGCAGTACCTCGGCACGGCCCCCGACCAGGACTGGCGCATCGCGCCGGGCCACCCCGGGTACGTGAAGATCACCAGCGCGAAGCGGCCCGGCGCCGCGCTGTCGGTGGTCGGCGCGGAGACCGCCAACGCCACGCTGGTCCAGGTGTGGGACGACATCGCCGCCGACGATCAGGACTGGACCATCGTCGCCGTCCAGAGCTTCTCGGCGGCGGTGCCCTACCGGATCATCAACCAGAACAGCGGCACCGCGCTGTCGGTGTTCCAGGGCGGCACCGCGATCAACAACCAGGTCGACATCTACGACTTCATCAACCAGCCCGACCAGTTCTGGTTCGTGGTCGCGCTCGGAGGCGGCTACTACCACCTGGTGAATCAGAAGAGCGGGCGGCTGCTGTCGCTCAGCAGCGGACAGACCGGCAACGGCACCATCGCGATCCTCTACGATGACGTCGCGGCGTCCGATCAGGCGTGGGCGATCGTGGCGCAGCCCAACGGCATGTTCAAGCTGTCGAATCAGCGACGCCCGGGCGGCGTGCTGTCGATCCTCGGCGCCCAGGTCGGTAACGCGTCGCGCGCCCAGCTGTTCGACGACGTGAGCGCCAACGACCAGTACTGGTCGCTGGTGCCCAGCGGCAACGACGTCGCGGTCAACGCGCTCGACACCCAGGCAGCGCTGTCTCCCACGATGACCGGCGCGGGGCTCGAGGACGTCAACCACGAGATCTACGGCGGCATCTACAGCCAGCTGGTGTTCGGCGAGAGCTTCCAGGAGGAGCCATCCCAGCCCGGGATCAGCGGCATGTGGCGCGGCGTGGTGGCCAGCGGCGCCCGCGGATCGTTCACGCTGGGCGCGCCGAGCCCGTTCCAGGGCCGCCAGAGCCAGCGCATCACCGCGGCGTCGGGCGCGGGGCTCGGGGTGGAGAACCGCGGGCTGAACCGGTGGGGGATAAGCTTCACCGCCGGCAAGCCGTACGATGGATACGTGTACCTGCGCAGCTCGGCGGCCGTGCCGGTGACGATCGCCGCCGAGGGCGCGACCGGGACCATCGCCGGCCCGGGCGGGACCTGCGTCGACGTGTCCGGCGACGACACGGGCGGCAACGGCGCAGCGGTGCAGCTGTGGGCGTGTCAGCCGTCCGCGATGGACCAGCGCTGGACCCACGCCGGGGACGACACGATCCGCACGCTCGGTCGCTGCCTCGACATCGCGGACAACGGCACTGCCGCGGGCGCCGTGCTCCAGCTGTGGGACTGCAACGGAGTGCCCGGCCAGATCTGGCAGCCCCAGCCCGACGGCTCGCTGCGCAACCCGGGTTCGGGGCGGTGCGTCGCCACCAGCGGCGGGACGGCCAACGGCACGCGCCTGCAGATCGCCGATTGCGCGGGCGACGCCACGCAGCAGTTCGCGCTGGGCGCCGCGGTGTACGCCGCGGCCGTGGTCACCACGGCCGGCGCGGGATGGGCGCGCTACGACTTCTCGCTCACCCCGGGCGCGAGCGATCCCCGGGGCCGGCTCACCATCAAGCTCGGCGCGCCCGGCACGCTCGACATCGGCTACGCGTACCTCCAGCCCGGCGCGTGGGGCCGGATCGCCGGCCTGCCGGTGCGCAAGGATATCGTCGACGCGATGACCGCGCAGCGCGTGACGGTGCTGCGCTACGGAGGCTCGGCGATCCTCGCCCCGGGCTACCGCTGGAAGCACATGATCGGCGCCCGCGAGCTCCGGCCGGTGTTCGCCGGCTGGTGGTACCCCTTCGAGACCAACGGCTGGGGGATCCTCGACTTCCTCGACCTCGGCGAGGCGATGGGCGTGCTGGCGATCCCGACGTTCAACATCGACGAGACCCCCGAGGACATGGCGGACTTCGTCGAGTACGTCAACGGTTCGACCGCCACGCCGTGGGGCGCCCGGCGCGCTGCCAGCGGCCACCCGGCGCCGTACGGCGTGCACCAGATCGAGCTCGGCAACGAGCAGTTCCTCGACGCCGAGTTCGCGGCCAAGTTCGATGGCCTCGCCGCGGCGATCTGGGCCAAGGATCCGGCGATGGTCCTGACCATCGGCGACATGGGCTACGGCGACGTGATCGCGGATCCAGATCACGTGACCGGCTCGCAGTCGGGGATCACCTCGCTGGCCGCCTACAAGACGATCCTCGACTTCGCGGCGGCGCACGCAGGTCAGCTCGCCATCGACGTCCACATCTGGACCGACAACCCGGAGCAGGTCGCGCATGGCGTCGACGCGGTGGCCAGCCTTGACATGTGGGTCCAGCGCGAAAACCCCGCGGTGCGCTACAAGCTGCAGGTCTACGAGCTGAACGCGAGCCGCCACAACATGGAGCGCGCGCTCGCCAACGCCGCCGCCATCGGCCTTCTGTCCCAGCTCGGCAACCGCGTCACCGTGGTGACGTCGGCCAACGCGCTTCAGGCCGACGGCCAGAACACCAACGGCTGGGATCAAGGGCTGGTGTTCTACGATCCGCAGCGCAGCTGGCTGCAGCCACCGGGCTACGTCACGCAGATGATCGCCAGCAATTACCTGCCCCGGGTCGTGAACACGGTGACCACGAACCCGCAGCTCACGGTCACGGCGAGCACCGACGGGACCGAGCTGGTGATCCAGGTCGTCAACGCCAGCGGCTCGTCGCAGACTCCGACAATCCGGCTCACCGGGTACACCCCGGCTACCCGCACCGCGCAGGTCACGCAGCTGAGCGGCGACCGCGCGGATCAGAACGACGCGGCGAACCCGACCCGCGTGACGCCGCAGTCGACCACCGCGGGGTTCACGCTCGCCGGTGGAGCGTTCACCTACACGTTCGCGCCGAGCTCGGTCACGATCCTGCGCCTGCGGTGACGCGGCAGGCGCGTGGTCGACCGCCGCGCGTGCCAGGGCGATCGGCTTGCGCAGCCGCCCGGGCGAGGACGACAACGCCAAGCAACTCCGGCCGCCCCCATCGCACAATGGGTTCGGCGCCGATGCACCGTGAGGGTGCCTTACGGCTGCAACGATGAGATCGACTCAGCAAGCATCCGACGCTCGGCCGACCGGACCTCGTAGTTGAGCTCGCTCAGAAAGTTCAGGCCGACCAGGCCATCGATGCCATCGTGGCCGAGATCGAAGACCTGGACCGGGAAGCTCGGCGTGATGAACCCGAGCACCGCGCGCTGAGCCACGCGCAGGACGTAGCCCTCCTCACTCCCCACTGCGGTGTGCACGCGGGCACGCGTGATCGCATCGCGCGCGCTGTACCCGAGCAGGTCGGCGAGATCGGGGGTGATCGTCGTCAACACAGCGCCAGTATCGAGCACGAAGATTCCGCTCGTCGTCCCACGCGAGATGCCGAAGTCTTACAGCTCGCAGTGCAGCGCGCCGGAGTCGCTGCCGTCCTTGACCAGCGCGTCCGAGGTGCCAGGCGACGTGCCGGCGGTGCCGGACGAGTCGTTGACGCCGTCGCAGTCGATCGCGGTGTCGGCGGTGGCCGGGTTATCGCTGGCGTCGAGGAAGTCATCGCCGTCCCCGCCGACCAGGGTGTCGGCGCCCGCGCCGCCGACCAGCATGTCATTGCCCGCGCCGCCGTACAGCAAGTCGTTGCCGGCGTCGCCGTACAGCGAGTCGTTGCCCGGCCCGCCCTCGAGGGTATCGTCGCCGGCGCCGCCGCGCACGATGTTGGCGGTCGCGCTCCCGCGCAGCAAGTCGTCCCCGGCGCCTCCGGTGAGGTTCTCGATGTCGCTGGCGACCGCGTCGTTCTCGCCGACCTCGCCGTTCTGGCCTGCGACCCACGGGTGCGCGGCGTCGAGCGAGACCTTGACCGGGTTGGTGCGCTCCGCGTACGACACGGTGTCGATGCCGGCGCCGCCGATCAGCGTGTCGCTCCCAAGGCCGCCCTGGAGGGTGTCGTTGCCGTTGCCGCCGTCGAGCAGATCGGCGAACCGACTGCCGACCAGCGTGTCGTCTCCGGCGTTGCCCTCGAGCGTGCACTTGATCGTCGGGAGGGCCGCGCCGTCCGAGCACACCGCCCAGCGCGCCGACAGCCGGTCGTTGCCCTTGCCGCCGAGCACGATCTCGACATCGTCGTTGACCGTGTCGCCCTCGCCCACCGCGCCGTCGTCGCCGACACACACCGCGCACGCCGCGATCGTCGCGTGGGCCTGGCAGGTCGCGCCGGTGGCGTCACACGACGCGTAGGCGGAGGTCTGCGTGCTCGTGCAGCTCGCGGTCGCGACGTTGGCGTTCGCGGCGCAGGTCGCGAGCGAGCTGGTGCTCGCGTCCTGGCACGCTTGCAGCGCGCCCGCGTGGGTGGCGTCGCACGCGTCGGTGCACGTGGTATCGCCGACGGTACACGCCGCGGTGCACGTCGTCTGGTCGCTGTCGGCGGTGGCGGTGCAGCTCGACAGCGCGGTGGCCGCGTTGTCGTCGCACGTGGTCTGCGCGATGCTCGCGCTGGCGTTGCAGCTCGACCACGCGGTGTCGGCGAGGCCGCGGCAGGTGGCGTCGGTCGCCGCGCAGCCCGACGGATCGGCGACGCACGTGGTGCACACCGTGACGGTCACCGCAGCCGCGCGCACGCCGTAGTCGACGGTGTCGACGCCGTTGCCGCCGCTGATCGTGTCGGCGGCGATCGTCGGGGTCTGCAGGAACAGGTCGTCGCCGTCGCCGCCGACCAGCGCGCTCGGGCCCCTGCCGCCGGTCAGCGTGTCCGCGTCGGCGCCGCCGTACGCCGAGACCGCGATCGTCACGTCGAGCGGCGCGCCGGTGGTGCCGTTGCCGCCGTCCGCCGAGATGATGTCGGCGCCGGGGCCGGTGGTGACCTTGACGTCGGTCACGCCGTCGAACTGGACGTCGGGCGAGGCGTCGCCATCGACGTTGATCCAGCTGTGGGCCAGCACGTTGTTGGTGTAGGTGCTGCCGAGGTAGACCTTGTCCGCGCCGCTCGAGCCACGCACCACGAGCGACGACCCGCCACCGAGCGCCAGCGTGACGCCCGGCGTCGCCGTGCCGGCCACCGTCGAGCCGAGCGCGAACGTGCCGTTGAGGTAGTCGAGGAACACCCGCTCGACGCCGGGGTTGACCGCGTCCTCGGTGATCGCGAGGGTGTAGGTCGCGGGCACCGCGCACGCCGTGTTGCCAGCGGTCTGGCCATTGGCGATCACGGTGTTGTCGATGGCGCGCAGGACGACGTAGACCGTCTCGCCACCGCGCGCCGAGAGCGTCATCTGGCCGGCGACGGCGTCGATCTCGCACGGGTCCGCCAGCAGATCGAAGGTCTCGGCGCGGAGGCCGTCGTAGCACCGGGGGTCGAGGGTCAAGCCGCCGCCGCTACCGCTGGCACAGACGATCCCACCGTCAATGCCACTGTCGATCCCGCCGCCAGCGCCGCCGTCGATCCCACCGTCACTGCCGCTGTCGATCCCACCATCACGACCGCTGTCGATCCCACCATCACTGCCCTGGGCGCCTCCATCCCCCGCGTCGGCGGCGTCACCATGCCCGCCGGAGCTACAGCCACCTACACACAGCACGATCAGAAAGCCCGTGACTCTGTTCATCGAGACGCACTCCAGCAAGCCGTTGGTTCGCTCGCGCTCGGAGAGGTCGGCCAGATCGACGAGGCGTCCAGGCTGATCGGCGCACCGCCGCGGCGGTCACGGGTACGCACGGGGTACGCGGCGCCGCCCGCAGGACGGCTCGTCCCCCCAGCCGCCGAGCTCGGTTCCCGGCCGTCGAATGTCGCCAGCATCACAGCGGCGTCACGATCGACGCGCGTCCTACATCGTCGGGGCGGGCGGGGTCGACGTAGGCTTGCCGCCATGGCGTTTGTAGCTCGGTCCTTTCCTTGCGGGTCCAAGGTCGACGAGACCTGCCCGGCGACGCTGCGGGAGCACCTGTGAAGGTGCACGTCGCGGTCGCGCTGCTCGTCGCGGCCTGTGGCGGCAGCGCTGGCACCAGCCCGCCCTCGGGCGGTGATCCGTCGGGCCCGTCGGCGCCGTCGAGCCCGTCGGACGCATCGAGCCCGACCGGGCCGTCGGGCGGTTCCGGTGGCGTGTGGGACGATCTGGGCAACGCCGCCCCCTCGCACGATCCGCCGGTGACCTCCAACAGCGGCACGGTCACCCGTGGTGGCACGCTGACGTTCACCCACATCGGCGCGCCGGGATGGTGGGGCCGCGTCATCGAGGCCGACCCCGGCGACGCGCGGTGCGATGTGCAATCCGAGACGATCTCGCTGCCGTGGGGCGGCGAGAAGTGCTGCCGCACCAAGCACGAAGTCACCTCCGACTTGCTGACGCCGTTCGACGAGCAGCAGACCCTGGTGCTCGACGGACCGCTGCGGGTCCGCCAGCTCGCGGTGTACCAGCCGCTGCGCGACGCAGCCGGCGACTGGGCGATCCGCTCGTTCTGGGATCGCCGCAGCGCCGACCGGACCTTCAACCTGCACTTCTCGGGGCCCGGCGATCTACGCGCGTTCTCCGGCGACCTGGGCAACAGCTGTTCGTTCTTCGCGATGCAGGAGAAGCCGTTCCCGTGCGGGCCCCGCAGCGATCCGTACTGCCCGGGCTCCGACCTCGACTTCGAGGGCTGGGCCGGGTCCAAGCTGTTCGTGATCCTGGCGTCGATGCCGTACGCCGACGATCCGGACATGAAGCCGCTGAGCTGCATCTCGGCCGGCCAGAACGAGCGCGCCGAGGACTCGCCGTGGATCGGGCTGTCCGCGTCCGAGCTCGATCGCGACGGCTG
>Ga0302299_10001851_pt1 | contig 12805 bp, 10 predicted proteins | sample III_Fen_N3_4_FD_198795 | JGI IMG/M metagenome (GOLD analysis project Ga0302299, IMG submission 198795) | Peat permafrost microbial communities from Stordalen Mire near Abisko, Sweden - III_Fen_N3_4 | ecosystem: Environmental > Terrestrial > Soil > Wetlands > Permafrost | place: Sweden: Abisko... | reverse complement strand
TCGAGGTGCTGGGCCCGCTCGTGGCACTCCGGGAAGGCGAACGTGCCATCCTCACCGAGACTTGGGAGATCCGGCGGGTCGGCGCCAACGACCTGTCGAGCCTGTGCGACATCCTCGCGACGCCCATCGAGACTCGACCCGCGCCCGCTTCGGCGCCCCAGCGAGAGGCCTGACCGCATGCTCCGACCCGCCACGTTCCCGGCCGGTTTCCTCTGGGGCGCAGCGACGTCCGCGTTCCAGATCGAGGGCGCCCGGCACGCCGAGGGCAAGACCGACTCGATCTGGGACACCTTCGCGCACACGCCGGGCAGGATTGCCGACGGCTCGAACGGCGACGTCGCCTGCGACCACTACCACCGCTACCCCGAGGACATCGCGATCATGCGCGGCCTCGGGCTTGACGCGTACCGGTTCAGCATCTCGTGGCCGCGGGTCATCCCGAACGCCGACGGCGCCGTCAACGCCGCCGGGCTCGACTTCTACGACCGCCTGGTGGACGCGCTGCTCGACGCCGGGCTCACGCCCTACCCCACCCTGTTCCACTGGGACATGCCCGCGTGGGTCGCCGAGCGGGGCGGCTGGGCGGATCGCTCGGTGATCGGCTGGTTCGGCGCCTATGCGGACGCGGTGGTGCGGCGGCTCGGCGACCGGATCGGGACGTGGCTCGTGATCAACGAGCCCCACATCCTCACCGTGCTCGGCCACGAGACCGGGATCCATGCACCGGGGTTCGCGGACCACGACCTCGCGCTGCGCGTCGGGCACATCGTCAACCTGACCCACGCCGAGGGCGTGCGCGCGGTGCGGGCGGCTGCGCCGGGTGCCGCCGTGGGCGCGGCGTGGAACATGGACGTGACCTACCCCGCGTCAGACGACACCGCTGACATTGCCGCCGCCGAGCGGTTCCACGCCCGCACGAACGCCTGGTACCTCGACCCGCTCGTGCGAGGCGCGTATCCAACGGCGTACCTCGACATGGACGCCGCCCTAGGGCGCATGGACATCCGGCCCGGCGACATGGAGGCGATGCGGACCGAGTTCGACCTGATCGGGCTCAACCTCTACTCGCGGGCGATCGTCGCGCACGACCCGTCGGACGCGTTGTCCGGGATGCGGCGCGAGCAGGGCCCGGGCTGGCGGCAGTCGTTCGGCTGGGAGGTCTGGCCGGCGGGCCTGCGGCGCATCCTCCGGCGCGTGGACGCCGACTACGGCCACCCCGCGATCTACATCACCGAGAACGGCTGCGCGGACGCCACGGGCCCTGGCCCCGACGGCGCGGTCCACGACGCGGATCGGGTCCGGTACATCGAGGGGCACCTGGGCCAGATGGCGCGAGCGATCGACGAGGGCGTGGACGTGCGCGGCTACTTCGCCTGGTCGCTGCTCGACAACTTCGAGTGGCAGGCCGGGTACGAGCAGCGGTTCGGGATGGTCTGGGTTGACTTCGACGGGGACCTGCGCCGCGTCCCGAAGGACTCCGCCCGCCGGTACGCCGAGATCGCCGCGGGCGGCGCCCTCGACTACGACGACGCGCTCGAGTAACCCCAGCGCGTCCGTGTCTCCCTCGACTCGCAGGTGTCGCCCCGCCTAGTAGCGGTGGCGCTCCACGAACCGCGCGATGCGCTCGAGCGCCTCCTCGAGCTTCTCATAGCTCGTGGCGTAGCAGGCGCGGACGTGGCCCTCGCCGGACGGCCCGAACGCGTTGCCGGGGACGACGGCGACCGCCTCCTCCTGGATGAGCGCCTCGGTGAACTCGTCGGAGGTCATGCCGGTCGAGCTGATCTTGGGGAACGCGTAGAAGGCACCCCGCGGCTCGAACGTGGGCAGGCCGAGCTTGTTGAACCCGTCGACCAGCAGGCGGCGGCGGCGGTCGTACTCGGCGCGCATGGCCTCGACGGCGGGCTCGCCCTCGACGAGCGCCACGAGCGCGGCGTCCTGGGCGATCGTCGGCGCCGACATGATCCCGTACTGGTGGACCTTCACGATCCCCTCGAGGATGTGCGCCGGCGCGCAGAGCCACCCCACGCGCCACCCCGTCATGGCGTAGGCCTTGGAGAAGCCGCCCATGAGGATCGTCCGCTCGCGCATGCCCGGGAGCGATGAGAACGCTCGGTGGCGATACGTGCCGTAGGCGAGGCGGTCGTAGATCTCGTCCGAGTAGACGAGCAGGTCGTGCTCCTCGGCGATCTGGGCGAGCTCGTCCTGGACCGCGTCGTCGAGGACGGCGCCCGTCGGGTTGGCCGGGTAGCCCAGGAACAGCGCCTTCGTCTTGGGCGTCACGGCAGCGCGCACGGCCGCCGGGCTGAGCGCGAAGTCGTCCTCGAAGCGGGTGGCGACATGCACCGGCGTGCCGCCCGCGAAGACGATGGCCGGCTCGTACGCCACGTAGCTCGGCTCGTGGAGGATGACCTCGTCGCCGGGATCGCAGGTCGCGCGCAGCGAGAGGTCCACGGCCTCGGACGCGCCGACGGTGATCAGGATCTCGTTCTCGGGCGCGTAGTGGACGCCGTAGAGCCGCTCGAGGTGCGCGGAGAGCGCGCGCCGCAGTTCGAGGGTCCCGTAGTTGCTCGTGTAGTGGGTGCGACCCTCCCGCAGGCTCTCGACGCCCGCCTCGACCACGTTGCGCGGGGTGTCGAAGTCGGGCTCCCCCACGCCGAGGCTGATGACGTTCGTCATGGTCGCCGCGATGTCGAAGAAGCGGCGGATCCCCGACGGCGGAACGGCGCGAACGCGCTGGGCGAGCGCACGCTGGGCGAGCGGCGCGCGGGAGGTGGTCTCAGTCATGCGTGAATCGTACGGCATCGATCGCGTCAGCGAGGCGCGGCCACCCGCTCGGCGGGCGTCGGGACGCGGGGGTCATCGAGCTTGGCGAGGTCGGTCGGCAGGACGCCCCGCCAGGCGGCGTCGGCGGTCGCGCCCTCGTAGGCACGCGCTGCGCGCATGAGGGTCGCCTCAGACCAGGCCGGGCCGATCAGCTGGAGCCCCACGGGGAGCCCATCGGCGAGACCGCACGGGATGGACACGCCGGGCAGGCCCGCCATGTTGACCGGCAGCGTGCAGGCGTCGGAGAGGTACATCCGCACGGGATCGGCCATCTTCTCGCCGAACCGGAACGCCACGTCCGGCGAGGTCGGCGCGACCAGCGCGTCAAAGCCCGCGCCGAACAGCTCGTCGAAGTCGCGCTTGATCAGCGTCCGGACCTTGAGCGCCTTGAGGTAGAACGCGTCGTAGTAGCCGGCCGACAGCGCGTACGTGCCGAGCATGATCCGGCGCTTGACCTCGGGGCCGAAGCCCGTGCCGCGCGTCGCCAGGTAGTCGGCGAGGTAGTCGTCGCCACCACGGACGCTGTGGCCGAACCGGACGCCGTCGTAGCGCGCGAGGTTCGCCGACGCCTCGGCCGGTGCGACGATGTAGTACGTGGCGAGGCCGTAGTCGGTGTGGGGCAGGCTGACCTCGTCGACCGTAGCGCCGGCCGCCTCGAGCGTGGTCACCGCCTCGCGGATGCGCGCCTCGACGGCCGGGTCCATGCCCTTGACGAAGTACTCCTTCGGCACGCCGAACCGCTTGCCGCGCAGCCACGATGCCGCCTCGTCCTCCGAGGCCGGGAGGTTGACCAGGTCGTCCGGCACCGGGATGGGCGCCGAGGTAGAGTCGCGCTCGTCGCGGCCGGAGACCGCGTGGAGCAACGCCGAGGCATCGCGCACGTCGCGGGCGAACGGCCCGATCTGGTCGAGGCTCGAGGCAAACGCCACGATCCCGAACCGGCTCACGCGCCCGTAGGTGGGCTTCATGCCCACGATCCCGCACAGCGCCGCGGGTTGGCGGATGGAGCCGCCCGTGTCGGTGCCGATGGACAGCGGCGTCTGGAACGCGGCGACCGACGCGGCCGAGCCGCCCGACGACCCGCCGGGCACCCGCTCGAGGTCCCACGGGTTGGCCGTGGGCCCGAACGCCGAGTGCTCGCAGGAGGAGCCCATCGCGAACTCGTCCATGTTGGTCTTGCCAAGGATCACGGCGCCGGCCTCGCGGAGGCGCTCGGTGATGTGGGCGTCGTACGGGGCGCGGTACCCCTCGAGGATCCGCGAGCCCGCCGTGCACTGGCCGCCCTTCACCGACACGAGGTCCTTGAGCGCGATCGGGATGCCGTGGAGCGGGTGCAGCGCGTTGACGGCCGCGGAACCTTCCGCGCGCGCCGCGGCCAGCTTGGCGTCCGCGGCGTCGGCCTCGGCCAGCGCGCGCTCGTCGTCGATCGTGAGCCACGCGTGGAGCCCGCGGTCTGTCGCGTGGGCGCGCGCCAGGTGGGCGGCCGCCAGCTCGCGCGAGCTCGTCTCGCCCGCCCGCAGGCGCGACGCCATCTCGTGGGCGAGGAGCTGCGTCAGGTCGTCGGCCACGCCGGTCACTCCCCGCCCAGGATGGCCGGGACCACGAAGGAATCGCCGTCGCGCTCGGGCGCGTTGGCGAGGACCGCCTCGGGGTCGAGCGACGGCCGCGCAACGTCGTCGCGCAGGATGTTCTCGAGCTCGATCGTCTGGGCGGTCGGCGGGATGTCGTCCGTGTTCAGCTCGGCGAGCTTGGCGTACTGGTCGAGGATGTGGTTGAGCTGGCCCTCGAGACGGGCGAGCTCATCGGGGGTGAGCCCGAGGCGGGCGAGGTGGGCGACGTGCTCGACGTCGGCGCGGGTCAGCGTGGCCATGGCGCGATGATACGCGGACGCGGCGGTGCCGCCGGGCTCCGGCCGGGTTGCGGAACGGTGCGCGCCAAGTTCGGGATGGGGTCGTTGGCCGGGCCGGCTGGCGGCTCAGTCCGGCTCGTTGCGGTGGTCGACCGGCCCGTAGCTCGTGGTGCCCTGGCCTCCCGGCGACCACTGCGACTTCAGGTGGATCTGCGCCGCGCGGGCGGCTTCATCGGCCGGTGCCGTCGGAGCGCTGTCGGTGTCCGCGGACGGCACGTGCGCCTTGCCGAACGTCCGCGCCAGGAACTCCCGGGTCCGGGGGTCCTTCGGGCTCTCGATGACCTGCTCGGGCGGACCGGCCTCGACGAACTGCCCGCCCTCGATGAAGTAGACGCGGTCGGCGGCCTCGCGGGCGAACGCCATCTCGTGGGTGACCACGATCATCGTCGCGCCCTCGTGGGCGAGCTCCTCCATGACGTTGATGACCTCGCCCACAAGGGTCGGGTCCAGCGCGGAGGTCGGCTCGTCGAAGAGCAGCACCTTGGGCTCCATGGTCAGCGCCCGCGCAATGGCCACGCGCTGCTTCTGGCCGCCCGATAGGCGTCCCGGGTACTCGTCGCGCTTCTCGGCGAGGCCGACCTTGGCGAGATACTTCTCCGCCGTGGCGATGGCCTGGTCGCGCGACTGGCCCTTGACGCGGATGGGGCCCTCGATGAGGTTGTCGATCACCTTCATGTGCGGGAACAGGTTGAACTCCTGGAACACCATCTGCGCCCGGAGGCGGATCTGGCGGATCTGCTCCTGGTGGGCGCGGCTGCGGCTGCGCAGCGGATCGGAGGCGACCCGCACGCCGTCCACCTCGATGAACCCGACCGTGGGCTCCTCGAGGAAGTTGATGCACCGCAGCAGGGTGCTCTTGCCCGAGCCCGACTTGCCGATCAGGCAGATCGTCTCGCGCGGGTAGACCTCGAGGGTCACGCCCTTGAGGACGTGGTTGGAGCCGTAGAACTTCTGGAGGTCGACGGTGCGCACGATGGGCTCGGCGCCGCTCGGCGTCAGCGCGCCGGGCTTGGCGAACGGGTCGTGAAGGTCAGCGGAGACCGGCACGGTGTTGTCCATGTCGCTACACCCTCACGTCGCTCTCGGCCATGCGCTTCTCGAGGCGCTCCTGGCCGAGGCTCAAGACGATGGTCATCAGCCAGTAGATCGCCGCGGCGATCGTGAGGGCCTCGAAGTTGCGGAACGTCTGGTTGCCGGCGTTCTGCGCATTCCAGAAGACCTCCTGGATCCCGACGAGCGAGACCAGCGCGGAGTCCTTGGTCATCGAGATGAAGTCGTTGCCGATGGCGGGGGTGACGATCCGGATCGCCTGCGGCAGGATGACGCGCCGCATGATGTCGCGCTCCTGCATGCCCAGCGCCGCGGCGGCCTCGCGCTGGCCGCGCGGGATGGCCTCCACGCCGGCCCGGAAGATCTCGGTGAGGTACGCGCCGTAGTTGAAGCCGAGCGCCAGGATCCCCGACGGGATGGGGTCGATGACGATGCCGAACTGCGGCAGCGCCAGGTACACGAAGAAGATCTGGACGATCAGCGGCGTGCCGCGGACGATCGAGACGTACAGCGTCGCGATGCCGTAGATGATCGGGTTCCGGGACAGGCGGCCGAGGGCGCCGACCAGCGCGAAGGCGACCGCGAGGATGATCGAGGCGACCGACACGAAGAGCGTGAGGGGCACCGCCGTGAGGATCAGCGGGCTCCACGTGGCGATGAACGCGGTGTCGATCTTGCCGATGAACCAGAGCGCGAGGACGAGCCCACCGACGAGGACCAGCCACGTCAGGCCGAAGATGAGCCGGAACCGGCGGTTGGCGCGCGCGCGCGACAGGGCGATCCGGTTGACGACGTCCTCAGGCGTCGCGAGCGAGAGGTCGAATTCAGCTTGCACCCCCGCGGGGCCGCCGTGGCTCTGCATGCGACATCCTCACCATCCGGGTACGGCTGCGGGGGCGCCAAGGTGGCGCCCCCGCTCTGGGCTACGGTCTGTGGAGCCGAGCGATCAGCTGGGGCCCTTGGTCAGGTCCGCGCCGAACCACTTCTGCGAGAGCTGGGACAGCGTGCCGTCATCGTGCATCGCCTTGACGATGGTGTTGAGGGCCGCCACGAAGTCGGTGTCCGTCGGGCCGCTCTTGTCGACCGCGACGGCGAGTGGCTCGAAGTAGACGGGGTCGCCGACCTTGACCACGGGCTGGTTGGCCGCGATGGCGCCGTCGACGATCGGGAGGGCCGAGAGCCAGCCCTGGAAGTCATTTCGGCCGGCCGCCCACGTCTGCGGGCAGAGGTCGTCGGTCTTGAGCGAGGTCACCTTGATGCCTGCGGGCGGCGTCGTCGTGGGCGACAGGGTGCCGAAGTCGAGCTTCTTGCCCTGGAGCCAGTCGAGGTACGTCGTCGATGCGCCCGCGCAGATGGTCTTGCCGGCGAAGCCGTCCAGAGTGGTGACTCCCGACGCCTTGCTCGCGGCCATCTGGGCCGGCGTGTAGTAGTACGGCGGGCTGAAGTCGAGGACCTTCTGGCGCTCGGCGGTGACCGTCATCGAGCCGACCGAGGCGTCCCAGCGGCCCGACCAGCTGCCGGCCGTGATGAGCGACCAGTCGGGCGTCACGAACTGGACCTTGACGCCGAGCCGCTTGGCGACTTCCGTCGCGACGTCGATGTCGAACCCCTGGAACGACCCGTCGGGGTTCTTGAATGAGGCGGGCTTGTAGTTCGGGTCCGTGGACACGGTCAGCACGCCGGCCTTGAGGACCTTCTCGAGCAGGCCGCCGGCGATCGGGGCCACGCTCGCCGCGACGCTCGGGGCGACGCTCGCCGCGCTCGCAGCCGCGCTCGGCGCCATGCTCGCGGCGACCGAGGGGGCTACAGACGGCGCCACTGAGGCCGCCGTCGACGGGGCGGCGGTGGCACCGCTGCCCGAGCACGCCGACACCACGATGGCGACGGCGCCCAGCATTGAAAGTCGTCCACGCAGGGACATTCGCTCCTCCTTCGTCCAAGCGCCGCTGAAGATCGACCCAGCGGCACCGAATCCGCGGCATTATGCGCGCTCCACGGGGCAGCGTGGGCAAGGGCCGATTGGCCCGGCTCGCCTAATCGCCGTCTGCGGGCGCCGTCTCGGCACCCGGGAACCCCTCGCCAGCGAGGATCCGGCGGAACCCGTCAGCGTCCACGACCGGCACCCCGAGCTCGCTCGCCTTGGCGAGTTTGGACCCTGCGCCGGGTCCCGCGACCACGAGATCGGTCTTCTTGGACACAGATCCCGCCGGCTTGCCCCCGGCCGCGCGCACCGCGTCCTCGGCCTCCTCGCGGCTGAACCCCTCGATCGCGCCCGTCACCACGACCGTCTTTCCGGCCAGCGGTCCGCCGGACTCCCCGGTCGCATCGTCCCGCACAACGGGACGCTCCGGCACGACGCCCGCCTCGACCAGCTCCCGCAGGACGTCGCGCGTGTGCTCGTCGGCGAACCACCCGGCGATGGCTGACGCCACCGTGGGGCCGATGCCCGAGACCTCCTGGATGGACTCGGGCTCCTCGGCGGCGACGCGCCGCAGCTCCGCCTCGACGGCCGCGAACCACGGATCTGGCGTGGCGGCCCCGTCCGCGGGCGGGTACGCGTCCGGGCGCACGCGGCCGGCGAGCCAGCGCGCGAGGTCGACCGCGGTGGACTCGCCGACCTGCGGGATGCCGAGCGCGTTGATCACCTTGGCGAGCGGCCGACCGACCCGCGCCCGCTCGATGGCGGCCGCGAGGTTCTCCGCGCTCTTCTCGGCGAACCGCTCGAGGGTCGCGAGGTCCGCGGCGGTCAGCCGGAACACGTCTGCCCTCGAGTGGACCATGCCGCGCTCCAGCAGCTGGCTCAGCACCGCCCAACCCGCACCGTCGATATCCATCCCGCCGCGCCCGAGGAAGTGGCCGTACGCCTGGGCGAGCCGTGCCGGGCAGGAGGGGTTGGGGCAGTAGTGGCGGACCGCCCCCTCGTCGCGGACGATCGGCGTGCCGCAGACCGGGCACGACTCGGGCATCTGGAACTCGCGGGCGTCCGCCGGGCGCTTCTCGAGGACCGGGCGCACGACCTCGGGGATGACGTCGCCGGCCTTCTGGAGGATCACCGTGTCCCCGATGCGGATGTCCTTGCGGCGCACCTCGTCGAGGTTGTGGAGCGTGGCGCGCGCAACGGTGCTCCCGGCGACCTTCGCCGGCCGGAGATGCGCGACTGGCGTGAGGCTCCCCGTGCGGCCCACGTACGGGACGATGTCCTCGACGATCGTCTGGACCTGCTCGGGCGGGTATTTGTAGGCGATGGCCCAGCGCGGCGCGCGGCTGACCATGCCGAGGCGCTCCTGCTGGTCGAGGCGGTCGACCTTGACCACGACGCCGTCCGTCTCGTATGGCAGCTCGTGGCGGGCCTCGCGCCACTTCTCCGTGAAGGCGATCACGCCCTCGATGTCCAGCCCGGGCTCGGCGGCGGGGTTGACCTCGAAGCCCAGCGCCTTGAGGCGGGCGAGCGCCGCCGACTGGCTCTCGACCGATGGCGCCGGGGCGCCCGCGGGCTCCTCGAACAGGGCGCCCTGCACTGGCGGCGCGTCCTCGAGCAGCTGGTAGATCCACGTCGCCAGGCGGCGCTTTGCCGTGACGGCCGCGTCCTTCTGGCGCAGCGAGCCTGCGCCGCTGTTCCGGGGGTTCGCGTACAGCGAGAGCCCCGCCTCCTCGCGCTCGGCGTTGATCCGCGCGAACTCCGCCTTGGGCATGAAGACCTCGCCGCGAGCCTCGAGGGTGGCAGGCTCGATCAGGCGGTCCGGGATGGACTTGACGGTCCGCAGATTGGGCGTGACGTCCTCGCCGGTCGTCCCGTCGCCGCGCGTGCTGCCCAGCGCCAGACGACCCCTCTCGTACCGCAGGCTGATCGCCAGGCCGTCGATCTTGAGCTCGGCCACGTAGGTCATCCCCTCGGCGGGCTCCGGCGCGGCGGGCAGGCCCAGACCCCTGCGGACGCGCGCATCGAACGCGCGCAGCTCGTCGTGGCTGAACGCATTGCCGAGCGAGAGCATGGGCCGGAGGTGGCGGACCTCGGGGAACCGGCCGCCCGCGGGCGCGCCGCCGACACGTTGCGTGGGCGAGTCCGCCGTGACGAGCGCAGGATGTGCCGTCTCGAGCGCGACCAGCTCGCGGAACAGCGTGTCGTACTCCGCGTCCGTCAGCTCAGGCGCGTCGTCCTCGTAGTAGAGGCGGTTGGCGCGGCGGATCTGGTCGGCCAGGTCCGCGTGGCGCGCGGCGGCGGCATCCGGGGCCAGGGCGCCGGCATGCTCGACCAGTGCGGGGTCAACGGGGAGCGGTTCGGTCATCGATCCGGAGTCTATCCGGCACGCGCGCCACCTGTTTGTCACGATATGGCCATGTCTGACGACGTCGCCCCCGTTCTGCGCCTGCGCACCGAGCGGCTCCTGCTCAGGGAGTTCCGGCCGGAGGACCGCACGCCGTTCGCCGCGCTCAACGCCGACCCGGACGTCGCCGCCACGCTGTCACGCGCGCTGACCAGCGAGGAGAGCGACGCCTTCGCCGACGCGATCGAGCGCCACTGGATCGATGACGGCTTCGGCCTGTGGGCGCTCGAGCGGCTCTGGGACGGCGCCTTCCTCGGCTTCGCCGGCCTCTCGGTGCCGTCGTGGTCGCCCGTGCCCGGCATCGAGATCGGCTGGCGTCTGGCCAGGGGCGCCTGGGGCCTCGGCTACGCCACGGAGGCTGCCCGCGCGACGCTCGGGTTCGCGTTCGGGACGCTGCGGCTCGGAGCGTTGGTGTCCCTCACGGCAGCGACCAACACCCGCTCGAGGGCCGTGATGGCGCGGATTGGCATGACGCACGATCCCGCCTCAGATTTCGCTCATCCCCGCCTCGCGGCCGACCACCCGCTCTCGGCGCATGTCACGTACCGGCTGTCGCGCGACGATTGGCTCGCTGCGCGGTAGGCTCCGCGGATGGACAAGACCGACCTGCTCGCGGCCGTGCGCGCCGCCCACGCCCCGATCGCCGCGGCCGTGGCTTCGCTCAGCGACGAGGCGCTGCTCGTCGTGCCCGCCGACCTTGACGGCTGGACCCGCAAGGATGTCCTCGCCCACCTCGAGCACTGGCACCGCTACGCCGCCGATCTGGTCGTGAGCGCGGGCAGTGGCGTGAACCCGTCTCCCGACGCCGACGACTCGGACATCGACACCGAGAACGCGCGGGCGAAGGCGGCGAACGAGGGGCGCTCCGGCGACGACGTGCGGCAGGGCTTCGCGGCGTCGTTCGCGGAGCTCGTGGCGGCCGTGGAGGCCGCGAGCGACCACGAGCTGTTCGACGAGGGCGTTCAGCCGTGGATCGAGGGCGCGACCGCCGACGAGGTCGTCGGCGACACGTCTGCCCACTACGCCAAGCACGCGGCGCACCTGGGCGCGAGGCTTCGCGACAAGGGGGCCGTCCTCGACGCCATGCGCGGCAGCCACGCCGGGATGGCGGCGGCCATCGCGTCGTGCTCGGATGCCGACCTGCTGACCGACGCCCCCGGCATGCAGGGCTGGACGCGCAAGGACGTCGTGGCCCACATCGAGTGGTGGCACCGCCACTCCGCCGCCGTCCTCGCTGGTCTGCGGTCGGGCGTGGACCCGTCCCCAGACGAGGGCGACGACTGGAACATCGATGTGCACAACGCCCGGGTCCTCGCCGACAACCTCGATCGATCCGCGGCGGACGTGCGGGCCGGCGAGGCGTCGTCGTTCGAGGAGCTGCTCGCGACCGTCGAGTCGGCGACCGACCGCGAGCTGTTCGACGAGGGCGTTCAGCCCTGGTTCGGCCAGACCGGCGTTCGCACGGTCGAGGGCGACACGTGGGACCACTACACCGAGCACCGGCCCCACCTCGCGGGCTGATCCGCCCGGGGCGCTCCCCTACCCGATCACCTCGAGGTTGGCAAGGCTCGCCAGCATCGTCTTGCGGCCGACCTCCGGGTTCTTGAACGCGACCTGGACCTCCTCGTCGTCGCGCGTGAGCTTCGACGTGATCACGATGCCGTCACCCCAGCGCGCGTGCCGCACCCGGTCGCCGTCGCGATAGCGGCGCTCGCCCGGGACGACCGGACGCTGCGGGAACCCGCGGGTGACACCGGGCGGCAGACCGGCTGACGAGGGCAGCGTGGACAACGACGAGGACGATGAGTTCGACGCCTCCCCGCCCGAGGGCACGAACGGCTGCCGTCCGAGCGACCCGGACGGCGCCCCGTTCGCGAACGCCTCGCGCTTGGCCCCGAGATCGCGCGTCGGCCGGAAGGTCTCGCCCGGCGGCGGCGCCCCCGGCCGCCCGCTCCCCTGCCGGTACGCCCCGCCGCCGGGCCGCGTGAAGGAGCCGCCCAGGCGGGACCCGCGCTCGCGGAACACCACGTCCGGGTCCAGGTCCGCGCCGAGCTCGCCCGTCACCCTCGGGTCGAGGCGCGGCCCGGTCATCAGCTCCTGCGGGATCTCGAGGAGGAAGCGGCTCGGGATGCTCATCCCGCCCCCGCCCCAGGTCGCCCGCCGCCATGCGTGCGAGAGGAACAGCCGCCGCTTGGCCCGGGTGATGCCCACGTACGCGAGCCGGCGCTCCTCCTCGAGCTCGTGCTCGTCGTCGAGGGCCCGGTTGTGCGGGAAGACGCCCTCCTCCATGCCCCCGATGAACACGACCGGGAACTCGAGGCCCTTCGCGGCGTGGAGCGTGATGAGCGTGACCGCGTCGGCCTCGCCCTCGTAGCTGTCCTGGTCGGCGACGAGCGCCGTCTCCTCGAGCAGCCGGTCGAGCGCGTCCTCGGGCGAGAGGTCGTCATAGCGGCGCGTGACCTCGCGCAGCTCGAGCAGGTTCGCCCAGCGGTCCTCGCCCTCCTCGGAGCCGTCGGCGAGCATGGCCCGGTAGCCCGACGCCTCGAGCACCTCGTCGAGCAGCTCGGGCAGGGGCAGGACGCCCAGCCGGGCGCGCAGCTTGACCACGAGGCTCGCGAACTCCCCGATCGCCGTCCGGATCTTGGGGCCGATCCCCTCGACCTCGCCCCGTGCCGCCGCCTGCAGCGCCCCCAGGACG
>Ga0302299_10001850_pt1 | contig 12806 bp, 12 predicted proteins | sample III_Fen_N3_4_FD_198795 | JGI IMG/M metagenome (GOLD analysis project Ga0302299, IMG submission 198795) | Peat permafrost microbial communities from Stordalen Mire near Abisko, Sweden - III_Fen_N3_4 | ecosystem: Environmental > Terrestrial > Soil > Wetlands > Permafrost | place: Sweden: Abisko... | reverse complement strand
GCGAGTAGACCGCCCCATCTGGCCGCGTCTCGCTGCGAAAGAGCACGAGCGTGTCGAGCCGTGCGGTTCCCAGATCCACCGCGGGCAGCTCCGGCCGGGGCGCGCGATCGCGCCAGCGGCCGAGCGTGAGGTGCGGCTGGAACGGACGCGGCTCGGCCGCGAAGCCAGCGGCGCGGGCGGCGCGCTCGCACGCGCGCTGCAGCTCGAGCACCGCCGGCGGCAGCTCGAGGCCGACCCACAGCACGCGCGGGCTGCCGCGCTCCGGGAAGGTCCCGGCGCCGGCGACCGGCACCTCGGTGGACGGGCAGCCGGCGGCCGCGGCGGCGAGCGCCGGGCGCAGCGCCTCGACCTGCCCGGCTGTCGTCTCGCCCAGGAAGCGCAGCGTCAGGTGGATAGCCTCGGGCCGCACCAGCCTCAGCTCGCCGAGCCGCGGGCGCAGGCGCGCCTGCAGCCCCTCGAGGGCCGCGCGCAGCGGCGGCTGGAGCTCGAGCGCGACGAACGCCCGGACCGCCCGCCCGCCGGCGGCGTTCACAACGCCGGCAGCCCCAGCAGGCCGCGGCGCAGCATCTCGAGCGCGACCTGCGTCGCCTGGTAGCGCACGCGCTCGCGGCCGCCCGGGAACACGCTGCGGCGCACCTGCGTGCCGGCCGCCCCGGCCGTGGCGACGAAGACGAGGCCCACGGGCTTCTCGGCCGTGCCGCCGTCGGGCCCGGCGATGCCCGTGATGCCGACGCCCACGTCGGCGCCCGCCGCGCGCCGTGCGCCCGCCGCCATCGCTGCGGCCACCGCCTCGGACACCGCGCCCTCGTCCTCGAGCAGACGGGCGTCGATCCCGAGCTCCTCCACCTTCGCGCGGTTCGCGTACGTGACGAACGCGCGGTCGAGCACGGCGCTGGCGCCGGGGACGTCGCTGATCCGGGCCGAGAGCAACCCGCCGGTGCAGGACTCCGCGAGCGCCAGCCGGAGCCCACGATCGCGCAGCAGCTCGAGCACCACGGCCGGGAGCTCCCGCCCGTCCTCGCTGAAGATGCGGCCGGGCAGCACGAGGCGCAGCGCCGCCGCCAGCTCCTCGATGCGCCGCTCGGCCTCGCTCGCGGCGAAGGCCTGCGAGACGAGGTGCAGCTCGACCTGTCCCGCGGCGCCGAGGATCGTGGTCTTCGGGTCCTCGAAGCGCGAGTAGACGGGGGCCGCGACCTGGTCCACGTCGCTCTCGCCCATCGCGGCGATGCGCAGCACGCGCCGGCGCACGACGCTCGTCGCCCCGGCGCGCGCGCGCAGGCGCGGCAGCAACTCGGCCTCGAACATCGGCTTCATCTCGCCCGGCGGCCCCGGCAGCAGTATCAGCAGGCGGCCCTCGTGCTCGAGACACAGGCCGGGCGCCGTGCCGCGCGCGTTCGGCAGGACGGACGCGCCCTCGATCACGTCCGCCTGCTGCGCGTTCGTCTCCGACATTGCTCGCCCGAAGCGCGCGAAGCGCTCCCGCAGCGCCTGCACGATCGCAGCGTCGCGGACGAGCGCGCGGCCGGTGGCCGCCGCCGCGGCCTCGCGCGTGAGGTCGTCCGCCGTGGGGCCGAGTCCCCCGGTCGCGATCACGACGTCGGCGCGGGCGAGCGCGCCGCGAAACGCCGACGCGACGAGCGCGAGGTCGTCGGCCAGCGTCGCGCGGGCAGCCACTTCGATCCCGAGGTCCAGCAGCCGCCCGGTCAGCCACAGCGTGTTCGTCTCGGCGCGCAGCGGGCCCAGCAGCTCGCTGCCGATCGCCAGCAGCTCGGCCCTCACGCCACCGGCCAGAGCATCAGGCCCGCGCGCAGCACCAGGTGCGCGTAGACGCCCGCGGCGATGTCGTCGGCCATGATGCCGTACCCGCCCGGCAGGTGCTCCAGCGAGCGCGCCGGCCAGGGCTTGACGACGTCCATCACGCGGAACAGCACGAAGCCCGCGAGCACGACGGCGGGCGTGAACGGCAGCGCGATCAGCGTGAGCCACTGGCCGGCCACCTCGTCGACGACCACCAATCCGGGGTCCTCGAGACCGACCAGCCCCGCCACGCGTCCCGCGGCCGCGATCCCGACGACCGTGACGATCGCGCAGGCGGCCGCCTGCCACGCCCAGGGGCGCGAGGCGAGCGGCCAGAAGAGCAGGACCCCGACGGCCGACCCGGCCGTGCCGGGCGCGACGGGCGACAGGCCGGCGCCGAACGCGGTCGCGACGACGCGGGCCAGGAAATCGATCACGCGCTTCATACGACGATGATACGTCGACGCGGCCGCAGCGCCCTCAGCGCCGGCGCAGGCGGCGCTCGGGGTCGCGCGGGACGACGCGCAGCGTGTCGGAGTGGGCGACGAAGACGCGGCCCGGGCCGCCGCGCGCAGGACGCACGTGCTTGCGGCGCGCGACGTGCACGTCGACGAGCGAGGCGCCGCGCGCATCGGAGAAGAACGCCGCCGTCTCCGCGGCCTCGCGCAGGTCCTCGGCTCCGGCGCGGCCCTCGTTGTCGCGCAGCACGACGTGGGCGCCCGGCACGTCGCGCGCGTGCAGCCAGACGTCCTCGGGCCGCGCCACGCGGAAGGTCAGGTGGTGGTTCTCGCGGGCGCCGCGCCCGACGAGGACCGACAGTCCGCGGCTCGTCAGGTAGTGGCGCGGTCCACCCGCGCCCGCCTCGCCGACCGCCTGCGGCCGCGGCTCGCGCAAGAGGAGCTGCGCGGCGTCGCGCGCCCCCAGCACGAGCGCCTCCTGCGCGCGCTTCGCGGCGAGCGCCGAACGGGTTTCGCGCAGGCGCAGCTCGATCTCGCGGCGTGCGCGCTCGATCCGGCGCGCCTTGTCGAACAGCCGGTCCGCGTTCGCCGCCCCGCCCAGGCGCGGCTCGAGTCGCACCAGCAGCCGCGCGGCCGGCTCGTACGGGTCGGGCAGCTCGGCCGTCTCGGCCCCGGCCGGCAGCCGGTGCGCGAAGGCGAGCAGGGCCTCGGCCTCGCGACGCAGGCGGCCCTCGTCGGCGAGGCCGGCGAGGTCGCCCGCCAGGTTCAGCTCGAGTTGCGAGAGCCGGCGCAGGTCGCGGCGCGCTGCGGCGAGCGAGGCGCGCTGCCGCTGCTCGAAGACGTTGCCGCGCCGCCGCCCCTCCAGCAACAGCGCTGCGGCCTGCAGCCACGACTCCGTCACCAGCTGCGTGTGCGAGGACGGCGTCAGCGCGACCGGCGCGAGCCGCACGGCGTCGGGGGGCGCGAGGTCGGCGTCGTGCCACTCCCCGGGCGGAGCGGGCGCGTGCAGCGTCGGCTGTGGCGTGCGCAGCCGCTCGCGCAGGGCAACGAGCGAGGCGGCGGAGCCGTCCGTCTCGCGGGCGAGCAGCGGGCCGAGGCCGGGGCAGGCGGCGAGCGTGGCGCGCGTGGCGGAGCGGCCCTCGGCGAGTCCGTCCGCCACGGCGGCCTCGAAGGCGGCCGCGTCGACGCGGTCCCACTCACGCTCCGGCCGGGGCTCGGGCGGCGGCCACGCCGGCGGCCCGTCACCAAGCGTTCCGAGAGCCGCCCCGTCGCGCGCCAGGGTCAGCGCCGGCGCAGCGCCGCCTGGGCGCAGCACGAGTGACACGTCGCCGACGTCGAAGACGACGGTCCGCTCGCCCGCGACCCGGGAGACGGCGTGCAGGCGCACGCCGTCGGTGTGCTTGCGCAGGTGCAGCAGGGCCTGGCGTGCGTGGCCCGGGAGCGGGGCGACATCGCCCTCGGAGAGGCGGCGCGCGAGCGCGCGCGAGACGAGATAGACGCCGGCGGTGCCTCGCCCCGCGTCGAGCCACAGCCAGCTGTCGCGGGCGCCGCCCACCTCGAAGGCGAGCGCGTCCCGCGCTACGAGCCGCGGGCGGGAGAGATGGCGGCCCACCACGAGCGGCGCGAGCTCCGCGATCAGGCGGTCGAGCGTGATCGCGTCCACGGCGCCTGGCCCGGCCGACGCTCAGCCGCGGACGACGCGGGTGCGGAACAGCCGGTCGTGGGCCGCGCGCCGGGCGGGGTCGAAGGCGATCGGCACCAGGCCGAGCCCGGCCAGCGCGATGCCCAGCAGGCCCAGGACCCCGCGCCCTGCGGCGCTCGGGTAGCCGGGGGGCCGGCCTGTCGTGCCGACGACGCGCAGGCCCGTCACGAGCTTGCCCGGGGTCTGCCCGGTGGTGCCCGTGAAGTAGCCGCTGTAGAAGACCGCCAGCAGGCCGAGGTAGGCGCCGATCCAGCGCCAGCTGTGGACGAGCGTCGCGAGGTCGACGCGCGCGGCGCGGCCGGTGAAGTAGACGACCACCAGGCCGATCGCCACGAACAACGCGCCGTCGAGGGCGGCGGCCCGGGCCCGCTCGCCCGGGCGCGCGGGTCGCTCGACCGGGAGACTCTCGACCGCGGGCGCCGGCAGCTCGATCTGCGGGTCGCGCTCGTCCTCGCCGAGCAGGACGTCGTCGTCGAGCGAGGGCGTGCCCGGCGCCGCGTCGAAGGCCGGCTGCTCCGACCCGGGATCGGACGGGCCGCGCAGCGGCAGGTCGGCGAGCTCGGCCTCGCTGAGCTCGGTGGACACGAGGTCGGGCTCGCGCTCCGGGAGCGAGCGCGGCGCGGGCAGGGGCGGCTCGGACACGACAGGCGCTGGCGCGGCCTCGGTCACGCTCTCGGCGGGCGTGATCGTGGCACGGGCCGCGGCAGCCGCGGTTGGCGTGGGCACGCGAGCGGGGGCAGGCAGCGGCGCCTCGTCGCCCTGCTGCCGGTCGAACAGCGGCAGCCCCGCGTCGACGCGCTTCTGGCGGCGCGAACGCACACGCTCCTGGACCTCGTCGCGCCACGACTTCTCGCGCGCCTCGCCCCGCTTTCGCAGCGCCGGGATCTCGCGGATCGGCTCTGGCAGCGACTTCGGGCGCACCGGCGGCGTCAGCAGCCGGGGGTCAGCGGCCAGCGAGCCCTCGACACGGGGCGTGCCCGAGGCGGCGCACACGGGACAGCGATTCGCGCCCGGCACCAGCTCGCCACCGCAGCTCGGACAGGTCATCGGACGATTCCTCCCGCGGTCTCCGCCGCGGCGGGCGGTCGCGCGAGCCGCGAGACGAGGACGTCCCAGCGTGCCGCCAGGCCGACGCCCGCCAGCACGAACACGAGGACCCAGAGGCCGACGAGGGCGCGCCTGGGCCACGCCGCCGCGGTGGCCGGCCGCGCAAACTCACTCGCTACTTTCATTTCCTGGCGAATCGCCCTCGTTCCGTGGCCATTATCCGGGATGGCCGGCGCATGATTCAAGCCGAAAAGCCCATCACGCCTCGTCGCGGCGCGCAGGCAGCAAACCGTAGGCCTTCATCTTGCGGTACAGGTTTGAGCGTTCGACGCCGAGCGCCTCCGCGGTACGGCTCATATTGCCCCCGCTCTCGTGGTACTTGCCGAGGATGTAGCGACGCTCGAACCTCTCGCGCGCCTCCGCGAGCGTGCCGGCCTCCGCGACCGCCCCCTCCGGCTCTCCGGCGGCGGCGGGTGCCCCGTCCTCGGCTAGCGCCGGCGCCGGGCTCGCGAGCGACGCCGGCAGGTGCCGCAGCTCGATGCGTTCGCCGGGCGTCATGATCACCAGCCGCTCGATGATGTTGCGCAGCTCGCGCACGTTGCCCGGCCACGGCAGCAGCGCCAGCCGCTCGAGCACCTCGGGCGCGATCTCGCGTGGGCGCCTGCCGTGCTCGGCCGAGAGAGCGTCCATGAAGTGGTGCGCCAGCAGCGCCACGTCCTGCGGGCGCTCGCGCAGCGGCGGCACCTGGAACGGGATGACGCTCAGGCGAAAGTAGAGGTCCTCGCGGAAGCGGCCGGCCCTGATCTCCTCCTCGAGGTTCTTGTTGGTGGCGGCGATCACGCGCACGTCCACCTCGACCGAGCCCGCCCCGCCGACCGGCTCGATGCGCTGCTCCTGCAGGGCGCGCAGCACCTTGGCCTGGGTCTTCAGGCTCATGTCGCCGATCTCGTCGAGGAACAGCGTGCCGCCGTCGGCCAGCTCGAACTTGCCCTTGCGCGCCGCGAGCGCACCCGTGAAGGAGCCCTTGGTGTGGCCGAACAGCTCGCTCTCGATCAGCTCCTCGGGGATCGCCGCGCAGTTGACCTCCACGAACGGGCCTGCGGCCCGCAGGCTCTGCGCGTGGATCGCCCGGGCCACCAGCTCTTTGCCGGTGCCGTTCTCGCCGTAGATCAAGGCGCGCCCGTTGCTCGGGGCCGCCTGCGCGATCTCGGCGCGCAGCCGGCGCAGCGCGGGGCTCTCGCCGATCATCACGTAGCGCTCGTCGAGCGCGGCGCGCAGGGCGCGCACCTCGCTCTCCAGCCGGCCGCGGCGCAGCGCGTTCTTCACGGCCAGCAGCGTCTTCTCCAGCGAGAGCGGCTTCTCGACGAAGTCCTGCGCGCCCAGGCGCACGGCCTTCACCGCCGTCTCGATCGTGCCGTGGCCCGAGATCACGACCACCGGGATCTCGAGGTTCGTCTCTCGGATGCGCGCGAGCACCTCGAGCCCGTCGGCGCCCGGCAGCCAGACGTCGAGCAGCACGAGGTCGTAACGGCGGTGCTCCAGCGCCTGCAGCGCGGCCTCGCCGCTGTCGACCGCGTCGGCGGCGTAGCCCTCGTCGGCGAGGATGCCCGCGAGCGAAGCGCGAACGCCCGCCTCGTCGTCGACGACCAGGACCGCTTCCCTCATGCCCGCCCCCTCACGCGGGCAACTCCACCACGAAACGCGCTCCGCGCGGCGCGTTGTCCTCGGCGCGGATCGTGCCGAGGTGCTCCTGCACGATGCGGCTGACAATCGCGAGGCCGAGCCCGCTGCCCCGCTTCTTGGTCGAGAAGTGCGGCACGAACAGGCGGTCGCGGTCCGCCGGCGCGATCCCGGGCCCGTCGTCGGACACGGTCAGCCGCGCGCGGCCCTCGGCTCGGTCGTACTCGCTGGCGACCACGATGCAGCCCTTCCCCTCGGTGGCCTCGATTGCGTTGTCGACGAGGTTGATCAGCACGCGCTTCATCTGGTCGCTGTCGAGCCGCAGCGTCGGCAGGTCGGGCGCCAGCCGCCGCTCGATGCGCAGCCCCGGGTACAGGCCCTCGTAGAGGGAGAGCGCCTGCTCGACCACGTCGGCGAGCGCCGCTGGCTGCAGGCTCGCCGCGGGCAGCCGCGCGAACTGCGCGAACTCGTCGACCAGGTTCTTGAGCGCCTCCACCTCGTCCACGATCGCGCGCGTGCACTCGGTCATGATCCGCTCGAAGCCCGGGTCGGACTTCAGCCAGGCCTTGCGCACGCGCTGCGCCGAGAGCTGGATCGGCGTCAGCGGGTTCTTGATCTCGTGCGCGAGCTTGCGCGCGACCTCGCCCCAGGCGGCCACCTTCTGCGCGCGCATCAGCGGCGTGAGGTCATCGACGACCACGAGCGCGCCCGGGGCGGCCCCGAGCGAGCCGGGCAGGCTGACAACGGTCACCGCCAGGTGGCGGTCGCGCTCGCGCGAGGGCACGATCACCTCGCGCTCCTGGCGCGAGACGCGCCCGGAGAGCAGCCGCAGCACCAGCGCGTGCACGTCGTCGCGGCCGGGGCCGTGCAGCACGCGCTCGAGCGGCAGGCCGACCGCGGAGGGCTCGATCTCGAGCAGCCGCTGCGCCGCCGCGTTGGCCGCCGTCAGCGTGCCCTCCTGATCGACCACCACGATGCCGGTGCCGACCGTCTCCAGCACGGTCTCGGTCAGGCGCCGGCGGTCCTCCATGTCCTGGTTCTTGCGCACGAGGCCGACGCGCGAGAACTCGACCTCCTCCTCGCTGCGCGCGAGGCGCTCCGACATGCGGTTGAACGAGGCGATCAGCGCGCGGAACTCCTCGCTGCCGGACGGGAAGTCGATGCGCGTCCCGCGTTCGCCTGCGGCGATGCGCTCCGCCCCTTCGGCCACCAGCCGCAGCGGCGTGGTGATGCGCCGCGCGAGGTACAGCGCGAGCCATACTGCGCCGAACAGGATCAGCAGCGCCGGAAACAGGTACAGCAGACGATAGGCAGCGACGATGGGGTCGCGAAAAGCCTGCGTCTGGCGGAACTTCGTGTAGCGCTCGCGCACCTCGCGCACGGCGGAGGCGACCTCGGGGGGCACGAACGTTGAGACGACGACGGCCCCCGCGGGCTGCCCGTCCGCGCCGCGGACGGGTGCGGCCACGCGCGCGAGGCGCCCCGCGCCCGACGCGACGTTCGCGGACGCGAGGCCGCCGTGCAGCGCGGACTCAGCGAGGCCTTCTCCGGAGGCGGCGTCCCACGAGGCGGCGGGCGGCAGCCGGGGGTCCATCACCGACACGATCTCCCCCGCCAGCCCATACACGGTCACGAGGTCGAGCTCGCGTTCGCGGGCGCGGGCCTCGACGGTGCGGCGCAGCCGGCCCTGCTCCTCGACCGCGAGCAGCCCGCGGGCCTCGATCTCGCGGGCCAGGATCCGCGCGTGCACGCGGCTCGTCGCGAGCGCCGCGTCGTCGAGCGCGGCGCCGAGCGACTGCGAGGACGCGAGCAGCCGCTCGACGTCGACGTTGAACCAGCGGTCGACCGTCTGCCGGATCAGGTCGCTGCCGACGAGCAGCACCAGCAGCGACGGCGCGACCGCCATCAGCAGGAAGACGGAGAGCAGCTGCACGCGGAAGCGGGCGCCGAAGACCCCGCGTCGCCACTCCATCAGCATGCGCACCAGGTTGCGGCCGAGCACGAACAGCAGGACCAGCAGCAGCGAGAGGTTGAGGACCGTCAGGCCGAAGAGCAGGGCCGAGGCCAAGAACCTCGGCTCGAAGTCGCTGCTCTTGCGCAACAGCCGCTCGGACAGGAAGAAGACGAGCAGCAGCCCGCCGGTGACCGCCGCCACCAGCCGCGCGTTGTTCCGGAATCGCTCCCGCGGCATCGGCCCAGTGTATCGCCGGAGCCACACTCGGGGGGACTCCGTCCCCCCGTGACCCTCCTGGGTTGCCGACTAGTCTCGGGCTTCGAGCAGGCCCTTGAGCGTCCCCATGAACTGGTCGACGTCCTTGAAGTCGCGGTAGACGGAGGCGAAGCGGACGAACGCGACCTTGTCGAGCTCCTTCAGGCGGTCCATCAGGAACTCGCCGACCTGGTCGGTCGGGACCTCGCGGTCGGGGCTCTCCTGCACCATGGCCTCGACGCGGTCGACGATCTGCTCGAGCGTCTTGATGGAGACCGGCCGCTTCTCGCAGGCCTTCATCAGGCCCTGCATCACCTTCTCGCGATCGAAGCGCTCGCGCCGCCCGTCCTTCTTCACGACGAGGTGCGGGATCTGGTCGATGCGCTCGTAGGACGTGAAGCGCTTGCCGCAGGAGAGGCACTCGCGGCGGCGACGGATCACGTCGCCCTCCTTGCTCTCGCGTGAGTCGACGACTTTGTCCTCGAGGTGGGAGCAGAACGGGCACTTCACGGGCGCACCTCCTGTGGGTCGTCCTCGCGGCGGGTGACCTGGGCCACGCGGCCCAGGCTGAGGCCCTCCCGCCCGAGCAACGCGAGCCCGAGCACGAGGATCGGCAGGTTGGTGAGGGCGTGGGCGGTGATGCCGGCGGCGGCGGCGGTCTCCCGCGGGATCCCGAAGACTTCGTTGAGCGCGATCAGGTAGAAGGCGTGAAACCCGCCGACCATGCCGGGCGTGGGGATCATTACGCCCACGACCAGGAAGGCCATCAGCAGGAACGTCGCGTGGTACGGCAGGTCGATCCCGAACGCGATATGCGTGAGGTGGAAGCCGAGCGCGATCAGCAGCCACACCAGCAGCGACTGCGCCGCCACCAGCAGCAGGTGCGGGACGGGCGCCCGCAGCACACCGAGGCCGGCCGAGAAGGCCCGCAGGATACGGCCCGCGGGCCCGGCGAGCCAGGACGGCGCCCGGGTCAGCAGCCGGTCGAGCAGGCCGACGACGCCGTCGGCGTTCGCGTGCAGGGCGGCCAGGAAGACCAGCACCACCACGGCTCCAGCGCCCGCCACGGCGCCGCCCAGCTTCAGCAGGTCCATGCGGCCGCCTTCGATCTGCCGGACGGGCGCCGGCAGTACGAACAGGTAGACGGCGAGCAGCACCAGCACCGTCACGAGGTCGATGAGGCGCTCGAGGATGATCGTGGCGAAGCCGGCCGAGGTCGGGATCGGATAGCGACGCGAGACGAGCCAGGGCCGAAGGATCTCGCCGGCACGCGGCACCAGCAGGCCGGACGCGAAGCCCACCATGGTCGCCGAGAACAGGTCGGGGAAGCGGACGCGGCCGAGCGGCGCGAGCAGCCCGCCCCAGCGCCAGGCCCGGGCGGCGTAGATCACTACCGTGAGCAGGACCAGACCGGCGAGCGGGGCGGGGCGGGCGCTCGCGAGGACGTGGCCGAGCGTCGGCCAGTCGATGCCCCGGAAGAAGAAAAGGAGCAGCGCGACCGCGGCCAAGGCTCCGAGCGCCAGCCGCGCGCGCTCGGCCTTCACCGCCTCGTCACTCCGGTCACAAGCTCTTTCTCTTCAAACACTTGATAGCCGGCGTGGACTTTACTACAATGCCCCGCCGAGCGTCAAACCGGGTCCCCCGGCGGCCTCATGTGCTCAGATTGTCGAACTCGCGGCTCGCGACGCGCGTTCCGGCTGGCAGAGCGACGAGGGGACCGTCTGGGCGCAGTTCATGCGACATTGACCGACATCGACCTCGATCTCGTCTCGCGCTGCCGGAAGGGTGACGAGGCGGCCTGGCACGACCTGGTCGCCCGGCACGGCCGCAAGGTCTTCGGCCTCGCGTACCGTTTCACGAGCCGCGTGGACGAGGCGGAGGACCTGACACAGGAGGTCTTCGTCAAGGTGTACCAGACCCTCGAGCGCTACCGGCCCGGCGACGGTCCCTTCGGGGGCTGGCTGATGGCGGTGGCGCGCAACCACGCGATCGACAACTACCGGCGGCGCAAGCAGGAGCGGCTGCGTCGCAGCGACGACACCGAGGTGCTCGAGAGGATGCCGGCGCCGGGCGAGCACCCGGTGGCGGGCCTCGAGCGCCAGGAGCGCGCGAGGCTGGTCCACAGCGGCCTGCGCGCGTTGCCCCCCGAGCTGCGCCTACCGCTCGTCCTGTGCGACCTGCAGGGGATGGCTTACGACCAGATCGCCGCCGAGCTGCGCATCCCCCTCGGCACCGTGAAGAGCCGCATCAACCGAGCCCGGGTCGAGCTGGCAAAGCGCCTGCTGGGGCGCCGCGCCGAGCTCGCGGGCGGCATGTCCGGAGGCTGAAGACCATGGACTGCCCTCGCGTCGAGGAGCTGCTCTCCGACCACTTGGAGGGGGCGCTCCACCAGATCCTCAACGCCGAGCTCGAGGCGCACCTCGCATCGTGCGCGGCATGCCACGAGCTGCGAGAGACGCTCGGCGAGGTCGTCCTCGCCCTGCGCGCGTACCCCGAGCTCGAGGCCCCGGCGGGCCTCGTCGAGCGCGTGACGCGCGCCGTGCTCGCGCAGCCGCGCGCCGTCGTGGTGCGGCCGGCCTTCGTCGTTCCCTCCTGGGTGCAGGCCGCAGCCGCGGGCTTCGCCCTGATCGCGCTCGGGGCGATGCTGATGGTGATCGGGCCCGAGCGGCCGACCCGGGCCGCCCAGCGGCTGGTCGGCCAGACAGTGCACGCCGGCAGCAGCCTCGTGGAGAAGAAGGACCGCCTGGTCGAGGACGTGCGCCTGCTCGGCGTCGTCCTCGGGGCCGCATTCGAGGGACGCCTCGACCGCGTCAACGAGCGTGTCGAGGACTACCGACGGTACCTGGAGAAGCGCCGCTCCGCCCCGGCGGACGGCGCCCCCAAAAGCGGGAGCGACTGCCCCGCCCTTCCCGCAGCCCTCGCCGCAGGTTTTAGAACCGGATCCCGGCCGCTCGCGTAGCAACCGGTGAGGATCAGGCTCCTCAAGGAGATGAGTAGATGAGCAGCCAGCCGCTCGACCCGAACACCCCGCCTTTGCCTCCGCCGCCGATCGCACCGGCTTTCGCGCCCGCGAGCCCCTACGTGCGGCTGCCGAAGAGCCCCGGGCTCGCCGCATTCCTCTCGCTGTTCCCAGGCCTCGGCCAGGTCTACAACGGGCACATCGCACGGGCGTTCGCGTTCTTCTTCTCGTGGGTGGGCAGTATCTACCTGACGGCGAGCGGGCACGAGTTCCCCTTCGCGTTCGTGATCCCGTTCGTCTACCTCTACAACATGATCGACGCCTGGAAGGGTGCCAACGCGATCAACCAGCGTTTCCTCGGCGGGCGCACGACGCCCGACCAGGAGACGACGGTCGAGTCGCCGATCTGGGGCGGCCTGCTCGCCGTCTTCGGCGTGCTGATCCTGCTCAACAACCTCGGCTGGCTCGACCTCGAGCGGCTCGCCCGCTGGTGGCCGGTGCTGCTGATCGCGGTGGGCGTGTGGTTCGTGTACGAGTCGATCCAGAAGAAGCGGGCCTCGGAGTCCGGCGATGAGCCGACGCAGCTCTAGCGCCTTCAGCCCCGAGGGGCTGACGCTCGGGATCTGCCTGGTGGCGGTCGGTGGCGCCTGGACGCTCTCAAACCTGGGGCGGATCGAGCTGCTGCCGACGCTGCGGACCTGGTGGCCGCTGTCGCTCCTGCTGTGGGGCGTTCTCGAGCTGGCCGATCTCGCGATCCGCCGCTCGTCGGGGAGGTCCTGAGATGAGCGGGCGCAAGGTCGGCCTGCTGCTCCTGATCCTGGCCTTCGGCGCCACGGTCGAGACGGCGTGGAACGTGCGCGGCGACGTGCGGCTCGGGCCCGAGGGCTGCCGGGTGATGAGCGGCCGCTTCTACGGCCCGTCCTACAGCTTCGAGCAGACGGACGAGCGGCGAGA